>ERZ808028.2083-NODE-2083-length-10288-cov-3.187249_pt1 | contig 10288 bp, 8 predicted proteins | sample MGYA00380184_ERZ808028 | MGnify/ENA primary metagenome ERZ808028 (study PRJEB31490, sample SAMN06133397) | mouse gut metagenome | isolation source: J8_1 | host: mice | place: China: Chengdu | collected 2015-05 ...
AACGAAATTCAACTGAAATACGGATGTAACCCCAATCAAAAGCCATCCCGGATTTTTATGGAAGACGGAAGCAAGCTTCCCGTTACCGTGTTGAACGGGAAACCGGGATATATTAATTTTCTGGACGCCTTTAACGGATGGCAGCTTGTAAAGGAATTAAAGCAGGCCACAGGGCTTCCCGCCGCCACCTCTTTTAAACACGTTTCCCCTGCCGGGGCCGCAGTGGGCCTGCCCCTGACCGATACTCTTGCCAAAATTTACTGGGTAGACGATTTGGGAGACCTTTCTCCCCTTGCCTGCGCCTATGCAAGGGCCAGAGGAGCTGACCGCATGTCCTCTTTTGGCGACTTCATTGCTTTATCGGACGTATGTGATGAGGATACCGCCCGCCTGATCAAGAGGGAAGTATCCGATGGGGTGATTGCGCCGGGCTATACAGACAAAGCATTAGAGCTGTTAAGAGCCAAGAAAAAGGGAGGCTACAACATTATCGAGATCGACCCCTCCTATGAACCTGCTCCTGTTGAGCGAAAACAGGTATACGGAATTACCTTTGAACAGGGCCGGAACGAACTGGATATTAACGCAGAACTGCTTTCAAATATTGTAACCCAAAACAAAGAGGTCCCGGACTTTGCGCTGATCGACCTGAAAATTTCCCTGATCACCCTGAAATATACCCAGTCCAATTCTGTCTGCTATGTAAAGGACGGACAGGCCATCGGTATCGGCGCAGGACAGCAGTCCCGTGTACACTGTACCAGGCTGGCCGGACAGAAAGCCGACAACTGGTATCTGCGTCAGGCTCCCCAGGTACTTGGCCTGCAGTTCATAGATAAGCTGGGCCGTGCCGACAGGGATAATGCCATTGACGTCTATATCGGAGAAGAATATGAGGACGTCCTAAGGGAAGGCGAATGGCAGCAGCGCTTTAAGGTAAAGCCTCCTGTCTTTACCAGAGAAGAAAAGAGGGCATGGCTGGACGGAAATCAAAACGTGACTCTTGGCTCCGACGCTTTCTTCCCCTTCTCCGACAATATCGAAAGGGCTCACAAGAGCGGCGTAAAATATATTGCCCAGCCCGGCGGTTCGGTGCGGGACGATCTGGTGATCGAATGCTGCGATAAATATCAGATGGTGATGGCTTTTACGGGGATCAGGCTGTTCCATCACTAAAAACACTGAGGTTGTGGGAGCTTTCTTGCGAGTAAAGCTCCCTTTTATCTTCATATCTGGAGGAATTTTTATGAATAATGTGGAAGATGTAATTCAGATGCTTGACTCCATGGCACAGGCCGGGGTCAGCCGCATCAAGGTGGAAGCTTCGGATGAGATAGCGGAAGGAACTGCAAAAAAATCCTATCACCACGGGCGCTGCGATGTAGGAAGCCCTTTTGCAACTGGAAAGCTCTTTGATTTGGAGGAGGAACCAGCCTGCAATTAATCTTTTTCCTCTGAAATTTTTAAGATGCACAATCTCATGAAATGTAGTATAGTAAATATGGAAATTTTAACAGACTATACTATATGTAAGGAGTGAAAAAGATGGCCTTTTGTATTATTACCGATTCTGCTTCCGATGTCCCGGAAAATGTGATAAAAGAATACAATCTACATGTGATCCCCACACCTGTTACCATAGAAGGAAAAGATTACTTTGACGGAGAAACCATTTTTCCCGATGATTTTTATGCGATACAGGCTTCCGGCAAAAATATCATGACCTATCATGTCAGCCAGTTCATGTTTTACGAGCATTTTCTTCCCTTTGCCCAACGCGCGGACGAGGTGCTTTATCTCTGCTTTTCTACCGGAATCGCCGGAACCTACAATGCGGCAAAGCTTGCCTATGAAGAAATTCTTGAAGAGTATCCCGATTTTAAGCTTACCATTATCGACACCAAGTGCGCTTCCTTAGGCTATGGATTAGTAGCTGAACGTCTTTTGCATATGCAGAGAAACGGCGCACCCAAAGAGCTTTTGATCGAAGCCGCCCGCTTTTTCTGTGAGCACATGGAGCACTCCGTCACCGTCTCTGAGCTGGACTATCTCTTTAAAGGGGGACGGCTTACCAGAACCTCCTTCCTGGCCGGTACCGTGCTGGATATCAAGCCTATCATTATCGTGGATGAAAAAGGCTCCTTAAAAGCGGTGGAAAAAACAAGAGGTTGGAAAAAGGCCCAGAAGAGAATTCTTGATATGGTAGGAGAAAAAGGGAAGAATCTGGAAAATCAGGTGATCGGCGTCTGCTATGGAATGGATCGGGAGGCTTTCGAGTATCTCAAAAGCGAGCTGAGAGCCAGATACCACATAAAAGGCATCTTAGAAGGCAGAGTGGGATGTGCCATAGGCGCACACACAGGCCCCAGCATCCTTGGAATCGTTTATTTAAACGAAACCGACAGCAAATATGAAGAATATCTGAAATAATCAGGAGGAGCTATGCTTGAAGTTAAAAATCTTGTATTCCACCCACTTGAAAACGGCCTGGAAATCAGTATCATAGAAAATATAAGTTTTACCGTGGAGCCGGGAGAAATGCTGGTGATCACTGGGCCTAACGGCGGAGGCAAATCCACCGTCGCACGGCTTCTTATGGGGATAGAAAAACCGGACAGCGGAAATATTCTCTTAGACGGCGTGGATATTACGTCCTGGAGTATCGCCCAGAGAGCAAATGCGGGAATCGGCTTTGCCTTCCAGCAGCCTCCCAGGTTTAAGGGGATGACCGTAAAAAGGCTGCTTTCCATTGCCGCCGGTTATGAGCTGCCGGAAAATAAATGCTGTGACTACTTAAGCTCCGTAGGACTGTGCGCCAGAGAATATTTAAACCGGGAAGTGGACAATACCCTCTCAGGCGGAGAGATGAAACGCTTAGAGATTGCCACGGTTCTGGCCAAGCCCCACAAGCTCTGTATCTTTGACGAACCGGAGGCAGGGATTGATCTCTGGAGTTTTTCCATGCTGGTAGACCAGTTCGAAAAGCTGCATGAAGAAAAGAAGGAAAGCCTGATCCTCATTTCCCATCAGGAAAAAATCATACGGATGGCCGACCGCATCATGGTAATCCGGGACGGCAGGGTGGACTCCATCGGCCCCAAGGATCAGGTTCTTCCCAGGCTTCTCTCGGGAGAAAAAAACTGCAGTTGTATGAATCCGCCCTGCAGGGCGTAAAAGTACAGGTATCAACAGAAAGGCGAGGAGAAATCAGTGGCTAATTTAGATCAGATTACGGAGTCCATCCTTGAACAGATAGACACAGAGGGCTTTCGGCAGGAAGGTGCATATAACTTAAGATACAACGGCTATTCCCTGTGCCATGGAAACACGGAGCATATTACCATCAAACGAAAAGAAGACAAACAGGGAATCGATGTTTATATCAGCGGCCAGGCAAAGGGAGAGCAGGTTCACATTCCGGTTGTTGTGGCTGCCTCGGGAATGGTGGATGAGGTCTACAATGATTTTTATATCGAAGACGGCGCAGAGGTTACGATCATTGCAGGCTGCGGGATCCACAACAGCGGATGCAACGACAGCCGCCATGACGGAATCCACTCTTTTCATATCGGAAAAAACGCCAACGTGCGTTATGAGGAAAAACACTACGGCGAAGGGAAGGGTACCGGCGCCAGAATATTAAATCCTGTGACAAAAATTTACTTGGACGACCACTGCGTTTTCACCCTGGATACGGCACAGATCAAGGGAGTGGATTCCACCAAACGGGAAACGGAGGTCGTAATGGGAGAAGGCAGTAAGCTTTTTGTGATCGAAAAGCTCATGACCCATGACGGTCAGAGCGCCGTCTCCGATATGGATATTTACCTAAACGGAACGGGAAGCTCCGCCCAGATCATCTCCCGGTCGGTTGCCAGAGGAAAATCCCGGCAGGTCTTTCATCCAAGGGCTATAGGCAATGCCCTCTGCCACGCCCATATCCAATGTGATTCCATCATTATGGATCAGGCTCAGGTCTGCTCCATTCCGGAAATCGATGCAAAGCATGTGGACGCGGCCATTATCCATGAGGCCGCTATCGGAAGAATCAACAGTGAACAGCTCATTAAGCTAAACACCTTTGGACTCAGTGATGAGGCGGCAGAGGCTGTCATCATTGAAAACTTTCTAAATTGAAACAGAATACAAGAGGTAGAGGTCAAGATGAAAAAACTTCTGATTTATTTAAGAGACTACAAAAAAGAAAGCGTACTGGGGCCTCTTTTTAAATTATTAGAGGCTTCCTTTGAACTGATCGTCCCACTGGTAGTGGCGTCCATGATCGATGTGGGCATTGCCAACCACGACAGGGGATACATCCTAAGGATGTGCCTTATCATGGCCGCGCTGGGACTGATCGGACTGATCTGCGCCGTAACCGCGCAGTATTTTGCCGCCAAGGCGGCAGTGGGCTTTGCCACAAAATTAAGACACGGGCTTTTTTCCCATATCCAAAGCCTTTCCTTTTCCCAGATGGATAAAGAAGGAACCTCCACGCTGATCACAAGAATGACCAGCGACATCAACCAGGTACAGTCCGGCGTTAATCTGGTGCTGCGCCTGTTTCTGCGCTCTCCCTTTATTGTTTTCGGGGCCATGATCATGGCCTTTACCGTGGATGTAAAGGCGGCGCTCATTTTCGTGGTGGTAATTCCCATACTTTCCGTGATCGTTTTCGGCATCATGCTCATCAGTATCCCCATGTTTAAAAAGGTTCAGGGAGGGCTGGACAAGGTGCTTGGCATCACAAGGGAAAATCTCACCGGCGTCAGAGTGATCCGCGCCTTTGGGGAGGAAGAACACGAGATCCTGAAATTTGATGAGGAAACCGACCGCTTAAAGCATTTACAGGAGGTGGCCGGAAGAATCTCCGCCCTTATGAATCCTCTCACATACATGGTGATCAACGGCGGACTGATCTTCCTGATCTATACAGGCGCCCTGCAGGTAGAAGCGGGTATCCTCACCCAGGGGCAGGTGGTGGCTCTTGTCAATTATATGTCCCAGATCCTGGTGGAGCTTGTAAAGCTGGCAAATCTGATCATCACCGTGACCAAAGCCTTTGCCTGCGGAAACAGGATACAGAATATTTTCGAGATTCCTGCCGGAATGGAAACCTCCGCCACATCTACCAATACTTCTTCCCTCGAAGTACAGAACGGTAGTTCCTCCCCTGAAACGGAGAAGGGAACGGTGGAATTTGACCATGTAAGCCTGCGTTACTATGAAGGCGGAGAGCAGGCTCTGACCGATATTCATTTTAAGGCCAAAAAGGGAGCCACCATCGGCGTAATCGGCGGCACCGGATCCGGAAAGTCCTCTCTGGTCAATCTGATTCCCCGTTTTTATGACGTGGAAAAAGGCTCCGTAAAGGTGGACGGCAGGGATGTGAGAGAATACCCTCTTACGCAGCTTCGGGATAAAATCGGCGTGGTCATGCAAAAGGCCGTTTTGTTTAAAGGAACCATTCGGGAAAATCTGCTTTGGGGAAATGAAAATGCCAGCGATGAGGATCTTTGGGAAGCCATAAAAGCCGCCCAGGCAGAAGAATTTGTGCTGCAAAAACGAGATAAGCTGGATGAAATGATCGAACAGGAGGGACGCAACCTCTCCGGCGGCCAGAAACAGCGTCTGTCCATCGCAAGAGCTCTGGTGAAAAAACCGGAAATCCTGATTCTGGACGACAGCTCCTCCGCTTTGGATTACGCAACAGACGCCGCCCTGCGAAAGTCCATCAGAGACCTTCCCGGAGAAATCACCGTGTTTATTGTTTCTCAGAGAGCGTCCTCCATGCTTCATGCCGATACCATCATCGTCTTAGACGACGGCAATGCAGCAGGAATGGGAACCCACGAAGAGCTTCTGAAAGGCTGTGAGGTATATCAGGAAATATATTACAGCCAGTTTGAAAGAAAGGAGGGGACAAAGTAATGAGCAAAAAAACAAAAAGTTCAAAACAAAATGAAACCCTTCTGAAGGTGCTGAAATACATTAAACCTTACCGTTTCCTGATGGCGCTGACCATTCTGATGGCAGTCATATCCGTTGTACTTACGCTTTACCTTCCCATTTTGACAGGAAGGGCTGTGGACTGGCTGATCTACATTGCCGACCCTTCCTCCCTGGATGTGGACAGTCCCTGGCCCGCCCTGTTCTCTGTTTTGCAGAAAATGGGAGTTGTCATTTTGTTTACGGCTTTGAGCCAGTGGATCATGAATATCTGTAATAACAGAATTGTATACAATGTGATTCAGGACATTCGCAAGCGAGCTTTCCGCAGATTGGAGGATCTCCCCCTCAAATACCTGGATGCCCATTCCCACGGCGACATTGTAAGCCGGGTAGTAGCTGACGTGGATCAGTTTGCAGACGGTCTTCTCATCGGTTTTACCCAGTTATTTACCGGCGTGATTACCATTTTGGGTACTCTGGGATTCATGCTTTCCGTGAATATTGGGATCACGGTAGTGGTTGTGGTCATCACTCCCGTTTCCCTTTTTGTGGCAAGCTTTATCGCCAGCAGAACCTACAGCATGTTCAAGCTCCAATCGGAAACCAGAGGAGAGCAGACCTCCCTGATCAATGAGATGATCGGCAATCAGAAGGTCGTGCAGTCCTTTAACAGAGAGGCTCAGACTCTTGATAAATTTGACGAGATTAACGGCAGGCTGGAAAAATACTCCCTGCGGGCAATCTTCTTTTCCTCCCTGACCAACCCCTGTACCCGCTTTGTAAACAGCCTCGTTTACACCGGCGTAGGCCTTACCGGAGCGCTGGCCGCCTTAAGAGGAGGGCTTTCCGTGGGGCAGCTCACCTGTTTCCTCTCTTACGCCAACCAGTATACCAAGCCTTTCAATGAGATTTCCGGGGTTATCACAGAGCTTCAGAACGCACTGGCATGTGCCGCCAGGATTTTTGAACTGATTGAGGAGGAACCTCAAATCCCTGACAGTGCAGATGCGGTAGTTTTGAAGAATGTGTCGGGAAAAGTAAATCTTTCGGATGTTTCTTTTTCCTATACGCCGGATAAAAAACTCATAGAAAACTTAAATCTTGACGTAAAGCCCGGTCAGAGGATCGCAATCGTAGGCCCTACGGGCTGCGGCAAGACCACCATCATCAACCTGCTCATGCGGTTCTATGATGTGGACGGCGGAAGCATTTCCGTGGACGGCAGTAATATTAAGAATATTACCCGCAAATCCCTGCGCACCTCCTATGGCATGGTTTTGCAGGACACCTGGCTGAAACGGGGTACGATCCGGGATAACATCATTGTAGGCAGGCCTGATGCCACAGAGGAAGAAATCATAAAGGCAGCAAAAGCCTCTCACGCCCACAGCTTTATCAAGAGACTTCCAAACGGCTATGATACCGTAATCGGAGAGGACGGAGGAAGCCTTTCGGGTGGCCAGAAGCAGCTTCTGTGTATTACCAGGGTAATGTTAAGCCTGCCCCCCATGCTGATTCTGGATGAGGCAACCTCCTCCATTGATACCAGAACGGAAATCCGAATCCAGAAAGCTTTCGCTACCATGATGGAAGGACGGACCAGCTTTATCGTGGCCCACAGACTTTCCACCATTCAGAACGCGGATGTGATTCTGGTAATGAAAGACGGGCATATTATTGAGCAGGGAAATCATGAAGAGCTGATCGCAAAGAACGGATTTTATGCAAAGCTGTATAATAGCCAGTTTGCCATTGCGTGATTGGAAGAAAAAGTATGTTTTACCCCCACAGATTGCTGTGGGGGTTTTTATGTGCAGGGAGTCATACCACTGCTTCTATCAGTGTTTTTTCTCCTACCTTGATTTCATGAACACCGATGTTCTTATTTCTACTAAAATTGAAGCTGATCATATAGCCTGTTTTCACATGATAATCATCCAGATAACCAATAAGTTGTCTTTCACCGCGCATATGGTATTCATTCCCATGCCATATTTTCATTTCTATTACATATTGCTCACCTTGATAATCAACAATAACATCGGTTCGACGCAATTCCCTGGTTCTGGATTCGATATAAAAATTTCCGGTACCATTTATGATCGGTCTCAGGTATAAAAGAAAAAAAGAAGCCTTATATATTTCTAACCTTTGCATTTCCGTTGCTGAAAGATATAAATTATAAAGCCTTGTCTCAAAAATGCGGTTTGCAATAACCACACTGCCCTTTTTATTTCTGATAAATCCAAACATTGTTGCCATATCAATTGCAGGCTCATCAGGGTTATATGTTATACTTTTGCCGGTAAAAAGCAGTGAATTAAGCATATTGTTCAATTCAGGGTAAGCTTTCAGCTTTCCGATCAAGGAATCAAATAAAGTATTTTTTTCCATTAAAAGCATTCTGACGGCTTCCAAAAATCCTTCTTCTGTCCAGCTTTTTGATTTTGATTGATATTCAGCGTTTCTGCAAATTTCTTCATCCATCAGTTTACAGAGCCGGGACACAAGGAAAGGATATCCGGAGGTATATTCGTAAAGCAAACCGGCAATTTGGGGAATATCCATTCCCGTAAGATAATCATTTTCATACTCCTGAAGCATTCCGGCTATATCATAGGCAGAAAAGCTCATATCGATGTTAAAATCCGCAGCAATGTTCCACGGACTACTGGTTTTACTGTTTTCATCCGAATTAATCCTATCTTTCAGATTTTTAATATCATATACCCCTGCCAGTATTACGGACTGAAAAGTTCCCTGTATATCCCTATAAATATAACAGGCACGGAGCTGGGCAAGAAAATCGATAAATACCTGTTGATTTGTTGCGCTGTCAACTTCATCAATCAGCAGAACAACAGGAAGGTTGGAAGCATCGCAGATATTGCTCAGTTCTTCGAAAAGTTCCTTTAATTCAAAATGCTTTTATCTGTCATTTATATATCCTTCCAAACGGACAATTGCTTCCCGAAAGGTACTTTTATCTGAAAGCGCATTTCTTTTTAAGGCACGTAAAAAAGAATGGGAGAAGGCCAGAGAAAATGTATTTTCACTTTTGAACTTTGCATTTCCGAAGGTTTGGAAATCTATCAGCACCACATAATATTCTGCCTGGAGAAATCTGTTTAAAGAGCGAAGCGTGGTTGTTTTTCCATATTACCTTGCTCTGTTAATGGTAAAATATTTTCCGCTGTCTACCAGTTTTTTAATCTCCGAAAGCCGTTGGCTCAAATTTACCATGTAATGTTCTTCCGGACGGCAATCTGCAGTCACATTAAATCCCTACTTTCTATTTTATCCGATTGAAAAAGAACAGGCAACAGGTCTTTTATTAATACTATTTCTTCACCACAGGTATCCACACTTCATATTGCGCATTTTGCGGGTCAGGATTTAAGTAAACCTCCACATCCGGCGCATTTCCGTATTCATACCCGGAGGTCGGGAGCCATTCCGTCACGATACGCCTTTCCAATTCCTGGATCGACTGGTTCGTTCCCTCCCCGGAAAATATTGCCCAGGTAGCTGCCGGCACAACAAACTCTTCCAAGTCATCCTTTTCCTGTGAGGTTGATACTGCAATATAATATCTCCACGGTTCCGTGTCATTACATGTGCTGATGCCAAGCACTCCCATAGGAGGCCTGTCCATCATACCTGCCAGTCTCTGCAATGTCCCGTTTGTTGCTACTTCCTGCCACTTCGCGGGAATGACGGTAAAGTTTTTCTCAATATCCTTGTCCAGAGGTACAGATACCCCTACGATACGAAAAGCTTCTTTTGTCTCAATTCGATAATTCATTTCTTCCACTCCTTTAACTGTGATTTTAAATTGGATAGGCGGGAAGGATTTCACGGATACTCCTTCATTTTTTACGGCTGAGGGGGCGACTCCGTGGACAGACTGGAAAGCTCTGTTAAACGCAGTGGGAGAATTATATCCGTATTTCCCGGCCACATCGATAATTTTTACATTCTTGCCCTGCAAATCCACAGCGGCAAGAGACATTCTCCTCCTGCGGATATATTCAGACAAGGGAATACCTGCCATATACGTGAACATTCTCTGAAAATGATAAGAGGAACAACAGGCGATCTTCCCAAGCTGAGCAGCGTCAATCTCTCCCCTCAAATGTTCCTCAATATAACCAATTGCATCATTTAACCTGTCAATCCATTCCATAATCTGAAATCCTCCTTCTGATCCATAGTATATCTTGTTTACAAGATTTTTTCCTCTCAATCTCTGTACAAAAAAGAGAGGTTCGATTTTATTTTTAACTTTATTATACCGGACAATACCTAAAAAGTTAATTGTACTATTAGTCTATTA
>ERZ808028.2084-NODE-2084-length-10287-cov-4.811166_pt1 | contig 10287 bp, 8 predicted proteins | sample MGYA00380184_ERZ808028 | MGnify/ENA primary metagenome ERZ808028 (study PRJEB31490, sample SAMN06133397) | mouse gut metagenome | isolation source: J8_1 | host: mice | place: China: Chengdu | collected 2015-05 ...
GCACCCTGTTTCCGCCAGTCCGGGGCATAATCATTGAAATCCCCAATAGCCCAGAACAGACGCTTGTTGTTCACCCACCGCTGGAGCTGCCTGGTAATGGGCGGGGCGGTGGCCTTCTCATAGATCATCACGTAAGGGTCGTACCCCATGTCCCGCAGGGTGTAGATCCGGTATAAATCCTGCTCATGGCTGCTCCCGTAATTCGTCAGCACATATACCCGGCGCTTCCGGCAGTCCTTAACGGCGGTTATCTGGGCGAACCGTTTAAAATACGGGGTCAGGTCGTCCTCCGGGTTGTCCCAGGCGAAATGCAGCATTTTTGTCCTGAGCCGGTTGAGCATGGCCGCTTTCTCCGGGGTCACAAGCCGTATGTCCAGCCCCTGGGTAAAGTCCACCGTGGCCTGGCTGTCCGCAAGCTGGGCAAGGAGCCGCTCCCAGTCCGGGCAGGCCAGAAGGTTGGCATCCAGCAGCTTGATCTCCTTCTGCCCACGCCAGAACTCCGAGAGGTCGGCTACCGCCACGCTCCTCAACCCCTCCTTCTTCCCCACGATACAGAAACCGCACCCACGGGGGCAGCCCCGTGACAAAAAGCCGTAGGCGGTGTGGGCAAACTGGGGATAAAGGGCGTAGTCCGGGCAGGTGTGTTCCACCTCCTCCGGGAGCCGGTTGTCCAGGCCGTAGCCCGTGCCTCCCCGCACAATGCGGTCGGCGTGGATTATCCCCGTAAAATCCTTGGAGTAACTGTCCGTAAAGACCCGGCTCATGTAAACCAGGTCATAGCACTGGCTTTCCCTATGCCATTCCACGGTGTCGCCCCGGCCCTTGTGGTAGGCCGAGAGTTTCATCAGGCATAGGTTTGGCCAGCGGTGGCCGTCCACATCAATCAATCCGATCCTCAATCCTTCCTCCTTCCTTTTCCCAGTTTAAAAATTTTTTATGAGGATTTCCCTGTATGTTTTCTCCGTGCTTATGGAAGTGATATTGCTCTGCCGTTCCAGGGTGGTCAGGGGGCAGTCCTTGTAAAGTTCCCTGATGAAAGGGCAGTCATTGTAAGTCAGCACAAATTTCCCTTTTATCCCTTCCAGGGTCTTTTGCAGCCGGATATGGTCTGCTTCCTTAAATCCTCCCCCGTAATAGCCCTCCGCCTGGTAATAAGGCGGGTCGGCGTAAAATAACGTGCCCGTCCGGTCATACCGCTTAACCAGCCGTTCAAAATCAAGCTGCTCAATAATGGTGTTCCGAAGCCGGTTCTGGAACTTTTCCAGGCTGTCCACCGTATTGGCCAGGGAAACCCTGGAACCGCTGAAATCCTCCATCTTTGCGCCGAAGCTGCATTTTACCACCACAAAAAACCTTGCCGCCCGCTGTATGTCGGTAAGGCCGGAAGACTGATAGCCAGCCAGCGATTCCTGAAACATCTCACGGGATACCAGGCTCCAGCCCAGTTCCTCCTGCAAAGCCTTTCCATGGTATTTCACGCACCGAAACAAGTTGACAAGGTCATGGTTAATATCGTTGTAAACTTCCATGGGGGCAAGTTTCTCCCTGGCGAACAGAAGCCACGCAGCACCCCCGAACACCTCCACATAACAGGAAAAATCCGTGGGAAACTCCCCAAGGATCTGATTCCGCAGGAGCCGTTTGCCCCCTACCCATTTGATGAAACTGTTCATAGAATCTTTCCTTCCCCCTTTGCTTTCTGTCCTTTCATAAAATAGTCTTACATTCACAAGTGCCTTTATGGTAAAATATATTGCCACGCCTTTTTATGAAAATGTCTTACTTGATTCTCATATTGTCAAACTTAATTATTTTCAGACACTTTCCCTCACTTGAGCCTGCCCATGGCGTAGTAATGCCCAGACCAGTACGGGCTGTCCGTCCGGGCGTATTGGATTGGCGACCCACAGTGGATCATGCGGTTTTCCCCCACATAGATCCCCACATGGCTCACCGGCCCCGGCGAGTTGTACGTGCCGGTAAAGAAGATGATGTCCCCCGGCCTGGCCTCGGATTTCGGGATATGGGCGCACTGGTTATAAATGCCCTGGGCCGTGGTGCGTGGCAGGTTGTGGACGCCGCTGTGGGTGTAGACGTAGCACACGAAACCGCTGCAATCAAAGCTGGTCGCTGGGCTGGAACCGCCCCAGACGTAAGGGAATCCCAGGTATTTCTCCGCCTCCCGGATAAGGGCCGCGAACTCCGGGTCGGCCAGAGCCTCCCCCGGAATGTCGTAATCCTCCCCGGCGCTTTCATTGGCGTAAATATCATTTCCAAACAAATCCGGCTTGTTGCCCTTTAAGGAGAGGATTGCCGTGTACCGTTCCTTTTGTTCCGCCGTCAGTTCTCCCATAGCTGCCGTGCCGGTTCCTTTATTCCGCAGGGTCACATAGAGAATCTTGTACTCATATTCCTCCTCTTCCTCCCAGGTGTCCCCGGTTTCCGAATCCGTGTGGGTGACGGTGCGTGTTCGGATCTCAACCACCTCACGGGTGGTAAGGCTGTACTGCAGATCAAAGAGCCTCTGTAATTCCGTCCCCACCTGGCCAGGGGTAAAAGCATCATACCTGGCCGTCAGGTAGGAGATCAGTTCATTGGGGTTGTGGCCGATACTGTCCACGTCATAGCGGTACTCGTCAAAGCCGGGGTAAGCGCCCTCAATATTCGACAACTGGTCTTGCAGACCGGTTTCCAGTGCGGCAAAATCCGCCTCCGTCTGGATAATGTCTGGGTCTTCGGACGTGTAGGACGTGCCCAGGGCGGCGCTTATGGCTCCCTCCATCATCATGGAGCAGGAGGAAAGGGAGGAACCCACCATAACAAGCAGGGTCGCCCCAAGGCCAACGATCACCAGGCCGCCCTTGTGCTTTTTTGCGATGTTTAAAGCTGCCCGCCCTATGGAGCCGGCGATGTCCTTTGCTTTCCCGGCAGCGGACACGCCCCGCTTCCCGGCCTTTTTCGCCTTCCGGTAATCTTTCGCATACTGCCGCTTGATTTTCTGTTTTTGGACAAACCCTTTGATTCCCCCTTTCCGTAATTCTGGGTTGTCCCGGAAGGCGGCACGGTAGGCGGCGCTGACATTGGCCTTATCCGCCTTGATTTCCAGCTTTTCCATCCGCTTATAAGGGGCGTTTTGGTGATAATTTCGCACCCTTTGGGCGGCAAGGGCGGCGGTTCCCTCCCCGGCCAGTTCCGTCCGGTGGGCCGCCTTGGTTCCCACGTTTTCCTCCTCCGCCTGGTAGACTTTGGCATGGAGATTAGCGCCGGCGCTCTGAGCCATGCGCCTTGCCGCCTTTTGGGGCAGGGCCTCCTTCCCCTGCCTCTTTTCCGTTTCCTCAAACCGGAGTGTGTGCTTCAGCCTGCTTTTTTGTGGGTCAAACTCCTTTTTCAGCCGCAGCTTTTTCTTTTTGGGGATTTTCTTTTTTGCCCGTTCCAGCTTGGTTCCCAGGACTTCCGCCTTGTGCTGGGCACGGGCCGCCCGTTCCTCCGGGCTGAACAAAAGCCGTTTGCTGCGCTCCACATCGTCCGTGTCATAGATGTTCGCTTTTCGTTTCATGTAATCCCCCTTACTCCGCAAGATCGGCGGGCTTGGTTTATTAAAGAACTATAGTTATTCGAGAAGAAAGCATTATGCCACTAAATAAGCGGATATACTACAATCTTCTCGAATAACAAATCATTGCTAACGGAGAAAATCGGGCATATTCTGCTTCTCCTGTGGCAGTGATGGTTCAGTCTTGTTTTGCGGAAACCATTTGTTATTCCATTCCTTCATTGAACGGTCAACGGTCTGCTGTGAAATATCCAGGTAGATCTGGGTCGTCTGTATGGAAGAATGTCCAAGGATATTTTTTACAACAGCCAGTGGTACACCTGCTTCAATTAGATGTGTTGCCGTTGTATGCCGCATTACATGCGGTGTATATGGCCCATTACAGAACTTATCCGGGTGGACGGATTTTGCAGCTGTAACGTATTTTGTGAAAATTTCTTCAATGGCGGCCACAGACAGGTGGTCATTCCGCTGGCTGGGGAAAACATATCTGTCAGGTTGATCGCGTATCCGTCTGGAATTAATATATTTATCCAGCAGTTGTGTTGCATCTGAAGTGATCTTTACCCTGCGGGACTTTTCCCCTTTCCCTGTGAGCGTCAGGATGGCGTTCCCCTTTTCATCGTGTGAGACATCCATTACTGCAAGTTCGCAGATTTCCTGTGCTCTTGCCCCGCTGGAATACATCACGGATAAAAGGACGAGATCGCGCCAGCCGAGTTTTTCCGTGGCATCCGGGAGTGAAAAAAGAATGGACAGCTCTTCACGAGTGAAGGAAGTGCGCTGTTTGCCCTTTACCCTCCGAAATGATTTTTTTGCGATCCTTGTCAGGCTGCTTCGGAACACGCATCCCGCTTCAAGGTTCCTACACTGTGCGTACTCTGCAAAAGAGGATAGTGCTCCCATACGCTGTTTGGCTGTAGTTCGGCTGTTTTTTCTATCGGATACCAGCCAGTCAAAAAATCCTGTTAGCAGATCAAAGTCCAGCATTTCAAATGTGATCTGACTGATATCGGTTCCTTTCTGCTCTTCGAGATATTGGAACAGGAGCCGGAATGCACATTTATAAGAAGAAACTGTGTTTTTGCTGGCATTCATGGAGACTGGAAGGTATTCCGTGATAAATCTCCCAAGGAGACTTAAAAACTCGTATTCTGACTTATTCTTCTTCATAAGGTACCTCCACTTCTGGAATCAGACCAGTCGTAAATGCTTCAAACGCATCCATGGTTCCAGGAACCTGTGTGCCGGAAAAAAGCATATACTGATCAGTATCGATTAGGCATTTATGCCCAAGGTAAGTCGGCAAAAGGAGATCGTTTATATCAACAGGATGGCCTACTGCTTCCAACTGCTGCATGGATTTCAGGACAAACAAGTGGCGAAAGCAGTGCAGGCAGGCTCCCCGGTCATTTGGGGATTTATCCCGCTGGTCAATGTTGGCCAGCTTCAGAATCTCTGCAAACCAGGCATCCATTTGGCGTTTCGTATAGTGCCGGCCGGGTTTATCTCCCGGGAAGAGGTAGGCTTCTGGATTGTCCATGATTCCAAGTGTGAGACAATACCTCTTCAGGATCTCCAACAGCGAATCATGGATAGGGATCAACCGTTCTTTTGAGAATTTAGTCTTTCGCAGGAACAGCGTCCCTTCTTTAAAACATACGTCTTTTCGCTGCAGTGCCATGGTTTCCCCCAGCCGGGTTCCGCATCCGTAAAGGATACGCAATGCCATTGGTATTTTTAACTGTAAGAATGGGCTGCAGCTACCCGGTTTACGGGGAGATAAGTTGTCCGCATAGTGCATGATCTTCTGGATCTCTGCCTCTGAGTAAATATACGGGATATACTCGGATTTTACTTTTGGAGATTCTGGTAAAAACGCCGGGATTCCAAGGCTGTCCAGATATTTTACAAATCCTCTGACAGCACCAACTTTTTCATTGATGGTTTTACTTTTTCCCGGGATAGATGAAATCCAGGGTGTAAGGATGTCTTCTGTCAATTCCTTTTGGGGGAAGTCTATCTCTGCCAGATATTGATCCAATGAAGACAAGGCCCGCTTAGTTAGCGATACAACGGGATCAGAAACGCTGAATGTCTTTAGTGCCAGATACGCTTCCATTTCATTGGCGAATATACTCTTAAACACTGGAACCACCATCCTTCCCAGAAAGAAGTTCTGCAAAGTTGCCGCTAGGGGCAGGGACTGCGAGAGGACAAAGCCGCATGCTCTGGATGTCGATCCGGGCATAATGGCGGATGGCGTGTTTTGTCCCATGCCCCAGAACCCGGCGGACAACTTCTGTTGATACGTTGTCATTAACCATGTTGCTTGCGATGGATGACCTGAAAGCCCGGCTTCCATGCCTGCGTCCATTAATGGGAATCCCGGCGTTTCTGAGCAGCGCCCCGACCATTGTGTTGATTGCGCCATAGTCCATCGGCGTATATGGGATCACAAGCGTCATAAAAATCTGCTGGCAGCCTGCCACTTCGGGGCGTACTTTGTTGATATAGTCCAGCAGGGCTTCTTTTGCTTCGGGAAGCAATTCACTTTCCCATGGCTCACCCGTTTTCTGCTGTATAAAGTGGATTCTGTTATCCGTGAAATCAACGTTTTCAAAAGTCAGGGAAGCAATATCACAGGAGCGGATGCCATATCTGGACAGGAGTAAAACAATCGCATAATTCCTTATCCCAACAGGGGTTGTGCGGTCAATAGAATCTTCAATTGCAGAAATCTCATCCGTGCTATAAACCGTTGGCTGGGGATCGTTCTTCTTGCGGTACTGGACAAGCCTTGAATAATCACGTTCCAAAGTTCCGTGTTCAAAGAGAAATCTGAGAAAGGGGGCAATCCTTTCCCAATAACGGGAGAAACTCAACTGCAAAAAGGCTTTCTGTATCAGTTTCCCGCTGATGTCCCCAGTATCTTCACAGCCGAGGGCGGAGAGATTGTCCAAAAACCTGCTGAGAATCCATCGCTTGTAATGAAGAGTGGTTTGTTTATTCCCGTTGCCTCTGCAATAGGAAATATACGCATCAAGGGACTGGCTGAGGCTGGAGGGGAGATTAACTACAGCAGTTTTATCTCCCCATAAGGCATCTCGCCCATCCAGGCTCTGATACAAACGGTTGAGTTTACGCACGATCACCTTCGCCCTTGAGACACGGGATGGACAAACTTTGAGTTCCTGCTCACAGTATTGGATGAGGCATTCTCCTATTTCAGGTGTGTATTCATCCAGTGCATTCGCATTCATATAAGCCGTGAATGCTTTGAGAATGAAATCCATGTCCTTAACAGTACTGCTACTGTAGGATTCTGACTGGAGCAGCATGCGCAAATGTGCTGTCAAGTCGTTGAAAGTTGATTGATTTTCCATACAAAATCCTCCTCTGTAAATTTGGTGTCGGGTCGACACAACACCAGTATACAGAAGAGTTTATATAGATCATTGTTATTCGAAGAGAATATGAAAAATCTTTTATTTTATGGGGAGGTGAAAAACTCATTGAATAATGAAACTCATTTAATAATCCGAATTATCTGAGATCTCAGATAACATGGTGGTCATGACCTGGTACAGTTTGGTGTCTGTGGGGAACTTGTCAATAAAAGGAATGATCTTGTCCCCGAAGAACAAAAGCCCTTCACCGGCCCCGCTGTTGGTAATGTGGGTCAGTTCCTGGGGCGAGATCCCCAGCCTCTGGGCAAGGATATTCCGGTCGCTGGCCGCCTGGTTCAGCATTAAAATAAAATCGCTGTTTTCCAGGATATTCTCAATCTCCGGGCTGTCCAGAAGGTCTTTCACGTTCTGGGTCAAAGCCGTGGGGATACCGTTCCACTTGCGGAAACGCTTGTAAATCTCCGCTGTGTAGGCCGCTGTCTGGGGTTCCTTTAATAAAAGGTGGAACTCGTCCAAGTAGATACGGGTGGTTTTCCCGGCGTAGCGGTTTACGGTGGTTCGCTGCCAGATGTTGTTCTGCACCGTCAGCATACCCGGCTTTTTTAAGTTCTGCCCCAGGGCGCTGATGTCATAGCAGACTACCCGGTTGTTGATGTTCACATTGGTCTGGTGGTTTAAATAAGAAAGGGAGCCAGACACATATAATTCCAGGGCCGTGGCCAACTCCTGGGCCTGGCCTTCCTCCTGGGAGCGCAGGCACTGGTACAGATCCCCAAGTACCGGCATACGTTCCGGCCTGGGCTTTTTTAAATACTCCCGGTAAACCTTGGGGATACACCGGTCGATCACCGATTTCTCTATGGGCTTTAAGCCGCCCTGGGAAGCGGATAAAATCAACTCGCAGAACGACATAATAAAATCCGCCTTCATAAGCAGCGGATTCTCCCCTGTATCCACGGTTAAGTCCACGTCCAGGGGGTTGATGTAATCGCCGCTGTCCGGGGCCAGCCGGATAATCTGGCCGGAAAGCTGCCGGCAGAGGGAAAGGTACTCATGCTCCGGGTCTAAAAACAGCAGGTCGTCATCGGTGTGCAGGTACACGTCCGCCGCCTCCCTCTTGCAACTGAAGGACTTGCCGGAACCGGGGGTTCCCAGCACCACCCCGTTGGGGCATTTCAGTTTCTTACGGTCAGCCAGTATCATGCGCCCCGTGGTGGCGTTTAACCCGTAATAAACCCCGCCCTTCTGGAATACCTCACAGGCCCGAAATGGCAGGAAAATAGCCGTGCCGCTGGTGGTCAGACCCCGCTGGATCTCCACCTGGTTAATCCCGATAGGGAGGGCGGAAAGAAAGCCCTGCTCCTGCTGGTAATCCAGACGGATTAAGTCACAGTTCTGAGTGTTGGTAATCCCGTCCGCCGAGTAAACCAGGTTTTCCAGCTTCTGGCGGCTGGAGGCCATGTGGACAATGAGGATTGTGACCATAAACATTTTTTCATCATGGTTCTGTAAGTCCTCCAATAATTTCTGGGCCTCTCTGCCAAAGGTCACAAGGTCAGGGGGCAGGATATCCATGTCAAACCCGGAGCGCACGGCCCGTTTCTGCTCGTCAATCTTGGCTTTGTCCAGATCGCTCAGTTTCCGCTTCACCGCTTTTAAGGCGGCGTTCTGGTCGAGAGCCTTGGCATGGATACTGACGATCTGGCTGCCCTCCAGTTCTAAAACGCTGTTGAGCAGGGTGTCATATAACTTGGTAGCCCGTATCTGTAAAAAAGAAACAGCGCCGAAAGAAGCGCCGGTGCGAAAGTAACGCCCGTCCTTAAAAAAGAAGGAACTGGGGGCAATATAGTCCTTGCTGGAAAGGCCGGTGCCATTTAAGGAATCCCAGTTAAACCGGAACTTCCTCCGTTCCTCCAAGTGCAGGCATTTGTGGAGCAGGGCCAGCCGTTCATACCCGTCCATGGGGCGGGCCGTCACCATAAGGGCACGGAAATGTCCCACCACGTCACTGTCGATCTGCCCCAGCCGGGAGCGTGCCTGCTTTACATTGTCCGCCTCAATGGTATAGGTCAGACAGATCCGGCGCTCATACCGGCTTTTTGCTACCTGCCCCACCAGCATATCGCTGTACTCTTTGCGGATCTCGTCAAAAGCGTCGCCCTGGGGAGCGATTGCTAACATTTGCCGGTATTCCGCCATGTCCGCCGGGCAGCAGACCACGGATAACTCAAAGCCCACGGAGGGGCCGAAATAATTGACCAGCTTGCAGTAAAGCTCAAAGAGAACCGCCTTCTCATCGTCAGAAGCCTCGGCGTAATTGATGTCCTCGCACATGACGCTTTTACTGAAAAGCCGGCTGGTGATCCGGCAGACGCCGTCCTGGTACATCTCCTCATAGGGAATGGTCTGCTGGGCGGTGCGGGCAATTTTGCCTTCCCGCTTCGCCCGCCTTACGGCCTTTTCCACCCGCCTTTTGTCGGCGGGGGAGAGCCTGGTTCCGGGGCGAATGATAAGATGTTCCCAGCCCACGGCGTTTGTCTTTTGTGGTCTTGTTCGGAATGGAAACAAGCTGCTTGACCTCCTTTTCGTAGTGTTCCTGCCGTTCCAGGGCGGCAAGGCGGTTGTTGGTCTGGTACGGCCTGACCGCTGGGGCCAGGAACCGGACACGAATGATATTCTTTAAAATCTTTTCCAGGGGCTGCCCGTTCTTCTCATACAGCCCCAGCAGCATGAAAGGCGCTGCCAGGGCGATCAGAAGAAGCAGGGCGGCGTCATTTCCCAGGGCGTGCCGGGTCAGAAAATACCCCCCGGCCCCCAAAAGGCCGCCCAGGGAAAAACAGATGATCTGCCGCCTGGTAAGGCCGAAAGCCACCTTGTCCTTCACCTCGGTCAAGTCCTTGGTAATGGTCACGTAAGCCATAAAATCCTCCTTTCTTTGCGCTGGCTTTTTAATGGGCATTCAAGATACCCTTGGCCACGGAGCCGGTCTTAAACAGGCTGAAGCACAGAAGCACCGTGTAGGCGGCGCAGCTCCAGAGGGCAGCCTGCAGATCGCCTCCCAGGGTGAGGGCGTTGACCAGCACGGCGTAAATGCCCACGCAGACCATGATAAAAAACCCCTGAAGCCCCAGGGCGGCAAGGCCCCGCACATAGTTGGTGCCGATGTTCCCCCATTCCCGGTTCATCAAGGTGGCGAAAGGAATCGGGCCGACACTGGCGTAAAGTAGGGTAAGAACCCGGCGCCTTGCCATATCACTATGGCAGGTTTCCGAGAACTCCCCTCCGAACCGGACTTACACCTCTCGATGTATCCGGCTCTCCAGA
>ERZ808028.2087-NODE-2087-length-10273-cov-4.621911_pt1 | contig 10273 bp, 13 predicted proteins | sample MGYA00380184_ERZ808028 | MGnify/ENA primary metagenome ERZ808028 (study PRJEB31490, sample SAMN06133397) | mouse gut metagenome | isolation source: J8_1 | host: mice | place: China: Chengdu | collected 2015-05 ...
GTTCCTGCACTTACGTTTTAATTTTGCTGTGGCTAAAATTTTGCCATTTTACGTAGAAAATCATTCATAAGTGCCTATAAAGTAGCAAATACGTTTACAGATTTTATCACACTATTAAATAAAAGAATTCTAGATTAATATACAATTTTAACTATTTTGTAATGTTGAAAGATATAGTAATAGATTAATGATGTGATGTTTATCATAACATATTTGTGGACAATATTGTAAAATTAACTATTGTGAGAATTACAGACGAGCAGGAGGAATAAAGGTTCCGGAAAGGGAAGAATGGAAATGGCTTGATTTATATGATGCGCCGACAGTGATGCAGGATGGCAGATGGGTTCAAATACCGTTTGACAGACCAAGATCAAGAGCAGAAATGAGAGATAGATTTGATGCAGATACAGCTCCTTCATGGAAATCGTTTGAAGCCGTATATGATGAAAAACATAATTATCTTGGCAAAGATGCTGACCGGGTAGTGAGGAAAAAAGATTCTAGGTTGATACGCCGGGCAGATGATTTGGGAATGATAAGAACAAAAATTGATGGGATAGACAGATATTGGGTTACAGTTGGTCCAAAGGTGATGGATGAGAACTATTCTATAATAGGAGAGAAACCTCAGGCGGAGGATGTAAAAGTTGGTACATTTATAGATGTAATCCTGAGGGACAGTAATTACAATATATATTTTATGCCAGTAATAGTAGGTGATGCAAAAGAACACACTTATCCTAATGGAATTTACCAGACCGGTACTTCTTGGGAGACCTTGGATAGCAGTAATGCAAAGAAGTCGGATGCAGCGATTATTGAGTTTATAAGAAAACCGCCGGTAGCAGAGGGTGATACATTGATCAATACGCCGGAATTTGATATTCTTGGAATAATTGTTTACGACGAGGTATGAAGCAATGAAGAAAAAATGGCTTATAGTCTTAGCTCTATTGATGGCTGTGTTCCTGTTTATCTTCTTTTTTCCGGTTCAAAATAGGAAAAAGGGACATGGAAAAGGAGAATATCAAAGCATAGAGGAAATTTCGGAGGCAGAGACGGAGGCGGAAGGAAAAGAGGAACAGGGAGAAGAGCTTTCTGATGAAAATGGCTTGGAGGAATTCTGGCTAAGGGAAGAGAAGATCGAACTCACTGATTTTGCGGAGCTTCCTATAGAAGAGTTTATAAAAGAGACGGAAATACCTCTCTATCAGGAAGAGGAGGGGAAGTGGAGGACAGAAGATAATTCGATAAGTGCGAAAACAGATAACGGCAAAATCGTCTGTCTGGTTTTGAGCGACTATACAGGAGATGCAGCAAAAGATGAGAAACTGGAGCAGTTGATAGAGACAAAAGGATTCCCCTATACCATAGCAGGAATTCATCTGCATGATAATGTTACCCACCTTGAAAATACTGTTTTAAAAACGGCAAGCAGGGAGTCCAGTGGGGGCATCGGGCGCGATTACTATACCAGTCTGGAGTTATCCAGACTGGGAATAGAAAGACTGATATTGGAGGAAATTGGAGAAACTGTCGGGGGTGTAACTGTGGATCTTGATATGTCCTTAAAAGAAAGTGCAGAGGGACTGGAGTATATCTGGGGAGAGAAGGTGCGTCAGAAGGAAGGGGAAAAAATGACAGGCTGACAGTACCGGAAGATTTGTATACGGAGATACCGGAAAATTATAAACAGCCGGGAAATATTGAAAAGACTATAGTATCCATAAAATATCCCTGTCTTGAGATACCGGAAAATCCGGAGATGGAACAAAATGTAAATAGTCTGATTTTGGAAAAGGTAGAGAAAATTGAGGATAAAACATACAGGAAAACGGATGAAAATATAGTGGTGGAAGCGGATTATTTCATGACTTATATAACCAGTAAATTTATCAGTATTACTTTTAGAGTAAAAATAAGCGATAATGATGGCACAAGAATGGGTCCCTGGCAGCATTGTAATATCAATATAGCTAAAAACGGAGTGGGAGCAACGCTCGCGGATGTTGGAATCACCAGAGAAGATGTTGCTATAGTTTGCGGTGCATACAGAGAGCCATTAGATACGGAGGCGTATCTGGAAAAGTATGATACAGGTTGGGACCACTATGTGATTGAACCGATGGAATACATACTTTATGTGCCTGTGAAGGATGAAGAAAGCGAGCCGCAGGATGAAGGCGGTGGTGCGCCCGTGAGGAAATATAAATATTAAATTGGGGATTTTTTCTTAGGCGATTCAGGTGAACTTATGAATAATGAGGAGATACTTGTTCAATTTGGTAATGCAATGGTATATTTTTGGAAAAATAGAGTTAAAGATTTATTTCCTAATATCTATTATTGAAAGTGCCCAATGTTCAAGACCAGAAATAAACAAGCCATTAGGAATGGAGTAATGTATGGATATAAGATATAGTAAGTATATCAACAAAGCGTACAATAGGCTGGAATTTTGGTTGATTAACTGGGATTATATTGATGGAAATGACTATCTTGCCAAATTATTTTCCGAGGAGTATGGATTTGTTGTCGAGGAAAAAATTGACGGATGGTGGTATAGCATCATTCGTATACATTTGAACAATTGCAAATATGAATTGTTGTGGCATGAAGATACAGGAAATGCGATATATTGCTTAAACCAGACAGTAGAGGAAAATGATTTATTGCAACATAGACTGGAAAGAATATTGGATATTCTTAATGCTCGAATTGAAAAAGCAGCCAGACAATAACGCGTAATCTGTATATTTTAAATAGGTCAAGAGATTGACACAAGAAAATACCTCAAGTAAATTTAGACTATTAACAGGAGCTTTTGAGAAAAGCGGAGGGGGATGTTGATTATGAGTACGCAGACAGAAGAATTTTTTGAAAATATGCAAAAGTTTCTGCCTTCAACAAAAAAGGCATATAGTGAAAGTATAAATAAATATGGGGAAGTGTTAGAAACAGTTGTGATTGAGGATATATTTATGCCCCCAATATTGGCACTATTAAGCGAAAATAAGGATTCACAGTTAGTAGAAAGCATGTTTGAATATTTTGAGGAAATAGTAAATAGTGGTGATTTACATCTTATCAATGTTTTTTCAATTACAGTTTTGGAGATGCTTGGGAATGATAAGGAGATTTTAGAAACAGCGAAAAAATATATGGGTATAAAGACTAAAATACTTCAAATAAAGGCTGACGAGGAATTGGGAAGAATATAAATACATGCCGTTTGTTGAGTTTATGTGTGAATTTTTGATAAAAGAAGGGAAAAGAATGTTTATGATCAGGCATTGGTTAACTCGGATCGGAGATAAGAAATATAATGATCCGAAATATGTTACGGATTATGAAACGGTAGGCGTTATTGATAGAGGCATTAAAGCAAGACCCGTTGATTTTTATACGTTTCTTGCAAGAGAAGAAATTGTTCTGCTCGATCTGGCAGAATTGTCTTAGAGGATTACTACCTGATTTATTGGAGTACCTGGACAATGAGCGGCGGTTTTGTTGCGGATACTGTGCAGAATGCAAAGGTACGATTGTATACGATGGAGGGAGAATGCTGCTGTGAAATAGAGATACCGGATTCAAATTTCCTCCAGACATCGACCTTTTTTGTGTATTCGAATGAGACGGTCTATGTGTTAAGTGTAAACGGAAAAGATTATACAATGTGTATGCAGGAGATTCCGCTTGATTCTGAAAAGATAAGTAATGAAGGTAAGGAATCGGTTTATAATTCGAGAGGATTTTTGGTGCTTTAAACAAAAAAAGACCAACCGTGCGGCTGGTCTGATATCTCAATTTACCAATCGCCTAATAGTGACGCCAACACATGACGCTTACCTCGAAAACGGCACTTGCATAGGACTTACTGTTGGTAAACCTACAATAGCATATGCAGGATGGTTTGTCAATATGCGAAAAAATTTTACCTTGCAAAATTTTTGCACCTATTTTGGAAATTCAAAGGTAAATTTGAGAATGCCGGCATCTTTGAGCTTTTTAAGTTCCTCATCATAACCGCCGGTTTGCAGGTGCGAATAAAGCAAATTGGCAAATACATCAGCTATCTGAATAAGTGAATTAGTGGATGAATCAAAATATGCAACGTCAAATTTACCATTAATCGTTCCATTCATGAAGAGTTCAGTATTGAGATAGTTTTCAAGAAAGTATTTTGTTTCGGTTCTCTCGTTTCTTTCATCCAACTGAAGAGAACAGTTTTCATTTGGGAGGAAAGCTTTGCGGATGAAATACTCAATTGCGAGTTTGAGAGTATAGTTAAAAACACGGGCGGTGTTTTCACAAAACTGATCTGTAAGCAGTTGGTTTGAAATTTTAATGTAATATATTTCAAAAGATGGTTTTCGGCAAAAAAAATCAACAAACTGCTGCTTCATTTTTCTGTCAAATTGGGAACCTTTAAGCTCATGAAAATTACCGTTTTGAAACATTTTCCCGCCCTTTTTAATGATCTTTCCAGTTACGGGATGTGGTTTGTCCTGATCTAATGCCAAAAGTCTGTCATGATTGGAGGAAACGAAACGTTTGTATGTGCGCTTAAGCCTGTCTTTATCAGTAGGATATATGAGAGCAATAATAAAATATTTATTGTTAGGGGTATGGTTATTAATGGAACCCGATTCAGCTATGTAAAGATTCATTAAAAAGCGCTCCTTGTAAATGTTTTTATTTCACATTCGAGTATATCAAAAAAAGTATGAAAGGACAAATAAAATATGGGCTTTTGAGCGGAATATTCCGTGTGCCGCCCCACATGATCGGTGGCCTGGAAAAGAGCAGATTCAATAGCATTGATCAGCAGTCCCTAGAATATCAGGGAACTTTCTGTATATAAAGGAGTATTATATTAATGAAAAAATGTTTCTTGTTAATTTCCATGTTTTGTTTTATGTTATATTTTACAGGCTGTTGAATATCATCTAATGTGATAAGCGGGAAATCGTTTGTGCTGTGTGAACCGCACCCAGGTGGAGAAACCTGAATAAAATGTATGTTGCGGGAAGTGTGATATAGATCAGATGGTGATCATAGATCGTTGGCAGCAAAACGGTTGAGACTACCAGAAGTGCCCGTTTTGACCAGAAGAAGGAGGAAATAGGGAAATTGGCAATTTGGCAGTTTCAATGCTTTATTATACCATTTAGGAAAAATGCTGATAAATTAGGAAAAGATGAAATGATTTCATGGAAAAATGTAGAGAAACCATTAATGTATCCTGATTTTCTCAGATGTGAAAAAAGTTGATCAATAGATATTGTTCAGTACGGACATATAGATAAAACATGTATTGAGTTTATTTATGATAAAGGCAAGTTGGAAGAAATAAATTGTAGATTGGATTTAAGAACTTTAACCAAACATAATCTTGCCTGTATAGTAGAGTATGTTCAGAGCATAGAGGCATTAAAGCAAGACCTGTTGACTTTCATACATTTCTTGCGAGAGAAGAAATATTGGTTAATAATGAGGAGGACTATACAGGAGAAACATTACTTTTACGGTTTAATGTAGACTTTGCGGATGAAGTAAGTTATGGAAAATATAATTTCATTCCGGTAGGAACACAATGTATACTTTTGAATGAAGATGCGATGATTGTCGGCATATGGGGAAAAACACTTTTGGCACGGACGACGCGGGCTACGGCAACGCGACCAACGCGGAGGAGTACAACAGCCAGAACCAGAGCGGCATCCTGTTTGTTCCCGGTAGCGGAAGAGGTCAGCCGGACTGAGACGAATGCGGCGCTGGAAAGCGAGATGATGAACACTCTCAATGAGTGCGACTGCAGGTTTCCAGATGTGACGGATAGCATCCCTTCTTATGCTCTTTGGCTGTTCAGGAACTCAACAAGCTCATATACGGTCGTTACCGAGTTGCTGTCCCAGCTGAGAATTTGTGCATGATCCCTGTTAAGTTGCTCCACACGCTCTCTTGCACGCTCAATCGCTTCTGCCTGATGCGGCAGCAGCTTGTTAAACACATCGGCGCTCTTTTCGTATCCTTCCAGATAGCCTCGGCTCCGCAGTATCTCAATCACCGCGTCGGAATCCTTCAGGTGTCCGTTCCGCTTTTCAAAATGGGTCAGATACCAATACTCGAAAGATGGATTGGAATATGCGATCTGATACCCTTGCTTCTGCGCATATTCCATAGCCGCCAGCAGTTCCGTATTTTTGTTGTCATCGCAGTCAAACACGCACCAAAGCTGATCGCCATCCTTGGGATAATAGGCCGACTGTGAAATCAGGGATTTTGCGTGCTTCACCAGATGCTCGGCTGCCTTATGCTTGGATGAGATCGGGATAATATCTACCAGGCAGTTGCGGGAACGAAAATGCTTGAAGTAGAGGGTCTACGTCTCCTTGCCCTCGCAGATAATGTAAATGATCGCTCTGCGTTTGCGTCGGGCTGGCCTGTCGGGATTGTATTCTTTCCTCATCTTTGCCATGTGCCGTCACCTCCGATAAAGGGAATGGCACCAAACCGCCCCTGCAGATACCCCTTGCGCACATTTTCACCCTTTCTCGGAGAAAAGGAGGCCAATGAAAACAGCTCGGTAGCACAGGTCTTGTCATTCTTTTCCGCAAACCAAATCTGATCCCTGCGGAAAAATGTGAGGTCAAGCAGCATGGCATCATGGGTCGTGAACAGCAACTGAGCGCCCTTGGTATTGATGGTGTGATCCTGCACCATTTCAATTAGCCGCCTGGTCAGAAGCGGGTGGAGGCTATCTTCGATTTCATCGACAACCAGAAGCGCACCGTTTTCCAGCGCCTGCAGCCATCCGCCAATGCGGGCGAAGAAATGCTGCGTGCCGACAGATTCCTGATCCATCATAAGCTGAAAATATGCCGTGCTTCCATCCTCGTGTATGATGCGGTGGGTGGTGATGATAACCGATGTCTTTCCCGAAATGTTCTTTACGCTTATATCGGTAATGCCAAGGTCAGCGATTAGAAGCTCCTTCAGGATGCGGGCTTTCTTGTCATCTCCGCTGACAATCTGTGCCACTGTTTCCGATGTAGCCGGTTCCTCTGCCATCAGGAAGGTCAGCATTTCCAGGAACCACTTATAAGCGTTTTCCGTCTGAGGCAGATTCCAGTCATTGGAGGACACCAGATAGAGCTTGTTAACCGGGGTACGGTTACTGAGGGTGATCTGCTCGTTGACATTCTCACGGAACTCATACACGCCGTTTTCTCTGGAAAAAATCAGCGCCTCCCGACCATTGGGCCAGTGATAGAGATACTCTGAATGAATCTTTTTTGCATCAAAAGAGAAGCCATAAGCATATCGCACACCCTGATAGAGAAATACAATCTCAAAGAAAGTGGGTTCCTGATTCCCCCCAAAAGGCTCCCAGGGCAGTTTCTGCCCCTTGGACACCTTTGCTGCATCGCCAATGACCATATCCCTCATGGTCATCATGGCATGAAGTACATTGCTCTTGCCTGCAGCATTTGCACCATAAATGGCAATGGCAGGCAGTAAGAGCTTCTTTGTATCTGGGTGCAGCAGATTTTCTTCCAAAGACTTATCCTTGGATGCCAGGAAGCTGACCACGGCGCTGCTCTTGATTGATCTGTGATTTTCTATCGTAAACTGAATCAGCATAAACGAATATCTCCTGTTCATAGTATTCTCGTTTTCTGTTTACAGTATAGCAGTTAAAAACGGCTAAGTCGAGTTTATCATTTGTTTTTGCATAAATTCTGCAAAAACAAATGATAAAATTCATCTGAGCGAAATGCGTGATTCTCGGTCAAATAAATTTCACCACTGCTCTCCATGACTTCCATGATAAACGGGTATTGCTGAGGACACTAGAATTTGATATTCTAGGGTTGATCGTTTGTGATGAATAAAGCTCCAGATTACTATCGGGTTTTGCTCAATTGGGGAAAGGAATAAAGGAGATCCAAAATAGCAGAGAGTTCTGCGATTATTAGGATTTTCTACTCCATTTCCTTTTTGCGGGCTTCAAGTTTGTTAATATATGAAAGACATTGGCGTAGTCTGGCGGTCTGCTCCTGAAAAATTGTCTCGCCTACAGCAACTTGTATTTCTTCAATGGGAGTATTGCAGTGCCTGTCCATAAAAGAGGCACATTAAAGATTTCGCCGAAATATTAAAGTATGTAGTTTGTGATGGAACGCGCAGACTTTCTAAAAAAATAGAAAATGGAAGTACTGGCTACGGGGTTTATAATCTTATCGATGCATTTCGCAGAAGGAGTATTATATTAATGAAAAAATGTTTCATGTTAATTTCCATGTTTTGTTTTATGTTATATTTTACAGGCTGTTCAAGCGAAGATGATTTACAGGAACAAACAGACAATCCATATTTTTATAATACGGATTATATTGATTTATGTGCAACTGCAGAATATTATGAGCTGGAGACAAAAGAAAGAAGCCCTATAGGGATAAAGGTATATCTGGTAAAAACATATGAACAGGGAAAGCTTTATAAGTTTGAAATGCAGCCAATTGACGGTTTAGAAGATGCAAGGACAAATATTTATTTTTATGTTACGCCTGAAAAAATATACAGGATCTGGGGATACGTACGTCAAGATGAAAAATCGATAGAATTTTACGATAATGATGAGTTGATCGTGAAGTATCTGGACACAGATGAAAAATTAATTGAAAATGGAGAAATTGTTTGTCAGTGTGAAGAAATAACAAAAGAAAATGAGGAAGGTTCAAATGTCAGTATTACGGTATTTGAGGATAAAGTAGTTTACAGCCGGTGTGATATTAAGGCTAATGGTGAACCGGGATTTTACGAGTGGTTTGTGTGGGAAGATAATAAAGGACTCACAGATTATGGGAGTGGTTTTGGGGCTGAAAGGGATATTTTATATCTGGAACAAATTATGGAGAATGCAGGGGAGCGGAACTTGCCGGGAAGATTCTTAAAGAATTGGAGCTGACGGATGAGGCCGAGACGAATATCATCTGTTCCGCGATATACCATCATGATGACAAGCTTGTGTCGGACAGCCCGATGGATGAAGTTTTAAAAGATGCGGATGTTATTCATCACTGCATGAACAATATGTCGAAACCAGTAAAGGAAAAAGAACAGGCGCGTTTCGATAAGTTGTGTGTCGAGTTTGAGATGTGAGAGGAAAAGCGCGATTAAGGAACGGGATGTTTCGGATAAAAGAGGTAATGAAGGGCGTTAGTTTAGAGATGACAAAAATGACTATGTGCCCGTGGAAAATGGTAATAAAAAAGTTATGCTAAGAAGGCAAGGATTGAAGTAAGTCTAAACTTCATAATAGGGTTTCCACTGACACAGATAATAGGACACGTTGGCTCTCTCATCTGTGATGGGGATAGTGACACGATTTTTTACTTTCTGAAAGCGCTCATTTGCTAAATCTGTGGTGAAGTATGGAAGGCTGGATGCAGCCATCAGTTCACGAAAAGCAAATTCATCGGTCTGAACAAGAAATTTGGAGGAGGGCATACTTTTCCGGCACATGTCGCTCCAAAATCCTATGTCAGAATTGAGCAGGCAGTTATATCCGTTGATCTGGCCTGTATTTACATGATCAAATTTTGCCAGGGCATGGTCGGCAGGAACACAGATGGACAGATGTTCTTCTAAGTATTTCCTGCATGTGAAACCATCCTCTTCTAACGGATAAGGCAGTATGGCAATGTCGTATTTCTTAGATAAGAAATCATTTTTTACCTGTTCTGTATCATCCGCAAGTTTGGAGGAAATTGTTTTGCCGTTGTGTTTTCCGGACAGTGCAGGGATCAGTGACCAGAGCGGTGCAGGCGCACAGGAAATAACACTGATCGTCTGCAGAGTCCGTTCAAATTCCTGAATGTTTGATAGTATACGTTCAGCAGAAGATAACAGCTCCTCTGCGGCGGCAACAGCCTTGAGCCCAACCTCATTAAATTCGATACGATTTGCGGTTCGGGAAAAAAGTGAGACACCAAAAGATTCTTCCACTCTTTTCATTGTGCGGGTTATGGTAGGCTGTGAAATATGAAATTCTTCAGCCACTCTGGAAAGTGTCCCGCTTTTATAAAACGCAACAAATTGCGCCAAATCTTCGAGATTAAGCATGTGAACCACCTTAGTATTCATTGTTTGAAATCTGGCTTTCATAATTGATATTGTACAACAAAACAGAAATGCTGTAAACTTCATATTGTAGGAAACAGATATAGATGATCATCATTTCACTTGATGAATGATTGATCAC
>ERZ808028.2089-NODE-2089-length-10259-cov-40.891377_pt1 | contig 10259 bp, 10 predicted proteins | sample MGYA00380184_ERZ808028 | MGnify/ENA primary metagenome ERZ808028 (study PRJEB31490, sample SAMN06133397) | mouse gut metagenome | isolation source: J8_1 | host: mice | place: China: Chengdu | collected 2015-05 ...
CGGAGCTGTCGATGGTGGCATTGCGGGAATATAGAGAAAAGTTTCCGGCATGGCAGGATGCGGATGAGTTTAGGTTGTGGTGAGTGGGGGTTGTGTTTAGGGCCGGGGAGAGTCGGGGTATGACTACGAAAGCCCCTAACTTAAACATGATATTACGCCAGAAGTCACCATTTCCAAAACACAACGCCGTTGTACCGTGGGATATCTGCCCAACCGCAGCGACACGCCGGTGATCAAAATCAGCGCCAAATGGCTGAGAGAAGCGGAATTTGAGATCGGCACGGGCGTTACCGTGAAGATCTCGGAAGGGTGCCTGATCCTGCTCGCGGATAACAACGAAGTACAGGAACTGCGCAGGGAGCTTTATCAGGTTAAACAGGCAGTTAAGGGGATGCGGGACGGGATGTTTAGTGTGCTGAACGAAAATTAAATAATAAAAAGCCGGAAAGATCTGGAAGAAATTTCCGGTTATTATCGTTGCTATATCAATAAAATTTAGTCAGACTCTATTTCATTGCCGTTTTTATCAAAAAACGGGGATTCTTCTATGGCTTTTTGATAAGTATTTATCTCATTCAAATTAGCTCTCCAGTCATTACCACGAACTTCCCACATTGCAACTAATCCAAGTAACTCTTCTGGACTCGTTGCACTAAAAAATTGTCCATTTTTTTCCGCATACCAATCATATACACAATCTAAACAATCGTCAGATAATGCATGAGTTTCCATTGTTACTTTATATCCATTATTTTTTAGCACATGGAAACAAGGCGCAGCCGTATTACCAGCAATTCTTATTCTAATTTCGTCCACAACTTCCTCTCCACTAACTAATTACATCGGCTAACTTTATTTCCAGGAATTTGCCCATGAACTAACACCTCATTATTCCTAGCCATATTCTGAAGAATATTACTAAGTTCTTTTCTAATTTTCTTGCTTGATTCTAAACCAAATATTGCTTTTACTTTTTCTTGTGTTAAAACAGTGATCTGATTATTTTTAACTAAATCATCGAGATCAGAAACTGCCACTTTGAAGACATGGTTTTTTGAGAAAAATCTGCACCACGAGAGTTGGAACTAGATGTTTTTTTAGTACTAAAAGATGTTAAACGCCCATCACCTTTTTCTTAGAGATGATCAATAATGTCATGTGCTGATATTGTGCCACTCTTTGGCTGTCCAATTCCGCCACCTTTATAGTTACCATCTCCTCTAAATATATTATTTGAATCTATTCCTAAAGAATTCAGTCCTAGCGGATCGATCCAACCTAACGGATTAGGCGCATAAGCATATAAGTTCAACCCACCGTTTAATCCTATCGGGTCCTGGCTTACGAACCTCCCGCACTCCGGCGCATAATACCTGAACAGATTGTAATGCAGCCCTGTTTCTTCGTCAAAGTACTGCCCCGGCAGCCGCAGCGGCTGCTCAAAGTACGCCCCGCTGTTGCTGATGTCGCCCCGGTTTTCACCAAATCCCGCCTGGTAGCCCGCCCACACCAGCGTCCCGTCCGGCGCGGTTACCTCGTGTACCGTGCCCGTCAGGTCCGTGTGGTAATACCAGATTTTCTGGCTCTCTCCGCGCCCCGTGATGGCGGCCACCGGCGTGTACGGCTGTTCCGCGTCGTACAGGTATGTCCGCTTTCCCTGCCACGTTGTCTCCTGCAACAGCCGGAACCCTTCCCACACAAAAGTTGTCCGGCTTCGTTCTCCCCGGTCGGTATGGCGGCCATATGTCGCCTTGCTGATGCGCCTGCCCAGCGCATCATACTGATACCGCGTCTCGCTGTTGCTGCTGATGACCCGCGTTAACTGGCCCTGCGCGTTCCACTCCAGTTGCTGGTCCCTGCGCTCTGTCAGTTCGCCCCATTCGTTATAGCGGTAACGGTCACGCCCGTAGCCCGGCAGGCGGTTATCCGGCACCGCTCCCTGATGCTCATCCGTCAGCAGATTGCCCGCTTTGTCGTAATAATAATGGTCATGGTCGTACATCTGACCCGTGCGACTGGTCAGCCAGCCGCTGCAATCATACGCAAAATGCCCCCATCCGCATGCAAGCAGTATTTATCCTTTAGGAAAAGAGATTTATAGCTTTCTCTTGAAGTTCTATACCTATATCCTCAAGTTTGATCAGCTCGTCCTTACTGTACATTCCCTCCCGAAAAGAAAACATTCCATATACATCCATTAGTGCCAATCCTAAAACTTTTGGAACCATAATTTCATCAGCATATATTTCCGCCAAAAAATCCAGCGCCTTATATAATTCTTCAATTTCACTATCAAAAAAATCTTTCTTGAGTCTTAATCTAACAGGTATCGAATCATCTCCTAATAATTTATCGACCACTATTTTCAATGCAATCTCTTTATCCATATATCATTTCCTGTCTTTAACAAGGTCTAATAGCATTTGATGGGACATGGCCTTCCACAAGTATTTCTCCAGAACTAACTGCATAGTTACGGGCTGGCCCTTTTAATCCAGCATCCGTTGCTTTCTCTACCGTGGATAAGTCAATAATATTCCGATTACCTTTAACATCAGGAATAACATCGTCAGTATCAAATGTAACTATAGTTTGGCCTGGTTCACGGTATCGTACTGCTACATCTTCATCTACGGTAGTTGAAATGAATTGTGAGCCTTTAAACGAATCATTACTACCATTTCTAACATGACCAGCAGCGCTCATTCCTCGCCCCGGGTTCTTTGCAGATAGTCCCTCACTAATAGATTCATCCGCACGAATATTTCGAAATACCTTGATTAAGCCAAGAGGATCTATCCACCTCAGCGGATTAGGCGCATACCTGTAAAGATTCAGCCCACCCCGGATCGAAATCGGATCCTGGCTTACGAACATCCCGCACTCCGGCGCATAATATCTGAACAGATTATAGTGCAGCCCCGTCTCTTCATCATAATACTGCCCCGGCAGCCGCAGCGCCTGTTCAAAGTACGCCCCGCTGTTGCTGATGTCGCCCCGGTTTTCGCCAAACCCCGCCTGGTAGCCCGCCCACACCAGCGTCCCGTCCGGCGCGGTTACCTCGTGTACCGTACCCGTCAGGTCCATGTGGTAATACCAGATTTTCTGGCTCTCTCCGCGCCCCGTGATGGCGGCCACCGGCGTGTACGGCTGTTCCGCATCGTACAGGTATGTCCGCTTTCCCTGCCACGTTGTCTCCTGCAACAGCCGGAATCCTTCCCACACAAACGTTGTCCGCCGCTGTTCCCTCTGGTCCGTATGGCGGCCATATGTTGCCTTGCTGATACGCCTGCCCAGCGCATCGTACTGATACCGCGTCTCGCTGTTGCTGCTGATGACCCGCGTTAACTGGCCCTGCACGTTCCACTCCAGCTGCTGGTCCCTGCGCTCTGTCAGTTCGCCCCATTCGTTATAGCGGTAGCGGTCACGCCCGTAGCCCGGCAGGCGGTTATCCATCACCGCGCTCTGATACTCGTCCGTCAGCAGGTTGCCCGCTTTGTCGTAATAATAATGGTCATGGTCGTACATCTGACCCGTGCGGCTGGTCAGCCAGCCGCTGCGGTCATAGCTGAACACCAGGCAACCGCGCAGTTTGTCATTGATGCCGCCGACTTCACCGTCTGCGTTCCAGATATAGTCCCGCGCTGTCACGCTGTCGTTCTGTGCCGGGGGGTTACCGGCCTGCTGCGGATTCTGGCTGCCGCCTGGCAGGCTGCGCTGCCAGCTTAACCGGTTGTCGGCGTTGTAGCCGCTGAACGTCGCCAGTTTCCCCTGGGTGCGCATCACCTGACGGTGCAGGCTGTCACGCTCATATTCACTGACCGTGATACCGTCCAGTGCCGTCTGGAGAAGATGCCCGCTGCCGTAGTAAAGATGGCTGAGATGCTGCCCGTCCGGTAAGGTGATATCGGTGGGATTGCCCAGCGCATCGCGCCGGTACTTTATGCTGCCGTGCACGCTGTGCTCCGCCGTCAGCCACCCGCTGCGGTCATACGCAAAGCGCACTCTGTCCGCCTGCATGTGGTGCAGCCGTTCCCCTTCTTCCGTAGGGGTGAGCGTCACTTCCGTTATCTGGTCAAGACGGTTGTAGCTGAAGGTCCGTGTACTGTGCTGCGTGTCACTGCGCAGCAGGCGGCCCAGCGCATCACGCTCCTGCCGCTCATTACGCACCCCGCCTTCTGTACCCTGCGTCTGGATGATGACCGGATACCCGCCCGCATTCAGCACAAACATCCGTATCAGACCGTCCGGGCGCTGTTCTCCCGTCAGCCGTCCGTCCGCATCGTGACTAAACCGGTAAAGCGCTCCGTTGCCGTTGCTCAGACTGGCAATCCATCCCTCCGCGGTATAATGCCAGCGCGTCTCCCGTTTCTCTTCATCCGTATGGAGCGCCAGCAGCCCGCGCGGCGTATACTGCCAGGACTGCACACTACCCGTGATGCGACGGTGGCTGCTCAGTAACCCCAGCGCGTTCCACGTGTAACGGTCCTGCTGTTTACCGGGATGATTTACCGTCTCCGGCAGTCCCAGACGGTTATAGCGGATACGTACCGTTTTCCCCTCCGCGTCCGTCACCGCCGTCAGGTTGCCGTCTTCATCGTATTCATAACCCGTGGCACGCCCTGAACAGTCGGTGTAACGCCTCAGCTGGCCGCGCGCATCATGCGCCAGCGCAGCCTCGCCGCCCCGCGCATCCGTGCGGCTGACCGCTAGCCCCTGTTCATCATACCCGTACCGCGTGACGCGCCCTTCCGGGTCCGTCTCCCGTATCACCTGGCCGTGTTCGTTGTAATCCGCCTTCCATACGTGGTCGTCATCCAGTGCCCGGCGCGTGATTTCAGCAAAACTGCCGTTCCACTGTGTATGTGTCACCCGGCCTGCCGCGTCCGTCTCTTTCGCCACCCGGCTCAGGGTGTCGTATTCCAGCGTTACCCTGCGTTCGCCGGGGAGTTCCACCGCTACCGGAAAATGGTTTTCGTTGTACGTGAAGCGGTACATCCCGCCGCCCGGCGTCCGATGCGCAGTCACATACGTCTCTTCATCAAACCACCACTGCCACTTCTGCTCCGGCCTGCCGGTTACCACTGTCTGCCCGCCAGCAAAATCATAGTGGAATCGGTAATCCTCGCCGTCGCTGGTTGAGTGTTCCACCACGCGGGGGAAACCTTCAACCTCTTCCCAGCGGTAGGTACAGGTGAAGCCCGTCGCGTTGCGGTGCTCTGTCATCAGGCCATTTTCCCAGGCAAACTGGCGCACCGTCACACCAGCCCGGTTCACCACGCCGGTCAGTTGCCCGTTATCGTCGTAACGATATTCCACCAGGTTGCCGGGACGCCCGCCCTTCACAAGTTCAATATGCGACAGGCGTTCCCCCGCCGGCGTCATCGTACGGTGCAATAACAGATGGTGTCCGCTGCTGGAGGCCACCCGTACAAGCCTGCCGTTCTCACGCCCGAAAGCAATACGCTGCCGGTACGGCGTCTCCATAAAAAGTAACGGCGCGACGCCGTGGTCATCAAATTCATCAAACACGTAATAGCTGCGGTCGGTGTAATGCAGCACATAGCGTCCGTCATGCAGACGGCTCAGGTAAAACTGCTCTTCCGGGTCGAATACGGGATGTGGAGCGTTCGCTATCTGCATTACGTCCGGCGGATGCGCTGGCACCAGAATCGGTACGCCAGCAACTGGCGGACCTGGAAGCGCGCGGCACACTGCCGCTGGATGCCTTTCGCCAGGCAGCAGAGACCACTGAGCGGCTGCAACGCCATGCGCGTGAAACGCTGAATGACCAAGCACCGGACTTCTCCCGTCTGACGCAACTGCTAGCCCTGTTGCCGGGAGCAGTGCAGAGCACCACGCCGGAGATCCTGCCACAACCACAGGCTGAACAGCCGGAGAACGCCACCATCGATCATACTGAACAGATGCAGGCAGAGCAGATTGCGCTACCGGTGCGTATCTCGGAGGAAATATCACCGATGACCGGCGCAGAACCCCGGCAGATCCGCGACCGGAACGACGCGCTGGAACGCCTGCGTGTTATCCGTCGCTGGTTTGAGCACAGCGAACCGAGCAGCCCGTCCATTCCTTTGCTGCGCCAGGCAGAACGCCTGGTCGGAAAACGCTTCTCGGAGGTAATAAATGAAATTCCAGTAGAACTGCTGGAGAAATGGGATGCGCTGGAGTAACAGAAGTGGCCAGAATTTATAATGTCTGGCCATTTTTTAAATCATATCCGTTTTACTTCCGGAGTGAAAAATTCTCACTTCACCAAAACGACGAAAGCCCGAATCATTACTGATTCGGGCTTTCTGAATATTGGCGGAACGGACGGGACTCGAACCCGCGACCCCCTGCGTGACAGGCAGGTATTCTAACCGACTGAACTACCGCTCCGCGTTGTGTTCCGTTGGGAACGAGGCGAATATTACGGATTGCCTCACCCTTCGTCAACGGTTTTTCTCATCTTTTGAATCGTTTGCTGCAAAAATCGCCCAAGCCGCTATTTTTAGCGCCTTTTACAGGTATTTATGCCCGCCAGAGGCAGCTTCCGCCCTTCTTCTCCACCAGATCAAGACGGGCTTCATGAGCTGCAAGCTCTTCATCTGTCGCAAAAACAACGCGTAACTTACTTGCCTGACGTACAATGCGCTGAATTGTTGCTTCACCTTGTTGCTGCTGTGTCTCTCCTTCCATCGCAAAAGCCATCGACGTTTGACCACCGGTCATCGCCAGATAAACTTCCGCAAGGATCTGTGCATCGAGTAATGCCCCGTGTAGCGTTCGTTTACTGTTATCTATTTCGTAGCGGGCACATAACGCATCGAGGCTGTTGCGCTTACCAGGAAACATTTTCCTCGCCACCGCAAGGCTATCGGTGACCTTACAGAAGGTATTGGTCTTCGGAATATCGCGCTTAAGCAACGAAAACTCGTAGTCCATAAAGCCGATATCGAACGCTGCGTTATGGATCACCAACTCCGCGCCGCGGATATAGTCCATGAACTCATCGGCTACTTCGGCAAACGTGGGCTTATCGAGCAAAAATTCATCGGCAATACCATGTACGCCAAAGGCTTCCGGATCCACCAGCCGATCGGGTTTGAGATAAACATGGAAGTTATTGCCCGTCAGGCGACGGTTCACCACTTCAACGGCACCAATCTCAATGATCTTGTGGCCTTCATAGTGCGCACCAATCTGGTTCATACCGGTGGTTTCGGTATCGAGAACGATCTGGCGTGTAATTGCAGTGCTCATAGCGGTCATTTATGTCAGACTTGTCGTTTTACAGTTCGATTCAATTACAGGAAGTCTACCAGAGATGCTTAAACAGGTAGAAATTTTCACCGATGGTTCGTGTCTGGGTAATCCTGGACCTGGGGGTTACGGCGCTATTTTACGCTATCGCGGACGCGAGAAAACCTTTAGCGCAGGCTACACCCGCACCACCAACAACCGTATGGAGTTGATGGCCGCTATTGTCGCGCTGGAGGCGTTAAAAGAACATTGCGAAGTCATTTTGAGTACCGACAGCCAGTATGTCCGCCAGGGGATCACTCAGTGGATCCATAACTGGAAAAAACGTGGCTGGAAAACAGCAGACAAAAAACCAGTAAAAAATGTCGATCTCTGGCAACGTCTTGATGCTGCATTGGGGCAGCATCAAATCAAATGGGAATGGGTTAAAGGCCATGCCGGACACCCGGAAAACGAACGTTGCGATGAACTGGCTCGTGCCGCAGCGATGAATCCCACACTGGAAGATACGGGCTATCAAGTCGAAGTTTAAGCCTGTGGTTTACGACATTGCCGGGTGGCTCCAACCGCCTGGCGAATTCGTGGCTTGTTTTTACTCTGTTTCATCGGGTTTAGCGTTAAAGGAATAGTCCGTTTCCGGGCAACAATAAGTTGTAAGCAACCAAGCGCAGGAATATGCGCATTCAATAGTTTTCCTCCGTGTTTGTTCCACGGGAGAACGTGGAAACGGCTGGCGTGCAGCACTTCAAAATTCAACAAAGAGAGCCAGTCCAGTTGCCGCATCAGAGTAAACATCCGGCTGTTATAGGGCGAGGTTTTTCGCAATACCGGCACAAGTTTGCGTAATCCCATTAAACTGATGGGATTGAAGCCACTAATCACCAGCCAGCCATCATCAATCAATACCCGATCGGCTTCACGCAATAAACGATGCGGATCGGTGCACCACGGCAATGTATGTGCCAGTAGACAAACATCAACGGATTTATCGGCAAAAGGAAGATGAAGTGGATCTGCCTGCACCTGGACGGGCATTCCTTGCGCAGAAACATTCACTTGATGAGAAACCGCGCACGCTTCGCAATTGATTTCTGCGCTTAAATTGCCAATCTTAAGCAGATGAAAACCATACATTTTAGTGAACCACGGGTTGAGCTGGCGCTCCAGCGCCTTGCGATAAAGCTCTCCCCAGGGCAAATCGCCCCAGCAATCAGGAGCCACGACAGTTTGAGGGACTCTTGCCGGTTTCATCACAACCTTCCGTTTCACACTGAGAGGTAATCTATGAATCTTAACAGTATTCCCGCCTTTGATGACAATTACATCTGGGTTTTGAATGATGAAGCAGGTCGCTGCCTGATTGTCGATCCCGGAGACGCAGAGCCGGTATTAAAAGCCATTGCCGCCAATAACTGGCAACCAGAGGCCATATTTCTCACCCACCATCACCACGATCACGTTGGCGGCGTAAAAGAACTGGTGGAAAAGTTTCCGCAAATTGTGGTGTATGGTCCACAAGAGACACAAGATAAGGGAACAACACAGGTAGTCAAAGATGGCGAAACTGCCTTCGTTTTGGGGCATGAATTTAGTGTAATTGCCACGCCGGGTCACACTTTAGGACATATCTGTTACTTCAGTAAACCTTATCTATTTTGCGGCGACACGCTGTTTTCTGGTGGGTGTGGTCGGTTGTTTGAAGGGACAGCATCACAAATGTATCAATCACTTAAAAAGTTAAGTGCGTTACCTGACGATACATTGGTATGTTGTGCTCATGAATATACGTTATCAAATATGAAGTTTGCTTTGAGTATTCTTCCGCACGATTTGTCCATAAATGATTATTATCGTAAAGTTAAGGAGTTACGGGCAAAAAATCAAATAACACTACCCGTAATTCTGAAAAATGAGCGGCAAATTAATGTTTTTTTAAGAACGGAAGATATTGATTTAATTAATGTAATTAATGAAGAAACATTATTGCAACAACCTGAAGAGCGTTTTGCATGGTTAAGGTCAAAGAAAGATAGGTTCTGATAAAACTTTCTTGTCATCGGCTCCGTTCGCCGTTATGATCGGTCGTCTTTTAAGCAACTATTGACACACACATGAAGGCAAAAGCGATATTACTCGCCTCTGTCCTGCTCGTGGGTTGCCAGAGTACCGGCAACGTTCAACAGCACGCACAGAGCCTTTCTGCAGCTGGTCAAGGGGAAGCAGCAAAGTTTACAAGTCAGGCACGATGGATGGACGATGGGACGTCTATCGCGCCAGATGGTGACTTGTGGGCTTTCATTGGCGACGAGCTAAAGATGGGAATTCCGGAAAATGACCGGATTCGCGAACAGAAACAGAAATATTTACGCAATAAGAGCTATCTCCACGATGTAACTTTACGGGCAGAGCCGTATATGTACTGGATAGCAGGGCAAGTTAAAAAACGTAACATGCCTATGGAACTGGTACTACTACCCATAGTGGAGAGCGCTTTTGATCCTCACGCAACGTCTGGCGCCAATGCCGCAGGCATCTGGCAGATCATTCCGAGCACGGGGCGCAATTATGGTTTGAAACAGACCCGCAATTATGACGCGCGTCGCGATGTTGTTGCTTCAACAACTGCCGCGCTGAATATGATGCAGCGTCTGAACAAAATGTTTGACGGCGACTGGCTTCTGACCGTAGCGGCTTATAACAGCGGCGAAGGTCGGGTCATGAAGGCAATTAAAACGAACAAAGCGCGTGGGAAATCCACGGACTTCTGGTCGTTACCGTTGCCGCAGGAAACGAAGCAGTACGTGCCTAAAATGCTGGCATTGAGTGATATTCTCAAAAACAGCAAGCGTTATGGCGTACGTCTGCCAACGACCGATGAAAGCCGTGCTCTGGCGCGTGTGCACCTGAGTAGCCCGGTTGAAATGGCGAAGGTTGCAGATATGGCGGGGATTTCCGTCAGCAAGCTGAAGACATTCAACGCTGGCGTGAAAGGCTCC
>ERZ808028.2090-NODE-2090-length-10259-cov-4.247987_pt1 | contig 10259 bp, 8 predicted proteins | sample MGYA00380184_ERZ808028 | MGnify/ENA primary metagenome ERZ808028 (study PRJEB31490, sample SAMN06133397) | mouse gut metagenome | isolation source: J8_1 | host: mice | place: China: Chengdu | collected 2015-05 ...
TTTAATGATTTAATCTCTCGATAAACTGCATGAGCAGTTTTTTTTATAGAAGGAGGAATGAATGTGGAGTGGCAAATTTTAGAACCCTTGAACTATCAGCAAGTGATGAAAGAAAAAAATGTGTCTTCCTTGATGGCAAAGGTTTTATGCTTTGGGATAGATGATGTTGAAAAGCAGACCGAAATACATGATTTTAGTTTATTTTCAGATAGTGCGAAAGCTTTGCAAAGGATTGAACAAGCGATTGCCAACGGTGAAAAAGTGGTTATTTACGGTGATTATGACTGTGATGGTATTATGGCGACAAGTATTATGGTGAGGGCTTTTGAAATGCGCGGGTTAACTGTAGGTTATCATATTCCCGATCGTTTTAGTGACGGTTACGGTTTAAATGTAGAGCGTGTTATCCAAATGGCAAAGAAAGGTTATACATTGATTATAACTGTCGATAATGGTATTAGCTGTGTTGAAGCGGTAGAAAAGGCCAATGAACTAGGCATTGATGTGATTATAACCGATCACCATGATTTACCTGACAATTTACCCAAAGCTTATGCGATTATTCATACGAAGCTTTCTCCAAGCTACCCCTTTAAAGCTATTTCGGGGGGATTTGTTGCGTGTAAATTAGCGACAGCTATGTTGCAAAAACAAGATCCGTATATTTATTGTTTAGCGGCGCTTTCAACGATTAGCGATATGATGCCCATGGTTGATGAAAATCGAACCTTAGTCAAAAAGGCGTTAAAAGTGATGGAGAATAAGCGCTATTTAAGTTTTGAATTGATGTTAGGGGAAAATCAGAAATACGATACGACGGCTTTAGGTTTTAACCTTGCCCCTAAAATCAATTCGATTGGTCGCTTAAATGACGGTTTAAATCCGAATAAATGCGTTACTTATTTTCGGCATAGCGATGCTTCTAGCCAAGAAGAGCGTCAATTTAAAATGCAGTTTGTTTCATTAGCTACAAAAATCAATCAGTCAAGACAGCGTCTGACTACTTCACAATATGAGGTTGCCTTAAAAAATATGCAAGAAATAGGTGGTGGATTGGTTGCTTGCAGTTCATCATTTCATGAAGGTTTAGTAGGGTTAGTTGCCAATAAAATGACTAATCAATACTATCGTCCAAGCTTTATCGTTCATACCGATGAAACGACAGAGATTTATAAGGGGAGTGCGAGAAGTATTGAGGGTGTTGATATGCACGATTTGTTAAGTGCCATGTCTAAACATTTATTGGTATATGGCGGGCATCAGAAAGCCGGGGGCTTTTCGTTAAATAAAACTAGTTGGCAAGATTTTTTAATTGATTTAGATGATTACTTAACTAAAACATTGACTTCGGATTTATTAGTCGAGAAGAAGCAAGCCATTTTAATTGAAAAGGAAGATTTATCGTTAGCTAATTTAAAAGAGTTGGCTTCTTTAGAACCATTTGGGCAAGAAAACAATCAGCCGATATTCTGTCTGCGGTTAGCTCATCCGGATAAAATCGAAACATTATCTGAAGGTAAACACTTAAAGCTTCATTTTGATATGCCTTATGGCAAATTAGCGGCTTTATGGTTCAGTCACGGAAGTGAGTATGACAATTTATTAAAGATGGAACAATTTGAAGTTTATGGTGAGCTTTCTATCAATAAATTTAGAAATATGGAAACAATGCAGATGAATATCAAGGAAATTCGCTAAAAAAGATTGAAAAATAGTGCTATTTTGACTATAATTTGAGTATGCTGAAGGAGGTTGCTTATATGGATTTAAAAAAATATATTGTAGATATTCAAGATTTTCCGATTGAAGGTGTAACCTTTAGAGATGTAACACCGTTATTAAAGGATAAAGATGCTTATAAAACTTGTATTGATGAATTGATCGCTTATGGAAAAAAAGTGAATGCGGATATTGTTATGGGACCTGAGGCAAGAGGCTTTCTATTTGGTTGCCCGGTTGCCTATGGTTTAAATATTGGCTTTGTACCGATTCGTAAGCCCGGAAAATTACCAAGGGAAACAGTTGAAGTTTCTTATAGTTTAGAATATGGACAAAATACGCTTCACGTCCATAAAGACGCCATTCAAAAAGGTCAACGTGTTTTAATCGTCGATGATTTATTGGCAACAGGTGGCACGGTAAAGGCTGCCACTCAAATTATTGAACAGTTAGGTGGGAAGGTAGCAGGTATTGCCTTTGCCATTGAATTAGAAGATTTAAAAGGTCGTGAATTATTAAAAGATTATGATGTCATGAGCTTAATGCAATATTAAGCTTTGAACTTGGAAGGGGGCGGGAAGAATGATTGCCGTAAAAAACGCTAAAGATACTGTAACGATTGCCGATGTTTTCGAATATGCCGGACAATATATCCATAATCCTGACAGTATCGCTTTAATTCAAAAAGCGTATGATTACGTTATGGATAAACATGAAGGTCAGACTAGGCGAAGTGGCGAACCTTACACCAATCATTTAATCTGGGTTGCCTATATCTTGGCAACGCTGGAAACCGGACCTATGACGATTGCTGCCGGTCTACTTCATGATGTGATGGAGGATTGCGGTATTAGCCATGAAGAGATGGTTAAAGAATTCGGTGAGGAAATCACCACGCTTGTCGAAGGGGTAACAAAAATTTCTAAAATGTCATTCAAAGACGAACAAGACGTCTATGCGGAAAACCATCGTAAAATCTATATTGCTATGGCTAAAGACATTCGTGTAATCCTGATTAAATTTGCCGACCGTTTGCATAATATGCGAACACTTAAATATATGCCTTTAGAAAAGCAACAAAGAATTGCTAGAGAAACCTTAGAGGTTTATTCGCCTATTGCCCATCGTCTTGGTATTAACGATGTACGTATCGAATTGGAAGATTTGAGCTTGTTATATATTGACCCTAAAGCTTATAAAGAAATCGCCGAGCTTTTAGAAGCTAAACGTAATGAGCGTAAACAAGCGGTCGAAGAGATGATGAGTGAAGTAGAAACACTGCTTCAAGAAAATGCGATTGATTTTAAAATCTTAGGTCGAGCTAAACACATTTACAGTATCTATAAAAAGATGTTTATCAAGCATAAACGTTTTGATGAGTTATACGATTTGAATGCTTTGCGTATTATCACTAAATCCAAAATGCAGTGCTATGAGATTTTAGGTTTAATTCATGATCATTATCGACCATTACCCGGACGTTTTAAAGATTATATTGCTATGCCTAAACCCAATATGTATCAGTCTTTGCATACAGCGGTATTAGGTGTGAATGGGTTGATTTTTGAAATCCAAATTCGTACTGAGGAAATGGATGTTATCGCTGAGCGAGGACTAGCTGCCCATTGGCGTTATAAGGAAAACAAAGGATATTCCAGCCGCAATGAACAAAAAGAAATTGGGGAAAAATTACAGTGGTTACGCGATTTTATTACATTGTCAGATGATATTCAAAACAGTGACGCCAAAGAGTATTATAATGCTTTAAAAAGAGATATTTTTGAAGCCAATGTCTATGTTTTAAGCCCTAGAGGTAAAATTATCGAGCTGCCAAATGGCGCGACACCAATTGATTTTGCTTATCGTATTCATACGGAAGTCGGACATAAAATGACCGGTGCTTTTGTCAATAATATTATGGTGCCAATTGATACTAAGTTAAAGACCGGTGATTTAGTAGAAATAAAAACAAACAAAAATTCACCCGGACCTAGTGAAGATTGGTTGAAAATTGTGCGAACAGCAGGTGCCAGAAATAAAATACGTCAGTTCTTGGCTAATAAAGAAGCTGAAACACGTAAAGATACGATTGAAGATGGACGAAAGCTATTGCTAAATGAAGTGCGACATCGTGGGTTAGATGAAAAACAATATGCCGATGTGAAAACCTACGAACCGATTTTAAACAGTTTAGGAGCGAATAATTTTGATGATTTGCTTTATTTGATCGGTCGTAAAAACTTGTTAGCGTCCTCTGTCTTAGAAAAGGTGCTACCTAAAAAGGAAAGCTTTATTGACAACCTTAACAAGATGTTGCAAAAAAATATTGCGACAAATGAGCGTCAAAAAGCTTCGGGAAGCGGAGTAGCGGTTAGAGGTGTAACAGGAATGCGCATGGCGTTAAGTAAATGTTGCAACCCGATACCGGGCGATGATATTATCGGCTTTGTTTCTCAAGGGCAAGGCATTAAGGTGCATCGTAAAGATTGTCCTAATGTCAATACCGAAGAAGCTAAAAAACGCTTGATTGAAGTTTATTGGGATTATCCGAGTATTGAAAGTAAAAGGTTTGAAGTTGACTTGGAAATTGTAGGGGCAGATCGTACAAATTTATTGACGGACATCATTACGACCTTGGGCGCTTTGAAAATAAACATTTTAAGTGTCCATGGTGATGTTATTGATATGACTGCCAAGGTTAATCTAAAAATTGCGGTCGACAGCTCTGAGCAACTTAAATTAGCCAAGGCTAATTTGATGAAAATCGTCGGCGTTTACGAAATTGAAAGAGTGATTCATTAAGTATCGGAATACCGATACTTTTTGTTTATATGGATTTAAACCATTAAAAATAGCAGGTATTTGATAACATTATTTCATTGCTTTTAGAGGTAAGTTATGAAATAATGTTTTTGTAGTGAATGGAGTGGAAATATGAAAACGTTAATTACAACTTTAAATGCAAAATTTATTCATACGGCTTTAGCTTTGCGATTACTTTATGTAGCAAGTAAAGATCAATATGATATTGATTTTAAAGAATATACTATTAAAGATGACCTTCATCATGTGAAAGAAGATATTCTTTCTCAACAAGTAGATATCGTTGCTTTTTCTTGTTATATTTGGAATATTGAAAAGATCGGTCAATTATGTCGTTTATTAAAACAAGCCAAACCGAATATAGTGATTATTTTAGGTGGTCCTGAAGTAACGTATGAGCCTCAATATTTTTTAGAGAATTTGCCGATTGATTATGTGATGAGTGGTGAGGGTGAACAAACTTTTCCGATGCTCTTAGGACAGATTGAAGCCCATGGTCCTATCAGTGTCTGTGGTGTTAGCTATCCGGGCTTTATTTCGCAAGAAGTCAGTCAGGCGGATATTGCCTATATTGAGCAATTAGCTTCCCCCTATAATTTACCTCAAGATATTAAAGATAAGGCTAATCGTATTTTATATTTTGAAACAAGTCGAGGTTGTCCTTTTCAATGTCAGTATTGTTTATCCTCACTAGAGAAAGGATTACGCTTTTTTTCCAAAACCTACCTTGAGAAACAATTGGACATTGTTATTCACAGCGGGGCAAAGACAGTTAAACTTTTAGATAGAAGTTTTAATGCCAGTGTGCAGCACGCTCTTTTCATTTTGGATTACTTATTTAGAAACTATCAAGAAGGGCAACAGTTTCAATTTGAAATCAATGCCGATGTTTTTGCCGATGAGCTAGTTGATTTTATCAATAATTATGCACCCAAAGGGTTGTTGCGATTTGAGGTCGGTATTCAGTCGACCCATGAGCCAACCAATCGTGCTGTTAAAAGAATGCAGAACTTTACCCGTTTATGTGAAGTCGTTAAAAAATTGATGGCAGGCGGTAAATGTGATTTGCATTTAGATTTGATTGCCGGCTTGCCTTATGAAAGCTATGAGCGATTTGCACAGTCATTTGATGAAGTTTTTCAGTTTCGAGCTAAAGAATTACAACTAGGCTTCTTGAAATTATTAAGGGGAACTTCACTTCGAATTGAGGCTAGTGCTTTTGGGTATGTTTACGATGAAAACCCACCTTACGAAATGACATCTAATCATTGGTTGGGGCAAGAAGAAATTCAAAAGATTCATCAGGCGGAAGATATGTTAGAGAAGTATTGGAATAGCGGGCGTTTTAGTTTAAGTATGAATGCAATCATGGACGATGAGGTTTCGGCATTTGATTTCTTTTACCGTTTATCATGCTTCTATCAAACCCATGGTTATCAGATGATAGGTTATCAGCTTTTTGATTTGTTTAAGTGTTTGAATGAATTTACTGAAGGCAAATACTTTGATTTATTACTGCAAGACTATTTAAAACACTATAAAACCAGACCTAAGCGTTGGTATGAACCGACCATGAGTCAACAAGAAAGGCAAACTGTGATTGCTTGCCTAGTTGAAAAGCAGTTATATACACAAGATTTATTGTATCGTTATGCTTATCTTGAGAAAATTCAACAAGGCTACCTCGTTGCGATTTATAAGGATATGCGCTGTCAGTTAGATATCATTAGTTGGGAGGTGCTTGAAAATGACAGAAGCAGATAGTATCGCTTTGGTGACATTACCAAATACGAAAGAAAGTTTAGTGGCTGATTTAAAAGCCTTAGGCGTTAAAGAAGGCGATATTGTTCTAGCCCATGCCTCTATGTCTAAATTAGGGTGGACAGTTGGTAGGGAAGTAACAGTGATTGATGCTTTAATTGAAGCGGTCGGTAAGAGCGGGACTTTAATTATGCCTAGTCAAACAGGGGATAATTCAGACCCTCAAGCATGGCAAAATCCACCTGTTCCACAAGAATGGATTGAGATGATTAAAGCGAATATGCCGCCTTTTGATTCTTTAAGAACACCGACACGAGCCATGGGGAAAGTGGTTGAAGCGCTCTTACATTATCCTAATGTTATGCGTTCAAATCACCCTCAGGTTTCCTTTTGCGGTTATGGCAAGTATGCCAAAGAAATTCTTTCCAATCATCAATTGACACCGGGCTTAGGTGATGGTTCGCCTTTAAAAAAACTTTATGACCGAAAAGCTAAAATTCTCTTATTAGGTGTCGGATATGGAAATTGTACAGCTTTGCATTTAAGCGAGAGCCATCAAGAAAATATGGCATGGATTGATACCGGGGCAAGTGTCTTACACGATAACCAGGTTCAATGGATTGATTTTAAAGAAATGGATTATAGTGATGAAGATTTTGAGGCTTTGGGGATAGACTATGAATTAACGACTAAGGTAGCTAAAGGCAAAGTTGGGGCAAGTCTATGTCGCTATATTGATTTACAAGATCTTTGTGACTTTGCAGATGAATGGTTTAAAAAGAATAGAAAATAAAAAAAGTCAAGGTTTAACCCTTGGCTTTTAAATATCGGCAAAACTAATCATTTCAATCTTGTTTTCATGAATGAAGTCCATAATTTTCGGATCAGTCAAAACATGAAATTCTTTAGCTCTTTGAACGTTATAACTGCTTAAGGTTAATAGGTCATAATCAACATAGGCAGGGTGAACGGCAAAGCCGATAATTTCGAGCTTTCGATCTAATGAGCTTTGTAATAAACCTAACATTGTTTCAACCTCTGTTGTGCGCTCTTTTTGATTATAGAAATCAGAGATATGATTAGGTGCATAGCGAATGTTGTTTTCAGTGAATAAAGCTTCAATTTCTTTATCGCCGGCTCTAATAGGTAAATCATATTTTTTAGCGAGATACATCGCAGCTTCTAATTGAACCGGTTCATGACACCAGTGAAAATCAATGTGAGTTGGTTTAAAGCCGGTAGCTAAAAATTTCTGTAATTGAGCTTCGTATTCAGTTTTTAATTCCTCTAAATCACAATCATGAATCAGTTTAGCATCGTGATAGAAGTGATTGTTTTCATCTGTCAATGTTTTTAAATTCGGTGTAATCGCATATTCTACACTTGTGACTAGATGAAGTCCGACTTTTAATAAATCCGGATACTGTTTCATCAATTCAATAGCGTTATCAAAACCCGGCATATTCACCATTAAACTTGTTGAGGTAATAATCCCATGTTGAAATCCTTCTAAAATCCCATGGTTAACCCCTTTAGAAAAACCAAAATCGTCTGCGTTCATGATGACTTTCATAATTTCCTCCATTTCTCCACGCATATTTAAAGTGGCTTTGTCCCAAACAAAAAATTGTCCCATATCATTTTTATGTTTGTTACCGTTTTCTTTTCAAAGTTATTTTAACACTTTTTGACAAAAACTGCAATTTATTCATCAAATAAGTTTTATAGACCGTTATTTAGGACTTTGGGCATAGGTGGCTTAGTAATGATGCGCTTGATATTTGATATAATCATTTTGTCGAAGGAGTGGTGGAAATGAAATTTAAAAGCTATGAAGAAATGTATCAAAAAGATATTTGGGAAGTGAAGAAGTTTCTCTTGCGGTTTGCCTCACATTACCATTTTGAAGGTTTGGCTCAACAAATCTATATGGCAGCTGATATGGAAGAGCTATACGGCTATCTTAATCATTCAACCTTATATCAACAACGTTTATTTAGATATATTCAAGGACAATTTGATGACAGTCATCAAATTGAAAAACAGTTAGTTTATATGCGTTTACTTTTAGATTGGGATTTCAGTCTTTATGCGAATTACCGTAGAAAAATGCTGACACATCTTAAAGGGCTTATCGCTAATTATTTAACTAGTGATATTTATGTTTTGTTGCGTCACTTGTTACCTAAAGGGAAAAGCGGACGTCGTTGCTTTATTGAAAGATATAGCAATTTAGCTGATGAAGTCCAAAATTATTTTCTTTGTGAAATTTATTTGATTGAAGAAGATTACAAAATGGCTTATACTTATCTTAAGGTCTGTCGATATGAGGGTATATTAAAGGCTTATGACGAAGATTTGAAGGCTTATAGTTGGATTAAATATCGTTTATACGCTCAAAAACAGCCACTATTCTTTAAACGAAAAGAGGGGCAAGCCGTATGGATGAAAGAACAGTTGAAATTTTAAATATTATCATTCAGTCCGGTCCTATTACAGGGCCGGAAATTTTAAAGTTGTGTCGCCATTCGATGAATATTAAAACACTTCGGGCCAATATTGAACGCTTGAATTTATTACTAGCCCAAATTGGCGATGGAACATTACAAATTGAAAGTATTCGTAATCAAGGCTATCAATTCAATCACAGCTACTTTTCATGGGCGGAGTACCGTTTTCTTAAAGATTCCATTGAACATTCTAAATTGCTCAATCAAGCTGAGGTAAGGCATCTATTAGGGTTATGTGATCCCTTGCATCAATTGTCTGAAAAAACTTCTGCTTCAAGTTATCATGATGGCTTTTTAAATACTTTAGCCGTCTGTCAAAAAGCTATTGAAAAAGAGCGTTCTTTAAAGTTTTCATATTTGGAATACCGCTTAATTCAACAAAATAAAGGCTATGAGGTTATGAAACAATATAGAAAAAAAGGCAATGATAAATCAGATGAGAGCAATGAAACTTATGTCATCAGCCCTTATGAAATAATGATGCATAAAGGGCAGTATTATGTTTTAAGTTATTGTGATAAGCACCCTGATAACTTAACGATTTTCAGAATCGACCGTATGGCTAAAGTGAGATTGGCGATGAATACTTATTTTCATCAGTTAAAGGAAATCGTTGATTATGATAAGAAGAAAGCTCAAATGGTGAATATGTTTGTCGGGCAGCAAGAGATAGAGCGTTTGGTAATTAAGTTTGAACAAGCCATTTTCCCGGCTGTGCTTGATGAATTTGGTTTTGAGGTAACATTAGATATTGATATTGATGGGAAACCATTATTGGTGTTAGAAAATTTTGCTATCTCCGAGGGCTTAATCGGGTGGATATTGATGATGGGGGAAAAAGTAGAGGTGCTAGAACCGCAATCTTTACGTCATCAGTTGTATGAACGTTTAGAGAAGATGATTTTACAATATCGCACTAGTCGAATGATGTAGAATATGGTAGAATGTTTTCAGGAGAGTGATTATAGATGAAAGCGTTTAAATATCTTTTGCTTGTTTTGGGACTGATTATACTTAGTGGGTGTGCCAAAGAAGATCCCTTAGCATATATTTCCGGAGCAACTAATGAAATAGAAGTCATTGATGAAAAAAATGGTCAAAAAGTTAAGCTTATCCGTGGGACAGAAGTTTACGTAGATGAAAAAATAGAAAGTGATCATACTTATCGCATTTATCAAAGTCAAGATGAAAAACATTTTTATATTGCTTCAGAAGAAAATATTACCGAGGACTACCAACAAGTTGTTACTAATCCGACTGTCACAAGCAATATGTTAGTGAATTTAAGGGAAGATCGTTCAAAGCCTATTACAGATGTGATTGTTAAAAAGGGTGAGGAAATCAAAGTTCATGCCGTGAATATGGAAAGAGATTTTAATAAAGAAGATGGCAGTGTTGATGGCTATATGATTGAAAAGGACGGTAAGCCTTATTATTTGAATGCAT
>ERZ808028.2091-NODE-2091-length-10254-cov-4.199862_pt1 | contig 10254 bp, 8 predicted proteins | sample MGYA00380184_ERZ808028 | MGnify/ENA primary metagenome ERZ808028 (study PRJEB31490, sample SAMN06133397) | mouse gut metagenome | isolation source: J8_1 | host: mice | place: China: Chengdu | collected 2015-05 ...
CCTTATTGTGGGAATATTCTTGAATTTTATCAATTACATCCCTTCTTGCTTTTAATTCAGAATATGCTTTTACAAATTCCTTGACTGCTTCTACTGTCATTATAATTCCTCCATATTTACAGTATTCTTTTAAATTTAAGTTCCTTATAAGTTTTTCATAAAACGCCATTAATGTGAACATACTGCATAAGTTACTGTCCTGATACAATCACCATAAACCACATGCCCACATTTAGCACAATATTTAGCATCATAATAATTCATCTTACAACCGCCTTTGCTATCTTTTATATGGTCTACAACCGTTCCAGAAGAATATGTATGACTACAAGCCCTATACATTTGGTCTGTTTCCGTATGTACGTCATAATAAACTTCACCGTCTTCACTTACAAAAAATATAATATTATCTGCATTAATATATGTTTCATATGCATCATACTTTATTTCAATTTCTGTACGTCCATCCTGTTCCCAATCACCATACAGATAACTACTCTCTACTTTTTCATATGGTGTATCAAAATACCGAATCTGCCTCTCCTCATAAGCATAAACCGTCAGAGACGACACAAAAACCGCGAGCGCAATCATAACGCCCCCTGCCAACCTACTCATTTTCCCAAACTTCTTACCCGTTTTTTTCATTCTTTTCATATTTTCAATTCTTTCCTTTAATTGTTTTTCACTCATATTCAGTCCTGCAATCGGCAACTTCCCCATTTCCTGCATTTCTGCAAAATCTATCAAAAGATTAATATAATCTCCTGTTTCCGGTAAGCTTTTGTTTGCTATGACCTTTTCATCACAATACATCTCCGTTACCAGCTCCCACCGATACAGCAGATAATACACAAGCGGATTATAAAAGTACATAAGCGCTACAAACGTCAAAATTGCTTTCACGAGGTTGTCCCTTACGCGAATATGTACCAATTCATGACACAGTACATCCTCAAGCCTGCGCTCTTCCCACACAACCGCCGGAAGTATAATTTTCCCCCGTATAATCCCAATTGTAATCGGTGTCTTTAGTCCTGCACACAGATAAACCCTGCTTTTAACAGGTATTCTGTATCCGTTTGTCAATTTGTTTATTACAAGCTCTCCTTTTTCAAACCGTTCCACCCCTTTCATAATATTCCGGTATACGGTAAAATACCTCTTTATTCGTACGCCCAATCCGGCAATTCCAAGCAGAATGCTTATAGCAGCAAAAATATACATTAGTACATTTGAAATATAAATGCCGTCCCGATACACAAATACCGTATATTCCATCATATTTTTAACAACATTACTCTCCTGATACCATGTCTTAAATCCAAAACATTTGTTTATCACCTCTGCATATAATGTTTTAAACCATGCAAGTGGCACAAGAAACAATAAAATATTTACCGTAAGATAAACCTTATGCCACAAGACAGGCAGGTATCTCTTTGTCAATAAATATAGCAACAGATAAATAACAACCAAAGCGCTTCCCGTCAAACTCATCGTGCTAAGCAGCGACATACTACTCCTCCTTTTCCGCAAAGTCCTCCTCAACAACCGACCGCAGCGCATCAGCAAAATTTTTGTCAATTCCCTTCCCTCCGGTAAGCGCCGACAAAAAAGATCCAATTGAGCCGCCGTAATAATCCTTCAAAATCTTTACTGCCTTGCCCTGTTCATACTCGGTATTCGTTACAGCCGCATAATACACACGGTTTTTCCCCGTTTCAACCACCACAATTAGTCCCTTATCTGTTAATCGCTTAATAAATGTATTGACCGTCTGCTTTTTCCAGTCCCTGCCCTGCTCTTCATTTAAGTATGTCATAATCTCCACAAAGCTTTTTGCTCCCTCTCTCCACAAATAATGCATGACAAGGCTCTCCGATTGCGTCATTTCATATATGATATTTTTTCTCATATTTTATACCCTTTCAAATACTTATGGTTTACTTTAATTGTACTACAAGTATATAATACTGTAAAGAAAATATCCATGTATTTCCACAGTCCATTCAAAAAAATGCCGGCAGGAAGTTCCCGCCGGCATTTTGGTTCATTCTATTCTATTTCACAATCGTATCCCGTATCTCATCAAGCTGTGCATCCGTCATTTCCTGCGGCTTCATCACAAGACTTTGATTATCGTTATTGTAACGCGGTATCAGATGCACATGAAAATGAAATACCGTCTGTCCCGCCACTTCATTATTGTTCTGCACAATGTTAAATCCGTCCGCGCCCAGCTTTTCCGTCATCAGCGCCGCCATTTTTTTTGCAAGCGGAAACACCTTTGCGGCGGTATCGTCCGCAATCTCATAAATATTTTTATAATGGTTTTTTGGCATAATCAGCGAATGCCCTTTTGTGGCAGGCGCCAAATCCATAATTACGCGAAAATCCTCATCCTCATAAAGCGTCCGCGAGGGTATCTCACCGTTTGCAATTTTGCAAAAAATACAGTTATCGTCTTTCATTTTCATCCTCCTTCTGTATGCATTAAAACTTATATAACAAATCAAGTGTCCGAAGCGCCTTAAAATCGCCTTTCATCTTCACGTCGCCCGCCATAAATGCTCCTTGGAAGGTCATGCGCCCCTGAACAATCTCATTCATAATCCGCGAAGACAGCCGCATCTCCACATCAAACGTATCGCTGTCACCGTAAAAACATTCCATTTCCGTATGGTCCACCTTCACAATTAACGGCTGTTTTGATTCCGGAAGATTAAACTTATATACGGCATGAAATCCCGGCTGCGGATAGAAATGGTCGCGCAGATCCTGCAAAAACATGGTGCTGTCCATCTCCCCCGACGCACCCATCAAGTCCTTAAACATACTCGCAAGCTCCTGAATATCCTCCTTCTGCTTCTGCACGTAAAGGTCGTCGCTTGCAAGCTCGGAAAGCTGTTCTGCCTCCTGCGGCGTCAGGTTGAGACTCTGTGTAAAGGATATTTTTTGTTTTACCGCCTGATTGCTGCACGGGAATACTGCCGTTTTCTGATTAATGGAACGGTACAGGTCCTCCGTGCGCTTTTCAATGACTCTCGCATAATTTGCATTCTCCTCAAGCTCCGCAACATCCGCAAAATAGCCGCTGATGCCGGTCACCGGAAGTCCTCCGAGAATTTCCCACGCCTCCGTAAGGCTTGTCAGTGCATCGCGTTCACCATAAGTAGTTGACATAACTATCGGACACATATATAAATTGGAAATCTTTTCCTTATCCCCGTACAGCCAGCAGGAATCTAAAAACTGCTGCATCCAGCCGCCCACGCCGAACCATTCCACCGTAGTCGCAAGAATGACGCCATCCGCGTCCTTTAAGGTCTGCGAAAGCGTAATAATGTTATTCTTAAACTCATACAAATCATAACGCTCCATATTAACGTTTAGCTCACGCAGTACCTCCTGCATTTTATTAAGTACATACAGGGTAGGATCTCCGATTAACCCCCTGCCTCCGTAATAAATGTTGATTTTCACCTGATTTTCCTCCCGTTTATCGATTTCCTTTAAATGCTTCTATTACATTCATAAACGCCATAATCAGCGCACCGAAAATCAGTCCGCCGACATGTGCCGCGTTGTCTATACCTTCCGAGCGCATACCGTCATATACCATATAAACGATTGCAAAAATCATTCTGCCTACGGAAATGTCCTGATAGCGTCCGTTATGAATGACCACAAGAATCAGCATTGCGCCGATTAGTCCGAATATCGCTCCGCTTGCGCCTACCGATGTGTGGTGATTTCCGCTGAGCAGTACATTTGCAATCGAAAAAAGCCCGCCGCCTATTCCCGAAAGTATGTATAAAATTGCAAATCGGGCATGACCAATGACGCGTTCGAGCATTTCACCCAGCGCAGCCAAAAAAATCATGTTGCTTACAATGTGGTCTATTCCTCCATGCATGAACATGCTTGTAAAAAATCTGTAATACTCGCCGTCCAAAAGCACACGCTCCGCGTCCATGCAACCCCTATTATACACTACCTCGCCCGCATATGTACAGTACATATATATGATAATGTTTATCGCGATCAATATGATCATGACTGTATAGTCTCGGTAGTCAAATGATTTTTGTTCCTGCATTTTTTTCTTCCTTAATTTTATATTTTATATACCGTATTTCATTCTTTGTCTTTGCTGCTGCTTTTTGTACTTTATTATATAGAATACTCTGTTATATTTCAAGCTTTTAAGTTGACATAATTTTATATTTCCAATCATTGTGGAGTTGACATAACTATTTCTCTTTGATAAACTTTTTCTGTATTTATATTAATTTCGACAATATTTTTATTTTATTACGAAAGGATTTAAGATACTATGTTACATAAAAAATATTATCGCATTTTATCACTTATTCTGTGTACCGCACTCTTTTCCAATGCTGTACCTCATACAGTGAATGCTACGCAATTATATGATAAAAATGACACATATGTCATAAATGAAGAAAGTTCAGAACCTGAAACGGAACAGGAAATGGAACGTTTTTCTAATATGGAGAGTTCTCTTGCCGAAACGGAAAATTTTTCCGAACAAGAGACCGAATCTGAAGTTCAGACAGAAGCGGAAACAGAGATTAATACGTCAGAAGCCCCTGAAACTTCTTCTGAAACAGAAACTTCTTTTGAAACGGAAACTTCTTTTGAAACAGAAACTTTTTCGGAAACAGTTACCGAGTCGGAAACGGAAACCGATTCTGCGAGCAGTGATTTTGAGGAGGAAAGTGAAACAGAGTCTGAAACGGAATCTGAAACAGAGCTTACAACAGACGCTGCCAAACTACAAAACGCTGTGGAAGAATTCAACACCCTTGCCGATACCAAGCCTTTAATGGCGCTTTTATACCGCACGAATTCCTACAACGTCCGTCAGTCCCCATCCTATGACAGCGATACCGTCGCCGTGATTGAAAGCGGTCATACGCTCTATGTAAAATCCGTAACAATAGTTGACGGCAATATATGGTATCAGGTACAGTTTGGCTTAAACGGTACGGAATATACAGGATATGCGGAGGCTTACTATCTCGCATATTCTGACGAGGACTGGATTTCCTGGGAAAGCACATTAAATGACACAAGTGTCATAAATTCATTTGCCTCCGACGCAAAAGCGGATACTTCAGATATTGACGCATTTCCCGTTTTTTATCGCGACAAACTCAGAGCATTGAAAGCGCTTCACCCAAACTGGACCTTTGTTCCCATGAATACAGGGATTGATTTTAATACGGCTGTCGCAAATGAAATGGGTGACAAAAGCCTTATTCAAAATACAAATAGCAACGCGGAAAAAGGCTGGGTTGGAAAGACTTACGGAAGCGGTTGGTATTATGCCACAAAAGACGCGGTTATGCATTATATGGACCCCTGCAATTTCCTTACGGAAAATTATATTTTCCAGTTTGAGCAGCTCACTTTCAACAGCTCTTACCATACCGTATCCGCCATTCAGAATTTTTTAAACGGAACGTTTATGAAGGGTAAGCTTCCCGATGATGCGGGCAAAACGTACGCACAGGCATTTTTTGAAATCGGCAAAAGCAGGTCGCTCAGTCCTATTCATTTGGCATCACGTGTCTATCAGGAACAGGGCAGCGGAAAGTCCGCGTTGATTTCGGGCACTTACAACAATTATAAAGGCTATTATAATTATTTTAATGTAAAAGCATCCGGACAGACAGAAAAGGAAATTATTGAAAACGGTCTCTCTTACGCCAAATCGCAGGGATGGAATACACATTATAAATCTCTTGCGGGCGGTGCGGCAACCATTGGAAACAATTACATTTTAAAGGGGCAGGATACGCTCTATCTCGAAAAATTTAATGTGGACGGAAGCTACTATCCGCTCTATACGCACCAATATATGCAAAATATTCAGGCGCCGGCAAGCGAAGCCATTACCACGAAAAAAATGTATGCAAACGCCGGAAGCCTTGATTCCGCATTTGTGTTTAAAATACCGGTATATTTAAATATGCAGGAAGAGCAGCACCTTGAAAGCATTTCTCTTGACAAGAGTACGTTAATCTTACAGACGCCTGCTTCTCTTACCGGAGCTCCAACGGATCTTGACACACATGACGCGCTGACCGTTCGCTACAACCCTGCAAATACCTCTGATGAAATTACCGTCAAATGGAAATCATCAGATTTAAATGTTGCAGGAATCACTGCTTCCGACAGCGACGGCAAAATCTTTGTTACTGCCCAAGGCGAAGGTACGGCAACGATTACGGCAACCGCAACTGCAAAAGACCCCAACACAGGCAATACGACGGTAAAAACCGCAGACTGTCAGGTTCGCGTTCTTGCTCCTGCTGCCGCAATTGAAACATGTACGGTTACTTTTATGGATAAAGATAACACAACTGTATTAAAAACCATTGAAACGCCGTATGAGGGAAGCATCGCGGAAACGGATTTTCCTATGATTTCAGTTAGTGACAACGAACTTTTTATCAGCTGGTTTACGGAAAAAGGCGGGAAAGGCACGCTTTTTGACAGCACCACTGTTCTATCCACAAATGAACTTATCGTTTATCCGTATTGTGAAGTGCAAGGAAAGGGCTTTTATGTTCTTCCCATAAGCGACCACGTATACACGGGAAGCGCCATAAAACCTGAAGTGCAGGTATTTGACAGCGTTCTGAACGCCGACGGGACCCACAGACTGATTACACTGGAAAAAGGAAAGGACTATACGGTTTCTTATAAAAATAACAAAAATGCAAATACGAAAGACAGCGCGTCTCCTGCGGTTGTAATAAAAGGAAAGGGCAATTACACAGGTACGGAATACGCCTATTTTAACATTATTCCTAAGCCGCTGACAGACAAAGATATTTCCGTTGAAAATATGACGGTTGCCTACAACGGAAAGCTTCAGAAACCGACACCTGCAATATACCGCGCAGGCAAAAAGCTTTCGGTGAAAAAAGACTTTACACTGTCCTATCCCGAAACCGGTAAAAATGCATACACCGACGCAGGCACCTATCCTGTAATAATCACCGGCGCAGGCGGTTACTCGGGTACACTGACCATTTACCAAAAAATTACCTCTGACATATTGATGAGCAAAGTAAAGGTTGAAAAGATACCAAATCAAACTTATGATGAAGCTTTAGCAAACAGCGGGCAGGGCATGACACCTAACAAATTAAATGTTTCTTATGGAGACCGCATCCTTGAAGAGGGCAGGGACTATTCTGTAAGATATGCAAATCATCTGTCCGTCGGAACGGCTACTGCTTACATTACCGCCAAGAACGGAACCGGATTTTCCGGTACAAAGTCAGTAACTTACAAAATTGTCGGATTACCTATCAACAAAGCTGTTGTCAGCGGAATTGAGCCTAAATCCTACACGGGCATGGAACGCGATGTTCTGCAGGAAGACGCGGTTCTTACATATGACGGTAAAGCGCTTCAGGAAAGCAAGGATTACACGGTTTCCTACACAAACACCACAAAAGCAGGCACTGCGTCAATCCTTTTTAAAGGCATTAACGGTTACAGCGGGCAGCTTAAAAAAACGTACAAAATTACGCCGCTTGACATTACCGACAACGCAATTACCATGACTTACACGACGCAGGATGCAGCGGACGCACCGATTTCAATTACTTCGCTGTCGCAGATAACCTCGCCTTACATGAAAGGAAGCACCTGTCCGGATGTACAGCTTTATTTATACGGCACACCGCTCACAAAGGGTAAAGATTATACCGTTAAATACGCAAATAACAAGCAGGTTACTACTTTGGATTTGGAGGAGAAAAAACTTCCCGCAATTACCGTGACAGGGAAAGGTAATTTTAAAGGCTCGTTAAAAGGTACGTGGGATATTACGCACAGCGCATTTGGTGGTAACAGTGATAAGGTAAAGATTGTATTGAAAGATGTGGTATACAAGAATAAGCCGAGTAAATTTAAGACTGCTGTCACTTTAATTGACGCGAACGGGGCAAAGCTTTCGGCTGGCAAAGATTATGACAAGAGTGTCACTTTTTCATATGATACGGATACCGTTATAAAAACTGCCGACGGCAGTAAAGTATCGCGCAAGGCAGGCGAAACTGTCAATGATAACGACATTCCCGACGCAGATACGGTAATCCGTGTAACCGTGAAAGGTTTGGGTGCATACAAAGGGGAGGACAGCGCTGTCATTACCGGCACGTACCGTATTATCAGCTCCGATATTGCAAAAGCAAAAGTCAGTGTAAAAGCAAAAGCATATCAGAATGGCGATGCCGTTACACTTACGGCAGATGATATTGAAATTACGCTGAACGGCGATACTTTGAAATATGGAACGGACTATACCATAGACACCGCAACTTATGCCAACAATTTTAAAAAGGGTAAGGCAAGCGTTATACTCAAAGGGCTTGGCAAGAATTACGGAGGAGAGAAAAAAATTTCCTATACGATTAATTCGAAAGTGTTGGTTTGGTGGAAGAATCTGATATAACTTATGAACTCGTAAATTTATTTTAATAGAAAAACTGTCTTTTTTGTCAGATTGGCAAAAAAGACAGTTTTTCTATAAATGCCTGTTGTGCACTTGCTTTAACAAGCTTCTCAGGGGGAATCGATACCAACGGCAGTCAGCTTTTTGCCATTTCCCTTCCGGTATTTGTCATGGATGTTAACTCCGTCATTGTTTTCTCCGTCTACATTCTGCAAATTTTGTCCGCTACGCCTGTTCATTCAAAAGATTTTGTACGGCATTCCACTCAATGACAGGCACGTTTTTTTGGAGAACATTTGCGGTCTGTTTCTTTTTAACTGCAATTTTCGCAATATTTAAGATAAGGCTGCCTGCCGCCAATGCAAAGCATATCCCCCCCGCAATGAGCGCGATTGTTAAATTGTTATCAACACCGGAAAAGAAATAACACCCTGCGCCGATAATAATGCCTAAAATAATACACACAATCGGCGTACTGAACATTTGATCCTTCGCGCCGCTAATTGCCCACGACTGCGGCTTGTGGCAATGCGGGCATTCGTCCTTAAATACTTTGGAATAAATATTTTTTTCCGTAGCATTGCGATATGTTTCCTTAACCTCCCGCACAAGATTTTTATGCGCAATTTCGTTTAACTTTTCCTGTTTTTTTGCGTCAAGATTTTTGAAATTACTGTTGATTTCCGCCTGCATTCCGGCAATTGTTGCAAATTTTAAGCCGCTTTCCTGCATACACTGTTCACAGCGGAATGTAAACGGAACATCAACGGTTTCCTTTTTTGTATGTTTGTAATATGTACTCATCTCTTTATCTCTCCTTGTATCACAAAACTTTTTTCAGCCTGACATAAATGCCCACAAAACAAGTATACGGTTTAATAATCGATTCAAAATGTTCCTTATCACCGAGAGCAAACTTATTATCTGTTGTAAGCCAATCAGCCCATGCTTCGTCAAAGCAGTCCATTTCCCATGTTTCCACTGTATCAATTCTATCGCTGCTGCCAATGAGTTCTTTCCAAAGCCTTGGACTTTTGAACATATGAGCATCCTCTCCAATCCAGTCGGAAAGAAGCTCTTTGGCACAGCCTGTATATTCCTCCTTTAAACCGGGAATTCCAATCAAAACCACTCCGTCATCTCTCATAAACGGCAATATCTTTTCCTGAAAAAAACCTTTGCTTCCTGCAAAATAATGATAAGAATCGATACTAACCAGCGCACGGAACTGCTCTTTTTCAAAATCAAGATTATTCGCATCTTTACAAACAGGCGTTATCCGCTCGCCAATACCCCATTCATTAAACCGTTTCGCATTTTCTTCTGCACTGATCCATAAATCATTTGCAATAACTTTCGCTCCGGTCTCTTTCGCAATGATAAGGCTTGTCAATCCTTTCCCGCAGCCTAAATCGAGAACTCTGTCATCAGACGCCAGCCGTAAAGGATATTTATCAAGCAGCTCCGCTAATATCCTTACACTGTTTGGTCCCATCATAGTTTCTGCCGAAATATATGTCTTGTAGTTATTAATATTCATACACTATACCTTCCTGATTAAAAATTCTCTCCTGCTTCATTGTCATACCTTTTATAAACAAATGCTTATCACAAATCCTCGTTTATCAGTTTTCGACAATGGTGCCCTGTTTAAAAATAGGCGTTCTGTCAAACGTACATTTAATAAACTTTGCATTTGTCACGGAATAATTTGCAACCTTTCCCTTGAAAGTACAATTTTCCACTGTCAG
>ERZ808028.2093-NODE-2093-length-10249-cov-4.619937_pt1 | contig 10249 bp, 10 predicted proteins | sample MGYA00380184_ERZ808028 | MGnify/ENA primary metagenome ERZ808028 (study PRJEB31490, sample SAMN06133397) | mouse gut metagenome | isolation source: J8_1 | host: mice | place: China: Chengdu | collected 2015-05 ...
TTCATGTATTGTTTGTGCCGGAAGGCATGGACGACGCAGGAGGGCATGCCACTCCGGCATGTCTGGAAGTGTGAAATTCCCCTGAAAACTCCTCCGCATATCCCGCATCCGCTATCCCGGAAAGCTCCGATGCCCTCTCCGGCCTGATCCGCGCCCCCGTCCAGCGCTCCTTAAGCAGGTCCGGCGGAAGGAGGAATACCTTCTCCTCCACCTGCCCCTCACCGTCCTTCTTTACAAGAAGCACGAGTTCCTTACCGTCAAGCCCGGTCAGATAAAGGAAATTTCTGTCCGTATAGAAGGGATAAAACTCGTCCGCAGTCTTCCTGACCTCAGTCCCGGAAAACATCATCAGCAGGGAATTTTCCTTCATCCTCCTGTACAATCTCTCTCTGTTTCCCTGATAAAACTCTCTCTCCATTTACAAAACTTCCTTCCTGTCGTTCAGTTAACACCAACAGCCAGCCGCCCTCCAAAACCTTACCAACATGCTTTATTCATTCCTGATCGCCGCCAGCGGGCTCAGCTTCATCGCCCTTCTCGCAGGGAAAAAGCCTGCCACCATGCCCACCAGCACCGCAAATGCCATGGACAAGAGCACAAGCCACAGCGGAATATAGGAGATGCTCTCCATCCCCATATCCTGGGACTGGCTGACCAGATAATTGATGACGCCGGACAGGCTGAAACTTAAGATCAGCCCCACAATGCCGCCCAGAAAACCGATAAACCCGGCTTCCAGCAAAAACAGTGTGCCGATATTCCTCATGTCACAGCCCAGCACCTTCATCACGCCGATCTCCTTTGTCCGCTCATAGATGGACATCATCATCGTGTTGGTGATGCCGATCGCCGCCACAAACAAAGATACCGCGCCGATTCCTCCGAGCACCGCCTGTATCATGCCAAGCTGCTGCTGCTGGGACTCGATCCACTCCGCGTCATTGTAGGCCTCATACCCCAGATCCGAGATCAGCTGGGTCACTTCCGCCACATTCTCCATATCGTCCACGTTGACGATAAGCTGGGAATAAAAAATCTCCTTGTAGGGTTTTCCCTTGCCGGTCGTCGGCTGTCCCGGGATAGCCCTGCCCTTGAATTCCTTTTTTAACACCGGTATCAGCTCGTTGATATCACAGTATGTGTTCCAGCTGTAATTACGGTACTCATCCATACCGCCCGCCGCCACGCCTGCGGTGGTGATCAGATGCTTTTTAGGCTTCTTATAGGGTTTTCCGTTTTCGTCCGTGCCGCCGCCCTGGGAATTGTAATAGGCATCCCTGTCCAGAATATAAAAGATGGAGTCATTCATCAGGTCGATATCCGGCAGTTCATTTGTCTCCCAGTAACCGCCGCCGGAACCGGTGGTGCTGTAAAAATCCGCCAGAACCATATTGCCGAAAAACAGCTGCAGTTCCCCCGCATCCTCCTGCGGAAGCGTTCCCTGCCCCACCTCGATATTCATATCCTCCAATGCCGACAGCGTAGTGCCCTGCAGCCTGATATACCCCTCGTAGGTGCCGTATCTCGCCAGAATATCCACATTCAGATAAGGATCCACCCCCACCACATGGGGCATCTGCATGATCTCTTCAATAAATTCATCATTCAATCGTTTTTTATCCTGTTCACTGCTGCCCTCCTGATTCCAGGGCTCGCTCACCGTGATAGCCGTCAGGCTGGCATAGTCGGATATCTGCTCCATCGTCGCCTTGTTCAGCCCCAGTCCCAGGGACACCATGACAACGATGGAAGCCACGCCGATCACCACGCCCAGCACGGTAAGTATCGTCCGCACTTTCCGTTTGAACAGGTTTGACACGCTCATCCGAAGCAGGTCAATAAATTTCATACCGATAACCATGCCCTTTCCGTATTTCCAGTCTTTTTACCATTTATTTGCCCAATCATCCGCTTTTTCCGCCTCTTTCTCCGTCTCCTGCAGCGCTTTCAGATCTTCTTCCATCTCTTCCTGTTCTTTTTTCTTTTTCTTTCTGAACCGGATGAAAACAACCGCCGCCACGATCAGGACGATCACGATAAGGACAGCCGGCAGGATAAATTTCCTGAAGCCGCTGCTGCCACCTTCCATCTCTTCCATACCCATATCGCCTTCGCCGCCCATCATCTCATCGGAAAAATCGCCCATCATCTCCTCCGATACAAACAGCTCCAGTTCCTTTTCTATGGTCGTCACAACGCCGGACTCGTTTTCATAGGATATTAACGCCTTGATCTTGCCGTCGTCCATGGTCGCCGACGCGCCGGTGACCATCGCATCCACACTGCCTGTCGCACCGGACGCGATCGTGCCGAGGAAGCTGTCCCCGCCGGTGATGCTGTCGCCCTCGAATTTCACCCACACGTTGTAGAGCGTAGTCTTCCCCGTATTATACACATCAAACATGATGTTCGCCTGGCTGCCGACCGTAATATCCGTAGGCGTCACTTCCGCATCCCCGGTCTCGCAGCGCTGTTCCTGCAGGATCGGAATGGAGACGCTGGCGGTATCCGTCAGATCCACCGCATCCTTGGCGTCATATTTCATATTTACATCCAGCACATAGGGTTTCTGCGCCAGATCGGACTTCGCCGACATCTCGATCACAAGATCCCTCGACGCACCCGGCGCTATTGTATCCACATAAACCGAACTGGAACCGGAAGTGGGCAGAAATGCCGCAAACTTGCTGTCCTCATCTTTCCCCTCCTCCTTCGCCTGCATGTCAAACAGCACGTTGGTCACAGGTGCGGTCTTCGATGTATTCTGCACATGGATCGTTATCGTAAAGGTAGAGCCCGCATAGACTTCCCCCGGGGTTGTCTCAAATCCCGTGACGATGATACGGGGCTTGGAGGACTGTTCTCCCTCCTCCTTGTCGCCGTCCAGCGTGCCGCTCTCCGGTTTTCCCACCGCTTTTACATAGGTCGTCAGCAGTGCCTTCTCCACCTGTCCTTCCCTTGTGTAGGTCGCGTCAAACTCCAGTTTGTAATAGCCGCTCTTGACATCTTCGCGCACCACAAAAACAAACCCCAGATCCTGACGCACATCTTCCATGTTCTTTTTGTTATCGTAGGCAGGGAAACTCTTGATCGCCTTGGTGGCACCCGCCGAGTTGGGCTCAAAAGGCCATTCGGAGACCAGATTGGATATTCTCGGTTTTACGATAACGTCCTTCAGCGCCACGGAACTGTAATTGACCACCGGCAGGGCGATCAGCACCGTCTCGCCGTAGTTGACGGTGGGCGTCTGGTAGGTGTCCGACAGCGATAAAAATTCACTGGTGCTGGAAGGCCCCGGATCCTCTTCCTCTTCCTCCTCGGCATCATCCGTCTTCGCCTCATTCTTCGAGGCATCATCACCGCTGACCGTATTGTTATCCGCCTGCACCGGCAGCACCCCGGCACCAGCCAAAAGAAACATGATCATGAACGCCATCATAAACGCCGTGATTCTTTTTGTAAATTTACTCATTCCTGTTCTCATCCTTTCTGCTCCCCTCTTACTTTTTCGTTTTTCTCCTGATCCCCCGGCCTTAGGGTTTCCGCCAACTCTCTTCGTTCTTCCTGCGTTTTTTCCGTGATGGAGATCACCTTTCCGTCCTTGATCCGGATGATCCTGTCCGCATAACTGGCGAGGTGGTCGTCATGGGTGACCATCACAAGCGTCTGGTTCCGCTCATACACGACCCGGCGCATCAGCCGCATCATCTCCTCCGAGGTAACGGAGTCGAGGTTTCCGGTGGGCTCATCCGCGAAAATGATCTCCGGCTCCACCACCAGCGCCCTCGCCATGCCCACCCTCTGCTGCTGGCCGCCGGACATCTGGGTGGGCTTATGCTTGATATGGCTTGAGAGCCCCACCAGCCTTAACAGCTCTATCGCCCTCTTTGTCCGGTTCTTTTTATTTACGCCCTGAAAGGTCAGCGGCAGCGCCACATTCTCAATGGCGTTCAACGTCGGCAGAAGATTGTAGGACTGGAAGATAAAACCGATATGCTTCCGCCTGAAAGCCACGAGCTGGTTTTCCTTCTTAGTCTCTATATGTTCCCCGGCGATGACGATCTCCCCTCTGGTGGGTTTTTCCAGCCCCGCCAGCATATTTAACAGGGTGGATTTCCCGGAACCGGAAGTGCCCACGATGGAGCAGAACTCGCCGCGGTTTATCACAAAATCGACACCGTTTAAGGCCCGCACCCGCTCCTGTCCGAGCCGGTATATTTTATATAATCCCTTTACCTGTATCACAGGTTCTTTGTTTGCCATATTTTTTATTCTCTCCCTGACTCCTGTTCATCCGTCTCATCGGATATGCCGATATCTTCTTTTACAAATTCCGGCAGTTCCCCCTTCCGCACCATAAACTCCGTGTCGCCCCAGTGATACAGATAAGCCTCCGGATCATCCGATGCCTCCGCCCTGACAAATATATCATGATCAAAGGTATTCATCGTATAGCACCAGCTTACCAGAGTTCCCGGATAGAGATACCCCAGCAGCTCTTCGATCTGATCTCTCTTATCATACTCCTTTTCCACAGCATCCGCAGTCTGCATCATGCTGACCGCCGTTCCGAAAAAACCTCCCTGCTCTATGACTTCCGTGTCGCCTTCTTCCCGGTAATGAATGACATTCAGTTTCCCCACCGCTTTCGGACTGATCGACAGATACAGCTCGACATTTTTTCCGCGCAGATACTCTATCGTCCCTGCATAACTGGGAAACACAGGATATTCCAGCGTATATTCCTGACTCTTCTCCGTTTTATAGCGAAGCCGCAGGATGCCGCAGGGAACCGCCTCCTTCACATCCGTAAAGGACATTTTCCGCAGATCCTCCTGATAGGCGCGCATCAGTGCCAGCCCGTTTTTATCCGCGATCTCCACATCCTGCATGCCGTTGTCATAATAGATCCGGCTTTTCTCAAAGATCCGGTCCATCCGGGGGGAAAGCACCTGATTGATTCCTTCCTTATATTCTTCATTCGCGAACAGAATATCCAACACCGTTTTTTCCTGTTCATAGTCGATAAAGAAACTGCGGTACTTTTCCTTTCCGCTCTTCATTTTATATTTTACGCTGCAGGCAAGCTGCGTATCCGGATTCTGTTTCCGGGCATCCTCTCCCATACCGTCCCTCGCCAGAGAAAGCACGCCTGACACATCTGTCAGTTCCATGGTCTTCAGGCCGTAATGTTCAGCCCAGGTGACGGCATCTTCTTCATCCACATAGTCAAAACGATAGTTGTTTCCGAAACCGATCTCTATCGCCGCGCTTTCCACCTGCTCCGGAGCCGGAACCCATGTATCGTAACCGCAGATGTCCAGCGCAAAAAACAGGTATGCCAGAACAGCCGCAGCCGCCCCTGCCGCAAAGAAACGTTTATGTCCTGCAAAAGCACGTATATCGCCTTCATATACGGCTTCTACCACTACCTGGCAGAATAAGATGCCGAGAAGCAGGCCCGGAACCGCCGCAAAAAATCCGTCATAGCCGGATACGTCACAAAAGCAGGCACATCCGAGAAGGCCCGAAACCAGCATCAGCAGGACCTTCACAGGCCCTTTTACCGCCGGAAACGCCACCGCCTGTGAGATCGCCTCCATAGGCCGCCTTTTATAGCAGTAATACGCGATCCCGCCGAAAAGCACCGCCTCCGCCAGCAAAATACCCATCCCAGGCATCATGGGCTGCACAAGATATTCCATCACTCCCGACGGCGTAACCTTTCCCGCCGCCGATGAAAAAGTACTTTCTCCCAACGTTTCTATCAGGCGGAACGTCGGAGTGATATACTGCTCCACGGAATCCCGATTTACATAAGTTGAAAAGTAAGTCGTTGCATAGTTCTCCAATATCGCCCTGAGTATCACTTCATATAAGAAGCCCATCAGGACAAAAAAGCCCGCCATGCCCCTCTGGCCGCTGATCATCATGGCGATCAGCGTCACATTGTATACCGCCAGAAAATAGATAAACGCAAATACAAAGGTAAACAGAACATTGACAAAAAGTGCGGAGGACGCCGCACCGGCTCCCGCTGTCACCAAAAGCGCAATACACAGTGATACGATATACGGCACAAAATAGATCAGTATACCATTTATGTAAACGATCACAAAACGACGGCGCGCGGTGATCGGCTGGGACAGATACATATCTGTTTTCATCCGGGAATAGATCCACGAAAACCCCTCCGCCGCACACAAAACGGCGCCCACCGTCACTAAAAAGGCTGTCGGCCCGCCTTCTATGCCTAATATATTATGCCCCACTCCCTGCCATACTGCAAGTGACACTTTTTCCCTGCCGTATCTGCTCAGGGTGAGGGCGGCCATCAGCGGATAACACAGCATCTGCACAAAGGCAAGCAGCGAGAAGAGCCAGAGCCGCCTTTTCCCGTTCTCTTTCATCTGTGTGACGATATCCGAAGAAGGACGACTGTTATGGTTTTTTTCAGCTTTCCATGAGGAACTTTTTAATATCATACCCCGCCACCTCCGTTTCGCTGATAAAGATCTCCTCCAGGGAAAGCGGCAGCATCTCAAAAAATACCGTTTCGATCCTGCCGAATTTTGCCTCCACCATCTCCCGGCTTCCCCGCACGGTAAAGGTATGCAGCATCCCTCTCGCCTCTTCCTGTAAGATATCCACCCCCTGCAGGGCAGCCCGCCACTCCTGCGGGTCCTTCAATACGCACTGCACTTTCTGGATATTGCACTTCATCTCCTCCAGTTCCTTAGAGAGAAGCACGCCGCCCTTGTGGAGCAGGCCCACGTGGTCGCAGATATCCTCCAGCTCCCGCAGATTGTGGGAGGCGATGACAGGCGTAAAATTCCGCTCTTCCATTGTCTTTGCAAAAAGGGCTTTGATCCCCTGCCGCATCACCGGGTCGAGCCCGTCGAAAGTCTCGTCACAGAGCAGGTATCGTGTCCCGGCATAAACCCCGATCAACAGTGCCAACTGTTTCTTCATGCCTTTGGAATAGGTATGGATCTTCCTTTTTTTATCCAGTCCGAATTTCTCCAGCGCATCATAAAACCGTCCGCTGTCAAAAGTGTCATAGACCCGGGCGTAGTAGCGCTCCATCTCCGCCGCATCGGCATTGTTAAAAAAATATGGTTCATCAGGTATAAAGAAAAATCTTTTCTTCGCCTCTCTGTTATCGTAAACCGGCAGCGCATCAATATAGATCTCCCCTTCGTCCGGCCTGTAGATGCCGGCGGTCAGCCTCAGCACCGTGCTTTTCCCGGCGCCGTTCGTCCCGATCAGGCCGAAAACATTTCCTTCTTTTATCGCTACGCTGACATGGTCCACAGCCGTAATGCTGCCGAAACGCTTTGTCACGTTTTTAATGTCGATCATGCTTTATCCAATCTCCCACTATCGTTGTCCCATAAACCGTGAAGAACGCTGCTTTTGCGCTCTCCTATGTGAAACTTAGATTTTCTTAGCAAGCGTCCTTTGGCCGCTTAGAAAACCTTTTCACATTTCGCACTGCGCAAGCAGTTCCTGTATGGAAATATTAAGCTCCCGGGCTTCCTTCATGACTTCCTCAAGCTGCTTCTTAAGCCTCTCTTTTCTGACCTCAAGCAGTCCTTCATTATAGCGGACGAAACCCCCCCGTCCCTTTATCGTGTAGATAAATCCCTGCCGCTCCAGCTCCCCGTAGGCTCGCTGGATCGTATTCGGGTTAATGGACAGTTCAACCGCCAAAGAGCGTACGGATGGTAGCTGTGTATCCGGCTCCAGTACGCCCTTTAAGATCAGTGTCTGAAATTTTTCCACGACCTGTTCGTAGATCGGCCTCGTATCTTTGTAATCCAACATTATCATCAAAATGGGGGTCTCCTCTTCGTATCGGCACCGGAGAACGGGCAGCTGACACTGCAGGCGGCATGCACCAACGTTCTGTCTGTATTGGCCGCGCCAACTGTACTAACTGTGCTAATACACTTGTACTATATCATAAAAAAGAGAGACGCGCAATATGTTTCTTCACTCATTGTCCCTGTTGCGTATGATCAGGCAGGACAGAAATACCGCCGTTGCGATACTGATCACACCGATCCCCAATAGTATCCCTCCGAGAACATCTCCATACTGCATGACTTCGGACACAATCTCTATATTTCCCATGTTCATGACAAAGAAAAACAGGATAAATCCGGGTACCATGCGGACAAGGCCGGCAAACTGTATCCCCAGGAAAGGGGTCAGCAGATAGAGCATCACATTCTGCATCGCGAGGAACAGCAGCGTGATCCCCACCAGTCCTGACAACAGCGGCAGTTCCATCTTTCCGTTGTCATACCCGGCTATCTTAACAACGCCTGCGGCGGCCACACCGAGCAGGGTACACAGGAAAACACAGAGAACGCCGCCCAAATATCTGCCCAGCACCTTCTGCAGGATATTTCCCGGCACAAGAGCCGTGAAAGCCACTGTCTGCTTCGCGGTACCGAATGCCGTACCCGCCAGGATCAGGCCGGCAAAAAGCATATATCCCACCGCCCCGGTGCCGGACTGTGTGGCAAATACCAGCGTGATCGCCCCGAAAACCACGATCATATACAACATTCCGGATTTTATGCTCATAAAATCATACTCTATATAACCAATAATTTGTTTCATACTTGTATCCTCCTATTTTAAGTCGCTGCGCGACGGCACTAAAGGGTAAAGTCACTGCCCCTCTCTTTCATCAGGTAGCTCATGATCTGGCTGATGTTTGGTTTTTCCATGACGATCCCGGCAGGCAGGGATGCCGCGTTGTCGGTCTGGATCAGGGCGGAAAAGCCGTATGCCGTATGCCTTGTCCCGATCAGGTACTTTGCGGCATCCGACCCGGCAAGCAGGGCTTCGTCCCCTTTTACCAGAATATAGTTTTCCGTCAGCGCCTCCTTGGTATCCTGCAGCAGCACCCGTCCTCCGTCCACCATCACGATATAGTCCGCGATCTGCTCCAGATCGTCTATGATATGGGTGGCGAAGAGTACGCTGTGTTCGCCGTCCTCGATATAACGCTGCAGAAGGCTCAATATCTCCTCCCTGAACAGAATATCCAGCCCGTTGGTGGCTTCATCCAGTATTAACAGCCTCGTCTCACGCGAAAGGACAGCCGCAAACATCAGCTTTACCATCATGCCGGTAGAAAAAGTCGAAAACTTTTTCTTTTCCGGCAGATTCCACTCCTTTACCAGGCGGAAAAACCTTTCTTTTGAAAAAGTCGGGTAAAACTGTTTCAGGATCATCGCCGCATCCTTCACCTTCATCACGGGCGGGAAATAGGAGACGCTGCTGACATACCCGATCTTTTCTTTATAAAGCACCGGATCGTCCGCGTATGTCATGCCGTCCAGAAGCACTTCCCCCTCCGCCGCCCGTCTGGTCTGGGTGATAATGCCCAGAGTCGTGCTCTTTCCCGCGCCGTTCGGCCCCACATAGCCCATGATATACCCTTTGGGCAGAGTAAACGAAACCTTATCCAGCAAAAATCCTTTGTATTGTTTGGAGATGCCGCGCACCTCCAAAAGCGGTGTTTCCTCCGTATATTTTCTGTTGTCTTCCATCATTCATGTTCTCCTGTTTCATTTTTTCATACTTTCCGACCCGCAAACGCTTCGCTTTTTGTCCGTTTCCAATATTTTTCACATCTTCCAGAGCGTTTCAAAGATCTCTTCGGCTTCCTCAAGGGGCATCTGCAGCTTTTTCGCCGCGCCCGCCGCCTGCATAAAACCTTCCTCCATCCTCCGCAGATACTGCTCCCGCAGGATCTTATTATCCGGCGGCAGGACGATACATCCTTTTCCCGGCACCGTGGTAATAAATCCGTCGGCTTCCAGTTCCTTGTAGGCTCTTGTCGTCGTGATCACGCTGACAAGCAGGTCCGCCGCCATCTTCCGGATCGATGGCAGTACCGTATCTTCGGGAATCTCTCCGCTCAGGATCTGTTCCTCAAGCTGTTCCTTGATCTGCAAGTAGATCGGCTTTTCGGATTGGTTTGATAATATAATCTTCATGGTATCCCTCATTCTTTTCTCTATACAGTCTTCTGATCAGAGTTTTTGCACATACTGTATATATATTATTATATACAGTATGCATGCTATGTCAAGAGGAAATTTTGTGTTTAAAGATGTTGCAGATATCATATCGGATATGATATAATCCTCGATATATTATAATTCCAATATAGGAAAACCAGAGAGCCTAAGGCGGCTTACCCTCTGTTTGCGGAGGGGCTTATCCT
>ERZ808028.2094-NODE-2094-length-10244-cov-4.234386_pt1 | contig 10244 bp, 9 predicted proteins | sample MGYA00380184_ERZ808028 | MGnify/ENA primary metagenome ERZ808028 (study PRJEB31490, sample SAMN06133397) | mouse gut metagenome | isolation source: J8_1 | host: mice | place: China: Chengdu | collected 2015-05 ...
TTACATGTCACTGATGGCAAGCTTCGGCGACGAAACGGATGTTGCAGCGATGAGTGTTTTAACGATTAATGACGGGCCGTTTTTAACACTTGTTGCTCTGGGCGCGTCAGGACTGGCAGATATTCCGCTGATGTCACTGGTTGCCGTGATTGTTCCTCTTTTATTCGGAATGATACTGGGAAATATAGATATTAAAGTGAAAGAATTTTTTGAACCGGGTATTGGACTTTTAATTCCGTTTGTGGGAATTACCCTGGGCGGGAGCATTAATCTGTTAAATATTATAAAGGGTGGTGTTTCCGGCATAGTTCTGGGATTGATTGCTGTATTTATCGGCGGGCCTTTTATCGTGCTCTGCGATCGTTTGATTGGAAAACGTCCGGGCTATGCAGGATGGGCTGTGGCGTCTGCTGCGGGAAACTCTATCGCTACGCCGGCAGCCGTTGCCTTGGTTGATCCAAGCTGGGCACCCTTTGTCGGGGATGCGACCACGCAGATAGCCGCAGCCGTTGTTGTCACGGCTATCCTGGTTCCGATTATCACCGGATGGTGGGCGAAGAAGTATGGCTGTCCACAGATTCCTCTGGAAGCAGCAAAGTAATGGTTACTGGATTTGTTCATTTTGTTCCAAAAGCTTTTCTAATTTGGGTTTTGCCCTGAGCAGCAGCGTTTCAATTTGTTCCTTTTTTTCCGGTGTAAAACGAAAGGTGGGAACACTGACGCTGACAGAAGCAGCCACCTGCTGGTTTCTGACCAGAGGGACGGCGATACAGGAAATATCCGGGTGTGTTTCTCCCTGTTCAAGGGCAATGGAGGTTTCACGGACACTTAAAAGCTGTCGGTAAAGTTCTTCAAGATTTTTAACGGTATTTTCGGTAAAGGGAAGCAGCGGTTCAGGATAAAGTTCCCTGAGCTCGTCCATGCTCAGGCGGCTTAACAGTGCTTTTCCCAGACTGGTGCAGTAGGCAGGAAGCCGTTTGCCGATGTCGGAGGCAAGGCGCACAGGCTCCGGGGAATCAACCTTTGCCAGATAGAGGACGAGGTCGTGCTCTAGGATACCGAACTGGCAGATTTCTGAACACTGCTGCACGATGGTTTTCATTTCATCCTTGATGCGTTCAAAAACATTGTGTCTGTTCATGTAGGAAATTCCAACCAGGTAGGAATTTAAGCCAATCGTGTACTTCTGGGCTGCTTCATTGTAAAAAATAAAGTTTTGGTCAGCCATCGTATGGACAATGGGGAAGAGGCTGCTTTTAGGAGCATGTAAGCGTTGCGAAAGTTCAGCCAGGGTCAGCCCTTCTTTTTCCGAGGAAAGCGTACTGAGAATGGAAAGAACCCGTGCAGTAGAGCGGTGTTCATCTTTGGTCATAGAAAATCTCCTTTTGTTTTGGTTTTTATCGCTATCATATGTGAATTTGTATCATCTGTCAAGTGGAGGTCGAAGTAAATGAGAAATGCAATGATTATAAACGAAAAAGATAATGTAATTGTAGCTATTGAGCCGATTACCGCAGGGAGCGAGGTCGTGTATAGGTTAAACGGCGAGTACCATAAGCTGCCTGCCGCGGACAATATTCCCATGTATCACAAGCTGGCAAGGACAGATATTGCCCAGGGAGCCCAGGTGATTAAATACGGAGAATACATCGGAGAAGCAGGCTGTGCAATCGCAGCAGGAAGCCATGTGCACACCCATAATGTACGGAGCGTCCGGGAGAGAGTGACCGATTAAAGAAAAGTAATCATAAAAAACCAAAAAAATAAAAAAGATAAAATGTAAAGAGATAAAAAGATACAGGAAAGGAAAAATCATGAAATTTTGGGGTTATCGTCGTCCGGATGGAAAGGTCGGCATTCGGAATCACGTTTTAATTTTACCGGCAAGTGTGTGTGCATCGGATACAACAAGGATCATTGCCTCGCAGGTGAGCGGTGCAATTACCTTTAATAATCAAAACGGCTGTTCGCAGGTTCCGCCGGATATGAAGCTGACGATGGATATTTTAGCCGGCTATGCCGCAAATCCCAATATCTACGGAATCGTGGCAGTATCCTTAGGCTGCGAGGGCTGCCAGATGGATCTGGTAGTGGATGCCATCCGTCAGAGAACGAACAAGCCGTTAAAAACCCTGATTATCCAGCAGGAGGGCGGAACCATTAAGACGGTGGAAAAGGGTGTCCGCTATGCCCAGGAAATGGTGCAGGAGGCAGCGCTTCTTCGGAGGGAGGAGTTCCCGGTTTCCGAATTAATTCTTGGCACCAACTGCGGCGGAAGCGATCCTTCGTCCGGGCTTGGCTCGAATCCGTTAGTTGGCTCGCTGAGTGACCGTCTGGTCGGCATGGGGGCAACCTCCGTACTCTGCGAAACCACCGAATTTTTGGGTGCTGAACATATTCTTGCCCGCCGTGCAGTGAATAAGCAGGTTCATGATAAGATTTATGATATTGTCTACCGCTATGAAGAATCCCTGAAAATGATTGGGCAGGAAATCCGCAGCGGAAATCCTTCTCCGGGCAATATTGCCGGCGGTTTAACGACCCTTGAGGAGAAGTCCCTGGGCTGCATCCATAAGGGCGGCGAAAGCCCCATCAATGCCGTCTATGAGTATGCCGAGCCGATGAAAACCGGTCATGGTCTGGTTATTATGGACACGCCAAGCAACGATGCCGCTTCTGTAGCCGGGTTAATTGCCGGCGGATGCCAGCTGGTTGTCTTTACCACCGGACTGGGAACGCCTACGGGAAATGCCGTTGCCCCGGTGATGAAGATTACTGCAAATAAAAACACCTACCAGACCATGAGAGATAACCTGGATTTCGATGCCAGCCATGTGATTTACGGGCCGGAAACCCTTGCAGAAATTACGGAGGACTTCCTGCACGATGTTATTGAAATCTGCAATGGAAAGCTGGTTAAGGCAGAAGCTCTCGGCTATATTGAAACCGCCATTTCCAGGGCGTGCAATTATATGTAAAGGATAGTTTTATTTTCTATCACATGAATAAGGAGAAATGAAAATGAGTGCAGAATACATATGCCCCGTGCTTACTGCCTTTCATAAAGACGGGAGTGTGGATATGGAGGCAATGAAAGCGTTATTCGATCATTTGATTGAGGGTGGCTTAGACGGCATTGCCATTATGGGAAGTTCAGGGGAGTTTTACAGCATGACGCTTGCGGATGCCAAGGCATTTGCAAAAGCCTCTTTAGCCTATTTAAAGGGACGTATTCCGGTCTATGTCGGTACGGGGCGGCTGACCTTGGAGGAAACGGTTGATTTGTCGTCTTTTGCCTTAGGCTGCGGTGCAGACGGCGTTATGGTTGTGGGTCCATATTATATAGGAACAGACAGCGAGGGGATTTTTTCCTACTACGATCAGGTGGCAGAAAAGCTGCCCGGTGACATCCTTCTTTATAATTATCCTGACCGCACGGGATTTGACATTACTTCGGATATTGTACTGCGTTTGCTGGAAAGGCACAGCAATATCGTCGGCTATAAGGATACCATGGCAGCGCCTTCCCATACCCGGGAGCTAATACGCAGCGTTAAATCTGTATATCCCGAGTTTAGGGTTTATTCCGGTTATGACGATAATTTCACCCATGTGCTGTTAAGCGGCGGCAATGGCTGTATCGCTGCGCTTTCCAACCTGAAACCAGGGCTGTGCGCGCAGTGGAGAGATGCCTGGAACCGTGAGGATTTGGGAAAGGTGGCAGAAATTCAGCGTATAATTGACGGGCTGATGGATTTTTATACGATTTCCACACCGTTTATGCCTGCCATGAAATATGCCCTTCAAAAAATCGGCTTTCCGATCTTGGCTGACTGTAAGCTTCCTGCCCTTCCTGCCAGTCTGATACAGCGAAAGAAGGTGGAACAGCTTCTTGAAGGAATCCTATAAAAAATAAGTTAAACGGGGTATATGTCTGGCGTATACCCTGTTTTTTAATTGTTAAATGGAATAATATGGAAAAAATTGAATAAGCAAAGCAAACCATGGAAATTTTTTTTAAAATCAAAGAAAATTCCTTGACAGATTCAAAAAGGATGGATATAATCATAACGGTGTGCAAAAATATACCATTATTTTTGTGTCCAAAAGCTGAAACACAGCAACCAACAGTCAATATCACAGGAGGTGAAAGGAATGCCAACATTCAACCAGTTAGTGAGAAAGGGAAGACAGACCAGCGTAAAGAAATCTACCGCTCCGGCTCTGCAGAGAGGCTTTAATTCTTTACAGAAAAGAGCAACCAACACTTCTTCCCCGCAGAAAAGAGGGGTTTGTACCGCAGTAAAGACAGCTACCCCGAAAAAGCCGAATTCCGCGCTTCGTAAGATTGCCAGAGTTCGTCTTTCTAATGGAATCGAAGTTACCAGCTACATTCCAGGTGAGGGCCACAATTTACAGGAGCACAGTGTTGTACTGATCCGCGGTGGCAGAGTAAAAGACCTTCCCGGTACGAGATACCACATCGTCAGAGGTGTATTGGATACCGCAGGCGTAGCCAACAGAAAGCAGGCCCGCTCCAAATACGGTGCCAAAAGACCGAAAGATAAGAAATAAGTAAAACATTGCAGTAATGATTGCAGGATAATGCCGGAAATGATATTGAACCTGTAGGTTGCAGGAGATAGAGAATACCATCACCGAGAAGGTGATTCCGCGCATGAACATGTGCCGTTTTGGGCGGCTGCATGAGTACCTAAGATCTAATGCATACGGAAATGTTTTCCGTACCATAATTAAGGAGGGAAGTAACGTGCCACGTAAAGGACATACGCAGAAAAGAGATGTATTGGCAGACCCGATTTACAATAATAAGGTCGTTACCAAGCTGATCAATAACATCATGCTGGACGGCAAAAGAGGTGTTGCCCAGAAAATCGTATACGGTGCATTCAGCCGTGTAGCAGATAAGACCGGCAAGGATGCCGTAGAAGTATTTGAAGAAGCAATGAACAATATTATGCCGGTGCTGGAAGTTAAGGCAAAACGTATCGGCGGCGCTACCTATCAGGTGCCGATCGAGGTTAAGGCGGAGAGAAGACAGGCTTTAGCACTTCGCTGGCTGACACTCTACTCCCGCAAGAGAGGCGAGAAGACCCAGGAAGAAAGACTGGCAAATGAAATTATGGACGCAGCAAACAACACTGGCGCATCCGTAAAGAAAAAAGAAGATATGCACAAGATGGCAGAGGCAAACAAAGCATTTTCTCATTACCGTTTCTAATTTTGTTGTTTACCTGTTGCCTGTATTGGCAGATTACAGCGCTTCCTATGCCTGAAGAACTGTGGGGAAAACACAAAAACACGTAATATTAAGGAGGAAAAAGCCTTGGCTGGACGAGAATATCCGTTGGAAAGAACCAGGAATATCGGAATTATGGCTCATATCGATGCCGGTAAGACCACATTGACCGAGCGTATTCTGTATTACACTGGTGTAAATTATAAGATTGGTGATACGCATGAGGGTACTGCAACCATGGACTGGATGGAGCAGGAGCAGGAAAGAGGTATTACCATTACTTCTGCAGCGACGACCTGCCATTGGACGCTGCAGGAACGTTGTAAGGCAAAACCCGGAGCCTTGGAGCACCGGATTAACATTATCGACACTCCAGGACACGTTGACTTTACGGTAGAGGTAGAGCGTTCTCTTCGTGTACTGGACGGCGCAGTCGGCGTATTCTGTGCAAAGGGCGGCGTTGAACCGCAGTCAGAAAACGTATGGCGCCAGGCAGATACCTATAATGTACCGCGTATGGCATTTATTAATAAGATGGACATTTTAGGCGCTGATTTCTACGGCGCAGTTGAGCAGATCCACACCCGTCTGGGCAAGAACACGATCTGCCTGCAGCTGCCGATTGGAAAAGAGGACGAGTTTAAGGGAATTATCGACCTGTTTGAGATGAAAGCCTACATCTATAATGATGAAAAGGGCGAGGATATTTCGATTGTCGATATTCCGGAAGATATGGTAGATGATGCCGAGCTTTACCGCACAGAGCTGGTGGAGAAGATCTGCGAGCTGGATGACGATTTGATGATGCAGTATTTAGACGGCGAGGAGCCGTCGGTTGACACATTAAAGGCTGCTCTTAGAAAAGCCACCTGTGACTGCAAGGCAATTCCGGTGTGCTGCGGTACGGCTTACCGCAACAAGGGTGTACAGAAGCTTCTGGATGCCATCCTGGAGTTTATGCCTGCACCGACCGACATCCCGTCCATTAAGGGCGTGGATATGGACGGCAATGAAATTGAAAGACATTCTTCCGACGAGGAGCCTTTCTCTGCACTTGCCTTTAAGATTATGACTGACCCATTCGTTGGAAAGCTTGCTTTCTTCCGCGTTTATTCCGGTACGATGAACTCCGGTTCCTATGTGCTGAATGCGACGAAGGGAAAGAAAGAGCGTGTGGGACGTATCCTGCAGATGCATGCCAATAAGCGTGCAGAGCTGGACAAGGTATATTCCGGCGATATTGCCGCTGCCGTAGGCTTTAAGCTGACGACGACCGGTGATACCATCTGTGACGAGCAGCACCCGGTTATTCTTGAATCCATGGAATTCCCGGAGCCGGTTATCGATATTGCCATCGAGCCAAAGACCAAGGCTGGTCAGGACAAGATGGGTATTGCCCTGGCAAAGCTTGCCGAGGAAGATCCGACCTTCCGTGTTCACACCGATCACGAAACCGGTCAGACCATTATCTCCGGTATGGGCGAGCTGCATCTGGAAATCATCGTAGACCGTCTGCTGCGTGAGTTTAACGTAGAGGCAAATGTAGGCGCTCCGCAGGTTGCCTATAAAGAATCCTTTACTAAAGAAGTATCCGTGGACAGTAAGTATGCAAGACAGTCCGGCGGACGCGGACAGTATGGTCACTGTAAGGTTATCTTTACCCCAATGGACCCGAACGGCGAAAAGACTTTCGAGTTCGAATCTACGGTTGTGGGCGGTGCGATTCCCAAGGAATACATCCCGGCAGTCGGCGCGGGTATCGAAGAAGCAGCCAAGTCCGGTATCCTGGGCGGTTTCCCGGTACTGGGTGTTCATGCAAATGTATTTGACGGTTCCTACCATGAGGTTGACTCCTCTGAAATGGCATTCCACATCGCCGGTTCCATGGCATTTAAGGATGCGATGCAGAAGGGCGGAGCCGTACTGTTAGAGCCGATTATGAAGGTTGAAGTAACCATGCCCGAGGAATATATGGGCGACGTTATCGGCGATATTAACTCCAGAAGAGGCCGTATCGAGGGTATGGAGGATATTGGCGGCGGAAAGATGGTTAAAGGCTATGTTCCGTTAGCAGAGATGTTCGGTTATTCCACCGATCTTCGTTCCAAGACCCAGGGCCGCGGAAACTACTCCATGTTCTTTGAGAAATACGAGCAGGTTCCCAAGAATATCCAGGAGAAGATTATTTCCGAGCATAAAGGGAAATAAAGGCTGCTGTGTCTGTGAACAGTAACAAGTAAAAAGAGTTACCCGAAAACGGCGGGGCGGTTTCGGGGCGGCGATATCCTGACTTAAGGAAAAGAGGGTGCAGCAGCTTAAACCGCAAGAAAACCCGCCAGATTCTATAAGAATGGGCTTGAAAAATCCATCTAAATCAAATATAATGGAAACTAGCCTGATAAATGATTAAGCCTTTAAGGCGCAAATTAAGGAGGACGTAATAAAATGGCAAAAGCTAAGTTTGAAAGATCGAAGCCACATTGTAACATTGGTACCATCGGCCACGTAGACCATGGTAAAACCACCTTAACCGCTGCAATTACCAAGACCTTACATGAGAGATACGGTACTGGTGAGGCTGTAGCATTCGAGAACATCGATAAGGCTCCGGAAGAGAGAGAGCGTGGAATCACCATCTCTACCGCACACGTTGAGTATGAAACTCCTAACCGTCACTATGCACACGTTGACTGCCCAGGACATGCTGACTACGTTAAGAACATGATCACCGGTGCTGCTCAGATGGACGGCGCTATCCTGGTTGTAGCTGCTACCGACGGTGTTATGGCGCAGACCCGTGAGCACATCCTGTTATCCCGTCAGGTAGGTGTACCTTATATCGTAGTATTCATGAACAAGTGCGATATGGTAGACGATCCTGAACTGTTAGAGTTAGTAGATATGGAAATCCGCGAACTGTTAAACGAGTATGAGTTCCCGGGCGATGACACCCCGATTATTCAGGGTTCCGCATTAAAGGCTCTTGAAGATCCGTCCGGCGAGTGGGGCGACAAGATCCTTGAACTGATGGAGCAGGTTGACTCCTATGTTCCAGATCCGGTTCGTGACGTAGATAAGCCATTCCTGATGCCAGTAGAGGACGTATTCTCCATTACCGGCCGTGGTACGGTTGCTACCGGTAGAGTAGAGCGTGGTACTCTGCATCTGTCCGATGAAGTAGAAATCGTTGGTATTTCCGAAGAAACCCGTAAGGTTGTTGTTACCGGTATCGAAATGTTCCGTAAGTTGTTAGACGAGGCTCGTGCTGGTGATAACATCGGCGCTCTGCTTCGTGGTGTTCAGAGAACCGAAATCGAAAGAGGACAGTGTCTGTGCAAGCCAGGTTCCGTAAAGTGCCATAACAAGTTTACCGCTCAGGTATACGTTCTGACCAAGGATGAAGGCGGCCGTCATACTCCTTTCTTCAACAACTATCGTCCGCAGTTCTACTTCAGAACAACCGACGTTACCGGCGTTTGCGAGCTGCCGCAGGGTACTGAGATGTGTATGCCTGGCGATAACGTAGAGATGAGCGTTGAGCTGATCCATCCGGTAGCTATGGAGCAGGGACTTCGGTTTGCTATCCGTGAGGGCGGCAGAACTGTTGGTTCTGGCAGAGTTGTTTCTATCGTTGAGTAATCAATAAAAAGTAAGATTTTATGGGGCTTTCCGAGGGTTCGGGAAGCCCTTTTTGGAATTTTGCAACAGTAAATCAGAGCATTTGGACTTATTAGTAGCTTGTATAATCAGCTGAAAGTAATACATCATTGACGTTTGATAAATTAAGTTTAGATTTTTCTTTTAATGTTCCATCAAAATATAATTTGGAACAATGTTTTTAGATAATTTCTTTTAAAAACATACGCATAAATGGAGGTTATATCTTTCTTTTCTCACCTATTCATGGTAAAATATTTCCATTAGCCACAAAAATTTGTCGAAAGGAGGTGTATTATGGGCTACAGAATCTTGCTGTTTGATGTGGACAATACCCTTCTGGATTTTGATGCCAATGAGGCAGAGTCTTTCCGTTCCATGATGGAGGAGATGGGGGAATTGTGGACAGAGGAGATATACAATACTTATAAAGAGCTGAACAGAGATCTGTGGAGAAGCATTGAACGGGGCGAAATTTCCGTGGAAGAGGGCGTAAACTGCAGGTTTTCGAACTTGATGGCCCGATATGGCAGGCAGGTGGACGGCAGGCTCTGGGAGCAGGCATACCGCAGGTATCTTAATCAGGGAATCCAGGAGATTCCTCAGGTCCATCAGGTTTTGGAGAAACTGAAAGCGGAGGGGTATGAGCTGTACGTTATCACCAATGGGGTAGAGGAGACTCAGACATCCCGCATGGCCAGATCAGGGCTTGATACATATTTCAGGCAGCTGTTTATTTCCGGGAAGATAGGTGCTGGGAAGCCGTCCGGGGAATTTTTTGATTATGTGAAGAATCATGTGGAGCAGTTTGATGCCAAAGCGGCGCTGGTCATTGGCGATTCCCTTACATCGGACATCAGGGGCGGGATTGATGCAGGGATTGACACCTGCTGGTTCTGCCGGAATAAACGTGAGGATGAAAGGGAAAAGGAGATGGAGGAGAGAGGTATCAGGCCCTCCTGCATTATCGGCGAACTGACTGAACTTTTTGGGATTTTATAGAGATACATAAAAGGGAAGCCGGCAAAAGAAATTTAAAGAAGATTAAAAAATGGCCCTGTTGTGTGAAACAGGGCCAATGGAGAACCGGTTGTTTTACTGGGGTTTATATGATTCCCAGAATAAAGTTGGCCAGTCCTGCGGCCAGCTGGCCGTGGCCAGATTCTGTCAGGTGCATAAAATCCACCTCATTGGGCTGGGCGGTGATCATCTTGTTGGCATCCAGATAGTGGCATCCCATAGCTTTCGCTATAAGTTCATACTGACTTGCCAGACCCCGGGACTTTTCAGCACAGCCCTTTCCCATGGTGAGGGCGACGTCTGTGTC
>ERZ808028.2097-NODE-2097-length-10239-cov-3.924720_pt1 | contig 10239 bp, 10 predicted proteins | sample MGYA00380184_ERZ808028 | MGnify/ENA primary metagenome ERZ808028 (study PRJEB31490, sample SAMN06133397) | mouse gut metagenome | isolation source: J8_1 | host: mice | place: China: Chengdu | collected 2015-05 ...
AGCGCCTCATTCTCGGCTTTATGATTGCCACTGGCTTTATGTCCATGTGGGTATCCAACACCGCGACCGCCGTGGTTATGTTGCCAATTGGTATTTCCGTGCTGCAGCTCACTGCTGAAACGGTCGGTGGAATGAAAAACCAAAAGAAGTTTGCTACGGCGCTCATGCTGGCTATTGCTTACTCCGCATCGATCGGCTCTCTGGGAACCTTGATTGGTACCCCTCCAAACGCCTTGCTTGCCGGCTACATGAAAGAAGCACACGGAATCACCATTGGCTTCGGCCAATGGATGCTGGTGGGCATGCCCGTTGCCATCGTCTTTACCGTTATTGCATGGTTGGTTCTTATCACCGTGTTCAAACCAGAAATGGATCACATCCCCGGTGGCAAGGAACTCATCAACGATGAGGTTGAAAAGCTGGGCAAGTGGACCGGTCCCCAGATTCAAGTAGGCATCATCTTCCTGTTAGCGGCATTTACCTGGGTTGCAGTGCCATTGCTTATGGACACTATGGGGTGGGATTTCCCTTATGACGACGCCATCGTGGGTATGACTGCAGGCTTGTTAATGTTCATTCTTCCTGCGGACCGCAAGACTGGTGTGCGCCTGCTGGACTGGAAGACTGCAAATGAACTGCCGTGGGACGTCCTGCTGCTTTTCGGTGGTGGCTTATCACTATCCGCAATGTTTACCGCGTCAGGTTTGTCCCTATGGATCGGTGAGGTAGCTAAGGGGCTGGGAAGCCTCCCAATCTTCTTGCTCATGGGCGCGGTTGCAGCCTTGGTACTTATCCTGACGGAGTTCACATCCAACACGGCGACCGCAGCGACCTTCCTGCCGATTATGGGAGGCGTTTCCGTTGGTATTGGTCTGACAGCAAGCGGCGAAATTAACGTTCTGCTCCTGACCATCCCAGTGGCGCTGGCCGCAACGTGTGCCTTTATGATGCCGGTGGCCACCCCGCCAAACGCGATTGCCTTCGGTTCGGGTTATGTCACCATCGGCGAAATGATCAAGGGCGGCGTCTGGCTCAACCTCATTGCTCTGGCTCTGATCACCTTGGCTGCGTACTTCATCGCAGTGCCCGTCTTCGGGTTGGTGTTCTAGCCGCATCCTCCATAAAGTCCAGTACTCCGCTTTCGGGTGCTGGACTTTGCTTTGCTTGGAAGTGTTTACAAAGAGCGCATGAATTACGCTGAGAATCGCTAAGAAATCTATAATAACCAGCGGTTTTGTTAGTTTACTAAAGTGTGAGTATAGTTAATCAACGTTGCAGGGAACACCGGTTAGGAAGTTCAAGGCAATGGAACGCGCCCGTAGCTCAACGGATAGAGCATCTGACTACGGATCAGAAGGTTGGAGGTTCGAATCCTTTCGGGCGCACAAAGAAATAGCCCCTTACCAGCATTAACGTGGTAAGGGGCTATTCATTTTTGTGGTTGGGGGTTCAATAAATCACACGGTTTGATTTTTTAGGGCATTTCCTAAAGTTCTAATACCGCCGTGTAGTCTCCAGCGTCACCCGCTTCAATGTAGAACTCTTCCGTTATCTTTGTAGAGCCGTGACCTAGTTGCAGCGCCGCTGCCTTAGCCCCGTGAGTTCGTTCAATCTTTGTGGCAACGGTAGGCCGGAAGTCTTTCAACCGCACATGCTTCAATTCCACGCCCCGGGCTTCACGCCACGAACGATTACCGTTAGACAAACTAGTTAACCCACCACCACGGTTAGGGAACACCAAATCACTTTCACGGTTTACCCAACGTTCCATGAGCATGGCAGTGGTATCGGCCGGCAACTTATTTACCCTTAGCCCGTGCTTTGTCTTTGTAACTGGTTGCCTACTTAGTCCCTTGCCTTTCCCCTTACCGCCCTTTAGCTCAATCACGATGCCAGTAACCTTTACCGTCGCCGGGGTGCTGGAGAGGTCTACATCTTCCCACCTCACGGCTAGAGCTTCAGCTGGGCGCATAACCCGTGCCACTTAGCAGCTTCACGATGCCCACTAAGTCCATGAATTTACGGGGTGTCTGCCACTGTTCCGCTCACTCAATAGCTCGTGTTTCGTCACGCTTAGATAGCGCCTGTGGCTCACGTTTAACGTCCTTATGCAGCATTGCACCCGCTGTTGGGTTCTTATTGAAGTGCCCTGGGTTTTGTTCCTAGGCGTTTGCCTTGGTTTTTGTTATTTCTCTATCGGGGTTGCTCTGGCAAAATTCTGATTCAATCTCAGCCGGTGTGCGGTAGCCCAACCCTTGATAAAACCTGGCCTCATTCCACCAGGTAACTCATTTAAATGTCGCAATTTCCACGTCGACAACATTATCCCACGTCCTGGTACGGATGAGCTCATTTTTGTAACAGCCGTTGACGATTTTTACCAGCGCATTGTCATAAGAACCACCCACCGTCCCGGTGGAAGCAGCGATTTCATGCTCAGCAAGACGCTGGTTATAGACAATGCTGACATATTGCAATCCGTGGTCTCAATGGTGAATCAGGCCAGTTGTTTCCTTAGCGCACGCAATCACTTGGTTGAGTGCCTGCAAAGGCAATGCCGCGGTCCGCAATGAATCGAACAAGGCCCAGCCGGCAATGCGGCGAGAAAACACATCCGTAACAAAAGCTGTGCACACAAATCCTTTTCGGGTCCGCACGTAGGCAATATCAGCCACCCACAACCGATTCGGCTTGTCCGCCGTAAAATCGCGGTTTACAAGGTCCGGACGATTATCCGGACCTTGGGACTTACGGGTTGTTATCGGCGATCCACCTTTGGGCTTACCAGCGACTTTAGCCATTCGCATCAACCGAGCGGTTTGCTCACGACCGATATCAATCCCTTGACGACGAAGAGAATGCCACATCTTTCGCACTCCATACACACCGTAGTTTTCAGCGTGGACTTTGCGGATGAGTTCTACCAAAGCAACCGTCACGCAGACCACGCAAGCTTTGCCCACGAGCCTTGGACTGCCGATATCCACGTGAGGTTATAAAACCACCCTTACAGTGGGTGGTTAACGTCTTACACATGAACTCGATGGAGAAACAATCGCGGTATTCATCAATGAACCGGATCATTTCCGACGTTTCGGGTCGAGTTCCGATGCGAAAAAAGCCGATGCCGCCTTCAGCAATTTATTAGTATCTCGCAACTCCTGATTTTCACGGCGCAGCTTGGCAACTTCAGCAACTAAGTCTTCAGGCGAGTGTTCGCGAGCGTGACCATCACGGCGAGCCTGCTGCGTCCATTGCCTGGCCGTGTGCCACGAAACACCCAGTTTAAGCGCGACTGCCTGACACGCTTCCTGCATCGACTGGTTTTCAGCCACGATACGATCCTCTACCAAGCGAACCACACGGCCTTTCGCATCCCGGTCAAACTTCTTCGGCATACTCCAGCATTTTCCCAACTACTCAGACAAAACAAAACCTGGGACACTCCACATATAGGGGCAAGTTGAAAAATAGGCATTTACATGGCGTTATGCAGGTTTCCTTGCTAGGTTTCAGCACTTTTGTATTCTTAATTTAGAATGGTGGTTCTTCAGAGGAATTTACCTGGGGTTTCGTTGATATTTGCTCAGTGATCTTTTTGGGGACATTGGGTTGTTCGCCTGGGCATAGTAAAATCAGGTTGCCTGATAACTTTGCCGATGGGGGTGTTCCAGTAACTTTGTCCCACGCCTGAAATACGCTGCTGAATGCGGACTTCGCGTTTGTAAGGAAGTTTCTCCATTCACGTGCAGTATTCGGGTATCCCGTGGGCAGGAATGTATTAAACCCACTCCCGGTCGGGGCCGGGGCGGGCTTCGTGATTTCTTCTCTCCGTCAGTTTGTAAACGACTTCGTCACCGACGCAGGGCGATCAGAAATATCATTGACCTGTTTGCCCGTACGTACCCGCACCACTACAGCGATGATGAGTACGACGCCCGCCGTGACAGCGGCGGTCCAGACCAAGGCCGGTGACTCGAAGGTTCCGCTGTTGCGGGCGACTGCTATCCAGGAAAGGCCCCAGGAAGTGGCCAGGGCCGGGGCGATCCGACCGCCGTCGCCCACAGCGGCGACCACGGCCACCAGCCCTGCCACGATCACGCCGGCGATGGCGACGGGGATGTCACGGAATGCGTCGATCCCAGCGTCGGAAAGCCATGCGAAGGTGTTGGCGAAGCTCGCCACCAGAACCCAGCCGAAGTAGAGTCCGAAGGCCCCATCGGTCAGGAGCAGTTCCGCCCACCCTCCGGAACGTGGGTGGCCCAGGAGGAACATGATTCGGACCAGCACGGCGAGCAGTATGACGATGACCACCACCGAGGCGGTCAACATGCCCCACTGGACGGTCCAGATCCAGGCGGCGTTGAGTAGCAGGGAGGCCAGAGCCCACGGACGCAGCACGCGCTGGCGGTGTGAGCGGCGTGCGGTGGGGGTTAACTGCCACAGGGCATAGGCCGCCAGACCGACATAAATCACGCTCCAGATACTGAACGCGGTGCTGGCCGGGGCGATCGGGGTGGCATCGGTGGACAGAGCTCCGCCTGCGGCTTCCGCGATGGGCGTGCCACCTAGGGCGCCGCTGCCGATGAAAGCTGTGACGATGGCAATGGCCACGCCGATAAGAGTGATTAGGGGCATGGCCCAACCGCCGGGTCCTCCGGTGTCGGCCGGGCTGGTGGTCTGGTTTGGTTTTGTGCTCATTAAATTGCACCTCCGCCGTCCATAGTAGATGTCTTCAGGGGTGTTGTGGCCGAGAGCATGAAGCGAGAATGCCCAGAAATGAAGTAGCATCTCATGCGACAAGCTCGACCGCTTGGCATGGACAACCATCTGGGCATTCGCGCAACCACACTTTACGACACCGCGGACGAGTCCATGACCATTTCTTCCTGCCCAGATTTCCCGTGGCAGGCTCGTGGGATTCCAGCCATGCATCAGCGGTACCGAAGTGATGCCCCTGGCGATCAGGGAAACCCTGTTCGGTGTTTCTTCAGCACACTGACTGCAGGTACCTAGAACAGCCGCTAGTTTTGCATCACCGTTTGCCGGGCAAAAAGGACAAATTAGGTGGTGGGCATGAGGACACCGTCGATGACATGGATGACACCATTAGTGCTCTCGATGTCAGTATCCGTCACGTTAACACTGTTACCGGCAGCATCGACCAGGGAAACGTTCTCACCGTCTACCTCGACGGTCAGTTCGGTGCCCTGCACAGTCTCGACCATCTGACCATCCATCTCCATGACGTCGGCGGCCCACACTTCATCGGCAATGACGTGATACTGCAGGATCTCAGCCAGGTCGCCAGCGGGATCAGCCATCAACTCATCGACGGTGCCGTCCGGGAGAGCAGCAAAGGCGTCATCGGTAGGGGCGAACACCGTGAACGGACCGTCGCCCTGCAGGGTCTCCACGAGGCCAGCGGACTCCAACGCGCTAGTCAGCGTGGTGAACTGACCGGCAGCGACAGCGGTATCGACGATATTGCCTTCAGGTGCGGCTGCCTCAGTTTCTTCCGTGATGGTTTCCTCTGTGGTGGTTTCGTTCGTCGCCGTGGCCTCATCTGTCATTGTCTCGGTAGCCATGTCGCTGTCATCCGTGGCGCATGCCCCGAGGGCCAAAGCCAGGGTGATCGCTCCGCCCGCTGCAATTAATCGTTTCATTATAAAACCTTTCGTAGTTGGTTACTATTTACCATAGTGCACTATTTTTCAGCGTGATGGAAGGTTTTGGCCGAAATAACTTGAGGGGCAGGGGAACGGCCAGCTGAAACCGCAGGAAAGCGGGCTATCGCGACAGTGAGGGCTGATTGCCTCTTCTTTCTTTGCCACGTCGGCAGGGCACCATCGTTCAATCCGTCTCATTTGCAGGCTGGAGAGGTGGAATTGCGTGAGCGTGGAGGAGGTGGCCCCAGATCGGTCGGTCGCCGATATCGGCAACCGCGCCGCACCCTACTTTTCGTATCTTCCGCCCGGAATTCCACGGCTAATGATGCAGTCCAGGACATACCTGGCTATCCCGGTGAGTCCCGCGCGAAAACAGTCGGGGGCGGGTGGTGGAACATCGAGAAGTTTCTGAATGCCGATGTCCCGACCTGCGCACCGGACGGCTACTTCCTGAAACGCCCCCAAGCTGCGCCCTGGGCCGGCCCACAGGTTTCGACACCTAGTTGCGGTGAAATTATGCACAGATTATATTGTTACACTCTAAGTTACTTTTAACTGATATAAATAGTTTAGTAACATGAATAGTAAGATAATTGAAAGGATCGGTATGCGCCGAATTCTTACCTCCCTGGCGACCTTGCTGGTGTCAACCGCTCTGATGCTCCCGGTGGCTGGTGCCCAGGATATTTTTGATGGTGGTCGTATTGGGGGTGGTTCGTCGCAGCTTATCCCGGAGGGCTCTTCTCTCCCCGGCGGTGAACTCCCCGAACACCCAACGCCGGTTGAACTGGAGCGTTACGCGGGCACCTGGTACCAAGTTGCGGCCCTACCACAGCCATATTCTCTTCAGTGTGCCTATAACACCACCGCGGAGTACGAGGTGATTGACGAGTCGACGATTTCTGTGCGTAACTCCTGTGGCACCCTCATCGGACCGAATTCGGTGATCGAGGGCACGGCCTCCGTGCGTTCCGATGCCTCGCTGCGGGTGAACTTTCCTGATGTTCCATTTCAGGTTCCGGATGGGGCTGTCAATTATCGCGTGACGTATCTCGCGGATGACTATTCCTTGGCCATCGTCGGCGATCCGTTGAGGACCTCCGGTTTCGTGCTCTCGCGTACCCCGGATCTCAATCCCGAGCAGTGGAGCCAGGTACGTGAGACCGTGGAATCTCGGGGATGGTGGTCCTGTGCCTTTTTGACTGTTCCGATGGCCGGGGGCCGCGGGGATGTCGCGCCGTTATGCACACAATAGAGGTCGTGCCTGCGGTACGTGTCATGGGTGGTCAGGCAATCATTCACGACAACAATACATCCGCTCCTGGCCTGCAGTCAGGAATCCGATCGTCACGGCACGTACCGTGTTCCCGCCACCGTGTTAGAGCACTTTCCCGGTGCGGCCACTTAGCCAAAGAGTCGATGATGAACGACCCACTAAGTCCCATGGTTCACCGCATGGTGGAGGCAATCATCGGCGAAACTCCACGGGTGGTCGGAGGACCGCGCTGCGGTATGACCAGTGCAGGCGTTGGTGTTGCCTCCGGGGTGACCCGGCGGCGAGTCGATGGTGCCTCTGAAACCGACCCGACATTTTTCACCCGGTTACCTCAGGCATGTCTAGGTAGCAAGGTATCTCCAGCACGAAAGGTCCTACAACCGTGAATAGCAATCTGGATGCCAGGGTGACGGCCTCGATGGCAGTTCTTGAGGAGTTTCTGACCGGCAGTAGGCGCACTGTTACTGCCCAGGAACGCTTACTGACTATGGCCTACGATGGGGTAGCTGCCTTTTCCTTGGGTGGGAAACATCTGCGGTCCCGGCTCGTTCACATTTCCGCCGGTGAGGTGGACGGCGATCGGCTAAAAGCAGCGACGCTGTTCGGTGCCTGCGTGGACCTACTGCATGGGGCGTTTCTCATCCACGATGACATTATCGACCGTGATGACCTGCGACGTGGTCAGCCGACCATCCACGCCGCTGTCCGTGATGAGTTTGGTGATGACCACCTGGGGACCTCCCTGGCGATTGTGGCCGGAGACCTCGGGATTAACGGCGCTTTGCAGTTGTTGTTGGACTCTGACCTTGATAACGGTCTTGTCCGTGGCGGTATGCGGCTGCTATCGGCAGCAGCGCAGGAGACTATCACCGGCGAGATCCTCGATATCGCTCACTCAGTTCATCCCAGCCCGGATCTGGAACAGGTGCGCTTGAGCAATCACCTGAAAACCAGCGAATACAGCTTCGGCACTCCGCTCAAGCTCGGCGCGCTGGCCGCTGGGCGGGATCCGGAAGTGATGAAACCCATCGCACATGCACTCGGTTGCGCCTACCAGACCGCGGATGACATCGCCGGGGCAGTAGGCGAGACCACAGTGACAGGAAAAACAGCGGCGGGAGACGTGACCACCGGCCGTGCTACGTTGATGACCGCCCAAATGCCCGAGGGGTTTCCCACAGATCCAGACCACATGGACGTTATCATCAGCACTGTCATTGCGGAGGGGGATGGCCATCTGGTGCAGGCCCGTCGTCTGATCGAAGATGCTGACCTGGCGCCGAGCACCCGGGACGGGTTGCATGATGTCACGAATATGATCGAAGGGATACTGCGTCGCCATGCCTGAACCCACCCCGGAAACCAGAGATGGCCTCGATAGTTTCCTCAGCCGCTACGACCACATGGCCATCAGAGCGTCACATCAGATAATTGTGAACTACTCCACCAGTTTCTCGCTGGCTACACGGTTATTGGAGAAGCAGGTACGCACCGATATCCGTAACCTGTACGCGATGGTGCGGATAGCCGACGAAATCGTCGACGGCACGGCACAGGCTGCAGGTTTTAGCTCTGCGGACACCGCAGCCGCGCTGGATGACTATGAGCGCGCGGTCCTGGCCGCCCCGGAATGCCGCTTTCACAGCGACCCAGTGCTGCACGCTTATGCGCTCAGCGCGCGACGGTGTCAGTTCAACCCGGAACACGTGGTGGCCTTCTTCTCCTCCATGCGGCGTGATCTGAATCAGTCAACCCATGACGCAGTCAGTTTTCAGGACTATGTCTACGGTTCCGCCGAGGTCATTGGCTTGCTGTGTCTGTCGGTCTTTCTCACCGACCACCCGGTCACCGAACAGGAACACACCCGCTTGGAGTCCGGAGCATGCTCACTTGGCGCAGCGTTCCAAAAGATTAACTTTCTGCGTGATCTGGCCGAAGACTCTAAGACTCTGGGACGTACCTATTTTCCGGGTGTGGAGCACCAGGAGTTGACCGAAGAATACAAGACCGAATTAGTCGCTGACATCCGCACCGACCTCGCCGCTGCGCGCGCCGTCATGTCGCTGCTTCCCGCCACCGCGCGAACGGGCGTACTGGTGGCCACTGAACTGTTCAGCGAATTAACCGACCGGATCGAGCAGCGACCGGCAGCGGACTTGATTCGCTACCGTGTCAGTGTGCCCCGCCGGACCAAGGCAGCCGTACTGGCTCGGGCGGTTTCTAGGTCCGCCCGCCGTGACAGAAATGGAGCTAAGAAATGACCGGAAAGGCACCGAGTTCCGCAGTGGTGATCGGAGCAGGTGTGGCCGGACTGGCCACCGCAGCATTATTAGCCAAAGAGGGCCTGTCGGTCACCATCATCGAACGCACTGAAACCACCGGAGGCCGCTCCGGCGACCTGGTTTTGGCTGACCACACAGGATTCCGGTGGGATACAGGCCCCTCCTGGTATCTCATGCCCGATGCCTTCGACCACTTCTTTCGCCTCCTAGGGACCACCACTGAAACCGAGCTGGACCTCAAAGACCTGACACCGGCGTACCGGTTATTTCCCGAAGGAGAAACACCGCTTGACGTCTCCACCGGGGTCGAGGAAGCTATCGAACTTTTCGAATCCCTGGAGCCGGGAGCAGGTAACCGACTGCACGACTATTTGGCTAGTGCAGGCGATACCTACCGGATGGCCATCTCCCGATTCCTCTACACCACTTTTTCCTCGCCAATTCCGCTGCTGCACCGGGACATCGCCCAACGGCTGGGAAAACTAGCTACCCTGCTGACCCAGTCGCTGAAAAGCTACGTTAACCAGCGATTCAGCGACCACCGCCTGCGTCAGATCCTAACCTACCCGGCGGTGTTCCTGTCCTCCCACCCTGAGCACACTCCAGCGATGTATCACCTGATGAGCCACACCGACCTGGTGCAGGGGGTGCGTTACCCGATGGGAGGGTTTAGCGCTGTGGTCGAAGCGATCCATCGCCTGGCCGTGGCTCAAGGGGTACGGGTGCAGCTGAACACCGAGGTCACCGCAATTATCACCGAGAAAGAAGGTCGAAAGAACAAAGCGGTGGGGGTGCGCCTCCGGGGCGCAGCGGGCGAACCGGCGGAGATCAGGGCGGACATCGTTATTTCCGCCGCGGATCTGCACCACACGGAAAACCATCTCTTGCCCGCTGCGCTACGGAGCTACCCCGAGAAATACTTCGCCTCACGGGATCCTGGTTTGGGTACCGTCCTGATTATGGCGGGGGTGAAGGGAAAGTTGCCCCAGTTGACTCACCATAATCTTCTTTT
>ERZ808028.2098-NODE-2098-length-10239-cov-3.595749_pt1 | contig 10239 bp, 9 predicted proteins | sample MGYA00380184_ERZ808028 | MGnify/ENA primary metagenome ERZ808028 (study PRJEB31490, sample SAMN06133397) | mouse gut metagenome | isolation source: J8_1 | host: mice | place: China: Chengdu | collected 2015-05 ...
GCTCTTCTAAGATCAGCCGCAGGATAATCATATCATTGTAGCCTCGGATACCGTCGCTGCTTATCATATACGGCGTCTCCTTTCTCTGGTATTACGACTGTCGTAGTAATTTGATGAATACAGCGTAGCATAATTACTACGACAGGTCAAGTAATTTTTTTAAATTCCATATGGGACAAATAGAGATCCTGAAAATGTTCGTCGGCTGCCAGAGGAACATCGACGGCATCTGCGGACAGTTCGGAGAGAACGGCATCTGTCTGTTTTGCGAGATAGAAGAGGGCGCCCGTTAAGGAGGTATTTCCGGCGGCTGTGGTTTTAGAAACAAGTTCTTTCGGAAGGATACCGACGGAAGCGGCTTTTGGAATATTCAAATAGTATCCGAAGCCTCCGGCAAGAAAAACCTGTTCGATTTTATCACAGGATATGCCGGCTGTCAGCAGCAGGATTTCGATGCCGGCGCGGATGGCTGCTTTCGCCATCTGGACTTCGCGGATATCGCGCTGGGTAAAAAGAATGGTTTTGCCGCTTCTCGTTTTGGCAAGCGGGTAACCTTTTTCAAAATATGCTTCCATAAGCTTTCCGGTCTTGTCTATGATCTCTGCCGAAAGAAGTTCGGAAACCGTTTCGATTACGCCTGTGCCGCAGATTCCGATTGGAGGCATGTCTGCGACCGTGCAGACGCTTGGCCCTTCTTCCCCTATGGAGACGTTTGCAATGGCGCCGGGGATGCTTCCGGTACCCCATCGGATATTGCCGCCTTCAAATACGGGGCCGGCGGCTGTGGAAGCGGTAAAAAGGCGGTGATTGTCAAACAGCGCCAGTTCACCGTTCGTACCGAGATCCAAAAACAGACAGGAGCCGTTTCGCGCCCGTGTGCTTAACGTAGAGAGTCCGGCGGTGATATCGGCTCCGACAAACGCGGAGATACCCGGCAGCAAAATAACGTCCGGCGTACCTGCATCAAAAGAGGCGCCGAAGGCTTCCGTAAAAGAAAGGACCTCTCGTTCGAGGGTTACGGGAGAAAAGGGATAGCGGCAGAATCCTTCGCAGGAATATCCCCGCAGCAGGTGAAGCATTACGGTATTTGCCGCAATTGCAATTTTCTGCAGTCGAATGGTTTGTGCCGGGCACTGGTTCAACAGCGCTTCGATGCCCCGCAGCAGGTCTTTTTGCATGGTTTTCTGCAGTTGATCTTTTTTTCCTTCATTGGAAGCTTGTATTCGGCGAATGACGTCTGTGCCGAAGGCGCGGCAGGAATTTATGGCTGTATGGGAAGATGCGCAGATTCCGGTGTGCAGATCCAAAAGGGCAAAAGCGATCGTTGTCGTTCCGATATCTATGGCAATTCCGTAATTGCCGGGAGCATAGCGGGCTTGTTCGGCAAGAGGCACGTAAGAGGTGCGCCCATTCAGAATTTGAAATGCCGTTTCTTCTGCCTGGGGTATGAGGACGGACAGGTCGTGCTCCAGTCGAATGCTGCATGCGAGCCGCATACCCTGGTTTAATTCTGCTTCGGAAAATATGAGCTTATCTTCGGGAGAGGCGCCGACGCTGCCGGATCGGACAGTTACGCCGCATTTACCGCAGGTTCCCGCTCCGCCGCAGTACGCCGAAACCGGTATCCGGTGTTCTTGCAGGACATCAAACAGACGGCTTCCTTTTTTGCAGGAAATGGTACGGGGGCTCGTATGCGTTCCGTCCGTCCGGATTTGCTCGATCTGCAGATTTACGGAAGAATGGAAGCCGCACCGGGGATGACGGCACTTGCCGCAGTCGTGTCTCGGCACTTTTTTTGGGGCAAGTTCGTCCAGTTCAAAGATAAGGCTCATAGATTTTTCGGGTGAGAGCATATAACCTTCCGTGAGGGAGAGACCCAGGGTACGGTCTGCATCCAAAGCTTCAAAAACAGCTTTCTGTGTGTGCATGGGAAGGTCAGAAGGAAGTTCCAGCCGCCTTAAAATGCCGCAGTTTTTTTCCCGGCAGAGCGTCAGCATGGCAGAGTGGAGCTGTTCTTCCCATGCAAACAGGCAGCTGTCTGCCATTGCGTTCAGGAGAGAAGCGGCGAGCGGATCTCCGTCTGCGGCATAACGGTCGATTAGGCGTTGGATACTGCTTCCGATGGTGAGCATGGCGCAAAGCAGAAGTCCGTCAGGATTACAATGATCCGAATACGGTATATTTTTCCGCTCCTGTATGCATAAAGCGGCTTTTGGAAGCGTGTGTATTTTCAGTTTCGGCAGAAGCCGGTCATAAAGTTCTGTGATACCCGATACATCCGGCGCCGTATGCGTGCCGGCAAAAAGGGCAGTTACCGTATCCGGAGGCGGAATGATGGGTTTTCCTGTAATAATGCGGATGTCTTTCATAGGGCTGGTACTCCGTTTCTTAAAAATTACTGGCTGCTTTATTCTATAAGTAAATTTTGATTATATTTTCCGCTCTTTAACCTGTAGAAAAGCATTTTCTGATTAAAATCCTGGGAAAAGAAAAAGGAAGGAACCGTCTTAGTTCGATCGGGTTCCTTCCCGGGATATGTCTGCCGTATCGTTTTCCCGGCGCAGGAACTGCGGGGCGGGTCAGCAGATTAGAATTTTGGAAGAGAATCAAAGCCCGGCTGTAAATCTTCGTCTGTCGGGATATAGTCTGCCATTTCTCCGTTGTTGTATTTTTCGTAAGCGACCATATCAAAATATCCGGTTCCGGTCAATCCGAATACGATGGTCTTTTCTTCTCCGGTTTCTTTGCATTTTAAGGCTTCGTCAATGGCAACGCGGATCGCGTGGGAGCTTTCCGGAGCCGGAAGGATGCCTTCTACTCTTGCAAACTGTTCTGCTGCTTCAAATACAGAGGTCTGTTCTACGGTACGCGCTTCCATCAGCCCGTCATCATACAGCTGGGAAAGGGTGGTGCTCATTCCGTGATATCTTAAGCCGCCCGCGTGGTTTGCAGAGGGAATAAAGCCGCTTCCTAATGTATACATTTTTGCAAGCGGACATACTTTTCCGGTATCGCAGAAATCGTATGCAAATTTTCCCCTGGTAAAGCTCGGACAGGACGCCGGTTCTACCGCGATAAAATGATAGTCCCGTTCGCCGCGGAGTTTTTCGCCCATAAACGGGGAAATCAAACCGCCCAGATTGGAACCGCCTCCGGCGCAGCCGATGATCAGATCCGGTACAATGCCGTATTTGTCAAGCGCGGCTTTTGTTTCGAGACCGATCACGGACTGATGCAGAAGAACCTGATTTAATACGCTTCCGAGTACATAGCGGTAGCCTTCTGCGCTTACCGCAGCTTCTACGGCTTCTGAAATTGCGCAGCCGAGGCTTCCGGAGGTTCCCGGATGTTCTGCGAGGATCCTGCGTCCCACTTCTGTCGTTTCCGACGGGGAGGGCGTTACGCTTGCACCGTAGGTCCGCATGACTTCCCGGCGGAACGGTTTTTGTTCATAGGAAACTTTTACCATATAGACTTTACAGTCCAGGTCAAAATAAGAACAAGCCATGGACAGCGCCGTACCCCATTGTCCCGCTCCGGTCTCTGTGGTGACGCCTTTTAAGCCCTGCTGTTTTGCATAATAAGCCTGAGCGATCGCCGAGTTGAGTTTATGGCTTCCGCTTGTGTTGTTGCCCTCGAATTTGTAGTAGATTTTTGCCGGAGTCTTTAATTTTTCCTCCAGGCAGTATGCGCGGACCAACGGAGAAGGGCGGTACATTTTATAAAATTTTATGATTTCATCCGGAATGTCAATATAGGGAGTCGTATCGTCCAGCTCCTGTTTTGCCAGTTCCGTGCAGAAGACGCCGGAAAGTTCTTCCACGGTCATTGGCTGGTGTGTACCCGGGTGAAGGAGGGGAGCCGGTTTATGTTTCATATCTGCACGGACATTGTACCATTTCGTTGGCATCTCATGTTCGTTTAGATAGATTTTGTAAGGAATGGTGGTTTCAGTCATTTTTCTTGGTCTCCTTTTTTCTTTTAACGCTATCATTTTCTTGGAATTCTGTCAATAAAGAATACGCCGGTATGGCATTTTACAAAAGAAAATGTTATAATTTACCTGGCTCCCGGCAGGCAGAAAGCTGCCGTTTTTTGCGGCGCATCCGCAGGCCGGGCGTACACTTAGAATAAATAACTATAGGAGGGGTTAGTATGAACATTACCGTGAAAAACAAGTTTGCATCCGCAGTTTGTCAGACGTTTGGGGCAGAGCTTCTGTCTTATCAGACGGCTTCGGGAAAGGAATATATGTGGCAGAAAGATCCTGCATATTGGGCAAAGTGTTCGCCTGTCCTTTTCCCGTATGTCGGACCTGTTCCGAAAACGGTCGGCATTCGCGGAACCGCTTTTGCAATTCCACGCCATGGGTTTGTAAAAGACCGGGAGTTTGAAGTTGCCCGGCAGGGCGAAGACTATGTTGTGCTTCAGACAAAGGCGGATGCATCCACGCTTGCCGTTTATCCTTATCCGTTTGTTTTTACCGTTACGTTCCGGTTAAACGGGGAAGCTCTGGAAGTTATTTACGGTGTTTCCAACCAGGGAACGGAAGAAATGCCGTTTCTGATCGGCGGACATCCGGGATTCTTCTGTCCGATGGAAGAGGGAGAATCGTTTGAAGAATATATGCTCCGCTTTGAAGATGAGGATAAGGAAGACGTGCATCTGAATTATCCGATGTTTGACAATGACGCCATTTTATTTGAGAATTTTAAAGAACATACCGTAAAGCTGGTACATCGGAAGTCGGAAAAAGGAATTCGGTTTGATTTTCCGGATTATTTATCGGTGGCGTTTTGGACGCCGATCAAAAAAGGTGCGCCGTTTCTATGTATAGAACCATGGTGTGCCGGAACTTTGGACCAGGTGCCCAATACGAATATGGAAGAAAAAAAATATGTACAATACCTGGCGCAGGGAGCGGCAAAAGACTACATGTTTTCCGTCAGGCCGGTGTAGTATGCCGGCGCAGTAATTTTTAAGGATAATCGCAATAAAATCTGAGCTAAAATATGACAGGAAAAGGAGAGACATACAGTGGCTGAAAAGAAAGTAAACGCCCCTCGGCGGGGAATCAAACGAAGTCTTAATTGGAAGATATTGAGAAGTACGATGATTAATATTTTGATTTTGGTCGTAGTATGCTGCGGGATCATGGCAATGGCGATGCAGTTTCTTGCAAATAATATTTTGCTGGATACGTTGCAGCCGATGGCACGTCAGTCTGCGAAAACCGTGGAAGCCAATATCCATATGCTGGCAGACCGGATGATGAAGATTGCGGGAGATTACCGTATGAATCCCGAAAACAAAGAAACGGCTGCAGCCAGCCGGAATGAAGTTCTGGAAGAAGCGGCAGAGGTGTATGAGCTGTATACCATTGCTCTGTATGATTTAAACGGTAAGCTGATCCAGGGAATCGGCGATGCGCCGGAGGGACTGAACGAGACTTTTTTTTCTTATTTAAAAGAGACGGATAATCTGACTACGGATTCTTCTACCATTGTTCAGAAAAATCTTGGAATTACCATGGGAATGCCGGTCAAAGACGGCGAAGAAACCGCGCTGTACGTAGTGGGAGTTTACAAATACGATGCATTGGACGATGTGATCGGAAGTATTAATCTGGGAAAACACGGCATGGCGTATATGGTTAACCGCGAGGGAGTTGTGACTGCGCATCCGGATGAGTCGCATGCGCTGGAACAAAATACGTTAGAGCAGGTCAGCGGCGGAAACGCAGAGGCGCTTGACGGCGTGACAACCGGAGAGACAGGGGCGGCAGAATTTTTAGTGGACGGACAGAATATCCTGGCGGCATTTTCGCCGGTTCGCGGAACACAGTGGTCGCTTGTGATTCAGATTCCAAAGTCAGATTATAACAGCAAGATTTACGGAGCAATGCTGGTAGCGGTTTTGGCTACGCTGGCGGTTTTGGTCGTATCCATGCTGCTTGTTCTTCAGCTGGCACGGTCAATTTCCCGTCCGGTGAAAAGCGTAACCGGACGAATGCTGGCTTTGTCCGAGGGCGATCTGCATACCGAGGTGGAGCACGTTCGGTCCAGAGACGAGCTGGAAGTACTGACGGATACGCTGGACGATACCGTACAGAGTGTCAATCGTTACATATCGGATATCCGCCAGGTGCTCACTCAGGTTGCAGACGGCAATCTGCGCGTAAAACCGCAGGTGGATTATCAGGGAGATTTTGCGTTGATCCGGGCAAGCCTGGGGACAATTCTCCAGTCAATGAATGAAACAATCGCAGGATTTCGTTCTGCTGCAGTACGTCTTGCAGGTATGGCGGAAGAGTTAAAAGAGCAGTCCGGCCAATTGCACCATGCGTCGTTGGAACAGAATCAGTCGACCGAAGAGCTGGTTTGCGAAGTATCCAACGTAAAAGAGCGGATTGCAAAAGTCTCTGAGCACAGCGGTCAGACGCGTACCAAGACGGAAGAAATCGTCCAATGCGTGCAGGAGGCAAATGAGCGGATGACGTCGCTTTCCGGTGCAATGGATAATATCAGCGCCAATGCCCAGGAAATCACAAAGATTGCCAAGGCAATTGAAGATATTGCGTTTCAGACCAATATCCTTTCGATCAATGCGTCTGTGGAAGCCGCCCGTGCCGGATTGGCAGGGAAAGGCTTTGCCGTAGTTGCTGAGGAAGTCCGGCAGCTGGCGTCCAGAAGCGCGGAAGCGGCAAAACATGCGACGGAAATGGTGGGAAGTACAAGATCCATTATCGAGACCGGAGTGAAGCTGACGGCGGCAACGGCAGGCTCTCTTGCCGATATTTCAAACGTTTCCGACCAGATCGGCGAATTTACGGATCATCTGGTTATCGCTGTGCAGGGACAGGAAGAAGCGCTTGCGATTATGGAAGAGAAGATCGGTACGATTTCTTCGATTGCGGACAGAAATCTGCAGAATGCAGAGGGAACGGAACAATCCAGCGGTCTTCTGGCGCGTGAGGCGGAAGCGCTTTCATCGCAGGTGGAGAAATTTGTGACGGAGGAGGGGAAAAACGGATGAAAAAGAGAATAGCTGCAGGAATGCTGCTTCTGTTTCTTTTCGCAGCGATGACAGGCTGCGGAGAAAAGGGCGGAATCAAGGACGGTTACTATACGGCGCAGGCGGCGGAGTTTAGTCACGGCTGGAAAGAATACGTTACGATCATGGTCAAAGGAGGAAGCATTGTTTCCGTGGAATATAATGCGGAAAATGCCAGCGGATTTATTAAAAGCTGGGATAATGCGTATATGCAGAACATGTTCCACGTTTCTGGAACGTACCCAAATCAGTACACCCGTTATTATGCCGGAGAGCTGCTGGATCATCAGAATGCGGACGGAATCGACGCGTTAAGCGGAGCGACGTCTTCCTACGGTTCTTTTCAGAAGCTTGCTGCCGCAGCGCTGCAGCAGGCGGAGAAAGGGGATTCCAGCATCGTAATGGTTGACACCGCAGAATAAAATGCGTATGATAAACGTTGTTGACCGGGGAAACAGGTGAAACTCCTGTACGAGCCCGTCGCCGTAAGGGGCAGAATTGCCGCCCGCCTTACCGGAAGCCACATTCCGGGAAACGCCATTGGAATAAAGTCTGTCAAAACACAGACGTTCTGAGAAGGCCGGCAGGCGGAGCGCCGAGTCGGAATATCCGGACGACAAACTTCCCGCAGTAAAGCCGCGAGCGCCGGCGTGAGGGAAAATAAAAATCAAAGGAGATAACTTATGCAGAAGAAACGAAGAGAAAGAATTTTGTCGTGGATCCTTTGTATGACGCTGATTGTGGCTATGGCGATGTATACAACCGGGTGCAGCGGCAAGGGCAGTGAAAGTGAAAAAGCCCCTGCGGGAACCGAACAGGAGACAGATGTCCAATCGCTTGGAGAGGGTGAAAAGAAGTTTGATTTTACCGTTGTCGATGCGGACGGAAACGAGACGCAGTTTGAAATCCATACGGATCAGGAGACGGTAGGAGCCGCCTTGTCAGAGCTTGGCGTCATCGAAGGGGAGGACAGTGAGTACGGGCTGTTTGTGAAAACGGTAAACGGCATCACGGTTGATTTTGACCAGGACGGCAAATACTGGGCGTTTTATGTGGATGGGAACTATGCCGAATCCGGCGTGGATGTGACTCCCGTTACAGAAGGAGAACATTACTCCTTTCAAGTAGAATAAACGGTGAAGCTTACAACGAAAGAAATTGCCGTATTTGCCATGCTGGGGACGGTCATGTATCTTTCCAAAATACTGATGGAAGTTGCGCCTAATATTCACCTGCTTGGAGTTTTTACAGTTGCATTTACGGTAGTTTATCGAAAGAAAGCGCTGTATCCGATTTATATTTATGTGATGTTGAACGGAATATTCAGCGGCTTTTCTGCCTGGTGGGTTCCGTATTTATATGTTTGGACCGTTCTTTGGGGAGCAGTCATGCTGCTCCCGCAGAATATGCCAAAGAAAGTACGTCCGGTTGTTTATATGTCGGTGTGCGCCGTTCACGGGTTTTTGTTCGGAACGCTTTACGCTCCCGTTCAGGCGGTTTTATTTGGATTAAACTTTCCGGGCATGATCGCGTGGATTGTTGCGGGACTGCCGTTTGATTTGATCCATGGGGTAAGCAATTTCTTCTGCGGATGTCTGATTGTTCCGGTAATTTCCGCATTAAAGCTTGCAGAAAAAAATATTCCGTAATTTTTTCATGACAAAAAGCAGATAATTTATGACAGAAAAGCTAAAGAATACAGAGGTAAAAAGTCGATATTTTTATTATATCGACTTTTTATATTACAAAACATCCGAAAAAATAATGTATGTTATATCCTTTCGGATCTGACCAGGAGATGTTTTATGTTAAAAATAGCAATTTGTGATGACGATGAACAGATGCGCGGGTATTTGCAGACCGTAATCAGCAGACAAACCGGCGTACAGGCAGATCTTTATGCATCGGGAGAAGAGCTTCTTTCCAGGGAAACGGAATACGATATTCTTTTTCTGGACATCTGTCTGAAACAAGAGGAGGGAGCGCACAGGTTAAACGGAATGGAAACCGCCAGAAGAATCCGGGCGCATTCGGACATGTTGATTATATTTATTACGGCGATGCCGGATTACGTATACGAAGCGTATGATGTGGAAGCGTTTCATTATCTGCTGAAACCGATTGATGTAAAGAAACTAGAAGAAGTGACGGCAAGGGCGGCAGCGAAAGCGAAAGAAAAGAAAAACGTACCGTCCCTTTTGATCAAGACGAACGGAAAATTTGTCCGGATCCCGGTGGACGAAATCTATTATGCGGAGAATGACGGAAGAAAAGTTACGCTGCACACCGGCAACGGAGACTATTCCTATTATGAAAAGATGGAAGTTCTGGAACAGAAGCTTGCAGAAGGGTTTTTTCGCTCTCATCGGGGATATCTTGTAAATTTACAGGAAGTTGCCGGGTATGACAGGATGAGTATTACGTTAAAATGCGGGGATACGGTATTTTTGTCAAAACAAAAATACAGCGGCTTTGTCGCGGCGTATATGGATTATCTTACGACATAGCGGGTAAAGAGTATGAAGGAACAGCTTTATTTTTGGATGGATCTTACAGAATATATGGTATTCGGGGCGATGCTTTCGTATTTTATGAAAGATGTGCTCACGGTTCGGTTCGGCAGAACAAGGAAGCTGCCGTTTGGAATTATGTGTCTGCAGTATGCAGCGGTTCGAATGGCGTTTTCCTATTTTGTGCCGCTTAAAAAGCTGTTATATGGCGAAGCGTTATATATTGCTGACAGCAGGCAGAGCATTGTTCCGGTGGCGGTCAGTATGGCGGTTACGCTGTTTGCCGGCATTCTCTTATATCAAAGAAATCACATGCGCCTGCTGTCTTTGGTAACTGTGTTTTATGCGCTGCATGAACTGATTCGTTTTGCGGTGTATCCCCTGGCGGTGGGCAGTATGGGACGGATTTCCGAATATTACGGCAGCATGTTTTTTGAGGAAGGGGCAATTGACGTAAAACGCTATCGTCAGTTGATAGAGAGAACGGAGATTTTGTGGAATATGCTGCTGTTTCTTGCCATAGGGGGGCTTCTTTTCTTTTGTATTCGAAGATATCGGCAGTATTTTTTGTGTAAAAGTATTTACCGGTTTTACGGAGAGACGCTGTTGTTTCTGCCGGCATTGCTGGGGCTTCTGTTTACAGCCATGTTACGAAGTATATTGTTTTACTATGATA
>ERZ808028.2099-NODE-2099-length-10236-cov-9.852151_pt1 | contig 10236 bp, 17 predicted proteins | sample MGYA00380184_ERZ808028 | MGnify/ENA primary metagenome ERZ808028 (study PRJEB31490, sample SAMN06133397) | mouse gut metagenome | isolation source: J8_1 | host: mice | place: China: Chengdu | collected 2015-05 ...
GTAAGGCTGTATACTTTCCAATGAAAAAAAGTGCTTGAACCAAGCACTTTTAATGCGGATAACAGGACTCGAACCTGCACGGTCTCCCACCAGAACCTAAATCTGGCGCGTCTGCCAATTCCGCCATATCCGCAGATTTGAAACTATTGAACATTGTATCAAAGGGGGGTGTGTTTGTCAATACGGAACTAAGTACATCTGCAATTAGCCTTTTGTATTAAATTGTATAAATTTATCAGAAGTTGACCGCTATAATGCGGGCTATTTAAGTATAAATCTGTTATAGAAAATTTTGCTGATGCATGCAGACAAAATGGCGTGTCTCAAGCAGGTCAGCTAACAGAGTTAATAACAAATTATACAATTACAACCAAAAGGAGAAGTTACAATTCAACAGAAACTTGATGAGGCAGTGGAATAAATATCTGCTGATGATATCGAGCAGTTTTTGGATAACTACTATAAAGATAAAATTCAAGGAAAGCGTTTTGGCAGACTTTATGACATTATTGAATATAATCATAGGTTTCGGGCACCTAAAAAATTGATGAATATGTCAATGAAGGTGCAGTAGAGATAACAGAATATGCTGTCAAAATACTAAAGACACAGATATCACTATCTATGTTAATTGCAGATAAAAAGCTCATGCCAACAGGCCTGCGTCAAAATTTCAAGACTGAGTTAAATGTCGATCATAATCATGGCAATACCTTGTTTGATCTTGTTGTAGACGTGCTTCCTTATGAAAGTTACTCAAACTTCGCACATAGATTTTAGCTATGCACCTTGAAAATTCAATATCTGGCAATGATTCAATTATCAAAGAACAGTCTTTTATACCGCTATGCCGCAACTAATTGCGATTGTAGAAGAGATGGCAAAGTGCTGATGAATGCTTCAACCAGTTCATCTATCTTTTCATCAACGAGATCGCAGTGTTCCTCTAAGAGTTTCCGGAACATTTGGAGTAGCATCTGAAATGCCTCTATCCATGTAATGTCAGACATTTCATCAGTAAAGTACAGAAATAATTCCCCAAGAGACCGGTTGTCGTTTGATTCCCTGTTTTCGATGGACAGCATCATATATCTGGTAAAGACCACCGCTGTGTGGGCGCTCATTGCATCAAAGGAAAGGGAATGGCATTCTTTACTGAGCCTGAGATAACTCTTGCAGACTTTGAAGAATACTTCGATATCCCAGCGTTTCCCATAAAGGCGGATGATTTCTTCTTCGCTTAAAGACGTATCCGTTGAGATAAGGCAGAGGTACTCTTTCCGCTTATTCCGGTTGCGGACATATACGACTCTTGCGGGGATGGATTTTTCTCCCCTGATAACTTCCACCTCCACCGATAAGAGATATCTGGAACGTCCCCTGCGTTTCTTGTTCCTTTTGTAGATATTGATAAGGGAGAGTTCTTCTTTATTGTATCGGAAGAACATTTTCGGGGTTTTCTTAATCATTCCAATTACTTCATAGCCAAGATTTTTTACGGCATGAAGCGATTTAGGAGAAGAAAACCAGCTGTCAAAGAGGACATATTTTGCGGGAATACCCCCTGTTTTAGCGGCTTTGAGAAGTTCCAACATGACTTCCGTCCCTTTGGTCATAGAAAGCTTGCGGCGCTTATAACCGACGGTTCTTTTATCGAGGCTGACGGCTTCATTCACACGGTTTTTCTTATTATCTGTGGATAAAAGGATACTGTTGACCGGAAGAAACGTACTGCCGTCAGTCCATCCCAGTGTCAGCATACGGAATCCGAACTTATAAGCATGTTTTGCATGGTCGTAAGTTTTTGCAAGGAGTTCCACCTTCTTGGAGCGGTTTCTCTCAAACATGGAGTCATCAATACAGAGGACATTTTCCCTGTCCGCATTATTCAGCGGGACAACGGCATCCTTGATAATTCTTGATGCAAGTATCGTTGTGAACCTGATCCAGTTGATCTGTGTTGATTTCATAAAGCGGTATACCGTATCTTTAGCAAAAGCCGGCGTATTTCTTCCCGACAGCAGATTCATGTACATGCTTCTGTTTGAAAAGATCAGAAGAAACAGATACTGAAAAATCTGTGTCACAGGCGTGCCTTTCTTATGATAAGCGCCCGCCGTTTTCAGGGCAGACGTCACATGGAATCTGGAGAAAAATTTTTTGATAGTTTTAGAAATCTGGTTATCATTCTGGCTGTCTTGTGTTATACTGTTATTCATAGCATGAGCCTCCGGTGGTATGTTGTTTCTGAGCAATTCAATTATACCAAAACCAGAGTGTTTCATGCTATTTTATTGCCTGTTTTTATTGAATTTTCAAGGTGCATAGGCACTTATGCAAGTGCGAAGTTTGAGTAATATATACCTATCCTAATCCACCTTTTCATTTCATCCCTTTCCCAGTCCTCTCTCCACCCATAACCTCTATTCTCTATGAAAAAAACTTTCATCCGTTCCATAAGTCCAGGAAACTCCAGGAAATGCAGCCATAAGAAATCTCTTCACTTCCCCCATGTTATCATTCGTTGCAAAATACCGCTCCCCTGTCATCCCGTTTATCGTATTCAAAACCATATGGACATGGCGATATGAATCATTACCTTCGCTTCCCCAATGACTCCCCCAAAAATTTTGATACCCCCTGGAAAAGAAATAAGCCGATATCGCATCTGCCACGATACATACCTGTTCCTCGGAAACATCCACATCCCCAAATCCCACAATGATATGCTGCACCAGCTGTCCGTCTCTTTTATAATATACATTCTTCACTGCATAGAACGCATCCCTGACACACTCTGCTACCCCTCTTTCAGAAACCAGGAAACAGCCCCTTGAACCGTAGCATTCTATGTAAATGGAGGACATGATATATTTAACTATCGTTTCCACCACGTCCTCATTCCGATAATTCTTTACCTTAAAGATAAGATTTGGCATATTTTTTCCCCCTTTATGTTTAAATCAGCAATCATATTCTCTGCATTATCCAAATTCATCCCCTGCAGGTCATAACCTATCTCCATAAGCAGACGCATAACATCTTCACCTGTATAGAATGGATTCTGCACCGATTCTACCAGTACTCTTCTTGCATACCTGCTTTTTGTCTCCCCGCACTCCTTTGCCCGCCCTTCTATCATTTCAATCTCTTCCTTATTCATTTTAATTGACAGTGCTGTATTGGTCTTCTTCATTACCTGTTCCCCTCTCTCATTTCTCTGGCAGCTGCTATATTGCGACAACCATATCTGCAGCCGCAAACGCAGCAGATTACATTCGCACTACCTATATACTAAATATACTATTTAAGCAAGAAGGATAAATCGTAGTACTTTTCTGTACATACTGTCATTCCTTCTATTTTTATCTTTATTGTTACATCCTGTTTTAAATCATTACACAGTGCTTTTCACTTTTTAATACTGCAACACATTAATAAAGCGTTCAGGAGGTGTCACATGATTATCTATGAAATTGAAGATATCTGCGCTATTTTAAAAATAAGCAAAAGTACGGCCTATTCTCTTGTACAGAAAAAAGAACTGCGTGCTTTCAAACTTCACGGTATCTGGAAGATTACAGATGCAGCCCTGTCTGATTATCTGGCCAAAGCTCTGGAGACCAACAGCCCTCTATGATACCCAGTCATAGAGAGCCTTCCCTGTCTCTTTACGCTGTCAGATTCCATCGTTTTAAATCCTTTATGAACTCCTCACTTATTTCTCCATGAATCTCCACAGCTACCCTCTCTTCCTTATCTATGGATTCTTCTGCATATGACACTGCCTCTTCCAGAGAATGAAACCCCTTGTAACAATTCCCCTTGAAGTGGTCTACCTGTTCCCTGCATCTCTCCCATTTATCAAAAATGCCTTTCTTTACTCCAGACGCCACCACATAGTAACAGTATTTTTTATGAGCCATGATACTTCCTTTCTGCAAAGCGGGCCTTGGCCGCCTGCCTTGCCAGTCATATTTCCCTACAAGGCTTTCCTGCGTACTCACTTCCTTTCCAGGTATCCTTAATGCTTCCTACAGCTTTGGAAAACTTTGTATGGATTACCTTTTTGTTTCCGAACATGTAACAATTAAATAATAATTAGCAAAAAAGGAGTAACACCATCATGCTGGAACAGTATCAAGACATTTTAACGATTGAGGAGCTGTGTGAGATTTTAAAGATTGGCAGAAATCGCGCATATGAACTATTAGACACCGGGCAAATAAAAGGGTTCCGCTTAGGCAGGCCATGGAAGATTCCAAAGCTGTCTGTGGAACACTATCTAAAAAAACAGGCTGGAATCATATTATGAGCAGGCAAAACCTTCCTCTATACCGGGACTCTTGGACTGCCTCTGGGAACTCCGAATGAAATGACGGATATTTTCCTGGGAATCCAGCGGCTCTATTCCAAAGATTCCGGGCGGCGTATCCGTCATGAATGTCTTGTCCTAACGTTGGATGAATCCTTTGACACAAAGGAAAAAACAAGGTGCTTGAACCGTGAGGACAATTCGTCCTGTTCTATTTTTACACCGGTTTCCAGACAGTTTTCTCTATCCGCGGCACATCCGAAGGCTTCCACACCCATTATGCCGTCAATACAGCCAGTTTCTATGACAGCCGCAAATATCCCTTCTGGGCTTTTCGAAGTGACTGGACAACAAAGATAAAAGAGCATAAAAAAGCAAAAAGGGAGGCGGAAGATTATACCCAATTTGGGGTATAACCACACACCTCCCACTAAAATCCATTTACACCAACGCACAAGCTTCCTCTTCCCATGCTTTGATTGTGTCTATGGACAGTTCCAGAACCTCAGCTATCTCTTCTAACGAATCTCCCCTGCTCAACATCTTTAAGGCTGTCCTTTTTGCTCTTTCTACATCACCTTTCCGCATCCCCTCATCCATCAGCATCTTCCCAACCTGTGTCATTCCAATCACCTCCTTGATATACTGTCTTGTCTCCTCATTAATCACCTTATCCGTAAAAGACAGTATCCCCGCCAGCACAAAAGTCTCCTGCCCCTTATCCGGTATCTGTCTCGCCAAATGCACGCATTCCTTAATCACTGTCTGTTTCTTTTCCGCTCCCTTATATGTAAGCGGCAGCAATACCAGACGCATCAGCACCTCATCGGTTACCTTTCCTGTCGCTATGCAGTTCTTGACCTCATCCATCCACTCTTCTGACGGCACACCCACAAGATACGCTGTCTCTGTCTTTATCGTCAGCGCCGTCCGGCTCATGACCGTCTTTGCCCTTTCAATATCCGCTGTGTACAGCACCAGCATATGGATATCCGGCCCTTTCCCTTCTCTCTGATAGCGGTCAATCACATCAATCACGTAACGGCCGTATTTGGTGAAGTTCTCCTTCCTATACTCGCTTTCATAGTCCAGAATCGCCACACTTCCGTCTTCCAGCTCAAACACGTTATCCATCCGCAGCTCCCTGGCCTGGACAATGGGAAGATTGGTCGGCCTTACATCCTCTACCTTTAAATCCATTCCCAGTCCAAACAGCGAAAGGCTCTTCCCCTTCATCCTCTCACCAAAAAGCTTCGATACAATATCCTTGTTCTGATACGCAATATCACTGTTTTTGTCTTCTAAACCCATCCGTTTTTCCTCTGTTTTTATCCTGGGGCTTCCAGGATTCATCCTTTCCTGCTTCTATTATACTCTCTGTCCAGCTTGTAATGCAATAGCTTCTTTTTTCCGGTACGGTATCATTTGTGTCCAACTTGGACACCTCCCTCTGTTATCCCCCTCTATCCACACGATAGTTACTGAATCCATGCCTCCTGCGGCATATTGTTTATAAGACGTTCAAAATCCTTGGTACTCCCATACATCTCATAAAACTTCACTTCATTCGCCCTCTCATAGGCTTCCTCTATCTGTCTCACCATTTGAAGGTAGCCTGTATTTTTATCCCTCAAAATATCCATGGCCGCTTTCAGGCAGTCATACCTGTATTCCAGTCCCATATAAGCATGGTATATTTTGAAACAGTGCAAAGCCGCCTCAATCAGGTCGTCTTTCCGCATGCGCTTCAGATACTCCCTGCTCCTCTGTCGCGCATAACTGTCCGCACACTGCAGGCCCAGATAAACCTGCTCATAAGAGTCCCACCCCAGCAGTCCCCCTCCAGCCTCCCCTGCTCCTATGGCTGCAAAGAATTTGTCAAAACACTCAGGTACATATTTATTTTTCAAATCCGCATACATCCGCTCACATTCCGCATACAGTTCCGTAAACATAAGCTTTAACTCATATGCCTCATCCTCGTCTCCATCCAGAGCATTTATCAGCGTTTCATCATCAAAATCTATCCACCATCTCACACTTTCACATTCGCTCATGATTCCGTATAAGTTCTCAAGAATATAGTCAAGATTGATATTTTTTACAATCGGCTTCCGGTATCTGAGCTGTCTGGCCTTTCTTCGCTTTGTTTCCCTATAGTCTTTCATCCTCAATACCTCTATGAATCTGCAGTTTACTCGTCCATATCAAATACATGAATATATCCTTCCGGCAGGAAACGCGGATTCGTACTGATACCGTCTGCCACACCCTCATAACCGTCCGGAAAAATAGCGTCAAGCAAATTGTCGGCACTGTCTGACTCTGCCTCCACTGTCCCTGTCATATGAATATAGATATCAAATTCAATCTCTTTCATCGCCTGCCTCCTTAAAGTTTCTTACATAACCCCAAAGCCCCGGGATTCGTCCTGGGGAGTCTCTGGTATTTGTCTTTATAAGGGCAGGTCTCTTTCCATTCGCATTGAAAACATTCACATTTCTTATCTTTATTCTCATACTTTTTCATGTCGTATTCTCTCCTTTATCACAGAATCCATCCTAATATCGTGTATACACATAACACGGTTATAAAAACTTCCCTTACTTTACTTTCGCATATGTATCCCTGTACAATGCGCTTTGTACTGCCATCATGCCGCCTTTCGCTCTTAAAATAGGGATAAAAGTTTATATAAACCCTTATCCCTCTTACCTTTATTCTCTAAATAAATCTCTCCTGCAGCAAAATCATAAACGCAGATGTGTCAGATAGAATGCTCCTTGGGAATACCGTTCATTAAACCAACTCCAAATTTCAATTCGGTCTGTCCCCTCCCCAAAGCCAAGAAACTCCTCCTGTATTTCGTCATTATCATCCACCGGAATATCACCAAATATCTTCCACAGCCTCTCCAGCTCCCAATCGTCAAATTTACATCCATAGTCCACATCCATCAGCGCCTCCGTGCATCCGCACTCTGGACAATGCTCCATATCAGCATCATAATGCATTTCCAAATCTTCATCCCTGCCAATCCATCTGCCGCAGGAATTGCACCTTACAATCTGCATTTGTCCTCCTCTCTCGTCCGCATCATTCCCATTCATTACATGGCTTAACTTCTTAATGGGAGCAAATCCGTATGCTTTCTCCGCTTTCCCAGCTAAGGTTTACCCCGCAAAGAGGGCAGTTCTTAATTCCCTGGACGACAAAATGCCTGTTCCCTAACAACTCACAGACAGGGCATCCATATGTTATATATGGCTCCTTTTCCCCCTCTTCATGATGGTACTCCGTTGGACAGACATATACCAGCCGGTGACATGCCTTATCTGCTCTGACTACGTATCCCCTGATGCTCCCATATGCTATGGCCGAAAGGCTCTCCTCCTCTTTCTTATCCATCTCTTCGTCTGAAAGCAATTCCTCCGCCGCCTCGCCTTTACGGGAGTTTTGGGCTGCCTCCCGGCTCTTTTCCTCTGGTTTCCTCTCACCTTTCTCATTGATTTCTATACACATCTTGGACTCTGGAATAACGGATTGCCGGATAGGGAAAGGTATCTTTGCCGCCTCCTCCTTTTCTTTCCGGCTCTTCAATTCCTTTATATCCGGAAGCGTAATCGTACCGTTTGCTCTCAATAATTCCTCCCCTTTCCTCTGCCATTCCCTTGGGAGACCGCATAATTCCGATACCACGGAAAAGCCCAGGACGCCTTCTTTGAATTTCTTCATAAGTCCCTTGTCCAGGTTGCTGTATATAGCCTTATATCGCCCTATTTGCGTCTCTGACACACCTGTAAGCTGTGCAAGCAGTTCCCTGGTCTTTCCTGCCAGGTTATGTTCCTTTTTCAACTCCCTGGTCAGTTTCTCCGCTTCCACCACTTCCATCATTCTCTCCCAATCCGTTTTATTCCGAAAGCCGTTTGCCATGATGATTGCCAGTCTGTCCGCCACGTCATCCTCTTTATACACACAGGGCATATACCGCCTTTCTTCCTTTCCCTCTTCCAATAATGCCAGCACCGCCAGCCTTCTTCTGTGACCTGCAAGTACCTTATATTTCCCATTTTCAGGCCTGTTCACAAGCAACGGCTGCAATACCCCAGCCACCTCAATGGACTGTTTCAGCTTGTCATCCACCAGATAGAAATTCTCTTTAGACGGAAGCAAATCATTCACATCTATCATCATAATCTGCTTTCCTGATGCCTGCTTCATATCGGATTTTCCTACTGTCTCCATTTCCCTTATTCTCGATTCCTTTAATTGTCCCCTGGAACGCTGATTTAATATCTGTACCAGATTAAAGTCGCTGTTCTTCCCCATTTTCCCTCCTTTTGTGTCCGATTTGGACACATTCACGTCCTCTCATTATTCATGCCTTTGTGTCCAATTCGGACACATTTCCAGATACTCTTCAACCAACGCCTTATAGTCCTGAGCAGCGCCGCAGCGGCTGGAATACTCCAAGATTGGTTTCCGGGCAAACGTGCTGGGCTTCATCTTGGCCGTGCGTCTTATATGGGTATGGAACAAAGGATACATTTCCAAGCCTTTTAAATACATTTCCCCCTGTTGGTCTGCTTCGTTTGTCCTGTCATATTGGGTAATGAAACAGCCGCAGAAACGCAGCGCCGGATTTAATTCTTCCCGGGCATTGTCAATCTGCTCCATTAGCTCTGCCAGACCGTCAATGGCAAAATCATCAATGGTGACTGGCACAAACACATCATCAGAAGCTGCCAGCGCATTGATCGTGGAGATATTAATATCCGGTGCGTTGTCAATAATGCAGAAATCATAGTTTCCATCTATCTGCTCCAACGCTTTTCTGAACCGGATATGCTGCGGTCTTTTTTGGTCTAGCATTACGTTCAGGCAGGCCGTCAGCAAATTCATATTCGCTGTTACTATATCCAGCCCCGCATAATCTGTAGACTGAATCACCTCAAACATATCTATGTTCCGCTCTGTCAAAAGTTCCGCAGCTCCTTTTCTTGTATAGCCATGACGATTCAGAATCTTACTGGCGTCCCCCTGTTTATCGTTGTCAATCAGCAGCACTTTTCTTTTATGAACGAATGCCAAAATATGCGCTATGTTTACACTTGAAAGAGTTTTTGCGCATCCGCCTTTTAAATTGATGACAGATATTGTTCTCATACTTTTTCTCCCTTGCGTTCTTTATGTTTTCCTCTATATTTTAATCCCTTACATTCCTCCACAGACGCCGCCATTACATCATCCAGAAATGCCTCAAACTGTCCCTTTTCTATCATTACCTCAAACGAAACACTCTCAAAAGGAAAATACGCTTCCGTTTCATGGTCATACCGGCATGTCCACCATTCATCTCCTCCGTCCACCTGATTGCAGAAGAACAAATCTCTGTACAGCACTCCCTGACGAATGCTCCAGTTTCCATGGGTGAAGAACAATTTTAACATAGCGATATCCCGAAATCTACAGAATGTAAAAAGACTGCTCTCCTCCGTAAGAGGATGCAGTCTGAACGCTAATCCATTTCTTTTTATCCAACAATTTCGTTGGCACAATTCTACCAGCTTGTTGTGTTCGTTTTCCGAAACATGCTCCATAGCCGCCCACATGGACGTGTATTCTTTTTCATACCTTTTCTTTAGATTACTCATGATTAATCCTTTCTCAAAATGACATAAGAAAAAGGGAAGGATTCTGCTTAAGACAGACCCCTTCCCTTACCTTCTGACAAATGACTTATGATTTGATTTTATCCTGTGTTTAGGCATGTACATATAATGCACTCTCTGCTTTTTCATATTCCGCTTCCGTATATCCCATAGATAATATCTGCTCTCTTGTAATATTGGCTTTGATCATTCCCTCTATAGCCTCTATTCTTGCCTCCGTTCTTCCCTCCATTCTCCCCTCTGTTCTTG
>ERZ808028.2100-NODE-2100-length-10235-cov-3.172081_pt1 | contig 10235 bp, 7 predicted proteins | sample MGYA00380184_ERZ808028 | MGnify/ENA primary metagenome ERZ808028 (study PRJEB31490, sample SAMN06133397) | mouse gut metagenome | isolation source: J8_1 | host: mice | place: China: Chengdu | collected 2015-05 ...
TTTGGAGGGCCTCTACCGGCTGGCCGGAGAAGAAAATCACATGCTATTTCGCTATGTGACGGCTCTCTCCAACGGAGCCGAGGTATATCTATTATACAAAATTACAGATAAACTGTTTCATAATGAAAAAATAAACACACTGGTACTGCTTCTTACGATGGGCTGTGTCCAGATCATGCTTTACACCACCTTTTTGTATGGAATCATGCTGGGTCTTGCACTGGCATTGGCCTCCTTTTTCTTTCTGCTCTGTTGTTTTGAGGAGAAGGAATGGGGAAGAAAAAAGCTTTGTGACTGCCTCTTGTCTGCCGTATTCATAGGTTTAGCGATTCAGGTAAAAAATAATTACAGCATTTTCCTCGTAGCGCTGACGCTTTTTCTTGTTTATAAAGCTTTGGAGTACCGGAAGCTCTGGCCGGTTTTAATCGCTTTTTTTCTGATTTTTATGACAGGCCTTATGGGAAAGGGACTGACCGGATTTTATGAAGCACGCTCCGGTATTCCTATCAGCAGCGGTATGCCCAAAACTCTTTGGATAGCCATGGGGATGCAGGAAGGAGAGCGAGCAGAGGGATGGTACAACGAATTTAATTATGATACGTTTCTGGAGACAGACTGTGATGCCACGAAGAGCCATACCATTGCTATGGATTCCATAAAAGCCTCACTGCAAAAATTTGCATCGGATCCTCTTTATGCCCTGACCTTTTACTATAAAAAGACAGTTTCTCAGTGGAATGAACCTACCTACGAGGCCTTGTGGGTAAATCAGTTTCATCAGGGAAACTTTTCGGTGATTGTTCAGAGTATCTATGAAGGTAAGCTGTATACGCTCCTCCATGAATATATGAACGGGTATCAAAGTCTGATCTTTGGGGCGGCTTTGCTTTGTTTTCTGTCCCGCAGAAAAAACTTTCAGCCGGAACAGCTGTTTTTCCTGCTGGTGGTTCTGGGCGGCTTCGCTTTTCATACCTTGTGGGAGGCAAAGTCCCAGTATATCCTCCCCTATTTTGTGATCCTGATCCCTTACGGAGGAGCAGGCATCGTAAATGTGACCGAGCAGATGGAAAAAATAAGGAGAAAACAAAATGGCAGAGAACGGATCACAGCGGATTAGTCTGCTGTCGGCGCTCTTGGCTCTTCCTGCCACCGGTCTTACGGCCTGGCTGGTGATGAGAAAGCTTTACACAAGAATGCCTCAGTATGAAGAATTTGTCACAGGCTATACCACCTGGACAGGCTATTATAAATCCGGCGATATGACGCTGGCCTATCTGGTGATTGGCGGTGTTTTGATTTTTTATGTGATTTTTTATATGCTTGGGTGTCTGCTGTCCCGAAAGCTTGTATGGTTCCAGAAAAATCTGGATGCAAGACAGACCTATCAAATAGAGTGGAATAGAAAAAGAGAAAAATTGGAAAATTGCGGATTTTTACTTCTGTTTGTCCCATTTTCCCTTGCATCCCTGTTAAAGGCCCTTTCTCTTTTGCTTCCTATTTCAAATCCCAAGGCCATTCTTTTGCCTTTGGAGATCATAGGCGTTCTTTCTGCCCTGATTTTCTGCCTTTGGTATCTTAAGCAGGAGGAAGAACAACACATGAAGCAGGCTCTGGCCTTTAGCCAGCTTTTGCTTCCTCTGTGCTTTCTGGGGATTGCTCATTACGAATATCTGAGGGAAGGAAAGGTCATAATCCAGTATGCCTCTCTTCCTATGAAGGCAGCTATGGGAATTGTCACCCTGATTCTTCTGGGACAGAATATAGTTCGGATTTTTTGGAAGGATCGCGCCGGAAAAGAGAGAAGGATTTATCTGAGCAGCTTTCTGTCTCTGGCAGTGTATGCCTCCTATGTACTTCCCAGAGGAACCATTTCAGGCTCTCCCCTGGAAATGTATCACTATGGGGAGTTTTCCGTACCGCTGCATCAGCTTCTGCATTTTGGAACGGTTCCCTATCTGGATACGATGCCGATTCACGGAGTTTGTGATTATATTCAGGCCGGTGTTTGGTATACACTTTTTGACGGAACCTATGCTACCTTTGAGGCGGCTATGGTCATAGGCTGTGTTTTGATTGCCGTAATTACCGCAGCGCTCATTTATTTCTGTGTGGAAAATAAACTGGCAGGACTTTTGTGTATTCTGCTGTTCTCTCTGTTTGGGGATCCGTATTATTATACCCGCTGGGCTTTTGTTCTGCCCTTTATTGTGGTGGTATTCTCCAAGCAGGTGAGAAAGGATTTTTCCAGGCTATTGTGGTGCTGGACCTTTATCTCCATTCTGTCCATTGCCTGGAATCCTTCGATCGGAGGAGCCTGTGCGCTGGCGGCCCTGCCTATGGTACTCTATGAGGGAATTCATGAAAAAGGATGGCGGGTGTTTCTGGAGCTGAAAAGCAGGGATGGCCGGAGGAAGCTTTTGCCCTGGTATCTGCCGCTTTTGATCCTTGGCATTTCCTTTATCCCCATGTTTTTTGCAATTCTCCGTTATATTGTGGAAAACTCTGCCGCAATTTTGGAAACTACGGGAGACATTCTTCTGGAGGAACTGACCACCCCCTATGTATGGTATGCCACCTTTGGCTTTTCTCTTGCTTTGCTGGCTGCCTGTTATTTTCTCGTAGGAAAGAAGGGGGAGGACAAAAAACTTGCCCTCTATGGATTGACATTTTTAATTCTTTTTAACTGCATTATTGTAAAATACACGTTTGTGCGGACGCAGTTTGGAGAGCGGGGAATCATTGTTACGGCGGTCAGCAGTCTTTTTCTGGTACTGATGATTTTTCTGCCCTATTTAAGGGAGCATCGATCTGTGAGTACGGCGATGATTACAGCAGTTCTCTTCGCCTGCACGCTGTGGGCCAAGGGGGCGCCCTTGTGGGAGCTGCCCGCAAGACTGTTTGACCGGGAGGAAATTCCGGCGGAGTATGTCTATGCACCGGTGGAGGAGACGGGGATTTCAGGGCTTGGAGATATCTATATCACAGAGGCGCAGAAAAACGAATTGATGGATCTCAATGACCTTGCCAACGGCCTGTGCGGCAGGGAGTATCGGTTTGTGGATATGACGAACCAGCTGGCACACTACAACATTCTGAATAAAAAGGTTCTGCTTCCCTTTAGCAGTACTTATAATACCAACAACCGGGTGATGCAGATGAGAGCCATTGAGGTGCTCAAAGAGCTTAAGCCGGAGGTTCTTGTGGTTTGGCCTGCCTGGGAGCATGATTCCGGATCTTTAAGCACAAGAAATTATTATCTCTATCAGTACCTTATGGAGAACTATGTCCCCTGCAAGTATAAGACGGCCCTGTTCTTTACCAACTGTCAGGAGATCATTGATCAGTATGAGCCCGCCTATGAGGAAATGGGACAAGTAATGCACATCGAGCGGCTGAAAATGCTGCCGGCCCTCTGGGGAAACGAGACTCTGAAGGAAAAAGAGACAGAAGCACTCTCTGTTTCCTGTACACTTGCGGATACAAATGCCGAGGAGACGGGTGCGAACAGCTACCGTATGACAGCGGAAGAAACCTATTTTATGTATGTGTTCGACGATCTCCTCAAGGGATCGCAGGTGCCCTTCCTGAGAATTTCCGTGAGGGCGGCAGATGGTCTGGAGGGGGATCTGAGCTTTGAGGGCGTTGTTTACTTTATGGAGGAGGGGACAGGGCTAAAGGAGAGTCACCGCTTTATTTACGACGGAGGAGAGGGTGAATTCTTAATTCCCTTGACCTCAAGCCCCTATTGGAGCTATTCGGATCAGCTGCAAACGCTGATGCTGGACTTTATCAGCGGGAGTCTGGTGGGAAGAGAGCTGGAGCTTACGTTTACATTTGAGAGGCAAAAGCCATAAAAGTACGGGAGCATAAAGAATTTTAAGAAACAATTTTTGCTGGGTGTGCCGGTAAAGTCGCGAAGACGCACGAGAGGAACTTTCATGAGTGCCCTTTCGAATGAAAGTTTCTCTCATTACCTGTGTGTCGAAGTGACTTTACCCTTTAGTGCCATCGCGCAGCGATTATAATAGGAGGAAGTGTGTTATGAATACAAAGGATAAAATTTTACTTTTTATTCCGGGGTATAATTGTGAAAAGCAGATTGTCCGGGTTCTCGGACAGCTGGATGAGCGGATCATGTCCTATATCAGCCATGTGATAGTGGTGAACAATCGAAGTACAGACAATACGGAGGCTGCGGTCATTGCCTATTTAGAGGAGCACCCCCAGTTACCTCTTACGCTTCTTCGAAATCAGGATAATTACGGTCTTGGGGGATCCCATAAGACTGCTTTTGGGTATGCCATGGATCACGGCTATGACTATGTGATTGTGCTCCACGGAGACGATCAGGGAGACATTCACGATCTCTATGGGGTTCTGAAGAAAAAACTTTATCAGAAGTATGATTGCTGTCTGGGAGGCCGGTTTATGCGGGGTTCCCGTTTAAAGGGCTATTCTCTCTTTCGCACCTTCGGCAATATCGTCTACAATTTTCTCTTTTCAGCTGTGGTGAAAAACCGCATTTTTGATCTGGGGTCCGGACTGAATCTGTACTCTGTCAGCATGCTGAACAATCATTTTTATGAAAAATTTCCCGATAAACTGACCTTTAACTACTGTATGATTCTTGCCTCTCATTATTACAGACATCGGATCATGTTCTTCCCGATTACCTGGCGGGAGGAGGATCAGGTATCCAATGTAAAGATGGCAAGCCAGGCTTTGTCCGTCTTAAAAATGCTGGCTTCCTATGGGTTCCACCATGAATTTATCAAAAAAGAGCTGCGGGAGGTACCCCGAAAGGCTTATCTGGCAGATGTGATACAGGAAAATGAGAGAACGGCTTCGGAAATCTAGCTGTTGTAAAGCAAGTGAGGGCTGTCTATGAAGCTTTTGTACCTTGTACCACTGTTTCTGGCAGGATTCTTTGTGGTGCATGCATTAAAAATGATGCGTTTTTACCTGGTGCTTTTGGAGCAGAAAATCTCCCTGAAGGAATTTGCGTTTTTGTATGTAAAGACGACATTTCTCAATCTGCTGATTCCTTTTAAACTGGGGGAGGCTTATCGGGCCTTCTGTGTGGTGCGGTTTACCAAATGTGTACAGACAGGAATCTTAAGCGTGGTGTTGGATCGGTTTTTTGACACGTTTATTCTGCTGTTGTTTTTGATCCCCTATGATCTTCTGGTCCGTCACCGCATCACTTTCATCACCGGATTTTTGCTGCTCTTTCTGGTAGTGGTAATGCTGGTGTACCGGATGTTTGAGCCCACCTACCGATACCTTAACGGGTATATGATCCGCAACTCCAGAAGCAGAAGAGGGATTATCATTCTCTCTGCGTTGGAGATGCTTCGGGAATGGTATGATTATACCAAAGACTTGATTGAGGGCAGGCAGTATTTGATTGTATTTTGCTCGGCTCTTGGCTGGATAGCGGAGTTTGGACTGCTCTGGCTGATTTCTGCGGGATACGGAACCGGCTTTGGACTGGTGGAATTCGGGAATTATATTCAGTCTGTATTTTCTTTTGAAAAGAGCGCAGTGTTTATCATCTATAATCGTTTGAGTATGTACCTTCTGTTTGCACTGATTCTCATCTTTTTGTGCATCAGAGGCCTGGGGAGAAGAAAGCAATGAAAAAAAAGGTATTTGTTCTGTACGATGACAGAACCCGGCCCAATGAAAAAATCGCACAGGTAGCAGGAAACAAAAGCTACGGAAGCATTATCTTTAAGCAGAAAACCATACAGGGCCGCCTGGAAGAGGAGCTGAAGAAAAAGGATTATATTCTGAAATTCTATCCATTTTCTCAGGAAGAGGAGCGGGAGGAGAGTATCCGGACAGTGCTGTCAGCCGTTTGGACTGCCTCGGTGGTCTATCTCTATTCCTCCTACGGGATCGGAGACAGAAAGCTGTTTGGATTTCTTCTCGATAAGGCCCAGTTTTTGAATCAGTCCAAAAGGGTAGTCGTAAACCGGAAGACGGCCGCCCTGCTGTTTGCAGATGTGGAGCAGTTTCGGGAGTGGGTGAAGAAGGGCAGCAATCCGGAGGGCAGTGAGGATATGGAGTCTCTGTCCGGGGAAATGTTTTTGGATTTAAGCTCCTTTGATACGTTTATCCGGTTTATTACCAGCGGTTTTGATGCCCGGTTTTTTAACACACTGGAGGGGGACGAGTATACAGTCACCAAGCGTTCCTCCAATATCGAGAAGATTAAAAACGAGTATCAGTTTTATCAGTTTCTCCCGGGAGAAATGCAGCATTGGTTTGTACAGCCTTTTTCCTATGAGGAGTCTGCAGACTGTGCTTCCTACACCATGGAACGGATGCACATGACGGATTTGGCGATTCAATATGTACATGGAGCCATATCTTACGAGGATTTGGATTCCATTCTTCGTCAGCTCTTTTATTTTCTGCGGACCCGGTGTACAAAACGAATCTCAGAGGAGGAATACAGGTGTCAGTCAAAAAGACTGTATCTTGAGAAGGTATTAGAACGGCTTGAAGAGCTTAAAAAAAGCTCTTACTTTGCAAATATGAACCAGATGATTGCATCGGGAACGAATTATGAGGATATTGATGCCGTCTATGCACACTATCAAAGGCTTTATGAGCAGGTTCATCAAAAATATCACTTTGAGCCTTTGGCTACGGTGAGCCATGGGGATCTGTGTTTTTCCAATATTCTCTATCAGCGCCATGCCAATATTCTGCGGATGATCGATCCCAAGGGAGCCGGGAAAGAGGAAGATCTGTGGATGAATCCCTGGTATGATTTGGCGAAGCTGTCCCACTCTATCTGCGGACGATATGACTTCTTTAACAGCGGGCTTTATCGGGTGGAGATTGGAGAGGACTTAAGGCTTTGCCTTCGGATAGAATTTGATAACCAGGCTTATGTAGAATGCTTTCAAAAATATCTGAAGGAGAATCAGTTTTCTTATCCGATTGTCCGGCTTTATGAGGCCTCTCTGTTTTTGTCCATGCTTCCTCTGCACATGGACAATCCACAGAAGGTGTTCGGATTTTTGCTGAACGGAATCGGAATTTTGGAGGAGGTGGAGAGATGTTTGAAGGATTGACGCTGGTGATGGATATTGACGGAACCATTTGCCCCATAAAGAGGAAGGATCAGGAATATATCGACATCGTTCCCTACAAAGAGATTGTGGAAAAAATGCGGGAGTATAAGGCAGGCGGTGCAAGAATCGTGCTCTATACCTCCCGGAATATGAATACCTACAAGGGAAATTTGGGCCTTATCAATGCCAACACGGCAAAGGTTCTTATGAGATGGCTGGAAAAATGGGAAATTCCTTACGATGAGATTCTCTATGGAAAGCCCTGGCCGGGACATCGCGGTTTTTATGTGGACGATCGCTGTGTCCGGCCGGACGAGTTTTTGAAATACTCGGAGGAGGAACTGAACCAGATCTGTAAGGACAGTCAGCCAAAATCAGAGGAAAGGAACTAGAAAAGGGAGCTGAAACGGAGGAAGATGAATGAATATTGTGATTACAATGGCAGGTTTGGGAACACGGTTTCGAAAGGCCGGCTATACGGTGCCGAAATACCAGATTACGGTTCATGGAAAAACGCTTTTTGAGTGGTCCATGGAGAGCCTAGCGGCATTTCGAAGACCGGAGGATACATACTTCTTTATTCTGCGAAAAGAGGATGAGGCGGCTGATTTTATTCGGGAAAAATGTCGTGACATGGGTATTTTTGAAGTTCAAATCATCGAACTTTCGGAAATGACAGACGGACAGGCGACCACGGCGATGCTTGGCGCTCCTTATTGGGATAAGGAGAGTCCTCTTTTGGTGTACAACATTGATACTTATGTAGAGGCAGGCCAGATGCGCCCGGAACAGATTTGCGGAGACGGATTTATCCCCTGCTTTTTGGGAGAGGGAGATCATTGGAGCTTTGTGCGTTTGAATGAGGAAGGGAAAGCCGTAGAGGTTCGGGAAAAGGAGCGCATCTCGGATTACTGCACCTTGGGGGCTTACTATTTTGGAACCTGCGGCCTCTACGAGAGGCTTTATGAGGAATATTACGGCAAAGGCGCCAACCTGGAAAAGGGTGAGAAATATATCGCCCCGCTGTATAATTATCTGATTCAATGTGGAAAAGAGGTCCGGATTTCCGTGATCGATGTGGATAAAATTCATGTACTGGGAACACCGGAGGAGCTTAATTACTTTAAGGAGCATTACAAAAAATGAAAAGAAAGCTTTGGCTGGTGGCAGCCCTTGTCCATTGGCTGATTAGTTTTTTTACGGATGCCTTTGTGTTTACCTGTGAACGGAATCTGACATACGGGATTTGGAAGGCGGCATTTCTTTTCTTCCTTTTGGCAGTCTATGGATTTGCATATGCAGCCTTTAAAAGCCGGACGGCGCGCAGGATTCTTTTGCTTTCGGGGATTTATGCGTTGGTGATGCTGTGCTTTCTTCTGCTCACCTGGCCGGGCATCTGGCGTATGGATGAATACACCATTTTAATGCATGCCCGCAATCTGCATATTCATTTCTGGCAGGGATATTTCACCTCCGTGTATTATATTTTTGCCCTGATGATGGTTCCTGCGCCGGCTTTTATTGTGTATGTTCAATGCCTCATCGGTGCGGGCGTTGTGGGATATCTCGTTTATAAGCTTTGGATACTTACCGGGAAAAGGAAAATTGCTTATCTGATGTATGTGCCTTTTTTCTTTCTTCCGGTGATCGATTCCAATCTTTATCCCATGCGGATGAGTATTTATGCCTTTCTGGAGCTTTTGCTTCTTGCAAAGCTGTGCTTTTGGAGTTATGAAAGGCGGATGCCGGGAAAGGCAGAGCTTTTCGGGACTTTGCTTTTAGGGGGAGTCGTTACCTGCTGGAGAACAGAGTCCATTTATTATCTGCTGTTGTTTCCGCTGCTTCTTGGGATCTGTCTTTGGAGGCTTGCCCCGAAACGGAGGGTAAAGCAGGCAATCCTTTTATCCCTTGCCTTTGGAATGCTTCTGGTGGGAATTCAGAAGGTGGGAGAGGGGAAGGAGCGGGGAGAACGTTATGAGCTTACGGCTTTGATTCGCCCTTTGGTGCCTCTGTTGGTGGAGGCAGCCTATGAGGAGGAACAGGATTTGGTGAAGACCATCGATCAGGTGGTAAATTGCGCGTATATCTTTGAAGGAGCCTCCTTAGGGATGAATGGAATTGAGATCTTCTGGGGCTATCTGGAGCAGGGATTGATGCGGGATACGTATACGCCGGAGGAATATCGGGAGTTTCAGATGGCCTTCTTAAAGCTTGTTTTGCATCATCCCGGAACGTTTCTAAGGGAACGGCTGGAGGTTTATTTGAATTCCAATCAGCTTTTGGGAAGGATTACGGATCAGGATCCGCCTGCGCCGCCGCTGAACAAGAACTTGAGGTATACGACCTATGCGCTTCTGGAGCTTCGCTCTCTGAAGGATTATCATACTCAGGGAGGGAGTGCAGCATTTTGCTATTCCTCCATTCTGCCCTCTCTTTTTTTGGCGGCAGGAGGTCTTGTGTTTCTGCGAAAGAGAAAATGGGTGTATGCAGGCTGTGCCTTTATGGTGCTGTTAAAGGTTCCTTTGATTCTTTTGACGGCTCCGGAGCCTCTGTTTATGTATTATTATTCCGTCTATCTCTGTGGATGGGCCCTTCCCTTTGGGGCAGGGATTCTGTTGGTGAACAAAAGAAAGGAAACGGCTGTACAATGAAAAAGATAAAAATCCAAAGGCTTTGGCTCACTGTGGCGGTGGTTCACTGGCTTTTAAGCCTTCTTACGGATTCTCTCATAATTACCTGCGAAAATAAACTGGTTTACGGAGTCTGGAAGATTGTATTTCTCGTGTTTGTTCTGGGCTTTTATCAGATCGTGGGATATGTGGTTCAAAGGTTTGCCGCAAAGGATCCGGCAGTGCGAAAAATCGTCTGGCTTGCGGGAATTTATTTCCTGATCATGCTGTGCTTTCTCTTGCTTACCTGGCCGGGGATCTGGAGAATTGATGAGTTTACGATTCTGCGGACGGCCCGCAATCTGCATATCCATTATTGGCAGGGGTATCTTACCTCCGTGTATTATATTCTCTGTCTGATGATGCTGCCTGTTCCTGTGTCCGTGATTCTCTTTATGTGCCTGATCAATTCTGCGATTGTGGGGTATCTGGTTTACAAGCTTTGGATTTATACGGGGAAAAAGAGGCTTGCCTATGT
>ERZ808028.2102-NODE-2102-length-10233-cov-4.265262_pt1 | contig 10233 bp, 3 predicted proteins | sample MGYA00380184_ERZ808028 | MGnify/ENA primary metagenome ERZ808028 (study PRJEB31490, sample SAMN06133397) | mouse gut metagenome | isolation source: J8_1 | host: mice | place: China: Chengdu | collected 2015-05 ...
TTATTTTGTCACCAATTTACGGAGATTCTATGATTCTTTTTTTAATAAATTCCATATCACAATCTTGTGACAGGTTCTCCAGTTCAGCAACAAGAAGCTCCCTAATTGCTGAAGTTTCAGAAAGAAGATGTATCCAGTTTTCATATTCATTTTTTGGTCTCTTACCCATATAACGCATTTCCTTTCTATATATGTTACCATTTATGAGTATAATGGTAACATAAGGAAATACATTTATCAACACGAAATCATGCATTAATGGAAGCATAAAGCACAATCTTCAACCTGCACATCATCCCTATTTATATGTTCTTGGTTTAAAATTTGGAGCGCTTCATTTACAATGCGCTCAGGAGTTGAAACTGTATTTGGTCTTGGGTGGATATGGTTACTGCCCGATTCCGGCTTTTGAATATCCTTTTCTGAATCCATTTTAATCCGGTCTGATACCATCTTTTGTATATCCGCACAATCTCTTTTATAATACTCGCTTAGATTTGCAATATTATTTATTTCTTTAGTCAGCCCTAAATATTTAGCCGAAACAAGATAAGTATCTGTGCTCTTTGCATTTTCCCCCTCTAAATACTCTGCTATATTTTTTCTGTATGCCTTTTCCGATTCCAGTTCTTTTCTCAAAACATCATTGGAAGAAATATTATCTAAACTATGAATCTTATTACTAATATCCTTGACTGAACGCATTTCAGCCAGAGCCCTGAATTCTGTATCTAATAACTTTGGTAAATAAAATTCGCCGCCCTGCCTGTAGTTGTCTGGATTCGTGTATTGATCATATACCGGCTCTATCTTCTTATCACCTACATACATGAATATACGGTCATGGTCAATCAAATCAGCCAGAGCCATTCTGTCAGCCGGACTAAGCTCACTCAATTGTCCTATTTTTACAGAATTCATGCATTTATTTTTGTAATTAAAGATTGTGATAGGCTCTCCTGATGCAATTGCCTTATCAAATATATGGCTATAATGTTCATAATGAAGTTTCTGCGATGCAAGATATGCATCAATTCTTTTATCTAAAACCGCCCCTTTCTTTTCAAAAGAAAGTCCTAGCTGCTCCATAGCTGCGCTGGTTATATCCTCGTCATTTTCCATAGCATTAACCTTATGAAATGAATAACGGTATGCAGCTCTTGCAGCATTTAGATCAAATCCGTTCTTTTCAATATATTCTTTTTTCTGTTCACCATTCATGGATCGGAACATATTCAATTCTTCCTTTAACAGCTGCATATTCTGTTTCTCAAACCTGTGCATCATATTTTGGTTGCAATGGATATTCATGTAAGCATCATTTTTCAGGCTGTCAAGGCACTTGCCATTCACTGACATACTTATTCTACCGCTGTCAATCAGGTCAACCAAAGCATCAAATTCGGTTTTATTCATGTCTATGATATTTTTGATGCTTACTTCCTCTCCATCTGTATCCACAAATCTAATACCAGAATTATTCTCATCTAACAGAAAATTGCGGTATATTTCAATATGATTGTCCTTTGCCTTCAGATACTTATTAAGCGTTGTATACTCTTTTGATGACCTTTCATTCGCCAATTCATCAAAAATGTGCCTTATAATCGGTTTTTCACTTGTATTGAGAAGTTCATTCAATTCATTATGATAGGAATTCGTTATATCACCCTGAATCTTATGCAGTATATCAGAATATTCTATCATAAATCTGTTAAGTGTTTCAGCCGGATCTCTTGTATAGTCAATAAAAAACTGGCACAATTTCTGAATAAGTGCATCCCATGAAGCATCTTTACTCTGTTTATCTTCTTTTTCCTGTACCCGATTCCTTTTCTGGTGTATTTCCGTGGGCAAAAGATCTTCCAATTGCCGATCTTTTTGCTCTTTTTTCTGTTTTTTATCTAAGAAATCAGATTGGCGCATTTCGTTAAAATACTCATATAGATCTTCTCTGCTTGGAGCACTAAAATGTTCAATTGCCTTAAGCAATGCAAATGCTTCATCTTCCTTTGTAAGACTTTCCCTGATAGCACTGCCCTTCAATTTCTCATAATTTTTCAGTTCTGTAGCAACATTTGTACCATATTTTTCATTAAAACGGACAATATCAGGATTCATTCCATTCTCAATGAAATCAACGTCCTTCCGCAAACGTTCATGATTTTTACCATTTATTTTTTTAGAAACAGGATTTTGGGTAAATTTATGACTCTTGCCACATAACAGCTCAGCGGTTCTTGCCATCTGGCGTTGTTTATCAAAATGAAGATACTCTGCATCACGTTTACAATCAGGGGCTTTGGGCGTGTCAACTGTATAATCCTCCTGATCCCTGATAACAAAAATGCCATTCTCTAACCCTGTTTCTAACAATTCCATAGATATTTTATCTACTCTTTCCGGTGTAAAATAAATCGGATTTTCTAAATTATTCTTAGCCATCTCTTCTGATAAACAAACCATATATCCATGTCTTTTGCCCTTTTGGATAAGATCATGCATTTCTTTTTTATATTTGTTTATTTCTCTGTCATCTTCATAAAATTTATAGATATAACCCTTAAACTGATCTTCAAACTCAGCAAGCGGGCCTATTGAACCCTCCGGGCTTCTATACAAATACCCACCCGGATTATTCGGGCACTGCCATGTCGTTTCGCCTTTTGCTAGAGCAGCGCGGCTTTTTGCCTGTGAATAATTCACTTTAAAATTGTTAATTGCCCTGTTTGTTCCCAACATTTTGACATCTCCTATTTTGATAATTCATAAAAAGCGTTTTTGACATCTCCCACTGAAACCGAATTTATGTTTGCAAGTTCCGCGCCTAACTTTCCCCGTAAAGCGTCGGCATATCTGTCATCTTCATTTGTTTCAGTATTTTTTGCAATTTTTCCAAATCTCTTGCCCAGTTCATCAAAATATCCGTATGCTTCTGTTTTATGTACCGTAAGTTGCTGCACTGCCCTTTCGTTTGAATCATTCGGTACATGCTGTAGATAATCGGAAATCGTTGGTGTTCCTTTATCTACGTCTAACTGTTCCGCTTTTTCAAGTGCTTTTTTTACATCAGATCCTATTGATGCATAATTTCTTACAGGCATTTGTGGCTCCAGAACCTGTTCCATAGGCATCTGCCCTTTCTGTTCCTGAAATTCGTTTGTAATCGTCCTGCCAAAACCATTAGCAGAGTTATTTTTTTCCTTACTCTCAAGGCTTCTGTTAAACGAAAATTCGTTATCCTCATGGTTAAGTTTTGTTACTCTTGCAGTTTCATATAAAATTCCCATCTTGTTTCCTTTCATTTTCCAGTGCTCCATCCAGACAGTTTGCAGTACTGATTTCTGACCGAATGGAGAACCTGTTATCAATTGTATTGCATATTTTTGCCATTAATTGCAGCATTTGTTTCACATGCGCTGGCAATAAGCATATTCTTGAATCTTGCCTGCCTACCCATTGACTTATGGTACTCCTTGTATGCGTTTGTATCCTCTGGGAAAAACTCATGCTGCTTTAGGTTATTCCCATATTTGTCTGCAATCTGCATGTAGCGCGCCAATACATCATCCTTTCTTTCTTGCCATGAATTACCGCCTTCCGGATACATTACAGACACATGTTTGCTGATGGCAACAGCTTCGTCCATTCCACCTTTTAGCTTTTCCGACACATCAATAAACTTGTCTGATTCATCAATCATCTTTTTGACACCCTTTGACACAAATAAATGTCCATCATCCTCTGTATATTCTTTGTAACAGTCTTTAGATGGGCACAGTATAAAGCTCTTTATTTCTCCGGGGTATTCTGCTTTTAGGCTATTAACTGCCTCAAACAACAGTTTGTTATAACCGGGCGCCGAAATTGTAACAAATTCACGGTATCCGTCTTCATACAGCTTCCGGACATACCCGTTCAATTCCTGCTGTAGTCTTTTATATTGGTCTATCGCCTTTCTGTCTACCTCATTTCCATACAACTTTTCCGGTGTCGGTCCAATTACAAGGATTCGGTTGTCAAGATTTCTGCCGGACTTTCGGTCATTACTTGGTTCAGGAATGCTTTTGTCGTTCTGATTGGCACATATTTCTGAACTGTTTTCTTTTTCAAGGGATCTGTTAACCTCCGATGATGCTTCGCTGGTATGCTGCACTGTGTTGATTTCAAATTTTGCACTGTCCTTATCCGGAATAAACTGTTTTGAAGCCCTGCTGTTAAATATTGAGTTGCGCTTATTCTTTGGCAAGTCCATATTTGTTTCTGCAATCTCTTTTATGACTTTCAGGCTGTCATTTCCTTTCGGATATGCACACCTGTCAAGATTGGATGCATACTCATCATCATAAAAACTTACAAATTTCTCTTTCCCCTTTTCATCAACCGTATAAAGGACATTGGCAAGGTTTTCGATTCTCTGCCTGCAGATGCTGTAATTCAATCCGTCTGCGGAATTGCACAAGTCATAATACTGCTGTATAAATTCATTCTTGCTAAGACTTCTGTTTTCATTTTCTGTGTCCGGTACCCATCCCTTATCAGGATCGTTCATGATAGGCTTTCCCTGTAACAACGAAGGCAATGTATCCCTTAAAATAGTGTAAAGCCGTTCTGCCTGTACGGCATCATGTTTTGCCTGCAGAATGCCTTGCGTTGCGCCATAAGTGATTTCCAAAGTATTAAGTGGTTCATTGTCGCGTGTTATCTTGATGCCCTTTTGGGAGAACGCCCCGGCAGTCCCGGTTCCGATTGTCTTAATCGCCGTCGCCAGCTGTACCTGCCTGATCATGTCCTTCATCTCATCCCTACGCCAGATGATTTCATTCTTCTGTTCCTCACTGAGGTTTGGATTTGTAATGTCAACATGGATAACCGGTGTCCCACAGTCTGTCACTGCCCCTTCAGCCGTATTAATGCGGAAAACTGCATTTTTATCACGATTCATATATTCATTCATTTCCTCGGCAGTGTATACATGGTCGTCGCCATCACATACAAAGGTTATTTCCGTATTTGCATATTTTGAGCACTCAACCATTGCCTTCATTTTTCCTTTTGCCTTATGGTCAACAATCATGCGGTTCTGCGACTCATAATAGTTTTCCCATCTGCTGTAATCATTGTAATCTGATGCATCCGCATAACCAAACAGCGTCTGTACATATATGTTGAGCTTGTCAAGCGCCGCTGCGTTATTTCCTTCAATAATGTCATATTTTGCCAGTTCCGGCAGCTCCAGAACATCTGTCAGATTCCCTTCCGGATCGGGAACCATGATTGTCTGCCCGCTTTCCTGAATCCTGCCCTTTGCAGATGCAATATCAAGGCCAAAATTTAACGCAAAAACTACTTCGTCAGGCGTTTTCGGGTTATCAGGCGTTTCTGCAAGATCCGTAAGCGTATTTGCAACACTGAACCTGTCAATTATCTCATCCCTTGCGCGATTAAAGAAATCCAGACTCTCACTTGCCATGTCATAATCATTTTTTGCCTTTGAAAGCTGTTTTTCTAACCGTTCAAACTGTTCCTGATTTTCCGGAATATCCGCCTGTATCTGCTCAATCTTTTTCAGCAGCCTGCTGACACGCAAATCTGTTTTTTCAACGCTCTTTATGAATGCAGCATTTGAAAGCGAACAGACAGCAGCGCTGTCACCATCAAAATCACCGTCAAAACGTTTGTCTATTACCGGATTGACAGCAATGCCGACAACAGGCTGGTCTTCTGGGTTACAGCCCCTTACTGTCAGTACCGCAACCCCTTCCGGTCTCAGCAATGGATCACGCCAGATAAGTGTCTTGTCGCCCTCTTTTAGATGAAGCTTTTTCATCATTTCATCACTCATGCGGCATTCATCAATTTTCAGGCGTGGATCAGGAAACCATACTGCAGTAGCAGAATTTTGAATCATCCTGCACATTAATTCTGTTTTGCATACATTTTTCTTGCCGACAAAATACGTATCATGCAGACTTTTTGCAAGCTCGTTATATGCCGCCTGCGCCTTCTTTTGTATCTCTTCCTGTTCGCTTATCGGTTTTCTCATCTTATAACGGTATACTTCTGCGCCTTTTAAAATCTGACCCTTATATTTCCGCTCTACCGCAACCTTTTTACTGACACCATAGTTGCCATCCTCATCGGGTTCATTATTGATCAGACGGCGGTACTCCCTAATCTGGGCATCTTTTGCCTTATAATCAAGTGCCTGGCGCGCAATTCCAAGATATTTGCGCGTATAATCGTGGATTATCTTTGATCCGTCATCATATGTCTCGTCCGCACGCATCTGCGGAGCGAGAACGGGCATAAGATACCCTCCTTGTCCGTCATGTGCTGGCTCTGTCTTTGCGCCTGATTCCAGCTCAATGGCAAACGGAAGCCGGATAAAGCCGCCCTTATGCGATAATTCACCCTGTAAATTTTTAACTGCACCTTTTAAGTCTGTCCGGTTCTGCAGCCCATCCTTTGACGGGTAAATATCCGGTTCCCCTATTTCAATAATATTCCTAGTCTCCTTAATAACCCGCTCGCCTGAATCGTCCCTGACCGTAATACTATGCGGCGAATATCCTTTGACCGGACAATTCTTTTCGTCAATGTCGTAGCCGAGCGCAATCAGGCGTTCCCGTACTTTTCCGAAATTTTTATCATTCTGTCCATATATTAACTGCATGAATGTATCGGCATGTTTTGCCTGAAGCTGCCACGCAAGCTGTGATGACGCATTCCTGCCCTTTCCGTTGCCATGCGTTTCGTCATCATAAATATGTGTTTTTTCATCAACAAGCTTGTCCGTAATAATCATGCTGGCCGTGCCCATTCCGCCTTCAATTACCGTCCCGTCCGGAAGCTTTAATTTTCTTGCGTTTTCCATCATCTCTCTTACGGTACCCGCATTCATGCGGCTTGGCGCTGTAAAAGGCGCTCCCACAACTTCAAGCTCATTGTTGATTTTGAATAATTTAACTTCATATTCCAGGTTCAGCCGTTTTGCAGTCTCTGGCGGCATATTTCTGTCAACGACAAGGGATATGACACCTTTATTGCCTCCTAAGTCACAGATTTTATCTCCCGCCATCAATGAGCGCAGTCCTATATCATTCGCAACAAGCTCTTCCTTAATATATCCGGCACATAGCTCTTCCCTTGTCTGCTCATTTTCGGGTTTGCCAAATCTGCTGTTGACTTCATCAAGCGGGTAGCTATGACCATAAAACTGCACAAATTCCTGTCCGTCCTCACCGAATGATGTCATAAGGAAACCGTCAGAATCGCAGATATGTGACTTAATAGCATTCAAATCCAATTTCTCTGTCGTCTTAACGTCACCGGAATTGACAAGATGCCGCTGTGCATACTCTTTGGAAACAACATAAGCATCATCCATGCACCATCCTTCCATAGCCATATGCGCTATGACTGTCTCCTTGTCAACCTGCAGACAGTCAATGCTGTTTCCAACCACCATGACCACCCTGTCTGCCGGATTGTAGTCTATGTAGCGGAACATTGGGAGATTTAACAGCGCCATCTTGTCTTTTTCATTGATTGTGCCATCAAGATTACAGGGCGGCTCCAAATGCCCTGTTTCAGGATTGACAGATGCATGTTCCCTCAAATAACGCAAAATTCCCTGGTTCCTTGCATTTCCCGTTGCCAAAGGATCAAACGCCTGGCAATCATTTAAAATGGCAACATTTTCAAGCGTAATTGAGGAGTCATCCTTATTTATATCATTGATGAAGTTTCTTTTTTTCAGGTCATACCATGTATTGAGTGTCGAATTTTCTATATAAGATGTCGGATACCTTACAATTGACTTTTGGGTTTTAATCAGTGCTTCTATATATTCATCATCCATTCCCTTTGCACGGTAATAAGCCATATAGTCTGCCGGTACCTTTGAGGAATATAATTCGCGATAAATGCCATTTAACTGTGTTGCATTAAAATCCGAATCAAACGTCCTGCCCGCAAAATCGCAATGTATATTCAGCCTTATTTTGCGGTCAAGAAGCTCCTCATAACCACAGCATATCGTCCTTTTTTCCAAAGACAGGTTTGTTTCAGGATCAGGCCTCTCAACTGTTGCCGTATACTTTGGAATGATTGCCCGGTTGTCATCATGATTATACCGTGTTACAATCACGCCCCTCTCGTCAGGTTCAAAAATCTGCCCGATATAGCCTGCTATCTGTCTGGTTTCCGGCTCTGTGTCCCCGTCATGCAGCATTTTATTTACAACAGATCCCTCATACCGGATAATTCCATTCCGGTCAATATCCATGCCGGATACCTCAACGCCCTGCGCCGCCAGCGAATCAAGAACTGTCCCCCTGATATGCAGCATGAACGGCGACAGACTGTTATTTTCCAACATGGACTCACCTGAAACATCATCATATGCGACAAGCAGTTCACGTATGCGGTTCATGTTAAATTCGTCTGTCTGCATCAAGTTAAATTTTGTACCCGTGCCGCAGGCTTTCATTGCAGCAATCAGATCTTTTTCGCGTTCACCGGAATATTCAGCGACTGCAGCGACATTTAATGTGATAGAATTATCTTCAGAACCATTGCCATTCGTATGACCAAGAAAGACGCAGGAAATTTCATTACTGTGTTCCACTATTTTCGCCCGTTTTTCTCCATAATCAGGGTATTCTGCATTTTCATCCTGTCTGAATATTTCCAACCTTTGCAAAAATGCTTCGTCTGACTCTCCGGCTTCCTGCAGTAATACATCATCATAATCAAGGTATTCACGATATTTCAATTGCAGCTTCCTGATATCTGATACATAAGAATCCGGAAAATCCGCCTCTGTTGTCTCATACCGCTCCAAAAACCCTGTCCCAAGCATTACATTCTGAAAATTCTGCTTCGCCAGCTCTATGCTTTCATTAACATATTGCTTTGCATCATCCGGCGTTTCAAATTTCCTGTTTTCCGTTCCTACCTTGCTGTACCCTTCATTATAAATATATACAGGCCGTATGTATCCGTTATTGTTGCGGAATAACTTATAAAATGTGTTGGAATTTTCTGCCGACCAGTATGCCATATTGTAATGTTCGCCATTCCGCGTTAATACGGGGATTGACATATTTCCGTCATACTGCCTGATATCGCCATTCTCCCCTAGCATAAAGTACGTGCCGTCGGGTTTCAGCTCAGGTGTCTGTGGATGTTCGCCCAGACTGTGTGCAAGTAATACAAGAACATCCTCCTCATTTGGAAAATAAGTATCCGATTTTATTCCATCGGATGACTTGGACGCAAACCGAAAATAAGATGCAGTCCCATTGAAAGTACGCCCTACATAATTAGGGTTCTCATAGTCAAAAATCCTGATGTCAATGGAATCCTTTTTCCCAAGTGCCACCGTTGCCTTTAGCTGTCCGGCATTGCTGTCCTTCTCAATTGTAAAGGGCAGCCCGCGCCTTTCAAGATCTTGGCATATTGCAACAGCATTTCTAACAGCCTGTTCATTCATGACAGGATTATTATCCCTAATTTCCCATGAAAGCTGCCGGGCAAGACGGTCATAACTGTCTGAACCAATATACTGGCGCAGTCTGTAAAGCCCCATCCTGTCAGATTTTGAGAGCGTATCCAGATCTGGGTAAAAAACCCCGTTCAATTTTACCACTTGATCATCTCTCTTTTCATAAAGTGCAATGCCGCTTATTGGATTTGTCCCCGCAAAAAAGCGTTGTCTTGACAAGGAAACAGGCTCATATTTTTCCCTGTCTTCGTCTGGCAAATCAAGAAGCGCCTTTTGTTTATATGCATTTTTTTCAAGATATGCCTGCGTAACTGCAAGGTCAGCAACCTGTATTTCCTGTCCTGTAATCTTATAGACACCAAAAACATCCAGCGGACGCAGATTATTTTGCTGACTCATGCTGTCCAGTTTTTCATTCATTTCGTCAACCGTAAAATTGTTATTATCTGCATATTCTGCAAGGGTGGTCTCTGCCTTTTCCGGTAACAGCCTGTTATCCCGAAGATATGCTTCAAGGATTCCTTCCTTTCCATCCCGATTAAACAGTCTGTCCATCATTTCACCCATAAAAAGATTGACCATACCGTCCATATCCGTTTCAAGATCTTTTGGCATATCGTATACCAGTTCCCGAAATACTTCACCATACAAATCATTCATGACATGCTGCCGTATATATTTGCATTGTGATACCGTAAGCGGCGTTCCATCATAGTCATGTA
>ERZ808028.2105-NODE-2105-length-10225-cov-5.802720_pt1 | contig 10225 bp, 12 predicted proteins | sample MGYA00380184_ERZ808028 | MGnify/ENA primary metagenome ERZ808028 (study PRJEB31490, sample SAMN06133397) | mouse gut metagenome | isolation source: J8_1 | host: mice | place: China: Chengdu | collected 2015-05 ...
GGTCGTGATGTGGGACGAGCGTCTGTCAACGGTTGAAGCAGAACGGACATTGATTGAGAATCGTGTGAGACGGGAAGACCGCAAGAAGTATATTGACAAGATTGCGGCTGTTATTATATTGCAGGGTTACCTGGATGCCATTGCCGCTGGATATGAAAAGGGGCGGCAGGATATTTGCGCCGATTTGCCATAGCATACGAGGAAGCTTTGCCGGCAGCAGGTTTTGCAGGCGGCAGGGAATGGCGGTGCGGTTTCACGAGAAGTATTCTTGAGGAGTTTAGATATGGAGAAGATAAGATTCAGGTCGGAAGAGATTCCGGAGGAAGTGGATTTTTATGTGCTGGAACAGACGAAGGTAAACGGCGCATCCTATATTTTGGTTACAGATTCAGAAGACGGGGATGCACAATGCCTGATTCTTAAGGATACGTCAAAGGAAGCGTCGTCGGACAGCGTCTATGAGATTGTGGAGGATGACGTGGAGCTTACGGCAATATCGAAGGTTTTCGAGGAGCTGCTCGAGGACGTCGAGATCGAAAGGTAATATACTATGTCCATCAGTAAAGAGAATTTTAAGAAAATGCTGAAAGAAAAGGGTCTTAAAGTAACCAACCAGCGGTTGCTTGTATTAGAGGTACTTGCAGATCATCGCGATAAGCATATGACTGCAGAAGACATTTACGAACTGGTGAAGGAAGACTATCCGGATATCGGACTGGCTACCATTTACCGGACGGTGCAGTTGTTACGGGAAATGCAGTTGGTGGATCGGATCAATCTTGATGATGGGTGCCTGCGCTATGAGATCAGCGATATGTTTGATGGGGAGACAAAGCATCATCATCATCATTTGATATGTAAGACATGTGGGAAAGTGGTTCCGTTTGAAGAAGACCTCTTAGATGAATTAGAGCGTCTTGTTGAGCAGGAGACGGGATTCTGCGTGTCAGACCACGAATTAAAGTTCTACGGACAATGCCAAGAGTGCCTTAAAATGGCAGGAAAATAGAACGGAGACGCACGTGGAGGTGTAAATTTGAAGAAAGAAAACAATGGAAAATTGCGAATCATTCCCCTTGGAGGTCTGGAAAAGATCGGAATGAATATCACTGCCTTCGAGTATGAAGACAGTATTATTGTCGTGGATTGCGGACTGGCATTTCCGGAGGATGACATGCTTGGAATTGATCTTGTCATACCGGATGTGACCTATCTAAAGGACAATATCCAGAAGGTGAAAGGATTCGTGATTACGCATGGACATGAAGACCATATCGGCGCATTATGCTATGTATTGCGGGAGATGAATCTTCCAATCTATGCAACAAAACTGACTATGGGAATTATTGAGAGGAAATTGACTGAGCATAACCTTTTGCGCAGCACAAGAAGGAAGGTTGTGAAGCATGGGCAGTCGATTAACCTTGGACAGTTTAGGATTGAGTTTATTAAGACGAACCATAGTATCCAGGATGCGGCGGCGCTGGCGATTTATTCACCGGCGGGAATCGTAGTGCATACGGGAGACTTTAAGGTAGACTATACGCCGGTATTTGGAGACGCTATTGATTTGCAGCGGTTTGCAGAGATTGGTAAGAAGGGTGTTCTGGCTTTGATGTCAGACAGCACCAATGCGGAGAGAAAAGGGTTTACCCAGTCGGAGCGGACGGTGGGAATTACCTTTGACCATATTTTTTCGGAGCATCAGAATACAAGGATTATTATTGCGACCTTTGCATCCAATGTAGACCGAGTGCAGCAGATCATCAATTCGGCATGTAAGTATGACAGAAAGGTAGTTGTGGAAGGACGCAGCATGGTCAATATCATCCAGGTTGCCCAGGAATTAGGTTATCTGAATGTGCCGGACAAGACTCTCATTGAGATTGACCAGCTTAAGAACTATCCACCGGAGAAGACGGTGCTGATTACCACAGGAAGCCAGGGGGAATCCATGGCGGCGTTGTCCCGTATGGCGGCGGACGTGCATAAGAAGGTTTCGATTATGCCAGGCGATACGGTTATTTTCAGCTCCAATCCCATTCCTGGCAATGAGAAATCTGTTTCCAGGGTTATTAATGAGTTGTCTGCTAAGGGAGCAGATGTAATCTTTTCTGACGCCCATGTATCTGGACATGCGTGCCAGGAGGAGCTTAAGTTAATCTATTCTCTGGTAAAGCCTAAGTATGCGATACCGGTACACGGGGAATATCGTCATCTGAAGGCAAATGCTGGGATTGCAACTACCCTTGGAATACCTAAGGAGAATGTGTTTATTCTTCACTCTGGAGACGTGCTGGAGTTGTGTGCCCAGGAGGCGAAGATTGTGGACAAGGTTCACACAGGGGAGATTCTGGTGGATGGTCTTGGCGTGGGTGATGTCGGGAATATTGTACTGCGAGACAGACAGCATCTGGCGGAGGACGGAATTCTGATTGTTGTTTTGACTCTTGAGAAGGGAAGCAACCAGCTACTTGCCGGACCGGATATTGTGTCCCGTGGGTTCGTCTATGTTAGGGAGTCCGAGGGGCTGATGGAGGAGGCCCGCAACGTGGTAAGTGAGGCTGTGGAGGACTGTCTGCTGCATCAGCGCAATGCGGACTGGAGTAAGATTAAAATGGTGATTCGGGATACCATGAATGAGTTTATTTGGAAACGTACCAAGAGAAAACCTATGGTGTTACCAATTATTATGGATGTTTAAGTTTATGAAAGGCTTTTGGTGGCAGGATGTCATCAAGAGCTTTTTTTGATTATAGAAGTAAACAGTATAAAACAGTTGACAACAGTTCTAAACTGTTATATACTGTTTAGAACGAAGGGGGGATGATATTGAAATTAATCATTAATCATTCTTCCATGCAGCCAATCTACGAACAGATTGTGGAGCAGATTAAGAATAAGGTTATGCATGGAGAACTTAAAGAAGATACAGCTCTCCCGTCAGTACGGACGCTGGCTAAGGAGCTTAAGGTCAGCGCCCTGACCGTTAAGAAAGCCTATGACGTATTGGAGGAGGAAGGCTTTGTGAACACGGTTCATGGAAAGGGCAGCTTCGTAGCCTTTGCCAATCAGGGATTGATGCTTGAGGAGAAGAAGAAGGAAGTAGAGGCAGAGTTGGAAAGGGCCATTCGGAAAGGGAGAAGCTGTGGGATGACGGATTCGGAGATACGAATGCTGTTTGAGCTGGTTTTGGAGGACTAATATTAAGTCTGAAGAATGAAAAACTGTTTGGAGGGTTGACATGATGTTGAGATTGAATAAAGTAAGGAAAGAGTACAAAGGATTCCAGTTGGATTGTACCCTGGAAGTCCAGGAAGGATGTGTAACGGGACTGATTGGAAAGAACGGGGCAGGAAAAAGCACCACGTTCAAGGCAATTCTGGGACTGCTTAAGATGGATGGAGGCAGCATTGAGATTCTTGGAAAGCCGCTCCATGAGATTGGGAATCAGGATAAGGAGGATATGGGGGTCGTCATGTCAGACGCGGGGTTTAGCGGTTATCTTATGATTCAAGATTTGATTCCAGTGCTTAAAAACATGTATCGGAATTTTCAGGAGGAGGAGTTTAGGAGAAAATGTAAGAAGTTCCAGCTTCCTATGGATAAGAAGATTAAGGAGTTTTCCACGGGAATGAAGCGTAAGCTGCAGGTCTTAGCGGCTCTTTCCCACGAGGCAAGGCTATTGCTTCTGGATGAGCCCACGGCAGGGCTTGATATAATCGCAAGAGATGAGCTTTTGGATATGCTGAGAACCTATATGGAGAAAGAAGGAAGGGCGATTCTGGTAAGCTCTCATATTTCCAGTGATTTGGAAGGTCTGTGCGATGATATTTATATGATTGACGACGGGAAGATTATACTCTATGAGGAAACGGACGTCCTGTTAGATTGCTACGGAATCTTGAAGGCGACGCCAGAGCAGTTCGGAAGGATTGAACGGGAACATATCCTGCGCTACAAGAAGGAAGGATTTGGCTATAGCTGTCTGACGGATCAGAGGCAGTTCTATCAGGAGAATTACCCAGATATAGCGGTTGAGAAGGGAAACATTGATGAACTGATTATGATGATGATACGAGGTGAAGAATAATGAAAGGATTATTTATGAAGGATTTTGGGTTACTGAAAGGGCAGAAGCAATTTTTTGCTGTGATTGTGGTCATGACAGTGATATTCATGACAGCATATACGAATTTTGCCTTTATTATTTCTTATATTACTATCATGATAGGGATTATGACGCTGACGACCATCAGTTATGATGAGTTTGAAAATGGGATGGGGTATCTTTTTACGCTTCCGGTCAGCCGCAGGGAATATGTGGGGGAAAAGTATCTGTTCAGTATTATAACGACATTGCCGGGACTGGCAGCGGTTTCTGTTTTTTCCCTGGTGGTATCCAGAAGCAGAGGCATTCATTTCTCTGTTGGAGAGTGGATATTATCTGTAGTTATCAGTTTCCTGCTGGTCACAGTGATCCTGTCCATATTAATACCTTTGCAGCTAAAGTTCGGCGCGGATAAGAGCAGGGTTGCGATGATGATTTTATGGGGTGTGGGGATTATAACGGTATATTTAGGTATAAAGATATGCGAGGCCTCTGGCATTGACTGGAAGACGGCAATTAATTGGGTTTATAGGCTAGAGCCAATAAAAGCCCTGGCGGGGATTACTGTAATATGCGGAATCATCATGGTGATTTCTTATCTGTGTTCCCTTCGGTTTCTGGAGAACAGGGAATTTTAGAGGCATTTTTAATGTCAGAAGGGGAAAGAAGTAATAGATATTCAGTATTGATTTTCAGGGTAAAAATGGATATACTGTAATCTGGTAGTTTGGAAAACATCGGGGCAATCATGCAGGATTGCTCCGGTTATCTTGCGTTATTCATAAAAAAGGATGTGTAAGAATGGGAGAACAGACAGAGAACAGTAGGGATTATGAATTATTGTTAAATGAAATTATCAATATAGGAAAAGAGATGATTAAAAGCGGCGCAGAGACAGACCGAGCGGAGGACAGCATGTATCGGATGCTGGAAAGCTATGATTTGGAGCAGTGCAGCGTCTTTGCGATCCAGAGTGACATTCAGGCTACGATAAAGCCTAAGGGCGGGCATTTTATTACACAGATTAGAAGGATTCACAGGACAGGCTTTAACTATGACAGGTTGGATTATCTGAATAACCTGTCCAGGCAGATTTGTATGGACACTCCGTCTGTGGAGGAGATTCGCAAAAAGTATGATGAGGTAATGAACCGAAAGCCTCTGCCCTGGTATCTACAGTTTGTTGCGCCGATTCTGGGCGGAGTGGGCTTTGGCGTATATTTTGGATGTGACTGGCTGGATACGATTGTTGGCGTTATTATCTGTGGGGTGATTGAGGTCTATCTGGGAAATATGCTCAGTAAGAAGGAGGATAACCTTGTAGTGTATAACCTGATCATTGCATTTTTGTCTGCGGCGGCGGTTCTGCTGGCGGGAAAGGTAGGATTTGGACATCATCCGGACCGGATTGTGCTGGGGCTTAACATGGTTCTGATAAGCGGTCTTGGAGTTGCCAATGGAATTCGGGATGTGCTAAAGAGAGCGTATCTGTCTGGGCTTTTGAACATTACGAACGCCTGTCTGGGGGCGGTTGCAATCGCCTGTGGGACAGGGCTTGCCATGCTGATTTTTAAGGGGGATATGTACGAAATGTACATTGCTCCCAGCATTGCCGTACAGTTGATTTCCTGCGGAGTCGCGAGTATGGGGTTTGCACTGGTGTTTAAGGCTGCGGTCAAGCAGTCGGTCTATGCGGGAATAGGCGGCGCAATTAACTGTGCTTTCTACGTGTTGGGGCTGAATCTCTGGGGCAATGATTTTGCGGCGGTCATGGCTGGCTCAGCGATTGTGGCTGCCTATGCTTTTCGGATGTCAAGAGTCCACAGAGCGCCCGCAACGATTTTCCTGACAACATCAATTATGCCTGTGATTCCTGGAGCTTCTTTGTTCTATATGATGCATGGGTTTGTCCAGGCAGATTATGAGCTGGCGTCCCAGCAGGCAATCCAGTTGGCAAAGACCTGTCTTGCTGTGGCCTTCGGTTTCCTGCTTGTTGAGATTGTGACACGTTATGTGGGAGAATGGAAGGTTACAGGGGCAGAGCAATAGAGAAGTGGTATGGATGGAGAATGAGTTGTGGATAGGAAGAAGAACATCAGATGGAATACACTGCGTATCACCGCAGTTGGATTTTTAGGCATTATATTGATAGGGGGAGTGCTGCTGTACCTGCCTGTCAGTAACACGCGGCCAATCTCGTTTATGGACGCGTTGTTTACGTCGGTAACATCAGTGTGTGTGACAGGGCTTGTGACGATTACACCGGCCTCCCAGTTTACACTGTTCGGAAAGGTTATATTACTATTGCTGATTCAAATTGGCGGTCTTGGAGTCATTGCATGTACAGCGGTATTTTTCTTCCTGCTGAGAAGACGGATTACGCTGCGGGAAAGGCTGGTGCTTCAGGAATCCTACGGCGCGGACCGTCTCGGCGGTATCGTTCGGATGGTTAAGAAGATAATCCTTGGAACGCTGGCGGTGGAGGGATGCGGTGCGGCGCTGTATGCGTTCCAGTTTGTGCCGGAGTATGGTCCGGTCAAAGGGCTTTGGTATTCCGTCTTTCATGCAGTCTCAGCATTCTGTAATGCGGGAATTGATATTCTTGGGGAAAATAGCCTTGCGGATTATGTGACTAATCCGATTATCAATATTACGACCATCCTATTGATTATCTTAAGTGGTATCGGATTTACAGTCTGGTTTGACGTGCTGGAGAATGGAAAGAAGCTTATCCATCGGGAAGTGCCGGGAAAGTGGTGGTTTACAAGGCTTAGGCTTCATTCTAAACTGGCTTTGATTATGACGCTGCTTCTAATTATTGTCGGGACTGTGTTTGTGTTTTTTGCTGAATATGGGAACCCTAATACTATCGGCGGTATGAGCTTCGGGGAAAAGCTTCTAGCCTCTATGTTTCAGTCTGTGACTACAAGGACGGCAGGATTCTATACATTTTCCCAGGGGGCGATGCATGATGAGTCGAAGCTGTTCTGCTCCATTCTTATGTTTATCGGCGGTTCTCCAGGGGGAACGGCAGGCGGAACGAAGACGACCACATTTGCGATGTTGTTCCTTGCATGCCTTACCTTCGTGAAGGGAGGAAATGATACGGAATGTATGGGCAGGAGAATTTCTGTGGCAAATTTCCGGACTGGCTTCTGTGTTGTGATGGTGGCCTTTTCCGTATTTATTACGGGGACGATCGCAATTCTTGCGATGGAGCCTGACGGTATTCCTATGATAAATATAGTCTATGAGACGGCGTCGGCTGTGGGAACTGTGGGTCTTACAGCGGATTTGACGCCTCATCTTGGCAGGGCAAGCCAGGCGGTAATCATGGTTATGATGTATATGGGGCGGCTTGGCCCCCTTACACTGGCGCTTATATTTGCGGGGAAGACCCATCCAAGGGATAAGGTGCGGCGTCTGCCCAAGGAACAGATTATGGTTGGATAGATAAAGGAGGAAATCATGAATAAGCAGTTTGTGGTATTGGGGCTTGGAAGCTTTGGGGCCAGTGTGGCAGTTACGCTTCAGAAGCTTGGCTGTGACGTTGTGGCAGTAGACCAGGATATGGAGCTTGTCACTGACATAGCGGAGAAGGTTACTTATGCGATGCAGGCGGATATCGAGAATCCAAAGCTTTTGGAAGCTTTGGGGTCAAGGAATTTTGACGGAATGGTGGTGGCTTCATCAGAGAATCTGGAGGGCAGTATTCTTGCTACTCTTGCCGCTAAGGAGATGGGGATTCCTTATATCTTATGCAAGGCGCATAATGAGAGGCATGCCCAGGTTCTTAGGAAAATCGGGGCGGATGCAGTTGTATTTCCAGAGGAGGAAATGGGGCGCAAGATTGCAAAGAACCTGGTGTCTGCAAATCTTGCAGACTGGATTGAGCTGTCGCCGGACTATAGCATTGTGGAGACTGCCATACCGAAGCGGTGGATTGGCAAGACCCTTAAGGAGTTGGACGTCAGAAGGACTTATGAGGTTAATGTAGTGGGAATTCGGGAGGAGGAGGAAGGGCGTGTGGAGATTACGCCAAATCCGGAGATGCCTCTTAAGGAAGGGATGATCTTAATGCTGATTGGCGCCAATGAGGCGTTGGAGAAGATATAGAAATTAATAGGTTCTTAAGATTCTTTTCATATCTTTAATGGATTGAACACACTTTAGACATATTTATTGTTTATACTAGAGTACAGATAGTTGGTTAGGATATCAACTATCCCCCCTCAATAAAGCAAAGCACTTAGGGGTTTTACCCCTAGTGCCGCACTTTAACTCTCATTCCTTTAACTACTATAATAACAACGAAGCCCGTTATCCCTTGTGGATGGCGGGTTTTCGCTGTTTGTAAAAAGGGGGGGGGGTGCATGTTATCATGAGGTCAGTACCAAACTTTTACCAATCTTGGATTTCACTTGGTTTTCTGAGTTAAAACTGCAGTTGTATTTTAGCAAAAATATGATATATAGTAGAAATGTGGAGAGAGGTGATTTTCATGTCCGAATTACAGAAACAGGCAATGGAGATTATAGAGGAAATGTCGGAGGAAAATCTGAAGGTATTGGTAAAATTCACACAGATATTTATACGGTCATCTAATAAAATGTATGGGGAGACAGACACACATTCCGTTAAGAAAGCTTCAAAAAGGATAGGGATTGCAGAAGGCGAGGAATTATCTGTAATCGTAATCAGCAATTACATATTTACTAATGATTATATAAAATGCAGAAGCCGTAAATTTAAGTAGGCGGGAAGGCAAACATATGTGTAAAGAGATTAGAAACCGATAATTGAAACCCAAAATGAAGTATGGTAGTATAAAGATAAAGGAAAGGCAGGTGCAGGACAATGGAGAAGGAGAACCGCGAGCATAAGGACAGTGTCTTTGTTGACCTCTTTTATCAGGATGAAACGGCAAAGAAGAATCTGCTGAGTTTATATAATGCATTACATGACACGGAGTATGAGGATGAGGCTCTGGTAAGGAAGGTGAAGATTGATGATGTCCTATATAAGAATTTCAAAAATGACATTTCCTTTGAGGTGAATGGGCAGGTGCTTGTCTTTGGGGAACATCAAAGTACGGTGAATAAGAACATGTGTCTGCGTTGTTTGATGTATATGGGAAGGGCATATGAGCAGTTGGTCGATCGTAAGGCACGCTACAGAACCACATTGGTTAAGATACCAACCCCAGAGTTTTATACATTTTATAATGGAGAGAAGGAACAGCCATTAGAACAGATATTATCTTTGTCAGACGCATTTATGAATCCGGCAGGAGAAAATTCAGTAGAGCTAAAGGTGGAGAATATGTTGATTGCAGAGTATAGCTATGAGGAAGATATCCAGGTGAAACAGCAGGAGGCCATGCAGCAAGGAATACAGAAAGGAATACAGAAAGGAATTATTTTATCAGGGAAGATTTTTCAGATGGTAAAGAAAAATCCTAATTTGGCAAATGAGCAGATAGCCTTGAAACTTGGTTGTAGCGTAGAAGAAGTCGAAAATACAAGAAAAATGTTTGTCATATAGTTTTTTATAGTTATTTTTAACGCTATCGAAGTATGTCTGATAGCGTTTTTAAATGCGCGAATATTTGTCTGCTATGAGGCAGAGCAGACTGCGTCTGCAACAAGGGAGTGGGAGGGAATGATATGACAGAGAGATTCCGGATAGAGGAATCAATGTGGTCAATGCCTCTGTGGTTACGGATGAAGTTATTGCTCCTGTGAAGATTGATGAAAATGGGTTAGAGGGGCTGGATATTGTGGCTGGGCAGATTGAGGATACAAAGGCTTTGAATTCGCCTTTGAAATTAATCATTGTGAAGTACGCCATATTTGGTAAAAGGCGCCATCCAAATACCGAAAGCCCGTCAAGGGGGTTAGCCTTGACGGGCTTTCGGTATTTAAGCAAGACAATCAAGCTTGTTTCCTAACGTCCATACCGTCTTGTAATCGAAAAGATTTCCTCTTTAAGTTCTTTAGACAGATCTGCTTCTGTAAGCCTCCATCTCCAATTTTTTCCGACAGTAGAAGGCTGGTTCATACGGCAGCTGTTGTCAAGCCCCATATAATCCTGAAGCGGAATGATACAGGTCCT
>ERZ808028.2106-NODE-2106-length-10219-cov-4.453362_pt1 | contig 10219 bp, 10 predicted proteins | sample MGYA00380184_ERZ808028 | MGnify/ENA primary metagenome ERZ808028 (study PRJEB31490, sample SAMN06133397) | mouse gut metagenome | isolation source: J8_1 | host: mice | place: China: Chengdu | collected 2015-05 ...
ATGATGAAGCTGATATTGAATCAATGGAGCAGAAAACATTAGTTACACTGCATAGAACATTGGAGAATTGGATGAATAACTGTCAATACCAGTTCTCTATCAATGAAGCTTATCGCAAAGAAACACTAGAAGAAATTAAGGATTTGCAGGAAGATATGCCTTACTTCAAGGAAATTCTTCAACCTTATTATGATGAAATTTCTGAAATTAAACCGGAAAATACATCAGAAGCCCTTGAAAATTCAGAACAAGCAGAAGTTTAGTCTAAAAAGATGCAATTGCATCTTTTTTTATTTTGGATAATAAAAAAGAACCGTTACAACAAACGGTTCAAACAGCTTTTAATCAGCTAATTTAATTTCTAAAATTTTAACTTGATATGGTTCTTCGACCATTACAGTTACCGTTTCACCAACAGCGTGTCCTAAAACAGCTTTCGCTAAAGGACATTCGTTAGAAATCTTACCTTGATCGGGATTCGTTTCAAAAGCACCGACAATCGCATACTCATTTTCAATATTGTCTGCCATATCTAACATTCTAACTTGCATACCCGGTTTAACAACTTGTAAATCAATCGCATCTTCATCAATCATCTCTGCATTTTGAATCATTGCATCGATTTCTTTGATTCTTGCTTCGACCTCAGCTTGCCTTTCTCTTGCCGCATCATAATCCGCATTTTCTGACAAGTCCCCTTGGGCACGTGCTGCTTGCAAATCTTCAATGACTTTAGGTCTTTCTACATTTACTAATAAATCACGTTCTTTACGTAACTTTTCTATACCACTTTTGGTAAGCAATACTTTATCGTGGTCTGCCATACTCTCACCTCGCATCATTTAATATAGCATAATTTTTAGCAATAGTCAAAATATTCTTCTTTGAGTTTTCTATTTTAATCCTAAAAACTTTTCTTCATTAAATAATCTGTTTCAAAAACAGTTATTCTATCATTTTAACACGGCTTTTGGCATCTTTTCTTGGTCTAGCTTAGATACAATCTTAGAGATAATAACGTCCATCGCCGCTTTATTTTCAACGCCGTGTAGCACAATTAAATCAGCTTTATACTTGGAAGGCTCGACAAACAGTTCGTGCATCGGTCTAACAGTTGTTAGGTATTGTTGTTTAATAGATTCTAAACTGCGCCCTCTTTCCAACATATCTCTTTCCAATCTTCTGATAAAGCGAATATCTGCTGGTGTTTCCACATATAATTTTAAATCACAGTATTGGGCAACCTCTTCGATTGCCAATGTAAACAAACCATCTAATAAAACAATTTCAGATGGCACAAGATACTCCGTCTGATTAGAGCGATTATGTGCTTTGAAGTCGTAAATCGGCTTAACAATCGCCTTTCCCTCTTTTAAGGCTTTCACGTGCTCTGCAAGTAAATCTAAATCAAAAGCATCGGGGTGATCGAAATTGATTTTTGTCCGAGCCTCAAAAGGCAAATGACTTAAATCTTTGTAATAGTCATCAAAATACAAAACAGTCACATATTTACCGAAAGCTTCTTTTAAAGCATGGACAATCGAGGTTTTGCCTGAGGCACTCCCACCTGCAAGACCGATTAAGTAAGGTTTCATTTTCTCACCTTCCTTGCCATATCATTGGCACTGACATGAGATGATACTTTTAAGTATAATTCTTCCATCGGATGATTGGCTACTTCAATCGCTTCCATATCTAAGTTGTATAACGCTTCGACCTGCATCGTGAAATTATCTTGACTTGGGCTGAAAAATTCAACAACATCTCCGACTTTAAAATGATTGCGCTGTTCAATTTTTGCCAAGCCGGTATTTTCATCATAAGCTAAGACACGGATAACAAATTCTTGAGTCGGGTGCTCATCACGCAAATTAAACAGCTGTTGTTTTTCATTGGCAATACCATAGAAAAAGCCTGTGCTGACCTTGCGATTAGCTGCCTTCGCTATTTCTTTTTCATAAAAATCCGACATATTGAAATGGTCGGGATCGGCACAATAAGCATCAATCAATTTACGATACGTTGATACAATCGTAGCAATATAATGAATTGACTTCATTCTGCCTTCAATCTTAAAAGAATCTACCCCGGCTTCAATCAATTGTGGGATTTCGGTGATGCTGGCTAAGTCGCAACTTGACATGGTAAAAGGTGTATTTCCAATGGTTTGTTGTCGGCTGTCTTCTAAAGTATAAAACCAACGACATGACTGTGAACAGCCTCCTCGATTAGCATCACGCCTTGAATAATAATTAGAAAGCATACATCTACCTGATAAATTCACACACATCGCACCATGAATAAAATACTCAATATCAATAGGTGATTGTTCAATAATTTGCGTTAAAGCCTCATAAGTAACTTCTCTAGCCAAAACGACACGTTCAACACCCTTTTTAGCCCAAAATTTAACAGCCTCACTGTTAGTTGAAGACATCTGGGTTGATAGATGCGTTTCAAACCGACACCCTAAACGCTTTGCCGTTAAAATAACGTGCGGATCAGCGGCAATAATTGCATCGACTCCAATTTCATCAAGCTTTAATAAATAATCCTCTAAACCATCTAAATTTTCCTCATGCATGACGATATTGGCGGTGACATGAACTTTCGCACCATGAGCATGGCTAAACGCAACAGCCTCTTGGATATTTTCAAGACTGAAGTTTGAAGCTTGGGAGCGTAAAGAAAATTCTTTACCACCGAAGAAAACCGCATCGGCACCATATAAAACCGCTGTTTTCAATTTTTCTAAGTTACCTGCCGGAGCTAACAATTCCGGCTTTTTCACAATGACACGACGGCCATCAATGATTTGACTGATTTCTTTTTTCATCATCCATCACCCTCACATCATCTAATTTATATACTGTTCTATCTTGGTAAAAACCATCTGTCTTTTCAACATCACCCATTAAGTTTTCAAGCATACCTCTTAAAGCTTGGTGATGCTTCGTAAACGTACCGTTGCCAACAGCCTGAATAGCTTCCTGATAAAGATTAACCACCTCTAAAGCTCGATAGGCGTCCATCTTAAAGCAATCAACAAACCCATAGCGAATCATTTCTAAATCAAGACTGCCTAAATAATCTAAGGCAACCAACTCGCTTTTAGATACAATATTAGTTCCAAAGCGATCCTCAAAAATCCAAGCTTCTAAATCATTATCCTTGACTTTGAGCGTATAAATATCTTCTGTCAAATCCAATCCATTTTCTCTTGCATAGTTACTTAAGAGCTGACGTCTGGATTGCGCCATATACATCACACCATGAATTTGAACCATCAAAGGCATTTCCGTTTTTTGAGCGATTTTAACGACATCTTCTAACGAAATCTCACGAGCCAAGAAGCTACTGTCAATTCCCATCGCTTTAAAATCATTCAATGTCGCCCCATTGGTGTTTAAAGTTTCCGGCATATACATCATTTCTTGTTTTAAGCCCATTTCCTTTGCCATATTCAATAAGCCGAAATCTTGGAAAATAATCCCATAGATTTGACTGTTTTTTATATCGCTTAACCACTGTTTAACCAATTCTAAATCTTTTTGGTCGTACAATTGATTCATCAATACGAAAACTTTAAAACTTTGACTTAATTTTTTCATCGTTTCAAAAGATATACTTAAGGCATGACGACTGGAAATTTCATCATTACCTACAATTAAGCCCACACCTAATGCTTGATAGTCATTAACGTATGTCAAACTATTTAAACTACATAAAAGTTCCATTGTTGCCTCTCTTTCTAATCACGACAATCCCGTCGCCCTTGTGAACATATTCGCTTTCATAATCGCCATTGTTTAAAATCCAATCTTTGAAGCGTTTAATTTTGCGAACTAATGCTCTTGTATTGCGGTTTTGAATATGTTCAATATCAAACACCATGCCATGAAAATCTAAATTATCGACAATCACAAAACCATCTGCTTTTAACAAATGGATATATTTTTCAAAAAACTTTTGATATTGGGCTTTCGCCGCATCAATAAAAATACAGTCATAAGGAGCATATTTTAAAACAGTTTCCTCTAGTTCCAACGCATCGGCAAGATGCAGTTCAATGCGTTTGTCCAATTGAAACGCTTCAATATTTTGTTTAGCTTGCTTGGCTCGAAAGTCATCACGCTCTATCGTATCAATCTTGACACTTTGAACGTGACTAGCCATATAGATAGCCGAATACCCAACTGCCGAACCTATTTCCAAAACAGAAGACGCTTGGCACTCCTGAAGTAATTCTACCATGAACGCCAAGCCCTCTTCTTGCATAATCGGAATCTGATCTTCCAACGCCTTATTTTTTAATTCTATTAAATCCACAACATCAACCCCTTATTATTCATCAGGCCATGGATACGCATCTACATTTTGTAAATGTTCATCGTAAGTTTTAGCATAATAAACCGTTCCGTCCGGTCCCGCATAGAAAAATAAATAATCGTGATCAGCATGATTAACACAGCTTTTCATCGTAATATCAGAAACACTACTAATAGGTCCGATAGGAAGACCAGTGCGTTTATATGTATTGTAAGGTGAATCAGCTACGCTTTCGATTTCCGCATAACTCAAATCAACCCCAGTTCTTTCTAAAGCATATAAAACTGTAATATCACTTTCTAAAGGCATATCTTGTTGCAAACGGTTGATGAAAGCTTCCGCAATCATCGGTCTATCTTTATCGAATAATGATTCTCTTTCGACAATTGAAGCGAATGTTAAAAATTCATGAGGAGTTAATTGCATTTTATTCATGCCTTCTTCGTATTCATGTAATTTTTGACTTGTCATTTCTAACATCGCATAAGTTAAATCATCAACTGTTGGCTTTTTAGTTGTCAATGTATATGTTTCCGGAAACAAATAGCCTTCTAATGGATATTTAATACCATCTTGGAAAATTTCATCAGCGTTTAAGAACCAATACTCAGACACTAATTTATCCAAATATTCACGATTATTCCACTGATCCATAACTTCTTGTTTACTAACCCCGCAACTTTCCGCCACTATTTCGGCAATTTGCGGTAAAGTTAATCCTTCGGGAATCGTTACCCTGATTTTAACTAAGTAATCTGTATCCCCGCTTGTAACGGCATCAATAATTTCAGGTAAACTCATACCTTTATTTAATTCATAGCTGTTGACATGAAGCCCATCAACTTTATGTAATTTCAAATAAAGCTTCGCAACTAATTGATTTTTCATTAACCCATTTTCATCTAATAGGTCAAATAAATCTTGAAAAGTCGCACCATCTTCAATCGTTAAGATAACTTTATCCTCACTTGACCCTGTTGGTTTCAAATTTTCATTATAGAAAATATACATACCACCGATGATCGTAATCACTAACATGGCAGCTGCAATAACTAACTTCGTTGTTTTCTTTTTCATATTCTGTGCAATTGATAACTGCACATTCACCTCCTCACAATTTTTCCTTTATTATTATACGTGATTTTAAAATAAAAGTAAATACGACAAAAGACGCAAAAAAGGAAATGCCTCGCATTTCCCTTGGTATTATCAATTAGTGATGATGTCCGCAACCACATTCATGGTCTTCATCGTGGTGATGTCCGCAACCACATTCATGGTCTTCATCGTGATGATGTCCACAACCGCATTCATGGTCTTCATCGTGATGATGTCCACAACCGCAAGTTTCACCTTCACAAGTTTCTTCATCATTACTCATGAAGCTTTCAAATACATCATTGATCATATCCCATTCTTCCGCACTGTCAACATCAAACAAATGTCCTTCATCATCATAAACAGATGCGAAAACATTTGGTTCTGCTTCATCGGCATCATAATATAAGACATATGACTTACCATTATTTTCAAAAGTGAAAAGAATTGTATATTCTTTATCTTCACCTTGATCATTTGTCACAACAATTACATCTGAATCCATTGTTTTATCCTCCTTTAGTGACTATCTAAATAGCCTTGCAGAATATTAACCGCCGCCATTTTATCAATCACTTTTTTTCTTTTCTTTCTTGATACATCCGCAAAAATCAAAGACTGTTCGGCTACTTTGGTTGTCAAGCGTTCATCAGAAAGCACTACATTAAGATGAGGTCTAGCCTCTAGCAACATTTCTTTGAAGCGGATAGATATTTGAGCCCGTTCTCCAATATCGCCATTCATGTGTTTAGGAAGCCCTAAAACAATAACCTGAACATTTTCCTTATCGACAATTTCTACCACATGGTTTAAGGCCTCTTGATAGCATTCCGGCTGAAAACGATATGTTTCTAGTCCATGCGCAATCATCCCTAAAACATCTGACAGTGCAATTCCAATTGTTCGTGAACCCAAATCCAAACCCATGACTTTATTCATGCTAATCCTCCATGTAAGACTTCACTAGCTCTTCAATGATTTCATCTCTATCAATCTGCTGAATAATTTGTCTAGCACCTTTATGACTTGAGATATAAGCAGGATCATTAGAAATTAAATATCCCGCAATTTGATGTACTGCATTATACCCCTTCTCTTGCAATGCCAAGAAAACTGTCTGCAAATTGGAACGAATGACTTCACGTTTGATATCCTCAGAGCTAAAAATCATTGTCTTTGAATTATCTCTTTTCATATATATCGCTCCTTTCCGAAACCACCTATAACTATTCTACATCATTTTATTAAAAATATCTAGTTTAAAGCTTTTTTTATTTCAGAAATCACAGCATTTTTCTTATCAATGCACTTGCTTCCGCCTTGAGCGAAGTCAGGCTTTCCGCCACCTCGTCCCTCGCAAACAGCATTTACTGCTTTAACTAAATCTCCGGCTTTAATTCCTTTGGCAGTTAAATCTTTAGTTACCGCAACAAAATATGACAATTTATCATTACTTGTACTTAACAATAAGACAACACCTGAATCTAATGAATCACGGTAACTAAACGCTAAATTCTTCAATGCCGCATTATCTGTTTCATTACTTTCTACAGCTAAGAAGGCAACATCGCCAATCATCTCTACATCTTTTAAGGCATCTTTAGCTTCATAAGCATTGATTCTATCTTGTAATGTCGCATTTTCCTTTTTCAAAACCACATTTTCATTTAATGTAGCTTCGGCTTTTTCAACTACCATTTCAACATTACCGGCTTTTAAAATAGATGCAGTTGTTTCTAAAAGCTTTTCACTATGCTTAAAAGCTTCATAAGCAGCTAAGCCCGTTACCGCTTCAATACGGCGAATGCCTGAACCGATACTTTCTTCGCTGACAATTCTAAATAAACCGATATCTGAACTTGAAGCTACATGGCAGCCACCACATAATTCAATCGAATAATCACCAACCGAAACAACACGAACTTCATTACCGTATTTTTCTGAGAATAGAGCCATTGCCCCCCTCTTTTTAGCTTCTTCAATATTCATGTTTTCAATTGTAACTTTTTCGGCTTTGAAAATTTCCTCATTAACGCGTCTTTCAACTTCTGCTAACTGTTCATTTGTTAATTTTTCATAATGGGTAAAGTCAAAACGCAAACGTTCGCAATCTACATAAGAACCTGCCTGATTGATATGATCGCCAACGGTTAATTTCAAAGCTTTTTGGAGAATGTGCGTTGCGGTATGATTACATTGAATTTTAGCACGTTTAGCACAGTCAACCATCTGATTTAAAGTATCATCAACAGCTAATTGTCCTTGAACGTTCACCAAATGTAATAAGTGTTGTTTATTTGGCGCATTCACTACATGTTTAACCTCGGCTTTAAAGCTATCATTTGAAACACAGCCCGTATCAGCACATTGTCCACCCATCTCAGCATAGAAATTAGTGTTATCTAACATGATATCCATTTCGCCTTCGCATTGTTCAACTAAATGTCCGTCTTTGAAAATCGCAATAACTTTACCGCTAATTGGTTGTGGATTATAAGTAAATTCACTAGGGGTCATAAAATCCATTAACTCGGCATTTTGACTTCCCATAGATTCAACTTTGCCACGAGCATTTTTAGCCATTGTTTTTTGTCTAGTCATCGCTTCTTTAAAGCCTTCCTCATCGACATCAATGCCTTGTTCATTGGCAATTTCCAATGTTAATTCAAATGGGAAACCGTAAGTATCATACAAACGGAAAGCATCAGCACCTGCCAATGTATTGTTTTCAACCTGAGCCAACATATTGCCTAGCATCTTTTCGCCATCGTTTAAAGTTGCATGGAATTTTTCTTCCTCGATTTTAACTAAACGAGCAATGAAATCAACCTTTTCAGGTAAATATGTATAGTAATCTTTCATAATATCGCTGACAACACTTACCAATTCAAACATGAAAGCATCTTGAATCCCGATTTTTTTACCATAACGCACAGCACGTCTTAAAATACGACGCAGCACATATCCACGACCTTCATTCGAGAAGCTTGCCCCATCAGCTAATGCGAAAGTTACTGTACGAATATGGTCGGCAATCACACGATAAGCCATCTTGTCTTGGGCATATCCGATTTTAGCTTTCTTTTGGGTTGCTTCAATAATCGGCAAGAAAAAATCCGTATCAAAATTAGTTTCGCCTTCTTGAATGACACTGACTAAACGTTCTAAGCCCATGCCTGTATCAATGTTTTTATGAGGTAATTCCTGATACTGCTCTCTAGGCACATTGGTTTTAGCGTTATATTGACTAAATACTAAATTCCATATTTCAACATAACGATCATTTTCTAATTCTTCAAAGAATAAGCGTTCACCGATATGTTCAGGATCGTATTTTTCGCCACGATCATAGAAGATTTCTGAATCAGGACCACAAGGACCTTCGCCGATTTCCCAGAAGTTATTAGGTGTTTTTAATAAGTGGCTTGGGTCAACCCCTAAACTAATCCAATGGTTGTAGGCATCATCATCTTTATCATGGACTGTGATGTATAATTTTTCTTTTTCAAATCCTAACCATTCACTTGAAGTCAAAAACTCCCAAGCAAATTCAATCGCTTCATGTTTAAAATAATCACCGATTGAGAAGTTTCCTAACATTTCAAAGAAGGTATGGTGTCTAGCTGTTACCCCAACATTTTCAATATCATTTGTACGAATGGACTTTTGAGCATTCGTAATACGTGGATTTTCAGGCTTCATCGTACCATCAAAGTATTTTTTCAAAGCCGCAACACCCGCACCAATCCATAAAAGTGTTGGATCGTCAACAGGAATTAAAGACATACTTGGTTCAATCGCATGCCCTTTAGATTTGAAGAAATCCAAAAACATTTGTCGAGTTTCATTTCCGGTTATTTTTTTCATTTTACTCATCCTTTCTTTTATTAAAAAAATAAAAAGTCCTTCCACTAAGGAACGACTATATCGCGGTACCATCCTATTTTATGCCTAAGCATACACCTTTAATAGTTATAACGGAACTACCGGTGAGGATTAGTCACTCTCCAAAGGAGCTTCAGTTATTTAAGCTATTGACTTGCACCGACCGTCAACTCTCTGAAAACTATTCACAACCTACTTGTCTTTATCATCGATTTCATTGGAATTATAGACTATTTTTTCTTCTTTTTCAAGCCATATTTTCTTAAAAACAATATCTTCGTACAAGATTTTGACAATAATCATGAGAAGCGGTGAAAAAATCATACCCACAACCCCAAAAAGTGCCCCAAAAAAAGAAATACCGAAGATTCCGACAACCGGGTGAAGATAAATCATATTTTGTAAAAGGATAGGCTGAATTAAGCTCGATTCCAAGCTTTGTAGACCAAAAGAAATGATGATGGCAATAATACCTTGCATCTGGCTAGTCATAAAGCCGGCAATCGCTAAAGGAATTAAACCGATATACGGACCAATATAAGGAATCAGATTCGTTCCGGCTAAAATCGCCGCAAAAATCAAAGGATAGTCAAATTTGAAAACCGTTAACACAAGCGCACTGACCACAAAAAAAATCAACGTATCATAAAGCATGGAACGCAAAAACATAAATGTGCAATGCCCGATCTTCTTAGATATTTCACGATATTCTTTGCGATATTTACGAGGGGCTAAATCATAATAATAACACGTCACTTTTTTAAAATCCAAAGAAAGATACAAAGCTGCACCGGCACCGATTCCTAACTGAAAAAAACTATCCATTAAATTACCGACCCGACTAAACAGCGTACCACAGCACGTTTGAATTAAATTTGACAGCTGTTCTTCTAAATGAAATGAAGAT
>ERZ808028.2107-NODE-2107-length-10213-cov-2.891673_pt1 | contig 10213 bp, 8 predicted proteins | sample MGYA00380184_ERZ808028 | MGnify/ENA primary metagenome ERZ808028 (study PRJEB31490, sample SAMN06133397) | mouse gut metagenome | isolation source: J8_1 | host: mice | place: China: Chengdu | collected 2015-05 ...
AGGGGATTCCGTTTTTTTGATGTCACTGATAAATAAGTCGACTAATGCCGCAGGGAGTCGGGGATCAAAGCCGTGTCATCTCTAAAACGCGTTACTAGAGGCCAAAAGCAAGCAGGGAACTCATATTCTCACATAAAACAAGCTACTTCATCTAAAGTCTTCCCGTTCAATAGTTTTTATAAAACAATTTCATCTTGCTCTGCCGCCAGCACCGTCAAAACATCATATCTGCACCCTTTTTGTTATAATCAGAGTGCATCACATCATTATTTGCAAGGAGTTTTACACATGAAGAAATTTATCAACGCAACGATTTATGGTGATTCGGATTCAACTGAAATTTTAGTTGAGGATTATAAATTTAAAGCTGTCGGCACCAATCTCGACGATGCTGATGAAGTCATCGACCTGGAAGGCAAGCTGGTTCTGCCGCCCTACGTCGATCCGCATCTGCACCTCGATTATATTTTCTCAGGTCTCGGCGAAGGCAACGCAAACGTGTCGGGTACTTTATTCGAAGGGATTCAGCGCTGGAGCGATAACAAGAAAGATTTAACAGAAGATAAAGTTCGCAAATCCGCTCTAAAAGGCATTCAAAAAGAAGTGAGTCACGGCGTGCAGTATATTCGTACGCATGTAGACGTAACTGATCCGAACTTAACGGGAATGAAAGCGCTCCTGAAATTACGTGAAGAGTTAAAAGATATCGTCACATTACAATTAGTGGCTTTCCCGCAGGAAGGGTTCTTCCGTTATAAAGGAGGTCCTGAACTCGTAAGAAAAGCGCTCGAAATGGGTGCTGATGTTGTCGGAGGAATTCCTCATTTCGAAATTTCATACGAACACGGTGTGGAGTCATTAAAACAGATTGTTGATCTTGCGCTGGAGTTCGATGTGATGATTGATATTCACTGTGACGAAAACGATGACCCGAACAGCCGCTTCCTGGAAGTGCTGAACGCGCTCGTTATGGAAAAAAATTACGGCGCAAAAACAACTGCAAGTCACACGACAAGCTTCGGTGCGGTTGAAGCAAGCTATGCCAACAAGATGATGGGCTTATTCAAAGAGTCGAAAATCAACTTTATTTCATGTCCGACAGAAAATGCACACTTACAAGGTCGCGGAGATGTTTATCCGAAACGGCGCGGTTTAACGCGCGTTAAAGAACTGCTTGAGAACGGCAATAACGTTGCTTTTGCCCAGGACTCTATTGCGGATTACTGGTACCCGCTCGGTAACGGCAATATGATGAACATTCTCGATAACGGTATTCATCTGGCACATTACACGCATATCGATGAAATTAATAAAGCACTCGATCTGATTACGGCGAATGGTGCGAAGGTGATGAACATAGAAGATTACGGCATCAAGGCAGGCAATTCAGCGAACTTTATTGTGCTGGATGCGGCTGATGCTTACGAAGCAGTACGCGAACGTGCAGAAGTCCTCGCTTCGGTTAGAAACGGCGACTACTTATTCAAACGTGAAGTCCGCAAAAATGAAATCGAAGTAGATTTTCTAAACAAATAAAAAAAACGCTGTACGGAGTCAAGCTCCGTACAGCGTTTTTACTTTAAGCTCCCCAAACTTCGTCGGAGATTTCTTTTACCAGCTGAAGTTTTGCCCACTGCTCTTCTTCAGTCAGATTATTCCCTTCTTCAGTTGAAGCAAATCCGCATTGCGGGCTGAGACATAATCTGTCTTTATCGATGTACTTCGCCGCTTCTTCGATGCGCGCCTTAATATCTTCTTTATCTTCAAGTTCAGGCACTTTCGATGAAATCAGCCCAAGCACAACCTGTTTGTCGCCGCTCACTTTGCTAAGCGATTCAAAGCCGCCGGCGCGTTCTGTATCAAACTCGAGATAATAACCTGCAACATTTTCTTTGCCGAAGAGCTCATCCGACACTTTGTCGTATGCACCTGATGATGCCCAGGTTGAACGGTAGTTGCCGCGGCAGACGTGTGTTGTAATTGTCAGTCCTTCAGGCTTTCCTTCAATCGCGCTGTTATTCAGTTCAACATATTGTTCGCTAAGTGATTCAATCGTCAGACCGTCGGTTCTGTCTTTCCAGAAATTCTCATCGACAATCATGCCCCACGTGCAGTCATCCAGCTGCAGATTCGTACAGCCCGCTTCATGCAGCTCTTTAATGAAGGTGCGGTAAGCCGCTGCGATATCCTGAAGCAGCTCTCCTTCATCCGGATAAATTTCTTCTGTCGCCGCTTTAATTTCCGGACGTGTCAGCTCTCTTAAAAACTGTGCAGGTGCCGGAATTGTCTGGCGTGCAATAACGTCTCCATCTGCAAACTGATTAACAAATTTAAAATGTTCGATAAACGGATGATTCTCTCCGCTGATCTTTCCTGTCAAGCGTGCAGTTTCAGCTCTCGTTTCGACAGCAACAAAGTTGTAGCCATTCTCAACATCAGATTTTTCAACGCCGTTAAGTCCCCAGAAGAAATCGAGATGCCACCACGAACGGCGGAACTCTCCATCTGTAATTGCCTGTAAACCGATATCTTTCTGCTTTTGAACTAATTCTTTAATCGCTTCGTTTTCAACTGAAGTCAGTTCATCCTGTGAAATGCTGCCATTTTTAAAATCCTCGCGTGCTGCTTTTAATTTAGAGGGACGTAAAAAACTCCCGACGTTATCAAATTTAAACGGTGCTGTTTTTACTGCTACTGGTGACATAGCTGACCACTCCTTCATTTCGTTAATATAATTGCATAGTAGCACGGGTTCGCTGCAATAGCATTAACGTTTAAATTCATGGTCGGCTATAACTTTTAGCTATATCTTTACACGTATAGACATTTAAACTCTTCAACGACAATTTTTTCGTCCTCGTTAAATTCGAGACCCATTTCAGGATACAGCCAGCCAAAGAAATCAAGATGTGCCTGTCTCCAATACGATAAAGACCGATCACCTTCGCCTTCTTTATAAGCGATTTCTTCGTCGGCATCTTTAAAAACAATTGTATACACTTTCGTACATTCGATAATACATTTCGGAGTATCATCTGCACCAAGTATGATACTTAATTCTCCAGCTTTAGGGAGACCCTCATTCTCTAACTCGTACTCTTTTAAGCTGCTGCATGTTAAAGTCTTCTTTCCTGAAATGACGAGTTCTGCAAGCACATCCGTATCGGCTCCGAACTGCCAGGCCGTATAGCTTTTATCTTTGTATTCCTGATGTTCATTTATAAATTTTTCCCAGTATTGTTCTGTTGTCATTATTCTCATCCCATCTGCATTTCATACATTCTGCTGTAATCCCGGCCTAATGCTAATAATTCAGCGTGATTGCCCTGCTCTTTAATTTCACCGTTTTCAAGCAGAATAATCTGGTCTGCGTGCTGAATCGTCGACAGCCGGTGTGCAATTATAAACGTCGTACGGTCTTTCGACACGACATTCATCGCGTACTGGATCAGCTGTTCTGTCTCGGAATCGATATTGCTCGTCGCTTCGTCGAGTACCAGCACTTTCGGATTAAACGCCAGTGCCCGGGCGAATGAAATCAGCTGTCTTTCTCCTAAAGACAGCGTCGCGCCACGTTCTGCAAGCTCGGAATGAATGCCGTCAGACAGCCGCGCCATAAGCGGACCTGCCCCGACGTCTTCCAATGCTTTTAATACTTCCTCTTCTGTAATGTCCTCATTGTTCAGCCGCACGTTGTAAAGCAGTGTACCGCTGTATATGAATGGATCCTGAAGCACAATCGACATAAATTGCCTTAAACTCTGTTTATCAATTTGTTTCGTATCGGATTCATCGAAGTAAATCACCCCGTGATCGGGATCGTAAAACCGCATTAACAGATTAATAATCGAGCTTTTACCTGAACCGGTATGGCCGACCAGGGCAATCGTTTCGCCCTGTGCCGCTTCGATATTTATATTCTTCAGCACATCTCGTTTACCGTCATATGAAAAGTTCACGTTGCGGAATGAAATGTTGCCGTTAAAAGTATCGAGTGCCTGTCCTTCTTCTTTTTCAGGTTCCACATCGAGCATTTCAAATACTTTATTTGCTGCAACCCTCGCCTGCTCAAATATGCTGAGCTGATTGATAATATTAAACAGCGGGTTAAAGAATCTCGTAATGTAATCAACAAGCAGATACATCAGTCCGACAGTCAGTGCACCGGCATCGCCTAAAAATGCACTCGCAAATATATACACCAGAATCGCAAACACAAGTGAGCGGATTGAGTCTGCCAGATTCTCTCCAGTCAGACTTTCCAGTTTCACAAGACCGCTTGCACTGTCGTAATATTCATCGTTAATTTTTTCGAACTCGTTCTTAATTTGCGCTTCACGGTTGAACACCTGAATAATCGGCATGCCGTTAATCGACTCGTTAATCATTGCGTTCATATCGCTGTTTCTTTCTCGTTTAATATGGTTATTTTCATTGGAGTATTTTTTGTACAGTACACCCCAGATAATAATTACCGGAATGAACAGGAGCATCACTATGCCTGTCCAGACGTGAATGTAAAAAACGATTGCCGTAATACTGAATATCGTTAATATACTCACCATAAACATCGGAATGACCGATGCAAACAGCTGCAGTATTGATTCGGTATCATTGGTAATTCTCGCAACTACTTTACCTGCCGGCAGATTATCAAAGTATCTGATCGGCAGTTGCTGAACGTGTTTGAATACATCGAGCCGCATCTGCTGGATGGCTCTCGTTCCAGCTGAAACCAGTACAATCTGGGCATAATAGCTCGTAACCGCATGCATTAATTTTATCGTTAAAAATAGTCCAACCAGATATAAAATCGGACGTATTAAAATCTTTCCTTCGCCGAGCTTAATATGATTATCGATGATTGTCGCGGCAATCAGCGGACCGGCGAGTTCAAAGCCCACCATGCAAATCATTAAAAATATGCCGCCTGTGAACATTCCTTTGTACTGTTTAATATAAGACAGCAGTTTCACCATTTCCCTCATTACGACTCACCCCCCTGTAATGAAATAATCGTTTTGTTCTGAATACCATCCTTCGCCGTCAGACAGCTGTTTGTGTGTGCCTGATTCAACAATACTGCCGTTTTCCAGCACGATAATTTTATCGGCATGATGGACTGCTGATAAACGGTGTGTAATAATAATCGTCGTTTTGCCCTGACGGTTATTTTTAATGTGGTTAATGATGCGCTGTTCGGTCCGTGCATCGACGGCGCTTAATGCATCGTCCAGAATTAAAATGTCGGGCTGTCTGATCAGACTGCGCGCAATTGAAATACGCTGTTTCTGGCCGCCGCTTAACGACATCCCTTTTTCTCCGACGAGCGTATCGAGACCTTCCGGCATGCGTTTCAGATCTTCATCAAAAGCACTTAAGCGGACAGCTTCCATCATCTCCTCTTCAGTCGCATCCGGTTTGCCGAACATAATATTTTCTCTGACAGTTCTTGAAAACAGAATGTTTTCCTGGGAAACGTAGCCGAGTTTCTCACGCAGTTTCTTACGGTCAAGACTTGAAATATTCACACCGTCGATAATTAATTCTCCGGTACCTTCCGGATATATTTTTAACAGCTGCTTGATAAAAGTCGACTTGCCGCTGCCGGTTTTGCCGACAATACCGAGCGTTTCACCTTTGTTAAGCTCAAGCGTTATATTCCGAAGACTGTTACGGTTTCCTGTCGGATATTTAAATGTCACTTCATTAAAATTGAAGTTCGTTTCTTTCACACTCATTTCACCGCTCGTGTTTAATACGTCAGCTTCATCCAGGACATTCTGAATACGGTCATAAGAAGCGTTGCCGCGTTCCATAATATTGAACAGCATACCGAGTGCAAACATCGGCCAGATCAGCATGTTCAAGTACACGTTAAATGTAATAAGTTCTCCGACGGTAATCAGGCCGTTATTCACAAGCACTGAACCGTAACCGAATGATATCGCAATACTTGATGACACGACGATAATTGTCAGCGGCTGGAAGAATGCATCGAGCTTTTCAACTTTCATAAATTTATTTAAATAGTTTTCAGTTAAGCTGTGGAATCGTCTATTTTCTGCATCTTCCTGTACATAGCTACGTGTTAAACGGACACCTTCCACTACTTCGAGCACCGCATCGTTCATTACACCGAATGCTTCCTGGGAAGATTTATGACGCTTGTTAATCATCTTGCCGAGACGCTGTTCAATAATTGCAAGCAAAGGCAGCGGCAAGAGGGCAAAGAAAGTCAGCTGCCAGCTGATTGTAAAGCCCATAACGAGTATGATTGTCAGTAAAAACGTTGTCGAATCAAGGAGCGTAATAATTCCAAAACCCGTAGCCATATTGACCGTCTTTAAATCATTCGTTGCTTTTGCCATTAAATCACCGGTCTTGCTCTTTTCGTAAAAGCTCGGTGACAACAGCAGAAACTTCCGCATTAAACGGCTTCTGATAATAGATTCGATTTTAATTGCACCTTCAAAGAGCAGATAAGCCCACCAGTAAGTGACGATGTATGCTAAGACGATAACCGCTGCAAAGATTATTAAAATATTACGCGTTATTTCTTTTGTCAGTTCACCGTTATTAATTAAATCGATAGTCCGGCCGATCAGCTGCGGCGGAATAATATCGAGTACGTTCGCAATCAGTAAAAATAAAACAATTAATGCATAACGCTTTTTGTTCGAGAGAATATACCAGCTGATTTTCCTGATGTAATCTAACATAATTCACCTTTTTCCCAAAGTTCCCCTTTGAATTATTTCGCTGTGATGTCCCTTTTCCTCTCCAAAGGCACAAAAAAGCGCGCACTATTAATGTGCACGCTTAAAAATGGCATAAAAATAGAGAGGACATGCCTCTCTATTTTCAAATATATCTTATTCCGAATAATTTATAGGTAAGAAATTAGAGAGGTACGGATATTTGGTTGTGAAATTGAAATGTTTTGAGTTTGCTGTAATAATTTCATAACGCCTTACCCCCTGTTCATATTTTTGTCACAAATCAAGCATAAATTATCTTTTTACAATTTGCAAGCAGAATTTTCAAATAATTCAACTATTATATAGTAAATGCAATTTTACCCATCATACCGGCATTATCCAGACGCTCGAAAGCTTCTTCAAAATCTTCGAGTTTATACGACTTGTCCATCACCGGTTTAATGCTGTGTTTTTCAATGAAATCAAGCATCTCGTGAAGCTCTTCCGCACTCGCCATCGTCGAACCGAGTAAATTAAATTGGCCGTAGAAAAACTTGCGCAGATTAAAATCGACAGTATCCCCTGCCGACGCTCCGAAAGCGACTAATGTTCCGCCGCGTTTCAGCTGATCAACAGATTTGTTGAACGTGGCAGCACCGACACTTTCAATCACTAAATCGACTTTTTCACCGTCAAGCTGCTCGTTCCAGTCAAGTTCAGAATCAATCGCCTTATCGGCACCGAGCTTCAATGCCTGCTGACGTTTCTCTTTAGAACGTGAAGTGACATAAACAGTCGCTCCTGCAGCCTTGGCAAACTGCATCAGATATGTACCGGCACCGCCTGTTGCACCTGGAATCAGCACTGTCTGTCCGGCTTTAAGCTGTCCTCTCGTAAACAATGCACGGTAAGCAGTCATGGCGGATAATGCGAGTACGCCCGCTTCTTCCCAGTTTAAATGTTTAGGCTTCGGTACAGCATTTTCTGCAGGTATCGTAATGTACTCAGCAAACGTTCCGTTAAACGGGAACCCTGTAATTTCAAAACCTTCAGGCGGCACCGCACTGTTTTTCTCCCAGCCGAGTGACGGATTAATAATGACTTCGTCGCCGACTTTAACGTTTGTGACGTCAGCGCCAATCTGGTCAACAACCCCTGCACCGTCGGAACCGAGTACAATCGGCGGATCGTTTTCATTATGTCTGTTCGGGATAAATAAATCCCTGTGATTTAACCCTGCAGTTTTTAATTTAACGATAACCTCGTCATCGCTTATTTTATCCTGTTCAACTTCACCAAACTGAATACCTTCAAGACTCTGTACACCTTTATGATATATAGCTTTCATTAAAAATAACCTCCTCGTAAGACTTACTTTGTCGGTTTGACAGTTACACCGCCAGCTTCACCAGACAGTGTCCAGTTCGCTGAAAGCATGTTCTCTAAATCCTGCTGCTGGTTTTTATCGAGTTCAAGACCTGAAATGACGAAGTCGTCCACCTGGTAATCTTCATCGGCAAACTTGCCGAATTTCATTTTAATTAAGTTTTTCAGACCGTTGAAAGTCAGAAACTTCACTTTGTAGCCGTCGTTCACAATTGCCTCAAAATCAGCATTTTTGCTCAGTTCCACTAAGGCATCAAAGTCCATATTCTCTTTAACTGCCTTGAATTCCTCAAGATCATTTGCTTTAATATTTTCAATAATTTTATCGTTGCTTATGCCATTTCCTCTCAAAGTTTCAATCGCATAAGCTTCCATTAACGTAATCGATTCCATCTGTGTGCCTCCTAAAATAATGTTACCGCTATTGTATCATTTAGAGGGTTTTATGAAACGGTAAATAGCTTGGGATAAGTATTCGTTTGCGAACGTATGCGAGTGCTTCATCGGGACGATAATGGGTATGCACACATAATTAATATTGTATAATGTAATAAAACACTCGTGGATCTTTACACCAAACTGACTTCTGGGAGGGTTTCAGATGATATTTAAAAGCTACATAGATTTCTGGAAACGCACTTTTGATTTCAGCGGAAGATCGACCCGTTCTGACTTCTGGGTACCTTTTCTGATTCATATTTTTATCTTTCTTTTTGTTTTTTACTTTAGTGCAGTTATACAAATTCCGCTTGCGAGGTATGTGGTACTGCTGACAATGGTGCCTTCTTTTACGGTCACAGCAAGGCGGCTGCATGATACAAACCGGACAATGCTGTTCGCGGTTCTGTTTCCAATCAGTGCGGTTGCTGCACCTTACGGTTTAGTTGCCGGTTTTATCGGAATTTTTGCCTGGCACGGTACTGACGGAGATACAACTGTTGGCATCGTATTAGTCATCAGTATTTTATGTCTCGTTTTTGGAACGATTATTTTCATTTACTGTTTAATTCTGTTCGTCCTGCCCGGTGATAAAGAACCAAATAAATACGGTTCAGGCGGCAGCTGTTTAACATCTAATTCAAATAAATAAACTCACAAAGATATCGGTCAAATCCCTATTTGTCGCGGATTTTCATGTGCGAATCCAGTACATAATTCTTTAGTTTTCTGAAAATTGTGATAAAATTAATCTAAAAGACACTACTATTTTAAGAAGGGAGAAGAAAACAATGCCGAAAGTTTCATCGTCGAGATTATTGTTCTTTACAATGCTAATCTTTGTATTGGCGTTGGCAGCATGCGGCAATGATGATAGTACTTCAGAAGAAGCAACGACGGATGAATCAGAGACTGCAACAGAAGAATCAGCTGACGACTCGGAAACCGCAACGGAAGAATCAACCGATGAATCGGAAACTTCAACGGAAGAAAGTGCTGAAACTGAACCAAAAGTAACTGAGTTTGAACCAGCATTTCCAGAACAAACAAGAGCGCCTAAAGTAGAAACTGAATTGAATGTGGAGGTTGTTGCTGAGGGTCTTGATGTGTCCTGGGGTATGGAAGAGTTTGATACGAACCGTTTGCTTGTTACACAAAGGGACTCCGCAGAACTTCTTATTTTAAACCTTGAAGATGGTTCTGTTTCAGATCCAATCGAAGGTACACCGGAAGTAAATAACGAAGATCAGGGTGGTTTACTTGATGTAACCATTGCACCTGATTTCGACGAATCAAGGCTAGTGTTTATGACGTTTTCCGAAGATAAGGACGATGGTACTTTAACTGCTGTCGGTAAAGGCGTGTTATCAGAAGATGAGACCTCACTTGAAGATTTTGAAGTTATCTTCGAGGCAGAACCAGCCTATGATGGCACCTTACACTATGGCGGGCGTATTATATTTGATGAAGATGGCAACCTGTTCTTAACAACTGGCGAACGCTCAGATGATCCAATTCGCGAACGTGCACAGGACTTAGATGCTTATTTAGGTAAAGTCATTCACATAACACAAGACGGGGAAGCAGTAGAGACGAATCCGTTTATCGAAGATGAAGACGCACTGGATGGTATTTACAGCTATGGTCACCGTAATATCCAGGGTGTGGATTATCATCCTGAAACAGGA
>ERZ808028.2108-NODE-2108-length-10212-cov-4.956093_pt1 | contig 10212 bp, 3 predicted proteins | sample MGYA00380184_ERZ808028 | MGnify/ENA primary metagenome ERZ808028 (study PRJEB31490, sample SAMN06133397) | mouse gut metagenome | isolation source: J8_1 | host: mice | place: China: Chengdu | collected 2015-05 ...
AGCCGTTTCCACACCCGTTCCGAAGGTGGCTGTGGTGACAACGGCACCGCAATCAACTACAACAACCGCTGGCAGGTCACGCACTGCCATTTGCTGAGCCTGTGGGACCTCAATACGGAGAATCAGACGGTTGCCAACGGAATGAAGGACTATCTGGTGCGCGCCGTCGCCGACGGCGTGGACGGTTTCCGCTATGACGCCGCGAAGCACATCGAGCTTCCGGACGAGTTCCAGACGCATTCGCCGTATTACGACACAATCCTGCCGAACGGCGCGCAGTACCAGTATGGCGAGGTTCTTCAGGGCGATCCCGGCCTGAACGCCCCAGCGTACCCGGCCTTGTTCAACAAGTATTCCACCAATGGCGGCGGCAACACCGGATCCAAGTATGGCGGTCTCATACGTGCCGTGGTGCAGGACAAGAACCTTGACGCAGGACGCGTCGGCAGTCTGCAGGGCGATGGTGTGCGTGACAACCAGCTCGTGACTTGGGTCGAATCGCACGATACCTATGCCAACACGAACGAATACTCCAGCCAGCTTTCCGCATGGCAGATCCGCATGGGCTGGGGCATTGTCGGATCCCGTGCCGGCGGCGCTCCGCTGTTCTTCAACCGTCCGGTCGGCTCCGGTGGCTCGAATCCGCGCTTCGCGGAGCGTTCGTCGCTTGGCGATGCGGGCGATGATGAGTGGAAGCATCCTGAAGTCAAGTGGGTCAACAAGTTCCGCAATGCGATGGAGGGCAACGCCGAATACTTGCGCAACTGCCAGGGCAACAACTGCCTGATGATCGAGCGTTACAAGACCGACGGCAACAGCAACAACGACGGCGTGACCGTGGTGAACATGGACGGTGACAAGAACCTCGCCGGCATGGACACGATGCTCGACGACGGCGAATATGTCGATCAGGTCTATGGTGGCAAACTCACCGTCTCCGGCAAGAAGATTACCTCGGGCTCTGTGAAGAGCGGCAAGGTGCATGTCTTCTTCAACGCGTCGAACACGCCGCGTGCCTCGCTTTCCGTGACCGGCGCGAAGTCGTTCAAGACCGACACGACGCAGGTCACGCTCAACGCGCGTAACGTCAACAACGCACGCTACACCACGTCCGAAGGCGACTCCGGTTCGTTCACCGACGGCCAGAAGATCACGATTGGCGCGAAGAGCGCCGTCAACACGCAGATCACGGTCAAGCTCACCGGCACCGACGCAGACGGCAACCAGGTCACCGCTTCCGAGACCTTCACGAAGAAGGATCCGAACGCGGTCGTCAGCTACACGGCCTATGCGAAGAAGCCGGCGGCTTGGAACAAGATCTACGCGTATGTGTACGTCGACAACAACGCGGCAGCGGGCAACGTCATTCAGAACGCGGCTTGGCCGGGCGAACTGATGACCGCCGAATCCGGCGCATGCGACGGCACCGCCGATCAGGTCTATGAAATTCCGGAAGAGATTATCGACCAGGCCGGTGACGACCCGATCCGTGTCATCTTCAACAACGGTGGCGCCGGCGAAATCGCCGGCAACAAGTTCCCGGGCGATACGGCGACCGATGATCCAGATGACCATGTGGATGCCGCGGGTCTGCTGATCGACGGCTCCTATGTCTGGGACGGCAACATCACGAGCGGCACGTGGGAGGAAGCCTCCTGCCTCGCTGTGACCGTTGACTCCGTCAAGATCAGCCCGAGCGGCACAATCAACCTTGACCTCGCCAATGGCGCGACGACCCAGCTCACCGCCACCGTGGCTCCGGCCTCGGCTGCGAACAAGCCGGTCAAGTGGACCTCTTCGAATGAGAAGGTCGCTGTTGTCAAGAACGGTGTTGTGCAGGGCCTTGCCAAGGGCACTGCGACGATCACTGCCTCTGTTGGTGGTAAGTCGGACTCCGTGACCGTGAATGTGACCGGTGAAGCGCCGGTTGTCCATGACACGACCATCTACTACCCGGCGAGCAACTTCGGCGCGAACTCGACCTATCTGCATTACCGCATCGGCACCGGCACTTGGACGACTGCTCCGGGTGTGAAGATGGAAGCGGCTTGCGATGGCTATGTCAAGTACACGATCGAAGGCACCGAAGGCGGCCAGGTTGAGTTTGTGTTCAACAATGGTGCCGGCAATTGGGACAACAACGGCAAGAAGAACTACACCGCGAGCGGCGCGAACGTCGTCGTCGAGAACGGTACGGTCGGTTCTGTCGCGCCGTGTGTGACGGTTATTCCGGTGTCGTCGGTGGCGATTTCGGGTGGCAACTTCGAGCTCAAGGAAGGCGCTACGAAGCAACTGTCCGCGACCGTCTCGCCGTCGAATGCGACGGATCGTGCGGTGTCGTGGAAGTCGTCGAACACGTCGGTCGCGACGGTGGACGCTTCGGGCACTGTGAAGGCCGTCAAGGCCGGCACGGCCGCAATCACGGCGACCGCGGGCGGCAAGTCCGCTTCGGTGTCGGTGACGGTCAAGGGCGAGGATCCGGTCGTTCCGGTGCAGTCGGTGTCGATTTCTGGTACTGGTGTGTCGGGTGGCAAGGCGACGATCAATGTCGGTGCCGGCCTGAACCTGAACGCGACCATCTCCCCGTCGAACGCCACCGATCAGGACGTGACATGGATTTCCTCCGATGATTCCATTGCGACTGTGTCCTCGACCGGTAGTGTGCGTGGTGTCAAGGCTGGCATGGCAGTCATTATGGCAACAGTTGGTGGTAAGTCCAGCTCAGTCATCGTGACCGTCAAGGAAGCTGGACCGGTTCTGCAGTCGGTTGCGATTGCCGGCACTGGTGTGGCGAACAACAAGCTCACGCTTGCGCAGAACAAGACGGTGCAGTTGTCTGTGAAGGCTACTCCGGCGGATGCGTCGCTTGGTGTGGTGTATTGGTCGTCGTCGGATTCGTCGGTGGCCACGGTGGACGGCAATGGCAAGGTCACCGCCAAGGGCGAGGGCATGGCTGTCATCACAGCCACGGTTGCTGACAAGCATTCGTCCATTGTCCTGACTGTTACGAAGGGTGGTGAGTCGTCTGATCGGTTCTCTGATGTGCCGGCTGGTGTGCCGTTCCATGATGAGATCGAGTGGTTGGCTGCCAATGGGATCTCGACCGGGTATGTGGATGGCCGGTTCGGGTACAACGACAAGTTGACGCGTGCGGACATGGCGATCTTCCTGTATCGTACGGCGAAGCTGCATGGTGTGGGTTCAGCGTCCTCGTATGCGCCGTCGGCTGCGGAGTACGCGAAGTTCTCGGATGTCAAGCAGGGCACGCATGGGGCCAAGGAGATCCTGTGGCTGGCCAAGCATGGCATCACGCAGGGGTCGAACGGCAAGTTCAATGGCGGGTCGCATCTGACGCGTCAGGACATGGCGATCTTCCTGTACCGGTATGCCAAGCTCGCCGGTGTGAAGGGTGCGGCGTCGTTCGCGCCTTCGGACGCGGATTATGCGCGGTTCAAGGATGTGAACAAGGGCACGTTCGGGGCCAAGGAGATCCTGTGGTTGGCGAAGTCGGGTGTTTCGTTGGGTAATCCGGACGGCACGTTCGGGTTCGGCGCGAAGATGGAGCGCAAGGCGATGGCCGCGTTCCTGTACCGCCTCGACAAACTCATCTAACCCACAGGTGTTTCACCTAAACCACACGAAACACTGAATAGGGAGGCTTGAAGTAGCGACACCTCAAGCCTCCCTCTTTCCTTTGTGTCGCACACATACAGCACTTCATAACTGATTAAGGATACGAAGCGAATGTCAATTTCAAGTCGTTTCGATGGTCTGAGAAAGAAGACCATTGCAGGGCTGCTAGCCGCGGCAACGTTACTCGGCGGCTTGAGCCTTTCTGCAGGCGCGGCCAAGACCGCATCCGCGGCTCCGTTGCGTGACAGCTATTCGGACACCATTGGCAATGCCTCATTCGAGGCCGCACGCAACAAGTACGGCCTGACGAAGGACATGCGTGATGGCGCCACACTGCACACGTTCATGTGGTCGTTCCAGACAATCAAGGAACACATGGAGGAGATCGCGCAGGCAGGCTATACCTCCATCCAGATCAACAATGTGTCTGCGATCAAGGACAACAGCGAGCTCGGCAAGGGCAACTGGTACCTCAACTGGTACTACATCTACCAGCCGATCAACACCACCATCGGCAATTACATTCTCGGTTCCGAGGACGAGTTCAAGGAGATGTGCGATATCGCGCATCAGTATGGCGTGCGCGTGATTGTCGACGCCGTCGCGAACCACTTCACCTCTGAATGGGAGGTCATCGACCCCTCGTGGCAGAACAAGGACTACTTCCACCCGCAGGCCCCGATCAACGATTACAACGATCGTGAAGACTGCACGCAGAACACGTTGTCCGGCCTGTGGGATCTCAACACGCAGAACAGCGAAGTCGCGCAGCGCATGGCCGAGTTCTACCGCAAGGTCGTTGCAGACGGCGCTGATGGTTTCCGCTATGACGCGGCGAAGCACATCGAGCTGACGAACGAGTTCGGTGGTTCGCAGTATTGGAATACGATTCTGCCGAACGGCGCGCAGTACCAGTACGGCGAGGTCCTTCAGGACAAGAACGTACGCGAAACCGACTATGCGGCGATGTTCAACGATTCCTCGATCAACGGCGGCGGTGTGACCGCTTCCGATTACGGTCAGGAAATGCGCAACTCGATGAACGATCGCAGCGTCAATACGCGCTTCTTCACTGATTTCCGCCTCAATGCACCGGTCAACCAGCTCGTGACATGGATTGAATCGCACGACAATTACTGCGACCGCCAGTCCGAGAAGTTCACCGAGCAACAGGTGCGCACGGCGTGGGCCACGATGAACGCACGCGGCAAGGCGATGACGCTGTTCTTCAACCGTCCGTACGCTTCGGGCGGCACGCAGGAATGGTTCTCCGAGAAATCGAAGATCGGCGATGTCGGCTCCGACGATTGGAAGCAGCCGGGCGTCGTCGCGTCGAACCACTTCCGCAACGCGATGGTCGGCAACGACGAGAACATCCAGAACTGCGGTGGCGACCACTGCGTGATGGTCGAGCGTTTCAAGTCCGACGGCAATGCGTCGAACGATGGCGTGCTCGTCGCCACGACCGAGCGCGGCGGCCAGGATCTGTCCGGCATGACCACGAAGCTCGACAACGGCACGTACAAGGACGAGGTCTCCGGTTCGACGATCACCGTCTCGGGTGGCAAGATCACGTCCGGTTCCGTCGAGGCGAACACTGTCGCCGCGTTCTACACACCGAAGGTCGACACGACGCCGATCTCTTCGGCTGAGGCAATGCCGAACAAGGGCGACTTCGAGGATACGAAGGACATCACACTGCGTTCGTTCAACATGGCGAACGCTTCCTACACCACGTCCGAAGGCGCTTCCGGCTCGTTCAATGACGGTGACATCATCACGATCGGCGCTGGCTCTGCTGGTGGTGCGAATGTGACGGTCACCGTGACCGGCACAGGCAATAATGGTAAGACAATCAACCGCACGTACACCTACCACAAGGGCGCGCAGACCCCGGTCGAATCGGTGTCGATCTCCGGCAATGGTGTGAACAACGGTCGTCTTTCCATGGATCTGAACTCCACGACGAGCGTGCAGCTCAACGCGACCGTCACGCCGGCGGATGCGACCGTCCGTTCGATCTCCTGGAAGTCCTCCGATCCGTCCGTTGCGACCGTCTCCTCGGACGGTCTCGTGCGCGGCAAGAAGGCCGGCACGACGACGATCACCGCGACCGCTGCAGGTGTTTCCGCATCGATCACCGTGACGGTGACTGGCGAGCTCGTCACACCACAGGGTACGACCGTGTACTATCCGGCTGACAAATTCGGCGCGAACTCGACCTACATCCATTACCGTGTCGGCACCGGCACATGGACGACCGCTCCGGGTGTGAAGATGGAGGAGGCCTGCGACGGCTACCTGTCATTCACCATCGAGAACTCGGGCCAGGAAGCGGTTGAATTCGTCTTCAACAACGGCGCAGGCCAGTGGGACAACAACGGTAGCCAGAACTACAAGGCGAACGGTGACAGCATCCTTGTCGAAAACGGCAAGATTACCGAAGGGGCGTCCCCGTGCACAGCGATCATCCCCGTGACGTCCGTCTCGATTTCGGGAGGCAACATCTCACTCAACGAAAGTGCTTCGAAGCAGCTTTCGGCGACTGTTGCCCCTGCGAATGCGACGGATCGTGCGGTGTCGTGGAAGTCGTCGAACACGTCGGTCGCGACGGTGGACGCTTCGGGCACTGTGAAGGCCGTCAAGGCCGGCACGGCCGCAATCACGGCGACCGCGGGCGGCAAGTCCGCTTCGGTGTCGGTGACGGTCAAGGGCGAGGATCCGGTCGTTCCGGTGCAGTCGGTGTCGATTTCTGGTACTGGTGTGTCGGGTGGCAAGGCGACGATCAATGTCGGTGCCGGCCTGAACCTGAACGCGACCATCTCCCCGTCGAACGCCACCGATCAGGACGTGACATGGATTTCCTCCGATGATTCCATTGCGACTGTGTCCTCGACCGGTAGTGTGCGTGGTGTCAAGGCTGGCATGGCAGTCATTATGGCAACAGTTGGTGGTAAGTCCAGCTCAGTCATCGTGACCGTCAAGGAAGCTGGACCGGTTCTGCAGTCGGTTGCGATTGCCGGCACTGGTGTGGCGAACAACAAGCTCACGCTTGCGCAGAACAAGACGGTGCAGTTGTCTGTGAAGGCTACTCCGGCGGATGCGTCGCTTGGTGTGGTGTATTGGTCGTCGTCGGATTCGTCGGTGGCCACGGTGGACGGCAATGGCAAGGTCACCGCCAAGGGCGAGGGCATGGCTGTCATCACAGCCACGGTTGCTGACAAGCATTCGTCCATTGTCCTGACTGTTACGAAGGGTGGTGAGTCGTCTGATCGGTTCTCTGATGTGCCGGCTGGTGTGCCGTTCCATGATGAGATCGAGTGGTTGGCTGCCAATGGGATCTCGACCGGGTATGTGGATGGCCGGTTCGGGTACAACGACAAGTTGACGCGTGCGGACATGGCGATCTTCCTGTATCGTACGGCGAAGCTGCATGGTGTGGGTTCAGCGTCCTCGTATGCGCCGTCGGCTGCGGAGTACGCGAAGTTCTCGGATGTCAAGCAGGGCACGCATGGGGCCAAGGAGATCCTGTGGCTGGCCAAGCATGGCATCACGCAGGGGTCGAACGGCAAGTTCAATGGCGGGTCGCATCTGACGCGTCAGGACATGGCGATCTTCCTGTACCGGTATGCCAAGCTCGCCGGTGTGAAGGGTGCGGCGTCGTTCGCGCCTTCGGACGCGGATTATGCGCGGTTCAAGGATGTGAACAAGGGCACGTTCGGGGCCAAGGAGATCCTGTGGTTGGCGAAGTCGGGTGTTTCGTTGGGTAATCCGGACGGCACGTTCGGGTTCGGCGCGAAGATGGAGCGCAAGGCGATGGCCGCGTTCCTGTACCGCCTCAACAAACTCATCTGATTGAAGATGTAGTCCAACGAATATGAGAAGCCGTGGATGCAGCGTGATGTGAATTTCGCGCCACATCCACGGCTTCTTGCCACCCTGGAATAATTACAACATGCGACCGCTACGGCGCTGTGAAGCGATGTCCAGAATCGGCATGCAATGAAGGAAAATGGCGGAGACCTTGACAAGATTGGTGCGCGTGACATTGCGCACGCCAAGTTCCTTGATGCGCTGTTTAATCAGCTTCTTCGTGAACGAGACGAATCGGCGGTACTCGCCTGGACGGAATCGCTTACGTGATTCATACGCCCAGATGACTGCACCGCTGAGATACCTGATTGACCAGTTCAACTCGGAAACCCGAAGCTGCGGGAAATAGTGTTGCTTGGCGAACACATCGATGATCTGGATGAAATGTACTGTACCCTCGCACATCGCTTGGCTCTTGACACCAAGGATTGAGTTCGGGCGCACGCGGTAATTATAGAGAGGCTCCGGCAGGAAGTACACGGCATTCGCTTGGTTGTACAGCAGATATGCAGTGCCCATGTCTTCCATCAGATACCCTTTGGGAAAGCGGATGCCGGCATCATATACCCGACGGCGCACCAAGTAGGACCATGCGAAATTTTGGACTTTGTCGTCCCACAGCAGTTTCAATGCCTGTTCCGAATTCCTGCGCCCTTTGCTGGGGAATTTGCCTGCGTCGTCGGAAAGCCGCACAAGGGAACCGTCATCGCTGGCACTGTTGTATTCGAACACCACCATGTCCGAATCAGTCTCTTGCGCCACGGTGAGCGCGCGTTCCACGAGATTGGGTTGAATCCAGTCATCGGAGTCCACGCAATAGATATATTCTCCACGCGCACGGTCAATGCCGTAATTGCGTGCATCCGAAAGACCTCCATTAGGCTTGTGCAGGGCGGTGATCCGCGAATCACGAGCGGCCCACTCATCGCAGATGCGACTGCAGTCATCCGGGGACCCGTCGTCTACCAGCAGAATCTCAAGATGACCGTAGGTCTGGTTGACAATTGACTCCACACAGGTGTCGAGATATCGCTCCACATTATAAATCGGAACAACGATGGTTACCAGGGGATTGGTCTGCATATCTGCCATTCTCCCATGCCCTTCCTCTTCGCTTTGCCCACATTCCCAGTACCGTACTGTACGTGATGGGGAAGATACTGTGTTATTTTATGTATTCACGTAGAAAAAGCTCAAGCAACTGATATTCTCAATAGCATGGGTTTTAAAGAGAACATGAAAGAGGCGTTTGGCGCTGCCCGCATTGGCCGATTGAATAATCTTCAGGCATATCTGAAGGGGCCCGAACAGCACCGGAAGGAATTCGAAGCAATCGGTAGCCAGAGGCTCTGTGTGCTGGTTGGCATGGCGAATTACGGCAACATTGGCGACTTGGCGATTTCAGAAGCTCAGTTGCAGTTCATGCGTCGTAACTTCGAGGGTTCGATTCTGGAAATACCCACCATGCATTTCTGGGAGTATGAAAAGCTGCTCAAAGAGCATCTCAAGCCCCAAGATGTCTTGTGCCTGCAGGGTGGCGGCAACATGAGCGATTTGTATTACTGGTTTGAATATGAACGCTGTTCCGTAATGGAGGTGTTCCCGAAGGTGCGCACGCTCGTACTGCCGCAGACCTTGGCGTATACGGCACAGGATTCGTCGTTGCTGAGGTATAGCCAACGAGCTTATGCTCGGTGCAGCGACCTGCATCTCTTCGCCAGGGAGCGTGTTTCCGAAGAACTCATGAAAAAGACGTATCCACATACGGATGTGCGTCTGGTTCCCGACATCGTCCTCAGTCTTGACGCGGCGGATTACGCGGATTTCAACCTTCCTCGACGCACACTGACCACCATGCTGCGCAAGGATGAGGAGCGCAAACTGACCGATGCCGATTGGTCGATCATCCATGAGGCGGCACGTGCGATGTCGTTGCCGTTGAAGGAAACGGATACAATCATCGAGACGATGGACATCACCCCGCAGCAACGCAAAGTCATTTTGCGCGACATGCTGAACATCTTCGCGTCTTCCCGAGTGGTGATTACGGATCGACTCCATGGCATGATCTTCGCGGCGATAACCGGTACGCCGTGTGTGGTGCTTTCGAACAGCAACCACAAGATCCAAGGCGTGTACGAGTGGATCAAGGACTTGCCTTATATTGAATTCATCTCCGATGTGCACGAGACGCAGGGAGCCTTGAACCGTGTGATCGCTGCGGACACCACCTATCCGTTGGAGCGTATCCGCAAGGAGTTCGCCCCGCTGAAGGACTGCCTGCGCTAATATGGCATATGTGCGGGGCGGAGCGTGGAAAGGTGGGGCTGGGACTCAATGTTTTTTTGCGAACCGGTTGAGAACCAGTCCTTTTTCCTGCTTGTTGAGAATACACGCCCAGAAGACGCCGCCGAACACCGCGCTGTAGACCACAATCCATGCGATGAACACACTCACTGAGTGGATGGGAATGAAGTGTGCGCCGATGAGGCAAACAGCCAAAACACCCACACCGCCGGCGATAATAGGCAGCTGATGCCTCCAGAAGTACATCATGTTCAGCCCGATGCGTGTGTGGTAGTACCAATTCATGAACAGGCCTGTGCCGAGAAGAATGCTGGCGATGTAACCGATGGCCGTCGCCCAGTACCCCATGCGGGGAATCAGCGCGACGGAGATGGCGATATCGAGCGCTGCAGTGAGGAT
>ERZ808028.2109-NODE-2109-length-10192-cov-4.788730_pt1 | contig 10192 bp, 7 predicted proteins | sample MGYA00380184_ERZ808028 | MGnify/ENA primary metagenome ERZ808028 (study PRJEB31490, sample SAMN06133397) | mouse gut metagenome | isolation source: J8_1 | host: mice | place: China: Chengdu | collected 2015-05 ...
AAAATCAAGGCTTTGCCACCATTTGCCGAGTTACATAAGGTTAGGGCTGGAAATTACAAAATGTTTACACATAATACTGTTTGGATGGTTCAATTTAATCTGTTAGCTTTAATGGAACAAAAAGGCTGAATATAATACCAAGGATTATTGCGGCAGCTGAGGCAGAAATAAAGCTTAGAACACGGCGATAGGAACTGACTCCATAGTAAGTAAAGACAAGTGCAAGAATCATGCATGTTGTTTGAATTACACTACACCATGTTGGTATACAGTATGTTGTGCCGCAGTTAGTGCATTTGAATGTGCATAGATCACGTGTAAAACTAGCACACCGTCTCCAAAAAGAGATCTGAACGTGTCCGCACTTTGGGCATTCAACATGTGGATGAATCCGTATACACATAACTTTTTCTCCAATCAAAGCAAACGTACATTTTTGTGATGATAGTCCCGGTCATATTGCAGACCGGGGCTATCATCAGTGTTCTTCTATTGCTATTTATTCTTTGACCTTTAGAGGCACAAAAAGGCTCAAAATAAATCCTGCAAGAAAGACCATCACATATGCAACGAGGAGAAAGCAAAGCATAGAAAGTGGCTTGCTCCACCCCATTGCAAATCTGTAAAGAGGTAGGGTTCCAAACAACATGCAGATAATTTGAATTACGCCACACCAGCCAGGTATATAGAATTTAACTCCACACTTTTGACATTTAAATGTGCATAGTTCTGCCCTAAGAGCGATACATCGCTTGCGTAAGGAAAGTTGAACATATCCGCATATTGGGCATTCTAAATAGGGCTTAATATGTATATTTTTTTTCAATGCTTCCTATACCTCCTTCTTTGAAGCTACTAACCCAGAGTATACCACCTGCTTTATGCCGTGATTTCCAGTAATTAGGGACAGGTGCTTTCTTTCCATACATTTGTGTTAATGTTCCAACAATCATGGAGACCCGATCACCGGTCTTGTTATACCTGTAAGAGACCTCCTTGGCGTCATTATAATTGATTGCTGTGACCAAATCAAGGGCGTTGTAGGTATATTCCGTGGTGTAGCCGTCGGGATCGGTCCTGGAGACCAGATTGCCGTTGCCGTCGTAGGTGAAGCTGTGGGTGTAGCCCTCGGCGTCCACATAGCTCACCAGTTCGTTCCGGGCGTTGTAAGTGTAGGTGATGTCGTGGCCGTCCGCCTGGGTCAGCCGCACGATATTGCCGTTGGCGTCGTAGTACACGCGAGTCACATCGCCGTTGCCGTCGGTGGTAGAGGTCACGCGGCCCAGCTTGTCGTAGGTATAGCGGGTGGAATAGCCCTCGGCATCGGTGACGGAGAGCAGATTGTGATTGGCGTCATAGACGCTGACAGTCTTGCCGCCGATGGCGTCGGTGATGACCGTCAGGTTGCCGCAGGAATCGTAGGTGTAGGCGGTGGAGTAGCCGCGGGCATTTTTCAGTTCCGTCTGCCGCCCGTCGGCGTCATAGGTGAAGAGGATCTCATAGCCCTCCTCGTCCACGGTCTTCACAAGGCGTCCATTGGCGTCATAGGTGTAGCTGACCTCTGTGCCGTCTTTCTGGATGATGCCGATCACCTGTCCGGCGGCGTCATACAGGTAGGTGGTGGTGTGGGCCAGAGGATCGGTGGCGGTGGTCAGGTTGCCGACAGAATCGTAGGCATAACTGTTGGTGCTGCCCATGGGCGTGGTGCTGGAGAGCATCTGACCCAGCTTATCGTAGGTATAGGAGGTGACGTTGCCCAGGGGGTCTTTAGAGGCCACCAGGCGGTAGTCGTCATCATAGGTGTAGCTCCAGGTGTTGCCGTTCTTGTCCGTCTCGGAAATCAGGTTGCCCACCTTGTCGTAGGTCTTACTGGAGGAGTAATTCAGAGCGTCCTTTTCGCCGGTCAGGAATCCCTCGTTGTCATACTCAAAGGTGGTCTTGGCTCCCCGGGCGTCGGTGACAGACGCCAGCCGGTCCAGTGCGTCATAGGCGTAGGAAATCGTGCCGCCCTCCGCGTCGGTGATGGCGGTCACATTACCGTTGAGGTCATACTCGTACCGGGTCACGCCGTCCATGGGATCTGTGATAGTGGCAACAGCGCCCACGGAGTTGTAGGTGTAGGAGGTGGTATGGCTGCCGGGATCGGTGACCGTCTCCACCAGATTGCGGCTGTTGTAGGTGTATGTGGTGGTCAGGCCCAGAGGATCGGTGATGGTCAGAACATTGCCGCAGCCGCCGTAGGCGTAGCGGGTCACGCCGCCCATGGGGTCAGTCATAGAGGCCAGACGCCCATCCGCGTCATAGGCATAGGAGGTCTCGTTGCCCAGCTCATCGGCGGCGGACAAAACCTGCCCGTTGGCGTCATAGGTGTAGGACACCGTGGAGCCGTCGGCGTATGTAATCTTCGTTACGCGGCCCAGGACGTCGTAGGTGTAGCCGGTGGCATGGTCCAGGGCGTTGGTGACAGCAGTCTGGCGGCCCAAGGCATCGTAGCTGCTGGAGGTCTCCGCGCCCATGGCGGAGCTGGTCTTGGTCATCTGGCCGTTGGCGTCGTAGGTGTAGGACGTGGTGTTGCCCTCGGCATCGGTGACACTGGTGAGGCGGTTTTCCGCATCATAGACATAGGTGGTGGTATGGCCGTTGCGGTCGGTCATGGAAGTCAGATTGCCATTCTCGTCATACTCATAAGAAGTTCCGTGAGAGAGGGCGTCCGTGACCTTGGTGGTGTTGCCAACACCGTCATAGGCATACTGGGTGATATTCCCCTCGGCGTCTTTGACGGAACTGGTGCGGCCCACCTCGTCATACTGGGTGGTGACGATGCCTCCGGCGGGATCGGTGACGGAGGTCATCTGGCTCTCGTTATTGTAGTCGTAGGTCCAGGTGTTCCCAGCGGCATCGGTCATGGAGACCATGCGCCCGGCGGCGTCATAGGTATAGCCGGTAGTGTTGCCGTTGGCATCAGTGGCGGTGGACAGGTTGCCCCGGTCATCGTAGGTATACCGGGTAACATTGCCCAGAGGAGTCGTAATGGAGGTAATATTACTTTGGAAGTCGTAAGTATACCGGGTGATATTGCCCATCCAGTCGGATTCCGCGGTGTTGAAGCCGTTGCCGTTGACCTCGTAGGTCTGGACATTGCCGTCGGCATCGGTGATCTTCACCAGCTTCCCTGCGGTGGTATATTCATAGCGGGTGACCTCGCCGTTGGCGTCGGTGGCGGAGATCATACGACCCTGGCTGTCATAGGCGTACCGGGTGGTGTTCCCAAGGGCATCCGTCATGGAGGTGCAGTTGCCCTTGCCGTCATAGGTATAAGTAGTAACCTCACCCAGGGCGTCCGTGACGGAGGTCAGATTGCCGCCGCTGTCGTAGGAATAGCGGGTGGTGCCGCCCCGGCCATCCGTGCTGGATGTCATGTGGGCGCTGCCATCATAGGAATAAGAGGACGCATTGCCGTTGCGGTCCCGCATCCATGTCACCTGACGGCTGCTGTCATAGCGGAATTGTTCAGAGGTGCCGTCAGCATAGGTGATTTTGGAAATGTTACCGTCAGAATCGTGCTCGTATTCTGTGGTATTGCCCTCACGGTCTGTACGACTGGTTACCTGATTCAATTTGCTGTAGGTAACATACTGAGTACCGCTGGCATCCCTGGAGGCTGTAATGCGGCCCAGCTCATCGTACCAGATTTCACACAGATATCCGTCGGTCCCGGTGCAGATATTATGCCGGCCATCGAAGTCATAGGAGAAATCAAACGTGCCAATTTTATCGGCAAACTGATGAGTAACGTGTCCCTCATCATCCTAAAGCTGTTGTCAAGGGGGAATTTGAGATTTTTTCACAGTAAAGTATTTTACAGCGTCCAATTCGCTTTTGTGTTCCTCCTGCGGAGAAAGGTCCTGCGATTTTCCTGTCCCCTGCGGCGGGAGAGCATACAAAAATTGGAAGATTTATACAAGATGGTTCTTTGATTCCTAAAACACAAAATATAATATATTGCTCACTGTTCAACTGGCAAACTGCCCAAAATTGCGCTTTGAAAACTATGCAATCAGTAGAACTTAACATGCTTTTCTAATTTCGTCTTGACTTTTCCTAATTATAAAGCTATTCTTTACTCAAATATCAAATGTTGTTGGAATGTTACCGGTCTACCGGGCTTGACCAACTCTGTCTTGTTCTATCTGTGCGTTGTTGCATAGGTAGGAGAGATAGGGCTGGTTTATTTTTTAGGGAGGGGGGTGGTGAATCTGCGTATCAAGAAAGTGATAAACAACAACATCCTTTGCGTAGTGGATGACAAGGGCAGCGAGATGATTGTTACCGGAAAGGGATTGGGCTTCCAACGGAAAATCGGCGAGCGGGTGGACCCCGCTTTGTTCGAGAAGACCTATCGCATGGAAAGCAAGACAGAACAGCGCAAGCTGCGGGAACTGGTAACACAGATTCCCATAGAGCATCTGAAGCTAACCCAGGATCTGATCGAATACATCAGGAGCCAAATATCCGCCCCGCTGAATGAATCCTTGCTCATCACTCTGGCCGACCACATCAGTTTCGCCATCAAACGCAAGGAGAATGGCATTGAGTTTACCAATCCGCTGGAGGGAGCCATAATGAGCTACTATCCCACGGAGTATCATGTGGGCCAGCACTGTCTGCGGGCTATCCGTGAGGAGCTTGGCGTGGAACTGAACCCCAGCGAGGCGGCTTTCATTGCCCTGCACATCGTCAACGCAGAGCTGAATACCAGCATGACCGTGATGTATGATATTACCAAGCTCATTGAAGGGACGCTGGAGGTAGTAGAGTATTTCTACCAGAAGAAATTTAATCGGGAATCCCTGGACTTTAACCGCTTTGTTGTCCACCTGCGTTACTTTGCCCAGCGGTTGTTTCAGGCCGCTCCTGCTCCGTCCGAGGAGTACGATGCGGATTTTCAGGAAATGATTATCCGCAGTTGCAAGCAGCATTACAAATGCGCTCAGCATATCGGGGAGTATATCCGCAACGCCTATCAGAAAGAGGTTTCCAACGAAGAACTGATTTATTTGACCATCCATCTAAAACGAATCAATCTTAGCCAAAAATAACGGGATCGTGACCTTTAGCGGGCGAAACCCATGCGGCGTAGGCTGGAGCCATTCCGGCCTGCGTGGTATGGGTTTTTATAATTTTGACAGGGAGGAAAATTTATGAAGGACAAAATCTTTGGCGTCTTGCAGCGGGTGGGCCGTTCGTTTATGCTTCCCATCGCCCTGCTGCCGGTGGCGGGACTGCTGCTGGGCATCGGCAGCTCGTTCACCAATCAGACCATGCTGGAAGCCTACGGCCTCACCGGCGTCATCTATGAGGGCGGTGTGATCTACACCGTGTTGGACATCATGAACCAGTGCGGCAGCGCTGTGTTCAACAACCTGGCGCTCCTGTTTGCTATGGGCGTTGCAATCGGTATGGCAAAAAAAGAGAAGGAAGTGGCGGCCCTCTCCGGTGCCATCGCATACTTGGTCATGAACACCGCTATCTCCGCTATGATTACCGCCCAGGGCGGCGTGGAGGCTATGGCGGCCAACACCACTACCTCCACTCTGGGTATCACCACCCTGCAAATGGGCGTGTTCGGCGGCATCATTGTGGGCTTGGGCGTAGCGGCGCTGCACAATAAATTCTATAAAATCCAACTGCCCCAAGTCCTCTCTTTCTTCGGAGGCACCCGGTTTGTCCCTATCGTCTGCACCGTTGTATTCGTGGCTGTGGGCATTGCCATGTTCTTTATCTGGCCTGTTGTCCAGATGGGCATCGCCGCCTTGGGTGAGCTGGTTCTTCGGTCCGGCTACGCCGGCACCTGGATTTACGGCCTGCTGGAGCGTGCCTTGATTCCTTTCGGCTTGCATCATGTGTTCTATATGCCCTTCTGGCAGACCGCTATGGGCGGCACTGCGGTGATCGACGGCGTGACCATCCAGGGAGCGCAGAACATCTTCTTCGCCGAGCTGGCCTCTAAGTCCACGGAGGTTTTCTCCGTCTCCGCCACCCGGTTCATGGCAGGTAAATTCCCCTTTATGATTTTCGGCTTGCCTGGAGCGGCCCTGGCTATGTATAAGACCGCCAAGCCCGAAAAGCGGAAGGTAGCCGGTGGTCTACTGATCTCTGCCGCCCTCACTGCCATGCTTACCGGCATCACCGAGCCCTTGGAGTTCACCTTCCTGTTTGTGGCTCCCCTGATGTACGCCGTCCACTGCGTTTACGCTGGCCTGTCCTATATGCTGATGCACATTTTCAATGTGGGCGTGGGCATGACCTTCTCCGGCGGCATTATCGACCTAACTCTCTTTGGTATCCTCCAGGGCAACGCTAAAACTCATTGGATTTGGATTGTCATCGTAGGTCTGGTATATTTCGTGCTCTATTACTTTACCTTCTATTTCATGATTACCAAGATGGATTTGAAAACTCCCGGTCGCGAAGAGGGAGAGGAGGAGACGAAGCTCTTTACTCGCTCTGACTTCAAGGCCAAGACTGGTGTGGGACCCGATGGCTCCACTCCTGCGGCTGGCGTGTCCGATCCTGTCTCCGCCCTGATTCTCAAGGGCCTGGGTGGCAAGGCCAACTTGTCTGATGTGGACTGCTGCGCCACCCGCCTCCGCGTCACCGTGGTTGACCCGGACAAAGTGGTGGATGCCATGTTGAAGCAGTCCGGTGCCTCAGGGGTAATCCACAAGGGCAACGGCGTCCAAGTGGTATACGGTCCCCAGGTGGCGGTAATCAAATCCAACCTGGTAGACTTCATGGACTCCCCCGAGTCTGATCGTTTGGACAGCGTGACCGCTCCCGCTCCAGCAGTTACTCCAGCCAAGGCCCCAGCCCCAGCCAAGCAAGATGCGGTGATGTCCGCCCATATGACGGGTTCTGTGGTCCCTATGGCAGAGGTGCAGGACGAGGCATTCTCCACCTGTGTGCTGGGTGAGGGCGTGGCTATTGAGCCATCTGAGGGCAAACTGTACGCCCCCGCTGATGCAGTGGTGGATAACCTCTTCGACACCCATCACGCGATTGGCCTGGTCACAAGCGAGAACGTGGAACTGCTTCTCCATATCGGAATCAACACCGTTGAACTGGGGGGCAAGTACTTCACCGCCCATGTGGAGGTGGGCCAGAAGGTGAAAAAGGGCGATTTGCTCATCTCCTTTGACATAGAAGCCATCAAAAAAGCTGGCTATCTGCTCACCACTCCTATGATCGTCTGCAACACCGATGATTACCAGAGCGTCACCTCAGTGGCAGAAGGAGAGATTACAGCGGGATCAGCTTTGTTGCAAGTAAAAGGCTGATGAAATCGTATCCTTTTGCAACGGCAAACAGTCATGATTGTGGACCCATTTTACCCCAAATTCATATAAATGAAGAAAGGATGTATTACCATGAAAAAATTTGAGTACACCATCACCGATCCCGTAGGAATCCACGCCCGTCCCGCCGGCCTGCTGGTAAAAGCCGCCAAGGTTCTGGACAGCACCATCACCATCGAGAAGGTGGGCGGTAAGTCCGCCGCCGCCACCAAGCTCATGGCCGTCATGGGCCTGGGGATCAAGCAGGGCGATACTGTCTCCATTACCGTGGAGGGCGGCAACGAGGACGCTAACGCCGCCACCATGGAGCAGTTCTTCAAGGACAATCTGTAAGGGAGGCTGGATTTCATGCAGGTAGCAACCGGAAAATCTATTCTGAATGGCATTGCCATCGGCCCCCTGCGTGTTTACAAAAAAGCGGAGGCACAAACCAGCCAGACCTCTAGCCTGACCCCGGCAGAAGAATGGGAACGCTTTCAAACAGCCTGTGCCAAGGCCAAGGAGCAGTTGGCTGGCCTCTATGAGAAGGCGCTGAACGAGGTAGGCGAAGACAATGCCGCTATCTTTGAGATTCATCAGATGATGCTGGAGGACGAGGATTATCTGGACGCCGCCAAAGGAATCATCGAAACCCAGGGAGCCACCGCTGAATATGCTGCGACCACCACCGGCGAGAACTTCTCTGCCGCCTTTGCCGCTATGGACGATACTTATATGCAGGCCAGGGCCACGGACGTAAAGGACATTTCCCGGCGGGTAGTCAATATCCTCACCGGCCAGGATGACGCCGCAGCCCTGGACGATCAGCCCGCTATCCTGGTGGCGGACGATTTGACCCCCAGCGAAACGGTTCAGCTGGACAAGAGCAAACTGCTGGGCTTCATTACCCGCCACGGCTCCAGCAACAGCCACACGGCAATCCTGGCCCGGACCATGAACATCCCCGCCCTGATTGGCGTGGACTTCGATGACAGCTGGGATGGCAAGCTGGCGGTGCTGGATGGCTATAACCACTGTGTCTACATTGAACCCGCCGCCGAGCTGCTTTCCGCGATGGAGGCCAAGCGCACCGAGGACTTGAAGCAGGAGGCCCTTTTGCAAGGGCTGAAGAAAAAACCAAACGTGACGCTGGATGGTAGGGAAATCAAGGTCTATGCCAACATCGGCAACGCCGGGGATGTGGGCCTCGTCCTCCAGAATGACGCCCAGGGCATCGGCCTGTTCCGCAGCGAGTTTATCTATCTGGATTCCCAGGACTATCCCACTGAGGATCAGCAGTTTATGCTCTATAAGCGGGTAGTGGAGACGATGGCCGGGAAAAAGGTCATCATCCGTACTCTGGACATCGGAGCGGATAAGCAGGCCGATTATTTCCAGCTGGACAAGGAGGATAACCCTGCCCTGGGCTACCGGGCTATCCGCATCTGCCTCACTCGGAAGGAAATTTTCAAAACGCAGCTTCGGGCCATCCTCCGGGCCAGCGCCTTCGGCACGGTATCTATCATGTTCCCCATGGTGATCTCCGTTCGGGAGGTTCGGGACGCGAAAGAGGTGCTGGAGGAGTGCAAGGCAGAACTGAAGGAGCGGGGCGTAGCTATGGGCGAGGTGGAGATCGGCATCATGATCGAAACTCCCGCTGCCGTCATGGTAGCGGACGAGCTGGCGGAGGAAGTGGACTTCTTCTCCCTGGGGACAAACGATCTGACGCAGTACACGCTGGCTATTGACCGTCAAAATCCCAAGCTGGATAATTTCTACGACCCTCACCACCCCGCTGTTCTGCGGATGATCCGGCATACTGTGGAAGCCGGACACCGGCATGGCTGTTGGGTAGGCATCTGTGGTGAACTGGGTTCTGACCAGACCCTCACCGAGACTTTCCTGCGAATGGGGCTGGACGAGTTATCTGTCTCCCCCTCTGCGGTGTTGCCGCTTCGGAAACTGATTCGCAGCATGGATTTGAGCCAAGCATCAGAATAATAGTATAAGCTCCAACCCCATGGTTCCGCCTTACAAAGGTGGAACCATGGGGCAACATTATATTCTACCAGAATTTATTGAAATCTGCTTATGGATGCTGTTTCAGTTTCCATAATTTTCAGACGCAGCTGGAACATTGGCAAGAAATTTTTCTGGAAATTGGGTCAATGATTATAACCTCTCGCCCCTGTTTTCGAGCGTACCGCATTGTGGCCCCGGTGCCGCTGCGCCATGTCCCGTTATAAACCGCCAACAAGATAGATGAGTGATCCACCAGGTAGCGGTTGCGTTCCAGCATACAATCCTGGCTGTATTCCTGTCCCACATAGATGACCTCATTGGCTTGCGCCAAAATTGAGCGATAGCGCTCCTGCGCCGAAGCTGACCACTTGCTCTCCTGTCCCTCACAGGGCAGAACACAGTGCAGCTTCAGCGCAGGATTTTTCTTTTGGAGGTCGAGGACAATCTGACTGCTCCAGAGGTCAACCCCCTGGGCCATGCCCGATAGCCAGTCCGTCACACCTTTGTCTGCCAGAGCCTCGATTTGTTCTGCCAGAACCTCCTTCAACAGAACGCAGTCGGGCGCAGCTTCATTGTACTTCCACGGAAAACTTTTTGGCCGGTGGCCGGTAAATGCGCAGGTTGTCTCTGTCATCGGAATAATCCTCCCATACAAATAGATGCTTCGCATTATACCAAAAAATCTTGCATGTGTCTATTATCGTAGACTATCATTTTCACGTTTTCTCATACACTATCTGTTGAGAAAGTGGGGTGAGACGGTGCAATTCGACAATAGTGCGGTTGGGAGAACGATACGCAATCTTCGCAATAAAAAAGGTGTATCCCAAGATGTT
>ERZ808028.2112-NODE-2112-length-10183-cov-4.936473_pt1 | contig 10183 bp, 3 predicted proteins | sample MGYA00380184_ERZ808028 | MGnify/ENA primary metagenome ERZ808028 (study PRJEB31490, sample SAMN06133397) | mouse gut metagenome | isolation source: J8_1 | host: mice | place: China: Chengdu | collected 2015-05 ...
CTGACCCGTAATCAGGTGGCCCAGCTGGCGCTGAACGCCCTGAAGACCCCCATCGTGGAGGCCGACGACAAGACCTTCAACCTGGTTGACGGCAACGGCAACCTGGTGGTCACCGGCGGTCAGGTGAACTACGTGGTCACCGCCTCCAACCAGGCTTTTGCCCGCGCCATCGACGACGCTGAGAGCAACGGCAACGCCCTGAACGGCGTGAACGGCTACATCATCGAGCTGGGCGAGAAGCTGTACAACGGCAAGCTGAAGCTGGACAACGACGCCACCGATCCCTTCGACCGTCCCGCCCGCAAGTGGGAGTTCGATGGCAAGGGCATCGGCACCTACGCCAAGAAGGAGCTCCTGGAGAAGGAGTATGTGGGCAAGGTGACCGGTAAGGATCTGTACGACCTGCTGGGCGCCACCACCATTAAGGATTACGACCTGAACGTGGCCATCGACGGCGTGAACACCGCCGGTATCGTGGGCACTGACAGCGCGAATCTGAACCACGACTATGTGTTCACCGCTGTGGACATGAACAAGAACAACAAGGCCGGCGTGGGCAACACTGGCGTGGGCACTCTGACTCAGGTCTACGTGGACCATGAGAAGGACGAGGTTTCCATCGCCATCATCAACACCTACCTGGCCATCGCCAGCAAGAACTACGACGACAAGAAGGACGAGACCAGCATCTCCGCTTACTCCATGAAGCGGGTGGGCGACGAGTACGTCAAGGTCAACAAGAACGGCACCAGCGCCGCCACCGTCACCCTGAACCCCGCCGGCGAGGACTTCGCCCTGGTGAAGGACCTGCAGAAGGACGACGCCGTGCTGATCACCGTGGCTGAGGGCGAGATCCAGACCATCGCTCTGGCCGAGGTGCTGGAGAGCGTGAGCATCTCCGCCTTCAAGAAGAAGGACAACATCACCGTTGACGGAACCAAGTACAGCTACACCACCACCGCCGGCTACCGTGACGGCGACCTGGACGTGTACACCGGCAACGACGGCAAGGAGAACCTGAAGGACCGCACCTACAACGTCTATCTGGACACCTATGGCAACCTGATCGGCCTGAAAGAGGTCGAGGCTAAGAAGAACTACGTGTTCATCTCCGCCATCAGCGCCCAGGACAACACCCTGATGAACCGGACCGCTGATGCCAATGCCATCTTCCTGGACGGCACTGTGGACACCATCAAGGTCAACATGACCAAGAGCACCCTGAGCTTCAGCGGCGGCCCCAACGACGCCATTCTGAATACCTGGTGCACCTTTACCAAGAGCGGCGACATCTACACCCTGAAGGAAGTCAGCGATGTGGGCGTCGGCAACCGTCTGGCAAACGGCAAGTTTGATATGACCGATGTTGACACCACCAAGCTGCCTGACTCCGCCAATAAGGTCAAGCTGGCTCAGCTGCAGATCGTCTATCCCGACCTTCTCAACCCCAACGGCAAGGAGATCGACACCAAGCACATCACCCTGCCCGGCGGCGCTGAGTCTACCGGCGACGCGTACTATAACGTCTACGGCAACAAGGACACCGTCTATCTGACCGCCAAGCTGGGCGAGCTGAAGAGCAGCGGCGGCAACTACGGCGTGATTAAGGACGTTGCCAACCGTACCGTCGGCGTGGAGAAGGCCAGCATCTCCGTCTGGAACACCGGAAAGGCTGTTCAGAAGGCGGACGACACCAAGATTACCGGCACTGCCCCCGCTATCGCTACCACCTCTCAGGGCGTGTATGTCCTGTATGACATCGACGGCATCGTGATCGCCGCCGTGGTGGTGGGCGAGGACGCCGGCGCCTCCAAGAACCTGGTTTATGTCCACAGCTCCGGCCTGGAGGAAGAGGTCGACGCCGCCACTGGCGACGGCAAGGCCGCTACCGGCGAGGACTGGATCTGGTACCGCAAGGCTATCCAGGACGGCCAGGAGGTCATGCTGGAGGAGGTTGGCTCCGAGAGCTCCTACCTGGAGAACATGGTTCAGTACCAGTGGTACGAGATCAAGCAGAATGGCGACGGCGAGGTGGTTGAGGCCACCGACGCTGTGACCGCTCTGGCCAGCTCCAGCAAGGCTCTGTTCGTGTCCGACCACAAGGTCGTCAGCACTGAGATCGAGAAGGACAACATCGACACCGTGCTGTACTACACCGGCAAGGGTCTGCCCGGCGCCGGCCTCACCGGTGAGATGAAGCTCCAGGGCAACACCCTGTTCGTGGACACCAAGCACCCCAGCGGCTTCGCCGTGAAGGACGATGTGAAGGCCGTTCTGCACCAGTGGAACCGCAACACCAACACCACCGAGGTCCGCGAGGAGGACGGCCTGGACGGCCTCCAGCAGATCATCAACTGGGTGAACGAGTACAAGAACGCCCGTGAGGAGAATCCCTACTACGTCAGCGCCATCGTGGAGAAGGGCGGCGCCACCGTCGTCGTGGTCCGCGACACCTATAACTCCTACAATCCCGGCGACGGCGATGATAAGAACAAGGAGTTCACCTCCAACGGCATCACCCTGGTCGTTTCTGAGAACGTGAAGGCCTCCAACTTCGCCGCCGTGGTTTCCACCGGTGTTCTGAACTACCAGTTCGATACCGACATGGGCGCCGCTGCGAATGCTACCTTCAATTACAACTATGAGGTCAAGGATGCCAACGATGTTGTCATCAAGAAGGGCACTGTTACCAATGGCGGAGCTGCTCCGCAGATCAGCGGCACCATTTCCAGCACCATGCTCCAGGATGGCAAGGAGTACACTCTGACCATCACTGACGTGGTGCCCTCCGCCTACAAGATGACCGTGGACAGCACTGCCGACGGCATCGCCAAGGCCGACGTGACTGTGGGCAACAATACCTCCCTGACCTCCGCTGCTCAGGACGTCACTCTGAAGATTCCCCAGAACAAGATCGTTGCGCCCGAGAGCGTGACTGTCACCTTCACCATCACCGGTGTTGACACCGATAAGCTGGTCAAGGGCGCTGGCGTGACCGGCGAGGACGGAACCTACACCTTCACCGAGACCAAGGCCAACCTGGATACCGGCGTGACCGTTCTGACCGGCGTTGAGGCCACCGGCGAGGTCAAGTTCACCGTCACCAACGTTGTTGACGCCAGCAGCAAGGTTGCTGTGGTCGTCGAGGTTGATGCGGCGAGCCAGCAGTATGTCGATAGCCTGAACAGCACGATTGCGCCTCTGGCCTTGACTGCTACCGATGTCAGCCTGGCCAACATTGGTCTGACTGTCAAGTCTGTCGCGACTAAGTGGAGCTACTCTGTCAAGATTGACGGCAAGGATGTTATTAACCTGACCGACAATGCTGCGACCGGCATCACCTCAAAGACCAGCGTGCCTGTGGAGAATCTTACTGTCGGCAAGCCTGTTGTGATTACGGTTCACATTGAGCCCACGGAGTTCACTGTGCCTGCCACCCAGATTCGTCTCACCGGCAGCGGTACAGCCCAGGCCATGAAGTTCGACGGCGAGGGCAATGTGATTACGGCCAGCAATCCTGTGTTCGTTAACGGAGCTGGCTCTGGCACCGAGGTCTTCCAGGTCACTCTGGATACCAGCGATCCTGAGATTATCACTGCGGCCAGCGGTAATCTGAGTGTCCCGACCGGTTCCAAGATGCACGTTGACGTCAGCAAGATCCTGGACGGCTCCTACATCTCCCTCGATGTGCTCCAGGTGCGGAGCATCACCATCGATGGTGCGGACCCGATCTACTGGGATGTCAACAAGGCCTACACCCTGCCTGCCGGCGACAAGGGCACCGGAGCGAGCGTGGCTATTGATGGCGGAGCTGCTTCCTATGTGAAGTATGGCAAGTCCATTGCCGCAGCCGCAACTGCTGTGGTGATTACCAATGGGTATGTTAAGGTGACTGTCAATGACACGACAAGCGGTGGAGCGATGACTGCTGGCACAAACTACACCGCAATTCCCGGGCTGCTTGCCGGAACCGTAAAGGGTCTGCCTGCTGCTCAAAAGGTAACTATTACGAACGGCAAGGATACACACAATATCGCTGTTACCGTTACCGACAGTGAGGGGACGGAAATTGCAAGCGGAACAATCTCCTGCACCTCCGCCGTTACTGGCGACGCCACCGGTGCTACAAAGGGCACCTTGGATGTGAACGTTGGAAGTAACGACATTACAATCGGATTGGTTGGTACCCCTAAGTAAGAGAGAATTCCCCCGGGCCGAAAGGCCCGGGGGGCTTTTTGTCCACTTAGCCGAAAGCTACATAGAGATAGTGCACATTCAACTCATTCATCGCAAGTATAGGCCGCTGGTTGGCGGGCAGAGCGCTCAGTCCTTCAAGATGGATTGTGCTTCCGTTTTGGGTCACGATTACGCCCTCGCCGTTTCCCGATGCCCGGGGCTGTTCGTTAAACTGCCGGACCAAAAACAGGCCCTTATCGGTCAGTATAATGCGCATTCTCTGGTTTGGATACCGCTCCAGCCACATGAATTTGGGTGTAAAGGGCAGCTCAATGGTCTTCTCCGGCTTACCTTCTCCGATATATAATCCGGTGTGAATCCGCAGCGCGGTGGCCTGTAATTGGGTCAGCGCCGCGTCGATCTTGGCGTTGTCAGAGTTGAAGTCCTCCATCTGAATTCGGTCGCTGCGCTCCCACTGGCTGAGCTGGTAGTTGGGCGTGTGATTGGTTGACATGGTTGTTTCCTCCTTGATATGATAAATTTTCGAATGTAGGGCAAGGGCTCTGCCCTTGCCTTTTCAAAAGGCGGTATCTGATTAGGCAAGGGCAGAGCCCTTGCCCTACATGACGTACCCCTCAATAACCCCAAGAAATCCCCCAAAAGTCGCACGTTTCCGTGCACCGAACAGAACCGAGGGGAAAGTGCGCCCAAAATCGGGCAAAAAGCGGCCCCATGTGGGCGGCCAGGAAAAAATTTATTAAAAACGCAACCAGAGGGGCCGCAAATCCGTATTCATAACAGAGAGGAGGGAGAGCATGCTGGAATCATGGAACAACCCTGACACACTGGCAAGGCGGTACGCCCCGGCGGTCTACCGGCTGGCCTACGCCAGAACAGGCTGCCGGGCGGATGCGGAGGACGTGATGCAGGAGGTATTTCTCCGTCTGATGAAGGCCAAACCGGTCTTTGACAGTGAGGCTCACGCCAAGGCATGGCTTCTGCGGGTGGCCTCCAACTGTGCCAGCGACCTGTTCCGCTTGCCCTGGCGGAAGCGGGAGGAGCCCTTGGAGGACAACCTGTCCGCGCCGGAGGCCCCGGAGACGGGGTGTGTGACGCAGGCGGTGCTCTCCCTGCCCGCGCGCTACCGGATCCCCATCCATCTATACTACTACGAGGGGTTTTCCGTGTCAGAGATTGCCAAAACCATAGGAAAAAGTGAGGGAACCGTCAAATCCCGCCTGTTCCGGGCTCGAAATCTGCTCCGGAGCCGACTGAAGGAGGAGGAAAATGGTGAAGGACCGATACAGATATGAGATGGAGCGGCTGGGCCCCCGACAGGAGGAGCTGGACCGGCTTCAGGCAATGATGGAAGGAGGCGCTGAGATGAAACGAGTAAAAGGTCTGAGCGTCCGGGCCGCAGCCATTTTGGCGTGTGCCATTCTGATGGCCACAGCGGCGGCCGCGGCGGCAGTGCCCGCGGTGTGGGAGACCCTTCGGGGACACTTGGGGGTCTTCGCCCCCTATGCCCAGACCATCCAGGGGGCGGCGTGCAGCGACCAGGGCGTCCGTCTCCAGGTTCTGAGCGCCCTGTCCGACGACCTGGAAGCCCGGGTTTACCTCGCCGTGCAGGACGTGGAGGGGGACCGGCTGGACCAGTGTCTGAACCTGACGGGCCGGCTGACAGCAGGGGTGGAGCGCGAAGAGGGGGAGGCCCCGATCATTTCGGCCAGCGATGTAGGCACCGGTTATTTTAAGCTGCTTTCCTATGACCCGAATACCAAAACCGCCCTCTTTTCCGCCGGCATTTTCTATGGGGATCAGGCGCGGCCGGACCGGAGGGCGCATCTGGCCATCACAGGGATGGATACCCGAGAGGGGTCGGGACACTGGAGCTTCTCCTGTGCCTCCGTCAGCGGGGACACACTGGAGAGCCTGCCCATGGGCGAGGAGGACCGGACAATCCTCAGCCCCAGCGATGTGATCGGCTTGGGGTATACCGACGCTGTTCTGCCCAAGGAAGGGGTGGTGCTGGCGCCGGAGCAGAACCCCATGCCCATCCAGGGGACAGAGGATATTTGGGTGTCCTCCATGGGCTTTGCCGGCGACGGTTGCTTTCACATCCGCCTGGGGTTCGGGGACGGCGTTTTCCTGGAGGATGAAGATCTGGGCAGCCGGCTCCTCTGTGGCCTGACCCTGGAGGGAGAGCGGGACAGCAGCTGGAGCACATGCCGGGAGACCCTGGTGCCCGGCGGCATGGATATTCTGTTTCCCCTCTTCGGCCCGGAGGACCTGGAACTGATTCAAAGGGGAGATGTGAAGCTCAACGGGAGCTATACCCGGCCGGGACTTCAAATTGAGGGCTCCTGGACAGTGGAATTTCCTCTGGAGTACCACCCCTCCGTTACGCTGGAGTGGACCGGTGAGCTGGCCGGCAGGCAGGTGCGGCAGGTCACCCTCTCCCCGCTGTCGGTCACTATGCTCAGCAACGACCCGGGCGGATTCCATAACACCGTACTGTACGCCCTCAAAAAGGACGGCTCCACTGTGGCCGCAGAGCCCGACACAGGCAGTTATTCCAATGTGGGGGCGGATGGAGGACCGGCGGTCTGGAGCACCTTCAACACCTGGAAATTTCAGGAGCCGGTAAACCTGGAGGAGGTCACAGCCCTCTCCCTGGCGGGGGAAACCCTTCCGGTGAGCTGAGCCCGCACCTGCCCGCCTCCCGCAATTTTCGGCTTGGGTGTTCGCACAGCAAAAAGGCGGAAAAACAGGCGAAAAAGATTGCTTTTTATGAAAAAATCGGCGGGAAAAATCCAATATTTCATGGCGTGAAAATTTTTTCTCAGCTATTGCAAAATGCCTGAATTTCTGGTACAATACTAGAAGCGGTCCTGCGCTGTCAGGTGACAAGCATTTACAGAGCCTGCAAAAAGCCAGTTTTTTCTGTAAATGTTTTCGGATGCTGTACAGGTTTCTGCCTTTACAGGAGCGACAGATGCAATCAAACAGTCTACACCTATTGAGAGTATATGTGTAGTATTTGGAGAAACAGGAGATGCAATGGTAGGACAGCAAGTGGGCCGGTTGCTGTCCACATGGGGAAGGTGATTGTTATATCTGCATTCAAGCCCAATCGTTTTGCCGATCGAAAGGCGAGAGGATCGCGCGGCGTGTCATCCTTTTATGGCACGACGAGTAAAAGCAAGATCGGCACAAGGCCTCCGGAGGTATCTCTGGGAGGACCTGGCATTGATCTGGACGGCCCGCACGCCTCCTTTGGAGGACCATCCCGGTCGGCCAGCGTGCGAAAGCATCCTCGCTGACCTGGCCCCTGCGAATTTCATTTCGCAGGGGCTTTTTTATACTAAACCGTGAAAGACCTATGAAACAGAGATAAGGGGATTTTGTGATGGGAGATCATAATACAAGACCCTGCGGTATGACGATCAAGCTGGAGAAGGATATCTTGTGGGCGCCTCACCGCGGGAACGACTATATTTTAGGATACTTCGACAGAATTACATTTTCACCTGTAAAAAATTGGTTGGGATTTTCCCCCAGGGCCTCCGCCGTCCGGTTCGACAGCAGGCCGCCCAAGGCTGGGAAGAAGGAAAAAACGGACATCCCCTCTTACCCGCTGAGCGGCTATCCAATCAAGCTGCTCTATCCTTCCTCCAAAACCATCCGCTATCTGGAGGACCTCGGTCTGGATTATCAGAGCTGGCAGGGAAACGTGACCTCGCTTTTGGATGACTACCCCTGCGCCACTGTGGCGCTGGTCAACCTGACCGGAGATTTTAAGAAACACTGGTCCCAGGACGTGTGCGGCGAGCAGCTGAAGCATCTTGCCCAGGTGATCCGCACTGGCAGGTATCTTCCCCGGGGGGAGAAAAATGAGACCTCCGTCCCCTTTGAGGAGGCCGGGACGGAAGACATCCACCTGTGCATTCTGCCCAGCCTGGGCTACTCCGACTACTGCATTCTGCTGGCGGAGAAGGACTGGTCCTTCGCCCCGGTCTTGATTGAATACCTCCACCGGGCGGCCTATAAAAATACCCCCATCCTCTCCACCGACTATGTGATGCCCGTCTATCACATCCACCCCGGGGGGACCAAGTTGGAGCACCCTATTCGCAGTGGTGGACATGAGCGCGGGATTCGCCTGTCCATGCGGGTACATCTGAAGCCCGGCGCGCCGATGGGCGAGCTGCAGCGCCTGGCAGGCGATTCCATTGAGGTCTGTCAGCTCTCCGGCTCGTCGGACTGTATGCTGATCTCCAGGGGGGAGAAGGACTTCAGCGAGCTGTTGCGCATGGTCATGGCTGACCACAACAATGGCTCGAAAAAGATTAAAGATCTGGTTATCAGCACGGAGGCGACCCTTCAGCGTTCGGTAAACCGCACCGCGGAAACGGAGGACTGGGTCAAATTTTCCAAGCCGTCTCTTCAGAATCAGATGGTTAAAAGATTGCGGGATATATTGATCGAGTACTGGAATATTCTGAAGACGACAAACGGACATATGCGGCTTTTCAGCGCCACCTGGGAGCGAGTGACCGCCATTGACAATATCTGCCGTCAGTCCCACAACCGCGCGCTGCAAAAAATTATGGACCAGTGGCTGCTGGCCTTTACCGACTGTCTGAAGCGGGGGCTGGAGGGGTTAACGTCTATGAACCAGGCCCTGCTGCAGGAGAAGGATGAGGACAAGCAGAAAAATCTGGCCGGTCAGCTGGATGAACAGCGGAAGCGGCTGGAGGAGGCCCTGGAAATCTTCGTTACTCAGGTGGGCAGCTTTCTGGCTGATCTGTCCCGCTCGGACTGCTTTTCCATGGAGAGCGAGCGGTATAACCATGCGTCGGTCAGTTCAGCCACCGCCCTTCTGCTGGCTTACAACCAGTGGCAGAATGAATTTGTCAAGGCTGTTTCGAAGGAGGAGGAAAATAATTCCTCACAATACGCTTTCCTTGTCCGCAGCGGCGGCTGTGACCGTACCCACACAAACAACATTTTCTCCGATCTGGAGCCGGGGGTCCGCAGAAAAAAACTTAAAAACCGGAGGATGCGTGAGGACCTGATAGAGAACATGCCCCTGATTACCCATATGTCGGAGATGGCCTTGTTTGACTGCGGCGGAGCGGTGCTCCGCATGACCCATGAATGTATGCACTACTGCGGAGACCGGCTCAGAAAGCAGCGGATTGACTACATCTTTAAGTTCACCGCCCGGTATTTCGGGCGTCTTCTGGCCTATGCGCTTTTCTCTGAGCGGGACTACTGCGACCTCATAATCTCTACCCTGAAAACTAAATTCTATGTGGAGAAGGAGGAGCTGAACAATGACATCAGAGCCTGCTGGGCAGAGGAACTCCGGAAGCTGAGCGAAGAGATTGCGGCCGCCCTGTACGGCATTTTAAACCGCCGTTACGAAGAGGACAAAGACGGCTGGGACGAGCGCCAGTACATGAGCGCCGATCTGATCCAGTGGCTTCAGACGGAGCTGTCCAGTCAATTTCTCTGGTATCAAAAGGTTGACGACCCCTTTGAAAACCGCTATCCTTACAGTGAGACCGTCACGGTCCTGTACCGCGCGATGCTGAAGACTGCCGTCGATTTTTTCGGCCGCTGCGGCGAACGCATACGGAAAGAGGATAAAAGTCTGTCCTTCTGCGCTGTGGAGAAGCGGCGGCTGGACAATTACCTGAAGGTCTTCGACGACTCAGGGGAGTACAAGGCGCGGAATCTCAGGCGGTTTATCATCGCGGTCCTCAATCAGCTGCTGATGGACTCTCTCAGCCAGCCGGCCCAAGAGAATCTGCTTGGTAATTTTGGCGACTGTAATCTGGGCAATATACTGGAGTCTGTGGTATTCAGCTGCTACAGCGAGACCTTTGCCGACATTGAGGCGTGTATGCGGCTGAATGCCTCGCTGGCGGATTACATTTTGGCCTTCGTCTTTGAGGAGTGGAACATATCGATTGCCCTGCCCGCGGACGCCCCCTACACC
>ERZ808028.2113-NODE-2113-length-10164-cov-5.641122_pt1 | contig 10164 bp, 10 predicted proteins | sample MGYA00380184_ERZ808028 | MGnify/ENA primary metagenome ERZ808028 (study PRJEB31490, sample SAMN06133397) | mouse gut metagenome | isolation source: J8_1 | host: mice | place: China: Chengdu | collected 2015-05 ...
GACGGTGATATTCGGACAGGAGGTGAGTAACAAATGGCAAAGCGCAGACCGTCCGGCGACGGCATGGTGCGCAAGCGGGACGATGGTCGCTGGGAGGGCCGCATTGTGGTCGGCCACAAGGAAAATGGCGAGTCCATCTTCCGCTACGTCTACGCCGACACCCAAAAGGAACTGACCGCAAAGCTCCGCCAGAACATCGATGCCTACCAGGGCATTGACCTGACGGAGCAGAGCAGGATGACTCTTGGGGAGTGGCTGGATCAATGGCTGGATGAGCGTATGGTGGGAACTGTCCGCGGCCATACGCTGGAAGGATACCGGCGGGATATTGACAATCACATCAGGCCCTACCTGGGGCAGAAGCAGCTAACAAAAATCACGCCCGCTGATTTGAAAAACTTGTACGTTGTCCTTCTGGAGCGTGGACGGATCGCCAAGGGGCAAAGCAATCACCCTGGACTTTCGCCGACCACCGTGCATGGCATTCATACCATCCTTCACCACGTGCTGAAAACGGCCGAAGCGGAAGGTCTGCTGCCCTCCAACCCCACCAGTCAGGTGACGCCGCCCAAGGCGACAAACAAGCCGAAGCGCATTCTCAACAACGAGCAGTTGGACACCCTCATGGCAGCGATCCGCAGGGACGTCCTCTGGCACGACTTCTTCTACACAGAGCTGACCACCGGACTGCGCCGGGGAGAACTCTGCGGCCTCAAATGGGAGGACTTCGACAGCGAAGCCGGAACACTGAAAATCTGCCGCACAGTCATCACTCAGAAGGGCGGCAATCTGGTGGCAGGAGATACCAAGACCTACGCGGGAAAGCGGACCATCCTGTTACCTCACAGCACGGTGCGGCTGCTTGAAGCCAGAAAACATTCCGCGCTCACCGAATGGATTTTCCCAGACCTCCTCCACCCGGAACAACCTACAAACCCTGGTACTGCCTACCGGCAACTGAAAAAATTACTAGCGGATGCCGGACTGCCCAGCATCAGATTTCACGACCTGCGTCACACGTTTGCGACCCATGCCCTGGCCGGAGGGGTAGACGCCAAGACCCTATCTGGAATCTTGGGTCACACCAAGGCCAGCTTCACGCTGGACACCTACGCCCACGTCACGGGAGACATGCAGCGCCATGCCGCCAAGGTCGTGGGCGATTTCATATCCGATATTATGTAAGGAGGCGAGCCTATGGCAAAGCGAAAAAGCAATCGGGGCAGTGGCAGTGTCTATTTGAGGAAGGACGGCCGCTGGGAGGGGAGGTATGTCATTGGCCGCAATGAAAAAGGTCTGCCCAAGACCAAAAATGTGCTGGCGAAGACCAAGCGGGAATGTGAGGAGAAGCTCAAAGCGCTGAGGGACAGCCTCAAAACGTCTGAACCGAAGCAGCGCCCCAAGGCGGATATGACCTTTGGAGCGTGGCTGGATCACTGGTATCAAACAGAATGTAAATCGACGATCCGCCCCAAGACCCAGGCGGACTATGAGAACCGCATCTACCAGCATATTATCCCAGAGCTGGGGCATATCCCGCTGACCAAGCTCGCACCAGGCGACCTCCAGCAGTTCTATATCCGGCTGAAGCAGGGAGGGCGGCTCCTGCGCAGGTCGGAGTACGGCCCTGGCCTGTCGGACCGCATGGTGAAAAGCTGCCATGTGACCTGTCGGGTGGCACTGGACAAGGCGGTGGCCCAGGGGCTGATTTTGAAAAACCCCGCCCTCGTCTGTAAAGCTCCTGCCACCCACCCCAAGGAAATGCAAGTACTAACCCAGGAGGAGATGCAGCGTCTGCTGATTCAGGCGAGAGAAAATGATTGTTTCGAGCTTCTCCTGCTGGAACTCTCCACCGGCCTACGCCGTGGGGAGCTACTGGCCCTCCAGTGGGATGATCTGGACTTCCAAACGGGGACGCTGAGGATCGAACGGCAAGTGCAGAGAGTAAAAGGAGCGCTGACCGTCACTCAGCCTAAGACCAGATCCTCCAACAGAACGATTATCCTCCCGACACCAGTTCTGGACATCCTGAAAAACTACCGGCAGGGCATCAATTCCCAGTGGATGTTCCCCTCACCCAAAAAAGAAGATTCTCCTCTGGACCCCGCCGCCGTTCGAAAAAAGCTGGCCGCTGTTCTGGAACGGGCGGGCTGCAAGCATGTCCGCTTTCACGACCTCAGACACACATTCGCCACCAACGCCCTGGAACATGGCATGGACATCAAGACCCTGTCCGCCGTTATTGGCCACGTCTCCAGCGCCACCACGCTGAACGTCTACGCCCACGTCACCGACGAAATGCGGCACTCGGCGGCGGCAAAAATCGACCAGGCCATCGCAAAGGTGGAGCCTCAGCCGGAAACAGCAGCTCCGAAAAAGCTCACCCGCACCTCGTTCCAGGCGGTCAAGGGCAAATATCGCAAACCGGGGACGGGCTGCATCACACAGATCAATGACCACCTGTGGGAGGGGCGCTACTCCCCAAAGGTCAACGGAAAACGGATAGCCCGGAATATCTACGCCACAACCGAGGCCGAATGTGAGGAAAAGCTGGCAATGCTGATTGCACAGATGAAGGAGGAAATCGCTGAGCTGCGCACACTGGAAAAGGCTGTCTGAACACAAGGAAGCGACCTCTGGAGGCTATCGTCCTCCGGAGGTCGCTTTTTTCCTGTCTGTGGCTTTCTGTGTGGTCAGCGGAAAGACCATAGGGTATACCGTCACATAAAACGGGCAAAAAAGTTAGAAAAACCGCTCTTTTCTTTCGAAAAGAGCGGTTTTTGTGGTGGACGATACAGGACTTGAACCTGTGACCTCCCGCACGTCAAGCGGATGCTCTACCAGCTGAGCTAATCGTCCGAACAGCAAGGGTTATTATACTCACGCGAGTATCATTTGTCAATAGCCTGTCTCAAATTTTTCGAAAAAATCAAAATTTTTTTGGAATACACCTGAAACACAAAATTTGCCGTGAAAACCGGTCTGGAGTGTGGTATAATGATAGCAGCTTTGATCCCATTCTTTCACAGGAGGAATGTTCCATGTTAAAACTTGATCTCTCCAAGCTCAGCGGCTTCATCCCAGAGGACTATCTGACCTCCCGGGAGGACAGGCTGTCCAAGGCGGCCCAGATGCTGGCCGCGCACACCGGCCCTGGCGGTGACTTTACCGGCTGGGTCACGCTGCCCCGGGATTACGACAAGGAAGAATTTGCCCGCATTCAGGCGGCGGCCAAGAAGATCCAGGGCCAGTCCCAGGTGCTGGTGGTCATCGGCATCGGCGGCTCCTACCTGGGGGCCCGGGCGGTAATCGAGCTGCTGCTGTCCCAAAACTACAACCTGAAGAAGAAGGACACCCCTGACATCTTCTTTGCCGGCAACGGCCTTTCCACCGACGCCTTGCTGGAGCTGATCGAGCTGATCGGCGACCGGGATTTCTCCGTCAACATCATCTCCAAATCGGGCACCACCACCGAGCCCGCCGTGGCCTTCCGCATCTTCAAGACCATGCTGGAGGAGAAGTATGGCAGAGACGGGGCAAGAGAGCGCATCTATGCCACCACAGACAAGGCCCGCGGCGCCCTGAAGGGCCTGGCTGACGCCGAGGGCTATGAGGAGTTTGTGGTTCCGGATGCCGTAGGTGGCCGGTACTCCGTCCTCACCGCCGTGGGTCTGCTGCCCATCGCCGTGGCGGGTGTGGATATCAAGGCTCTGATGGAGGGGGCCTGCCAGGCCATGGAGGAGCTGTCCGTCCCCGGGCTGGACAACCCGGCGTGGCAGTACGCCGCCGCCCGCCATGCCCTGTATCAGGCCGGCAAGCGCGTGGAGATTCTGGCGGGCTACGAGCCCCGCTTCCGCTTCTTTGCCGAGTGGTGGAAGCAGCTCTACGGCGAGAGCGAGGGCAAGGACGGCAAGGGCCTGTTCCCCGCCAGCGTGGAATTTACCGCCGACCTGCACTCCATGGGCCAGTATATCCAGGAGGGCGAGCGTCTGATGGCCGAGACCGTGGTGAAGTTTGAACCCGACGGTCAGTTTATCATCCCCGACGACCCCGCCAATGTAGACGGTCTCAACTTCCTGTCCGGCAAGCCTATGGCGTTTGTGGCGGAGCAGGCCATGCGGGGCACCATTCTGGCCCACGTGGACGGCGGCGTGCCCAACGTGCTGCTGGAGCTGCCCAAAATCAGTGAGCGCAGCGTGGGCTTCCTGATCTACTTCTTTGAATATGTCTGCGGCCTGTCCGGCCATCTGCTGGAGGTCAACCCCTTCGACCAGCCCGGGGTGGAGGCCTATAAGAAGAATATGTTTGCCCTGCTGGGCAAGCCCGGCTACGAGGAGCTGCGGGCTGAGCTGCTGGCCAAGCTGTAAATCTAATACAGAGACAACGGAGGCCGCCCGGCCTCCGTTGTTTTGCCTGTGGAAAATTCCGGCGTTTGGCGAAAAGGGAGTGGACAAGCCGCTCCGGCTGTGCTAAAATACCTCCGACGAGTTTCCACACCTCGTCCAAGCGGGAAGCGTCCGAGCCGTCGTGAACAGGCGAGGCGTGACACGTTCGTTCGGCGGTCTGCCGCCGTTCTCTAAACAAAAAATGGAGGTTTTTTTATGCGTAAATTTACCATTCGGGACCTGACCCTGGCCGCCATGGTGGCGGCGCTGTACGCTGTGCTGGGGTATTTCGGGGACATCTTCGGCCTGACCTACGGCCCAATCCAGTGCCGCTTTGCGGAAGCTCTCACCGTTCTGCCCTTTGTGTTCCCCGCTGCCGCGCCGGGGCTGGTGGTTGGCTGTTTCCTCACCAACCTGCTCTCCCTATACGGCCCGCTGGATATCATCTTTGGCACCCTGGCTACCGCCATTGCTGCGTGGCTCTCTATAAAGGTGCCGCGCTGGTATCTGGCGGCCCTGCCTCCCATCATTGTCAACGCCATCATCCTGCCCCCCATGTGGGCCTGGGCGGAGGTTGGGGCGGTGGATTCCGCCTTTTGGGCGGCCTGCGGGTTTAATGTCCTCACTTTTATTCCCGGCGAGGCGCTGGCCTGTTATGTACTGGGGACCCTGCTGCTGTTTGCGCTGCCCAAGGTGCCCGCCCTGCGGCCCTACATGCAGGAGGGGCGCTGGGCGTATCCCCGTCAGAGATAAAGTAAAACCGCCCCAATGGGGCGGTTTTTCATTCCTCATTCTCCAAAAAGTAGGAGGCCTCCATGTCCGCCGTGGCCAGGGCGAAGGCCAGGGGGTACATCCGCAGGGCCTGGCCCACGGTGCGGTTGTCCTCCGGGCCGGAGAAGCCCATGTGCCAGCGGATGGCCATGGCCTCCTCCCGGGTGAGGCGGATGAAGCCATTGGTGATGTATACGCTTTTTTCCCCGTGTCCGTAGGGCAAGGGGTCGTCAAAGAGGAAGGAGGGCACCTTGGTCCACTGGCCGGTGGCGTCATCCTTCACGTTGCGCATGGTCTTTTTGTAGCAGCCGATCTTGCACAGGTCGTGGCACAGGGCCACAATGGCGATGGACTCGCCGCTGTAGTCCAGGCCGTAGAGCTCTTGCACCCGCTCCCGCTGGAGGTAGTCCACCAGACAGTGGTAGACGTTCAGGCTGTGCTCGCACAGCCCGCCCTCGTAGGCCCCGTGGTAGCGGGCGGAGGCGGGGGCGGTGAAAAAGTCGCTCTTATGCTCCAGGTAGTCCAGCAGCTTGTCGGCCCCCTCACGGGTGATGTTGGCCTTGAAAATCTCGATAAATTCCTCTTTGCAGGACATATCCAGTCTCCTTCCTGATTCAGTGCTGTTCATTATACCACAGGTGTGATAGAATTTCCAGGGGAGATTCTCGGGGGATGTTCGCCTCATGAAATTGGGAAAGCTTCCGCGAGATCCTTTCGTCCCGCCGCAGCGGCAAAGCCTTCCACCCTCCGGGGGGAAGGTGCCCCCGAAGGGGGGCGGATGAGGGGGCGGGGCGGGCAAGCTGTTCTTTCGGTTAGAAGCAAAAACCTGCCGCGCACCCTCATCCGTCACGGCTTCGCCGTGCCACCTTCCCCCTTGAAGGGGGAAGGCTTTGGGCATGTGCTGAAACGTGGCAGAAAAGGCAGGGGTAGAACCCCTGCCCTACATGACGTGTCGGCCGGCATTGCCGGAGGGGTTCCGCAAAATAACGATTGGATGGAGAGGTAACAGGATGCGCTACAAAAAAATTCTGCCGGGTATTTTTCAGGCCCGGCCCAACCGTTTTATCGCCCATGTGGACGTGGGCGGGCGGACGGAGGTGTGCCACGTGAAGAACACCGGCCGGTGCCGGGAGCTGCTTGTGCCCGGGGTGAAGGTGTGGCTGGAGGAGAGCGGCAACCCCGCCCGGAAGACAAAATACGACCTGATCGCCGTGGAGAAGGTCCGCCCCGGCGGGCCCCTGCTGATTAACATGGACGCCCAGGCCCCCAACCGGGTCTTTGGTGAGTGGGCGGCGGCAGGGGGGCTGGGCTTTGTGCCCACCCTCCTGCGGCCGGAGACCACATACGGTAATTCCCGGTTTGATTACTACTGGGAGTATTCGGAAAAGGGGGCGGCCCGCCGGGGCTTCTGGGAGGTGAAGGGGGTCACGCTGGAGGAGAACAACGTGGCCCGCTTTCCCGACGCCCCCACCCTCCGGGGGGTGAAGCACCTGGAGGAGCTGATGGCCGCCCGTCAAGCCGGCTATGAGGCGGGGGTGTGCTTCATCGTCCAGATGGAGGGAATGGACCGGGTGGAGCCCAACGACCGGACCCACCCGGAGTTTGGAGACGCCCTCCGCCGGGCCGCCCGGGCCGGGGTGGAGGTGCTGGCCCTGGAGTGCCGGGTGGAGCCGGGCGGGCTGTGGGCAGAGCGGAGCATCCCGGTGGAGCGGTAGGGGGTAAAGTTTTTCCCTTTTTGGCCGATGTACTCCATAAGAAAGCAGCGAAGGGGGAAGCGGCAATGAGCAATATGGACAGGGAGGACACCTTTTCCCCATCCGGGGAGCAGGCGCCCTCCGGCGGAGGCAGCCCCTCGGGGCGGATATCCATCGACCGGTTTGAGATGAAGCAGCAGTTTCTGGAGCGGAGCGAGGAGGAGCAGGTGGAGGCGGCGGCGGTGCTGTATGAGAAAGCGGTGCGCCAGTGGCTGCCCCCCGCCCCGGAGGCGCCCTCGGAGGAGGACAGCGAGGAGCTGGAGGCCAGGTCCCAGGAGCTGAAGCTGCGGCAGAAATGTATGGACATCGCCGCCCTGATGATGGTGGAGGAGCTGGAGGACGGCGAGGAGGAATAAAGCGAGACACCTGGCAGGCCTGATGCGGCCTGCCAGGTGTTTTTAAATCTCCCGCCGGCCCTCCAGGGCGCGGACCAGGGTGGCGTCGTCGGCGTACTCCAGGTGGCTGCCCACGGGGATGCCGTAGGCCAGGCGGGTCACCTTCACCTGAAAGGGTTTTAACAGCCGGGACAGGTACATGGCGGTGGCCTCCCCCTCGGTGTCTGGGTTGGTGGCCATGATGACCTCCTCAATCCCGCCAGCGGACACCCGCTCCACCAGAGACTTGATATGCAGATCGTCGGGCCCCACCCGGTTCATGGGGGAGAGGACCCCGTGGAGGACGTGGTACAGCCCGGTGTACTCCCGGCTGCGCTCCATGGCCACCACGTCCTTGGGGTCGGCCACCACGCAGATTACGGCGCTGTCCCGCTTGGCGCTGGCGCAGATGGGACAGGGGCCGTCCCCCTCGGTGAGGTTCTGGCAGACGGGACAGGTGTGGATATGGGCCTTGGCGTCGGTGATAGCCCGGGCGAAGGCGGCGGCCTCCTCCTCGGGCAGGGAGAGCACATGAAAGGCCAGCCGCTGGGCGGATTTAATACCCACCCCGGGCAGCTTGGCGAAGTGCTCCACTAAATTTTCCAGTGCGGGGGGAAAGTACTGCATCGTCGTTACCCTCTCAGCGCCGCGATGGCGGCGGAAATATCGGCCGCGCCGTAGACGGCAGAGCCGGCCACCAGCACGTTGGCCCCGGCCTCCACCACCAGGGGGGCGGTGCCGGGGGCGACGCCTCCGTCCACCTCCAGCTCACAGGCGGGGTTGTACTTCTGGATGATGGCCCGGACGTGCCGGATGGTGTCCAGCTGGTCCTCCATAAAGGCCTGGCCGCCAAAGCCGGGCTCCACCGTCATCACCAGCACCATGTCCAACTCCTCAATATAGGGCAGGACGGCCTCCGCCTTGGTGATGGGCCGCAGGGCCACCGCCTTTTTCACGCCGCACTCCCCCATGATGCGCAGGGCCTCGGCAATGCGGGTGGGGTGGTCGGCCTCCAGGTGGACGGACAGCAGGTCCGCCCCCGCCCCAGCGAAGGCCTCGATATACCGCACCGGCTTTTCCACCATGAGGTGGACATCCAGAAACATATCGGCGCACTTGCGGATGGACTTTACCACCGGTACGCCGATGGTGATGTTGGGCACAAAGGCGCCGTCCATCACATCCACGTGGAGGTAGTCGGCGGAGGACACCGCTTTGATGTCCCGCTCCAGGTTGGCGAAGTCGGCGGACAGGATGGATGGTGCAATTTTAATCATGACGTGCTCCTCCTTTTTATGGACAGGCGCTGAGGACAGCCCCGGCGCATAGGATAATGCAGCGGAGAGAGGCCCCGGGCGCGGGTGGATCGCTCCAGGCCGGTCCCACGGTCCAAACCCGTCCCCCGCCGGCCCGGCCGGCCCGCCGCTTTCAGATAGCCGTCCGCCGGAGGCCGTTTCGGTCCCCGGCGGGCGGCAGAGGACAACTCAGGTGTAGAAATCCCCGGTGTCCGCCTCCTTGGCCTGGAAGCCCTGGGCCCGGAGGGCGGAGAGGATCTGCTCCTTGTGCTCGTGGCCGAAAGCCTCCAGGGTGACCCGCAGCTCAACGCCGGACTGGCGGTTGATGTTGACAAACTGGTTGTGCTCCAGCTTGATGACGTTGCCGTTGTTGCCGGCCAGAATCTGGGCCACCGCCAGCAGGGAGCCGGGGCGGTCGGGGAGCTGGACGGCAAAGGTGAAGATGCGCCCCCGCTGGATCAGCCCGTGCTGGACCAGGGAGGACATGGTAATCACGTCCATGTTGCCCCCGGAGAGGACGCACACCACATTCTTGCCCTCGTACCCCAGGTGGCGCAGGGCAGCCACGGGGAGCAGGCCGGCGTTTTCCACCACCATCTTGTGCCGCTCCATAATGTCCAGGAAGGCCTCCACCAGCTCGCTGTCGTCGATGGTGATGATGCGGTCGATGTTCTTCTGTACATAGGGGAAGACCAGGTCGCCGGGGGTCTTCACCGCCACCCCGTCGGCGATGGTGGTGGCGGCAGGGAGGGTGACCACATGTCCCGCCTCCAGGCTGGCCTGCATGGAGGCCGCCCCGGTGGGCTCCACGCCGATGACCTCCACGTGGGGGTTGAGCAGCTTGGCCAGGGTAGACACCCCGGCGGCCAGGCCGCCCCCGCCGATGGGCACCAGAATGGCCTCCACGTCGGGCAGGTCCTGGAAAATCTCATAGGCGATGGTGCCCTGGCCGGTGGCCAGGGTGAGGTCGTTGAAGGGATGGACGTAGGTGAGCCCCTCCTCCTGGGCCATTTTTGCGGCCAGCTCAGCGGCGTCGTCGAAGACCTCGCCGTGGAGGACCACCTGGGCCCCGTAGTCCTTGGTGTTGTTCACCTTCACCAGGGGGGTGGTGGTGGGCATGACAATGGTGGCCGCCACCCCGGCGGCCTGGGCGGCGTAGGCCACCCCCTGGGCGTGGTTGCCGGCGGAGGCCGTCACCAGGCCCCGGTCCTTCTCCTCCTGGGTCAGGGTGCTGATCTTATAGTAGGCCCCCCGGAGCTTGTAGGCCCCGGTGGCCTGCATGTTCTCTGGCTTGAGATAGACGCTGTTTCCGCAGTTTTTGGACAGGTATGGGGAGTGAATCAGCGGCGTGGGCCGCAGAACGGCCTGTAAAACGCTGCGGGCCGCCTTGAAGGATTCCAGGGTGAGCATAGTTGGGTGTCTCCTTTGTGTAAAAATCAGGATACCCTTTATCATACTGAATTGTATGGGAGAAGTCAATGAAAAATGGGACAAGTTTCTCGTTTGCCTCGCAAATTTAGGAAACCCGCCGTCCCCGCAGGGAAAAGCCTTCCACCCTCCGGGGGGAAGGTGCCCCCGAAGGGGG
>ERZ808028.2114-NODE-2114-length-10162-cov-3.724641_pt1 | contig 10162 bp, 13 predicted proteins | sample MGYA00380184_ERZ808028 | MGnify/ENA primary metagenome ERZ808028 (study PRJEB31490, sample SAMN06133397) | mouse gut metagenome | isolation source: J8_1 | host: mice | place: China: Chengdu | collected 2015-05 ...
TCCTGCTTCTGGTACTGGCGGATAAGGTCAACCGCACTTTCTCTTGTGGCGGTGCTGCCTTGCTGCATCCCGTCCTTGAAAATATAAAACTTTCCATCGTTTCCTCCTTTACAAGTCCATCATTTCTCTGACAACACGTTCTGCCATCTTGACCGCACCGACAAGGACGAGCATATTGAAAACAAGCTCTCCGATATAGCTCTACACCATCGACACCGCCGCTGCATCGGGATTGACCGCAGGGGGCGTTGCCGCAAAGAGGGAGAAGATGATGCAGGCAAGCACGATGATAGCTCCCTCCAGACATACGGCGGAGTAGCTCTTGATGAAGCTCTTTCCCACGCTCTGGCTCGGTGAGCCTGCAAAGGTGGAAAGCGGCACGGGGGCGATGGCGGTGTAGAGGTAGAGCTTGAAAAACCTGCCGTACACCGACATAATCATAATGAACGACAGCACCGTGATGAACAGTCCGCCTATGAGCGTCACCGCCCATAGGGGGATGCTCTCGAAAAAGCCGCAGTCCTCCACCGCCGTCACGATTTCCAAGGGCAGTACCGTCTGCTGTGCCGAACCGAAGCCTGCGGCGTTCATAATGGTGGAGATTAGCCCCTGCACGATTCTGAACAGAGCCATCATCAGCTCCAGTCCGTAAGTCACCGCACCTTTGGCAAGGGCAAAGCGGATAAAGAGCTTTAATGCCTGCTCTGGGCGTTTCACTTCGGCAAAGTTGCCTGCGGTATGCATCACGCCCACTACGAAAAACAGCACGAGCAGGGCAAGCCCGACAGCCTGTACCGCACCGTGGATGTTGACGATTACATTCCAGATAGTGCCGCCCTTGAACTGCTCTGGGGACTGGGTTATGAGCTGCCATATCTCCGACAGCTTCTCATTCCATGTGTTAAGGGCGTTCTCTAAATTCTGCACAATCCAGTTATCTGACATTTGACCACCTCCGTTCTTAAAATTGGGCGGCGGGGCAGGTTCCGCAAAGCGGATCCGCCCCGCTGCCTTAGTCTTGTGTCAGTCTTTCAATGAGCTGCCTTTTCCCTTAGCCTGTGATAAGGGTCAGAATCTCCTTGGCAAAGGTAATCACCACGCCGCCCGCAAGGGTGAGGAATCCGTTTGCCCTCTGGGACGGGTCGTGGGATTTCAGCGACAAGCCCACCTGCACGATGCCGAAGCCGAGCATAATCATACCGACAGCCCTTACCAGACCGAAAATGAAATCGGAGAGGTTGTTCACCACCTGTATGGGGTCGTTGGCGGCAAAGGCGGTCATGGAAGTGCCAAGCACCATCGTGAGGGCAAGCACCGCTACGCAGTAGTGGCGAAAGCCTTTCTTGACCTTGCCCGTCATGGGCAGCTTTGTGGTTGCTTTCTTCTGGGTGTCCTTCTTGTTGAAAAATCTCATGGTGTAATCCTCCTTAAATTTGATATATTTCTTCTAAGTCCTGTTCGGACAGAAGCTCATAGGATGTGCTGACAGCAATAACGCTTGTGGCGTTCTTTGGAATGTCGCTGTCAAACACAAGGGTTGCGACAGCCTGCGTAGGCTCGCCGTGGAGATAGGGCGGCTGCCCTCCGTCAGTCGTCAGTTTCACATTGGGGTGCTTTAGGATGTCGTACTTAAAATCCATGACGGGGCGTTCCCCACGCACAAAAAGAAGTGCGTAGCGGTTGTCGAGCATACGCACCTCGTCTGGCGTTAAAAGCTCACGCCCCGAAATCTGGTAGTTGGTGGAATAGTTCCCGCTGCGTCCAGAGCTTTTCCCGTAGGTGTTGGTGTCGATGGTCGCCTTGCCCAGAAGCTCCGACACATACTTGTGGGTGCTTTGCTCGTTGCCGCCCAGATACAGAAATTCATCGCAGTTGCCGACTATGCTTTCCCATTGCTTTTCAAAGAGGGCTTTGAGCTGTGCCAAATTTTGCAGGATAATACTCACCGAAACGCCCCTTGACCGCATGACGCTCAAAATCTTGTCAAAGTCATCGGGCAGCGAAACATTGGCAAATTCGTCCATGATAAAGTGGCAATGCACGGGCAGGCTCCCACCGTACTTGTGGTCGGCAAGGTAGAAAAGCTGTTGGAATAGCTGCGTGTATAGCACGGACACAAGGAAGTTAAAGCTCGTGTCGTTGTCGGGTATCAAGGCGAACAGGGCGACTTTCTTCTCCCCAAGGCTCGGCAGGTCAAGCTCGTCCGTTGCGGTTAGGGATGCAAGGCTCTCCAGATTGAACTTCTCAAGCCTTGCGGCAAGGGTTATCTGGATGCTCTTTAGGGTCTTGGCAGAGCCAGAGTGGTAGTCACGGTAGTATTTGAGGGCGATATGCTCTGGGTTTACCATCTCCAGACGGTCAAACAGCTCGTCTAAAGGGCTAACATAGCTGTCATCGTCCTCCCGTACCTCGCCTGCCCGCAAAAGCTCCATCACCATCGGGAAATTCTGCTCGTCTGGCGGTGCTTCGTATTTCAGATAGAACACCAAGGATAAGAGCAGCATACTCGCCGCCGTATCCCAGAACGGGTCTTGGGACTGGCTGCCTTTCGGCGTGGTGGCTTTGAACAGATTGGTTACAAGCCGCTGCACATCGTTGTCGTTCCGAAGATAGACAAAAGGGTTGTAACAATGGCTGCGGTGCATATTGATAAGGTCGAGGACACGCACCTCATAGCCTTTCTTCTCCAAAAGACCGCCCACATCACGGACGATTTCGCCTTTGGGGTCTAAAATCACCATTGAGGTGTTGCACTGCATGGCGTTAGGCTTGCAGAAGAAGCGTGTTTTTCCTGCACCAGAGCCGCCGCATACCAAAATATTCAGATTGCGGCGGTGCTTTTTGCCGTTCAGCCCGATGCGGACATTCTGGGTCAGCAGCTTATTTTGTGATGCGTCCTTATCTCGGTACTTCTTGTTGAGCGTACCTGCGTTGCCCCATTTTGCAGAGCCGTGTTCCTCGCCCTTGCGGTAGTTCCTGCGTGTGGAGAGATAAATCCCGATGCCCATGCCGTAGGCAAGCAGAAAAATAAGGACAGTCCTCAAACTGTCCTCGCACACCGTTATCTGGAACGGATTGTTTATCGCCACGGATAGGTTAGAGATTATCTCCACGATGCCGCCGCTGACATAGGGTGCGGTCAGCAGGGCAAGCCACACGACAGGGATGATGCCGCAGGCGGCAAGGATTACGGCTGTTTTCTGGTCGTCACCGTTCCTCATGGCATCGGCACTTGCAGGGTGCGACTTTTACTTTCTTGCTCTTTGCGGTAGCCACCGTTTCAATCAGCTCGTCCACGGGGTCGGTGGGGCGTTCCTCCCGTATCTGCTGATTGCGGAGCGTGTTCAAGGCATTGAGGACGATGTTCTTGTCGTATCGGTCAAGGGCGATGTGATACCGTTCTTCTCTCATGGGCTTCACCTCCGATTACCGTTCCTGCTCTTTGGACTTGGGCGGCTTGTTCTTCTCCATGCTCTTATACATATCGCCCTGGATTTCCCCAAGCACATCCCGCATGGAGCCAAGCTCGCCCTTGAACACCTGCGTATCCATGCCCTCAAACTCTTTCGGGAGCCTGTCGAAGCTGAAGCCTCTGGTATCCACGCCGTAGCGGGAGCTTACCATATACGCCACGCAGTAGGCTTTGAATTCGGACGCATCACGGCTCTCATTGTGCTTGAAGTCAAAGACCGCCGCCGACACTTCCTTTGCCATGCTGACAAAGAGCTGTTCCTCGGAAAGCCCCTGCCGCACGAAGATGACCTGCTGCGAGCTGTCGTAGAACGCAGGGACTTCCAGTTCCTCCACGGGCTGGAACCCTACGGGGCTTGCGTCAATCATCGCCGCCACAAGCTCACGCATGGCTTTCGGCTCTTTTGTTTCCTGCCGTTCCTTTGCCGAGGTCTGGGAGATGTCGTAGACCACCTTGGCATTGTAGGACACCGCCTTGCTGCCGTCCTCGCGGGTGTACTCCTTGCTCGGCTCAAGGATGGTGACTTTCTGTGCGTCCTTGTTCACATAGACACGGCTCTGTTTCCAACTGGAATAGTCCTTGAGCTGTATGGCTTCGGGCTTCTGTGCCGACACCAAGATGGCATTGTTGACGGAGTAGCGGTCAAACCGCCCCTGCACGTCAAGGTACTGGCGGAAAGCATCGCCGTTGGTCTCCATCTCGGTGCAGGTGGTGTCAATCAGCCCATAGGCTTCATTCCGCTGTGCCTGCTTTGCGGCAGCCCATTCCGCTTTGTCAAAGGGTCTGTTGCCGCCGCTGAATACATCATAGATACTCATAGCTGTTTACCTCGTTTCTTTGGATTTGGGTTTCTTTTTCTTCCTCTGGGGCTGCTTATGCTCCGTCTTTCCTGCGGGCGGCTTCTTCGCCCTGTCGGGAGATTTCTCTTTATCAAGGGTGGGGGAAGCATCGGCTTCCTGCTCCTTTCGGCTCTCCTTGATTTTCCGCAGTTCTTCCCTGACGGACGGTTTCTCGTCCTTAGTCATAGTAGCCCCCTCTGCGGACTTCCTTGGCTGCTCTGAGGTAGGCTCGGACAGAGGGGATTTTTCCGTCTTTGCCACCGAGGGGTTTGGGGCGTTTTCCTCTTTCTGCATCGGCTTTCCCATGAGGGCGTCAAGCAGCTTGTCTTTCTCCGCTTTTTCCTCCACGCCGATGTCTGGCTCTGGCTGTCCGTCCTTTGTATCCCTGCTTTTCTCCGCTTGGGTAACGATGGATGCGGTATCCACCGATGCAAGGTCAAAGCGTTCCACAATACGGCTGATTTTGGATGCGTCCTCGGCTCTGGCAATCACATCCACCTCCGCATTGGGGTCTTTGTTCTTACGGTCTGCCAAAACGCAGTAGAGTACGCCGTATTTCTTTGCTTCCTGCGTGAATTTCCGCAGGTCGGCGTTCTTCACCGTAAAGACTTTCAGCTCCTTGCCAGAACGCAGCATCGAGGTGAGCCGTGCCTTGCCCTTGGTTTTCTTTTCCTCTTTCAGAATGGAATAGAGCAGGATGGCGATGTTCTTCGCACCTGCCCCCGTGATTTTGGCAGCGACTTCAAATCCCTCCAAGCTCATTCGGACGATTTGCTCCGCCGCTTCGCCGCCTGTGTTCATGCTTCATCAGCTCCTTTCCTTTTTCCTTGTTCTCGTCTGCCCGTATGGTCTGTAACTTTTCTTTGAGAGTGCCGCTGCGGGCAAGGACACCCTCGCACAATCTGACCTCCTTTCTGGCTGTCCTAAGCCGCCCCGTGATTTCGGAGATTTGAGCCTTGACCGCTTCTTTTTCTTCCCCGACAGATTTTCGGGATAGGGAGTAAAGCCCCTTTCGCTGTTCGGTCAGCTCCGTTATCTCCGTTTCCAGAGAGCCTTTATATGACAAGAGCTGCTGTGCCGTATCAATGTGGTTGCGGCAGAGCAGCCTTGTTTCCTGCGTGATGGCTTCCATCTTCATAAGGTCGTCCTTTAGGAGATAGTGAAGCCGTGCGTAATTCGGTTGTCTTTTCTTTGGCAGGATGCCGAGCTTGTAGCAGTAGTGGAGATACAGCCCACGCAAGCCGCCGATTTTCCGTGCGTCTTTGAGAGAGCCACGGACACGGTAGACCTTGACGGTTTTTGTCGGCTCGGCAAAGCGGGAGAACTTCACCGCATAGGAATTTTCCCGTATGCGTTCCGTAATCCTCTCGTTGGTGTAATCGTCACCGAGCTTGTAGAGCCGCTTGGGTCTTTGCCATCCTTTCCCGATAATCGTCCAGTATTTGCGGTTGGGGTCAAAGCTCACACGGTAGCCCATCCCCGCCATCTGGCGGTCAAAGTCTTTCAGCGTGTAGGATTTGGAGATGGCTTCGTCCACCGCCTGCCGTGCCACGGTGTCCCTCGTAGGCAGACCGTTCTTCTCGGCTTGGTAGAGGGCGTAGGGCTTCTTCCTGCCGCTTGGGTGTTCGATGACCGATAGGGAATATGCACGGCAAAGCTCATCGGAACGCTGACGCAGGAGCCGCAGGTTTTTCTTGTTGTCGTGGTAGTGCTTCCCGTCCGCAAAGGAAACGGAGTTGACAACAAAATGGTTGTGCAGGCACTCGGTATTTAGGTGGGTGGCGACAATCACTTGGAATCTGCCGCCCCACATCTTCTCCGCTAACTTCACGCCTACCTCGTGTGCCTGCTCTGGCGTGACCTCGCCCGCCTTGAAGCTCTGGAAGCCGTGGTAGCAGACAATCTCGCTCGTGTCGTTCCATTGGGCTTTGGCAATCATCATCTCGTCCCTTGCGGTGGCGGGGTCGCAGTTCACGCCCGTGACGAAATACTGCTGCTCGGTCTTGTCGCCGTTGGTGGCGTACTTCATCACATCGCCCATCGCCTGCAAGTCCGCTTCGGTGTATCTGGGATTTGCGGTCTTTTCAGGGTTTTCGGCATAGTCGATTGGGTGGTCGAGCCTGCCTTTCACATCCCATATCTCGCAGACCGCCATTAAGATGCCCTGCGGGGGAGCAGGTACTTCTTTCGGATGTCGATTTGAAATTCGTGCCACTTCCTCGCTTCCTCGTTCAGCATGGGCGTATCCACAAAGCCGAGGGCGTTTGCTTTCGCCGCAAGCTGGTTGATGCGGTTGCCGATGGCGGACAGCTCCCGCATGATTTTGTAAAATTCGGGGTCGGGCTTCTCGCAGAGCCGATAGCCTTTCACCATCTCTCTTAGGAACGCCTCTCTGGAGCGTCCCGATTTCCGCACAAGCTCATGGAGCTGCTCAGCTTCGTCATCAGTCAAACGGAAAAGTATCTGTACCTTTCGGTTTCTCACTTTTCTTCACCTCCCTGTCGGAGAGCCTGTTAATCTGCAGACAGCACATCAGCATGACGCCGCTCAGACCGCCGAGGGTCACGCCGATGATAAAGAACAGTAATTCGCTCATTCTTATAGCTCCTTTCTTCTGACCGCTTCCTTGGCGGCATCCTTTTTATGGGGTATTAGGGGGGCATCCCCTAACAAGCGAATTTGGTTAGCCAAATTCAGTGCTTGGTAAGACGTGTCTTAGTCTGCGTCCTCATACATACATTCTCCGCACACGGGGCAGTAATAGGGGCATCCTGAACATTCCTCATGCTCCAGACACTCGTCCTCGATGTCCGCATCCTTGGCTTCGGTCTTGTCTGCGTCCACAATATCGGCTTCGCCGCAGACGAAATCCGCCTCGGAAAACTTTACAAGGTCGGTGTCAAAAAGCACGGTCTTTAGCTTCTCCCTCGCTTCTTCGGGGCTGTCTGCATAGACAGAGACGGTCTTTTCGTAGTGGGCGGTGAGGGTCACTTCATACTTTTTCAATCATTCTTTCCTCGCTTTCGGTCTTGGTTCTGGTGTCGGTTTGGGGCTTGGGAAACGGAAGAATCTCTCACGCAATCAACGGGCATCCCCCCTTTCACGGCTCGGCTTCTGCCTTGCAATCCCCAGATAGGACATTAAAAAATCGTTGACATCCTTGCCGACTGGCGGCGGAGCGTCAACGATTTTATAGTCTTTCTGCAACAGTTCTTTGAGGGCGGCGGTACAAAGCCTGCCCGTCCTGTCGTTATCCAAGTGCAGGATAACGGTCTTGATTTGCGGATTTTTTTGCAGGTAGGTGGACAGGGCAATGGGGATTTTGCTCTCCGAAAGCTCCTTTTTGGGCTGATATACGCCCGATAAAGAGAGCAGGTTTGCCGCCCTATAATCCCTGCCCTCGCATTTGAGGTAGGTGGCATAGGACAGTAAATCAATGGCAGCTTCAAATAGATGCACCTTGTCTGTCGGCTCTCTTGCCAGAAGTCGGAACGAATACCGCTTGTCGCTGCCCGATGCGTCCTGTCGGAAAGAGCTGCCGAGCGTACTCCTGAGAGCCGCATACTTTGGCTTTCCGCTTTCGTCCCTGCCCACAAAGACAGCGTTATGGTATGGTCTGCTCTCAAAGATAATGCCCTCTGCGATGCAGTCCTGTATGAGCTGATAATCAATGCCACGCCCGAAAAGGTACTCTGTCACCTTATCGCAGTCTGCATTTTTCTCTGGCAGGAGCAGCACTTTCGGCTCGTCCTTTTTCACGGCAGGGGGCGGCGGCTTCCAGTCGCCCATGTCCCCCGTGAGGGTCTGCACGGCTTCCACGAAGCCAAGCTCCCGCACTTTCATCAGATAGTCGAGGGCAGAATAGCCGCCGATGCCCCTTGACCACCAGTACCATTTGCCGTTGGAAATCTTCAAGCTGTCGTGTTCCCTTGTGCAGTAGACATTGCCTGCCACACGCTTTAGGTTGCTCGGCTCGTATCGTTGCAGATAGGAGAGCAGGTCGATTTGCCGTGCCTGCTCAATCACGGCAGGGTCAAACTGCACATAGCCGTTACTTGCCATTCAAATATAATCACCTCCAGAAATGAATTTAGCCGAGGGGCTTATCGTGAGATAAACCTCTCGGCTATGTAAAAACAGTATTTATTTCTAATCACGACTTACAGACAAACTGGAATTTAAAGTCTAAACCACATTTTCACCTAAAATTATTTTAGGCATTGTGGTTAAACAGCGATTCCAACGTTTATAGAATTTCTCAACACCAAGTTTTGAAATTCTTGCATGTGCTTCTTCATTTTCCAGCACCCAATACAAGACATATGTTACCTTACCTACATTTCTTGTAAGACGAACAGGTAATTCTCCCTCTTTAACAGCATTAAAATCTTTTTGTCGGTGGGTACGTTTTATGTAATGTACATCAATGACACCATCTTGCTTCAAGTAAAATTCCGCTACTTCCCTCATCAGTTCTTCAATTTCATCTAACTTGGTCAGTTTTGCCTCATATATACATATTTCATTAAACATAAAATACCTCCACAAATGTCGATTTGTAAGTTTCATTATACTCCCACATTATGAATTTTTCAAGCCAGTCAAGCCGTTGTATCTCTGCTTCATAGAAATATAATCTCTATTAAGCTATGTAAAAAACGGCATCAGCTTTCACGCCAACGCCGCCTTTCTCTCGGTCAGTCTGTTATAAAATCCCTGCTTTTTTAAGATACCCTACGCTGTCATAGCAGCCACGGAAGTACACCGCCTGCATCTCCATATCCGTGAGCTGGTTCTTCAGCTCCATCACTTCAATGAGAGCCGCACATTCTTTCTCGGTCAGCTCGCTTTCCGTTTCACTGTCAAATACGGCTAAAACCTTGGGATACTTCTCATAGATGCCCTCAATCTTTTCTTGCAGGGCTTTGTATTCCTCGTCCTCTTTTGACAGTCTGGCAACGATAGAGCTTAGATATTCGTTGAAGATATTGCCGTGAACATCTACAAAAGTTTCAAATCTGAACGCATCAGACACCGCTATCACCTCCGACATTTTCTAATCTACACCTATTATACTGCCCAGATTTCAGCAATACAAATGTGCAAATGGGATTTAACGCTCCCTGTCCTGTGTTCTCTTTTCGGGCTGTTCGTTTTCCTGCTCTGGCTCGGTATCCATAACAGGAGTGTCTTTCTCGTCTAAATTCAGCTCAATATTGAGGGCGTTCAGCCTGTCGTTCTTTTCTTTCAGCTCATCTTCAAAGGCAAAGGGCTTTAATACCTCGGTCTTTGCATTGGCAAGCTGCTCCAAGGTTTCCGCCTTTCGGGTCTTTGCGGCTTCCAGTCTGGCAGGGATTTTCCCAATCTCGTTTTCAATACGGGTCAGATTTCCCAGAGCATCAGAGCCTAAATCAACCTTGTGCTTTGCCTTTCCGCAGAGGTTAAGACAGTAATGGGTATTAAAGCTGTCGTAATAAACCTCCATCCTAAAACCTCGGTAGCTGCCGATTTCCACGGGATTTGACAGCGGATTTTCCTTGCAGACCGCAAGGAGCATCTCGCCTGCGTCCGCTTTTTCGGTATAGGTCACGCCCTTTAAGGTCATGGGGCAGAACTTTTCCTCGCCCTGCGGCTTGTGCTGCTCGGCAAGTGCCGCATCGCTTTCGTAGCTGACAATGCGTTCCTCAAGCTCCTTTATCTCCCTCGGAAAGTGTTTCAGTATCCTGTCCTCAAGGTCGTAATGTTCGGAGAGGTAGCTCTGCTTTAGGGTGCGGAGCTTGGAGACCTGTATATCCAAGTCCATCTTTTCCTTGAAACGCTCATCGCCCGTGGCAAGCATCTTCACCTCCGC
>ERZ808028.2117-NODE-2117-length-10144-cov-7.758518_pt1 | contig 10144 bp, 7 predicted proteins | sample MGYA00380184_ERZ808028 | MGnify/ENA primary metagenome ERZ808028 (study PRJEB31490, sample SAMN06133397) | mouse gut metagenome | isolation source: J8_1 | host: mice | place: China: Chengdu | collected 2015-05 ...
CGCCGGGAGATGGAAGCTCCTATCGAGGATATGAAGCGGTTCCTGGACGGGCTGTTACATATCTTCGACAAAGGGCGTACCAGGGTCGATACAGTCTATCTGTATAACATCCTGCATGACGCCCAGGTGCGGCTGAACGCCGCCAACGATTCCGTGGCACCTTGACAACATAATATGCCGGGAAAACCCGGCAGAAATGATGTAACGCACATCATACGTCACAGGCCCGATTGCCACGGATAGAAAGGAGTATTTTATCTATGGCAAAAGGTTCTGTACGTAAAAAGGGCAAAAAGTGGTACTATCGCTTCTATATTGAGGACGAAAGCGGGAACCGGGTGCAGAAGGAGTACCCCGGCACCGAGAGCAAGTCTGAAACGGAAGCCCTGCTTCGCAGGGCGATGGAGGACTACGAGGAAAAGCGGTTTGTGGCGAAAGCGGAAAACATCACCGTGGGCGATATGCTGGATATGTGGGTGGAAGAAGAACTGAAGCCCGGAAATCTCAGCAACGGCACGGTGATGGCCTATCAGGGGACGGTCAACCGTATCAAGCAGCACCCCATCGGCAACCGTAAGCTGAAAAGCGTCACCGCCGACCATCTGCAAGCCTTCATTGACTTTATGAGCTACGGCGGCGCCAATCCCGATGGCACGACCTCCCCGCCCATGAGCCGGGGCTATATGCTCCAATTCTCGGCGGTGCTGCAAAACTCGTTCCGCTTTGCCGTGTTCCCGAAACGGCTTATCACGTTCAACCCCATGCAGTATGTGAAGCTGCGGGGCCGGAAGCAGGAAGCGGACATTTTTTCCGAGGACATGGGGGACGTTGTTACGGTTCCCACCATCAGTTGCGAGCAGTTCCGGGCGTTGGAGGACTTTCTGAAAAAGAAAGATAACCCGGCCCTGCTGCCCGTCCAAATCGCCTATTATACCGGGTTGCGTATCGGCGAGGTTTGCGCCCTCACCTGGCAGGACATCAACCTGGACGAGCAGTATCTTACGGTGCGGCGGAGCATCCGCTACAATGGGGCGAGGCACAAGACGGAGATTGGGGCCACCAAGCGGAAGAAAGTCCGTACTGTGGACTTCTGCGACACGCTGGCGGCGATCCTGCGGAGGGCCAAAAAGGAGCAGATTGGGAACCGCCTGCGCTATGGGGAGCTTTACAGCCTGAACTACTGCACCGAGGTCAGGGAGAAAGACCGGGCCTATTATGAGGTCTACACCCTGCCCAGGACGGCAGGCGTGCCGGAGGGGTATCGGGAACTGTCCTTTGTCTGCCTCCGGCCTGACGGGGCCATTGAAACGCCGAGTACGGTGGGGATCATGTGCCGTCAGGCAAAGAAGAAAGTAAAGGGCTTAGAGGACTTCCATTTTCATATGCTCCGTCACACGTTCACAAGCAATCTGCTCTCCAATGGGGCCGCTCCCAAGGACGTGCAGGAGCTGCTGGGCCATGCCGATGTCAGTACCACGATGAACATTTACGCCCACGCCACGAGGGAGGCCAAGCGTACCTCCGCCCGACTGCTGGATAAGGTAGTCTGCGGGGAGTAAAAAAGTTTCCCTTGTTTCAACCCATAAGGGCAAAAACAAGGGAAATTACATAAGGCTTGAACATTCAATCAGCGGAAAGCCTTGATATATCAGGGTTCTAAGAGGATTTGACGGATAAACTGGAATTTATAGATTCATTTCGTCAACAATATTTGTGGGTTTTGCGGTCATTTCTACCCATGCTGGAACGAAGCCACTCTTAATGGCGTTTCTGACTGACCTGATATTGGACCATGCCGTACAATAAAATGGTACTTTGTCCCTGTTTATTATTTCTTTTGTAAGCGTACTTGTCAGTACGGAGGCAATTCCTTGTCTTCTGTATTTCGGCAGAACATCCACACCAATCTGCCACATATCTTTGCAATCCGCAGAACAGGCGGCTAATCCAACCAATATGTTTCCATCGTATGCGCCGACGCCAAGTACATCCAAATGCTTACGATCTTTGCAAAGTGCATTGCTCCATTCCGGCAAATACAAATCACCAAAATCTTCTTGCTCCAATATGCGTGTTTTATAGGCACAAGAAAGAACTTGTATCCTGCTTATATCAGGCAAATAATATTCTGCCATAAAACATATTTTATGTCCTTTCTCGAATAGACGTTCATTCAGCCAGTGCATATTTGGTGCTTCAAAGCAGTGATAAAATTCAAACTTTCCTATATACTCGGACACTATTTCCAAGGTTTCGGGTATGGAAGCTGCCGCAATATTGTTCCCATAGGAAACAAAGTTGCACGTGATCGGCTTCTTCAAATATTTGCGGGAGTTCTTCCCTAATTTTAAGGGAAAAACAACATTTCGATTTGTCTTAAAATCTTCCTCTCGGCATCCCATATCCTCTGCGGACTGCCTCATGGCAATTTCCATCATTTCACGATTCGTCATAAACTTCTCTCCACATTGTATCGGTTTGGCAAATCCCGATTTGTCAAATTGACACAAGCCAAGTATACCACCATTGCAGACGGTTTTCAACCCTCTGTTACAGGCGTTGACAGTAGTAGCAAGCAATGCCCCGGTATATACCCGGCGCAGCTTGTTGGGGGCCAATGCCCCCCAAACCCCCAGTGCATCGGCGCAGCTCCGCACAATACACAAGCCGCTGGTGGCGTCTGCTGGCCTGTCCATACTGGGCAGGGAAGGGACATCCGGCGGGCCGCCCCTCGGAGAGCGCACGACTGCCACAGGCAGTACCGCCATCGCGCCCTGGCAGTTGGTGATTCAGTGCGCTCTTAGCAGAGGGCCGACAAAGAGAACGGAGCGCCCAGGTCATTCCCGGACGCTCCCCCTTCGGTTCCCTCCTGCTGGTCGATCACCGCCCCTCCAGCCTGTGTCATTTTGCCACAAATGAGCCTCAGTCAATGTAATGTAGTGGTCTGGTGAAACCACCCTTTATACATTACATCTCAACAAAACCGATGGAAGAGTGCCTCCCTGAGCGGCATATTGATTATCTGGATCTCCAATATGTTGTGTCTGGCGTGGAGCGGATGGGCTATGCGCCTTATACTGGGAAAGAAACTGTCCAATGGGATATGCGAGATAAGGATATCATCATTTACAAGGATCTGGAAAACGAGAACTTTGTTGATGTGGCCCCAGGCAGTTACTGCATTTTCTTTTCCAACAGCATTCATCGTCCAGGTTGTTCCATCGGCCAACCTGGTAATATCCGCAAGGCGGTGGCCAAGGTCAAGCAGAGCTTGCTTTAGCTGGGGGCGTAAGTGGAAATGAGCGGGAGGGATTCTGCCGTGCAGAAAAAGAGCAACGACCTGGGCAATGACAGCGTGGGCCGTCTTGTGGTCCGATTGGCGGTTCCGGCCATCGTGGCCCAGCTGGTCAATGCGCTGTATAACATTGTGGACCGCATCTACATCGGCCATATTGCCGACGTGGGAGATATTGCCCTGACAGGGCTGGGCCTGTGTTTTCCGATCATCATGTTTGTCTCTGCCCTGGCGGCGCTGGTGGGGATCGGCGGCGGCTCCCGCGCCTCCATTCTGATGGGGGACGGCGATTTGCACGGCGCCAATGAGATATTGGGGAACTGCGCCGTGCTGATGCTGATGATCTCGGTGGGCTCAACGGCTCTGTTCCAGCTGACCAAGGAACCTCTGCTCTACCTGTTTGGCGCCAGCGGCAATACGATCCCCTATGCGCTCAGCTATCTTGAGATCTATCTGTGGGGGAGCATTTTTGTGCAGATCGCGCTGGGGATGAACAATTTCATCACCATCCAGGGCTTTTCCACCATCTCCATGGCCACCGTGCTGGTGGGCGCGGCGGTGAACATCGCGCTGGACCCGATTTTTATTTTCGGGCTGAATATGGGCGTCCGAGGGGCGGCGCTGGCCACCGTGATCGCCCAAAGCGTGTCCGCCGCCTGGGTGATCGCGTTCCTTGTGGGAAAACGGACCAAAATGCGGCTCCAGCTCGCCTTTTTCCGGCTGAAGCGCTCCGTGATCCTCCCGGTGGTGGCGCTGGGCGTGTCCCCATTTATCATGCAGTCCACCGAGAGCCTGGTGACCATCTCGTTCACCTCCTCGCTGTATCGGTACGGCGGAGATGTGGCGGTGGGGGCCATGACCATCTGCTCGTCCATCATGCAGTTCCTCTGCATGGTGTTCATGGGGCTGGCGCAGGGGGCCCAGCCCATCATCGGCTTCAACTACGGGGCGGGCAAGGCAGACCGGGTAAAGCAGGCCTTTCGCATATTGATTCTCAGCAGCTTGGTGTACGCCGGGTGTATGTGGGGGCTGATCATGGCCCTTCCCCAGGTGTTTGTGGGCCTGTTCAACAGCAAAGCGGAATTGGTTGAGATCACCGTCTGGGCCCTGCGGATCTATTTGGCCTGTTTCTTCCTGCTGGGCATCCAGTTTTCCTGTCAGCAGACCTTTGTGGCTTTGGGACAGGCGAAGGTCTCTCTTTTCCTGGCCCTGCTGAGAAAAGTGATCCTGCTCATTCCCCTGATCTTCATTTTGCCCCAATTCGTCGGCGACAAGGTATTCGCGGTGTTTCTCGCGGAGCCGGTGGCGGATTTCCTGGCCGCCGCCGTGACAGGGACGGTGTTTTTCGTCCAGCTCCCCAAAATCTTGAAGGCCAAGGCCGGCCAGTCGGCATAGCCCCCATCTCTCACCTGTGCCCGAGGCCGGGCTGAGGCGGCTGGTGCGGCTTTTGAAGGAAAGGAAAACAAAACGATGCGTAACACGATCAACATAAATCAGGGCTGGAAATTCATCCGGGAGGACGCGGGCCTGCCCACCGCGCTCCCGGAGCACTGGCAGAGCGTAGAGCTTCCCCACACCTGGAACGCGGTGGACGGCATGGATGGCGGCGGAAACTACTACCGGGGCCGCTGCTGGTACGCGCGCACCTTTGAGACACCCAGGCAGCCCCTGCCCGGCGGCCGCGTGTATGTGGAGATCCTGGCGGCGGGCCAGCAGGCCGCGGTGTACGTCAACGGCAGGCAGGCCGTCTATCATGAGGGCGGATACTCCAGCTTCCGGGCCGATGTCACCGAGCTGTGCAGGGAGGACGGAGAAAACCTGCTGGCTGTGGCCTGTGACAACTCCAATAAGGACAGCGTCTACCCCCAGTCCGCCGACTTCACCTTCTATGGCGGGCTGTACCGGGGCGTAAACCTGATCAGCGTGCCCCACACCCATTTTGATCTGGACCATTTCGGTGGGCCCGGCCTCAAGGTGACCCCCAGGCCCTGCCCCTGCGGCGGCGCGAAATTCGAGCTGGAGAGCTGGGTGACCGACCCGGACGAAAATTTCACCGTCATGTACTCCATAAAAAACGCGGAAGGACATGAGGTCGCCTCCGCCGTCCGGCCTGCCAGTGATCCCAACGTGACCGTGGCGGTCCCCAGCGCCCGCCGCTGGAGCATGGACAACCCGTACCTGTATACCGTCACCGCCACCCTCCAGCGCCGGAACGAGGCGTATGACGAGGTGTCCGCCCGGGTGGGCGTGCGGGAGTTCTCCTGTGACCCGCAAAAGGGCTTTATTCTCAACGGCACGGCAACTCCGCTCCGGGGCGTCAGCCGCCACCAGGACAAGCTGTACCAGGGGAATGCCCTCACACGGGCAGACCATTTCGAGGACGCCCGGATCATCAAGGAGCTGGGGGCCAACACCATCCGTCTGGCCCATTACCAGCACTCCCAGGACTTCTACGACGCCTGCGACCAACTGGGCTTCATTGTCTGGGCGGAGATCCCCTTCATCAGCGTGTTCAACCAGGACCCCGCCGCCCACGAGAACTGCGTCAGCCAGCTGAAGGAGCTCATCATCCAGAACTACAACCACCCCTCCATCTGCTTCTGGGGGATCTCCAACGAGATCCTGATCGGCGGCATTTCGGACAAGCTGGTGGAAAATCACCATGAGCTGAACAAGCTGGCAAAGGAGCTGGACCCCACCCGGCTGACCACCATTGCCCATGTGTCCATGACCCCCACCAGCGGCCCCATGCACCACATCACCGACGTGGAGAGCTACAACCACTACTTTGGCTGGTACGGAGGGAAGATGGAGGACAACGGCCCCTGGCTGGACAAATTCCATGGGGAGCACCCGGATATCTGCCTGGGCCTGTCGGAGTACGGCTGTGAGGGGATCGTCACCTACCACGGCCCCGAGCCCGCCTGCAGGGACTACAGCGAGGAATACCAGGCGCTGTACCACGAGCACATGGCCAGGGTGCTGGACGAACGGCCCTGGATCTGGTCCAGCCACGTGTGGAATATGTTCGACTTCGGCTGCGCGGCCCGGAACGAGGGCGGCGTGGCGGGCCGGAACAACAAGGGCCTGGTCACCATAGACCGCGGGACGAGAAAGGACAGCTACTATATCTATCAGGCGTATTGGACAAAAACTCCCATGGTCCATATCTGCGGGCGGCGCTACGCCCAGCGGGCGGGGGAGACAACGGAGATCCGGGTGTACTCCAACCAGCCCCAGGTGGAGCTGCTGATCGACGGCGAGAGCGTTGGGAAGCAGGCCGGGGACAAGGTGTTTGTGTTTGCCGCGGCCCTGGAGCCGGGGTTCCACATTGTGGCCGCCAAGGCGGGGGATGCGATGGATTCCATCACCCTGGAGAAGGTGGAGCAGGAGCCCGCCATCTACGTGCTGCCCGAGGTGAAGGAGCGGGCCGAGGGGGTGGCCAACTGGTTCAAGCTGGCAGGCAATCTGGACCTGACCGCCCCCATGGAATTCCCCGAGGGCAAGTACAGCGTAAAGGACTCGATGGAAACGCTGGCCCAGTCGCCGGAGGCGCTGGAGGTGGTGCGCAAGGCGCTCAAGCTGGCCACCAACTTTGACCTGACTCCCGGCGTGGGCATGTGGGATATGCTGCGGAAATCGTCGCCGGAGCGTATGATGGGCATGGCCGGCGGGATGCTGCCCGAAGGGTTCCTAGAAAGCCTCAACGCCAAGCTCATTCAGATTGACCGCTTATCATAGAGCACGCAGCAGTTAAGAGGCTGGGCAGACTGCCCAGCCTCTTAATGCCTCTATAAAGGTCAAAACCAATGGAGCATTAGGGCTTGTTTGAACATTGTCAGCACGCCCAAACGGAGGCTCCTTTTCCACCATACTTTGCCAATTTTCCTTGGAATACGCAAAGTATTCCCGCGTCAAACTGGCTTCTGTCCCGCAGGGGAAAATGTCGGCATGGGCTCATCTCGGCTGCAGCAGCGCCCGCGCCCGACCCAGGCGGGGGAGGGCATAGGAGAAAAAGTCGCAGTAGGCGGCGCAGTAGTAATTCCGGCCCAGCCCGCTGGCGCCGGCGAGCCGGTCCCGGCGGCACCCGTTCCGGCACAGAGGATACCACTGGCAGGCTTGGCACTCGGCCGGAACACGCCGGGAATCCCGGACGAAGCCCAGCGTTTCCCTGGCCTGGTCCAGCTCCGCCCAGGTGTTTTGCAGGATGTTCCCCAGCCGGAACTGGTCCAGTCCGTAGAAGTCGCAGGGGTAGACGGTCCCATCCGCCTCCACAAGATACTGGGGTCCGCAGCACCCCACCATGGAACACTGCTCCGGGGCGTGCCCGTCCAGCATCCACAGCAGGTTGTCAAAATAGCGGATGGACCAGTACCGGCCCCGCTCCAGCTCGCCATACCACAGGTCAAACAGCGTCTTTAAAAATTCCCCGTACTGGGCCGGGGTCAGGGAATAGGCCTGCCCGCCCCGCTCCCCCTCCAAGGGGTCCAGGCAGGGGATATACTGCTGGAACCGGAAGCCTGCCCCGCACAGGGCTGAAAATACGCTGCGGATATGCCGCGCCAGATACCCCGTCACCACGGTGAGGACGTTGAACTCCACCCCGTCCCGCTCCAGCAGGCGGGCCGCCCGCAACACCTGGTCATAGGTGCCCTTGTCCGCCCCGTCCCGGCGGAATCGGTCGTGGCAGGCCCGGTTTCCGTCCAGGGAGAGGCCCACCAGGAAGTGGTTTTCCCGGAAAAACCCGCGCCACGCCTCGTCCAGCAGGGTTCCGTTGGTCTGGATGGCATACCGCGCCTCCACCCCACGCGGGATTCGCTGCCCCGCGTGGGCGACGAAATCCCGGTAGAAGTCCAGCCCCGCCAGGGTGGGCTCACCGCCCTGGAACAGAAAGGAGACGGAGCCCTCCGCCGCCCCCGCCGCCTTTTCGATGAGCGCGTGGCTCACCTCGCTGGACATCAGGCCGTAGTTGGGCACGGCGCGGGTCCCGGCCTCGTCGGCGTAAAAGCAGTAGGCGCAGCGCAGGTTGCAGGCGCTGGAGGCGGGCTTCAAAAGAATACTCAGGGGCGGCACGGCGGTTTCCTCCCTTGCTCCGTCAATTTTTCCTCTCAAACGGGGGCCACGGTCCGGCCCAGATAAATTTCCGGCGCCAGCACGTAGGTATAGCCCAGGTCGTCGCAGTCCTTGTTCCGGATCATCCGCATCAGGCGGGAGGCCACCTCCCGGCCAATGCGGCGGCCCTGGTGGACAGAGCAGGTGACCCCCTGCTCCTCCCAGTCATCGTTGGAGTAGTCAAAGCACACCAGGGAACAGTCCTGGGGCACCCGCTTTCCCTGCTTGTCCAGCACCTGGCGCACCAGCTGGTAGATCATGTAATTGCAGCACACCACCGCCGTGCATTGGGGAAGGCGCTTCAAAAAATAGTCGATGGAACGGGCAAAGCGGGCGTCGTGGGCCTCGTTGGAGACACACCACTTGATGTAGTCATCCTGGTACTCTACGCCGTTTTTTTGCAGAACGGCGGCCATCCCCTGGAATTTCTCGATGCTCTGGTAATTGTCGGACACAAAGATCCCCGCGATATTCCGATGCCCCACCCGGATCAGCAGACCGATGAGCTCCTCCGCGCACCGCAGATCGTTGACCACCACCCGGGGACATTTCAGATTTTTATAATAGTTGTTGTAGAAGATAACGGGAATTCGCTTCTGATAGATCCGTTGGTAACAGTCCAGATTGGGATTGAGCAGACTGGCCTTTACCCCGTCCACAATGAAGCCCTGAAAACCCTGGTCCATCACCGCGTTGAGGCAGCGGCGCTCGTTGGCGAATTTATTGTCGGTGAGAAAGGTGCGCAGATCCACCTGGTCGGGGGGAAGGATGCTGCGAATCCCCTCCATCAGGCTGGAGTTGGCGTTGCCGTCCTGCCCCTGGAGAATCAGGCCGATTTTGAGCCTGCCGCCGCTGCCCCCCAGCTCCCAGGACAGGGCCGCCTCCTTGTCGATGTAGGTGCCGCTGCCCCGCACCCGACGGAGCAGGCCCTCCTGGGTCAGCCGGTCCAGCGCCCGGCGCACCGTCTCCCGGCTGACGGACAGCCTCCGGCTCAGGGCGTTCTCTGAGGGGATTTTCAAGTTGCTGGAGAATTTATTCTCCTCAATGTAGGCCCGCACCCAGAGGTATGCGGTTTCTGATTTACGGTCCGTACCGCCCATAAGCTCCCCTCCCTGGGCATAAACCCAAGGGCGGCATCTGCCGCCCTTGGGTTTTGATTTAGTCCGTAATAACGGGCCGCGCGCCCTCCGCCCGCTGGATCCAGCCGAGCAGGCGCTCCCGCAGCTCCGCCTTCACCGGGGCGTAGGCCGGGTCGGCCACCACATTGTTCAGCTGGTGGGGGTCCTTCTTGATATCGTAGAGGAAGTCGTCGGCGTACGCGTCCGCCGCTGCCTCCTCGCCGCCGTTGACGCCGGGGGCGTAGACGGCGTACAGGTAGTCCGGTGTCCGCAGGCACCGGCCCACCCGGCTCTCCGAGATCTGGGCAAAGGCCTCGTTGGGTCTATTATCGTCCTTTTTCTCCGCCACGTCAAGGAGATTTTCCCCGATCATGGCGTCCCCCACGTCCACCCCGGCCAGGGCCAGGATGGTCTTGGGCAGGCTGGCGGTGCTGACAATGTCCTTCACAGCCATGCCGCCCTGGAAGGGGCCGCCGGCGATGACCAGGGGCACGTGGAGGGCCGCGTCGTGGCAGGAGCGCTTATAGTCGTCGTAGCCGTTCAGGTGCCCGTCCCGGTTGCGGGTCATGAAGTGGGAGCCGTGGTCGGAGGCGAAGATGATCACCGTGTTTTCATACAG
>ERZ808028.2118-NODE-2118-length-10133-cov-2.836516_pt1 | contig 10133 bp, 7 predicted proteins | sample MGYA00380184_ERZ808028 | MGnify/ENA primary metagenome ERZ808028 (study PRJEB31490, sample SAMN06133397) | mouse gut metagenome | isolation source: J8_1 | host: mice | place: China: Chengdu | collected 2015-05 ...
CCAAAAGCCGTGCCATGCCTTCCACCTTTACTGTGAGCTCCGTGTCAGCCTGGTAGCAAAAATTACCATCCCGGTCAAGAATGGAGACTTCGATCTGACCTACCTGCCTGCCATCCGCTTTCAGTTCGCTGCAATAGCTCTCTCCCCTGATCAGAGCCGGCTCCCCTGCCGTCCGAACGGAATAGCGGGCGCTTGCCTGTCCGTTCCGGTATCCCACCACCTCGATACATCCGGGCTCATAGGGCACATCCCAGCTCAAAAACAGATCGCCGGTATTTAAGGGAATGGGCGTCTTGTCAAAATGCCCGTACCTCTGCGTCATCCCGTAAGCCGGATAGGCATAGGCCTTTTTTCCGTAGGATTTTCCGTTTAAAAACAGCTCTGCGCTCTCACAGTTGGTATAACACAGCACCGGAAGGATGGTTCCTTCCTCCGCCTCCAGGTTCCAGTGAGGGAACAGATAAACCATAGGCTCTGTCCGCCTCCAGATGCTTTTGTAAAAATAAAAACTGTCCTTTTCAAAGCCGCAGGTATCCAACACTCCAGCGCTGGCAGAACGCTCCGGCCAGTGGGCCTCCCCCAGATAATCAATACCCGTCCACATAAAATCCCCGGCCACATAATCGTGGGACATAGTATAGCGCAGGAGCTTGCCGACCTCCACAGGGGCGCTGTAATAGGGATGTTTCCACCAGCCCGCATTTTCCTTCATTCCCAGAGGATATTCTCCCCTGATCCCGCCTACACCGCCGTTCTCCGTACCGATGATGCGCCACCCCGGATGGGCTCTTTTGTCCTCATCATAAAAAGTCTCCGCCCGCTCCCGCCAGCGCCCTGCATAATTATACCCCACCACGTCAAGCTCGTTTAAAAAGCTTTCCTTTGCCGGCGCAGGCTCCGCCCGGATCTGGTCGTTTGCCTGGGTGATCAGCCTGTCAGGGTCAAGCTCCCTGCAGATTTCCTTCAAATGCCTTGCCGTAAGATACCCATCCTCCTTCGTCTGATCCGGCACCTCATTGCCGATGCTCCAGATCACAATACAAGGGTGGTTCCGGTCCCGCAAAAGCATGGTGCGCAGATCCTCCTCATGGCAGGCCTCAAACCACTCGGAATAGCCCCGGCTCTCATGGGTGTTGCTGCCTGCCTCCTTGTTTTTGAGAATCCTCCACTCGTCAAAGGACTCGTCCATCACCAGAAATCCCATCTCATCGCACAAATCCAAAAGAGCAATATCCGGAGGATTGTGGGACATACGGATTGCGTTTACTCCCATTTCCTTCAGCTTTTTAAGACGCCTCTCCCAAATCTGGGCGGGAACCGCAGCCCCCACACAACCACCGTCATGATGGACGCAGACACCGTTGATCTTGCACCGTCTGCCGTTTAGCCAAAAGCCGGTATCCGCCCGGAAGTCAATGCTCCGAAGTCCGGTCCTGACCCGCTGCTCATCCACCGGCTGCCCCCCTCTGCAGAGCCGGGCCACGACCTCATATAAATGGGGATTGTCAATGTCCCAAAGCAGAGGGCTGTCCAGGACAAAGTCCTGGGCCAGGGTAAATTTATGAACCGGAGAGGCATCCTGCCCTGCCTGAGCCTCTCTTTGCTCTGCTCTGTCTTTTTGACTCACGAGCAGATCTCCTTCCGGCGTGTAGATGATGGTCTCTATCTCAAAGCTTTCCCCGTCCAGCAGACTTTTTTCCGATGCCAGAAAGCTCGCTTCCACCCTGACCAGAGCCTGCTCCCCGGATACCTCTGGCGTCCTCACCCACAGGCCATAGGGCAGGATATGATCCCGCTTTACCCTGTAGAGCCACACATCCCTGGTGATCCCGGAGCCGGAATACCACCTGGAGTTGGGCTGGGCGGAATTATCCACCCTTACATCCAGCACATTGACTTCCTGAGCCTTTAAGAAATCTGTAATCTCCCATTCAAAAGGGGTATAGCCATATACATGGCTTCCAAGCTCCCTGCCGTTTAACCATACCCGAGCCTGCATATAAACCCCTTCAAAACGGAGAAAGATTTTTTCATCCCCGTCTTCCTTTTTATCCACCCTAAAAAGCTTCCGGTACCAGCCGATTCCCGTCTCCACATATCCCCCTGACCCGCAGGAGGCTGCCCCCTGGTCAAAGGGATAAGAAAGGCTCCAGTCATGGGGAACCTGCACTCTGTCATACCCTTCCGTGCCCGTCTCTCCCGGTGTCTGCTCCTTTTCCCCATGATAAAAGTACCAGTCAAAGCATATTCTTTCGCTTTCCCGCAGTTGTCCGCCGCCGCAGCCACACGGTATGTCCTTTGCGTCATGATTACCCAAATAAATATCCATATTTCACCTCGTTTCTGCACGATATTTTGCGTGCATCAAGTTTGTGAATGCCACACAGACACAAACTTGCAGATTTTTGCCTCTGTTTTTGAAAAAAAGGCAGAGGTATCTGCTTTCGGACAGCTCTGCCTTTTTCTTTCTGTTTAAAATCCCTGGAAGCCTGTCATCCGTTGTTTTTCTCAGCGAGTTGCTTTCCAGGCCTCATACTGAGCGTCAAACTCATCCTTCACATTCTGATAACCGGCATCATAACATTTCTGAATCATCTCGTCCAAAGCAGCGTCCACATCCTCCACAAGACCCAGCTCCAACATGGGAACATAGTCCATCAGTACAGTCTTAACCGCCGCTACATAAGAGTCCACAGGAACCGTATCGAATACAAAGGTGATGGTAGGATTGCTCTCCACTCTCTCCTCCCATGCGTCAGACACAACCTGCATACGGGGGTCTGCGCCCGCTTCCTTCAAATCGCCGTTTTTGATTGCCCAGGACGCGGAAATGGAAAATGCGGCATAATCGGTAGACTTATCCAGCTCCGTATAATAGCCTTCCTCATCAAGGCTGTAGTGCTCGCCTTCCACACCAAGGAGAAGAAGCCTGTTCAAATAAGTATCAAATTTCATCAAATCAAGAACCATACCGGCCCTCTCAGGGTTCTTTGAGCCCGCCGCGATTGCCATATCATTGTTGGAAAAAGCCTCGCAGCCTACAAAGTGATCGGTGGTAAGATCATAAATCGCACATTCAACTCCCTCGCTTCCCTCGGCCTGTTTCATATAGGTAACCACAGAGCCGTTCCATGCAATGGAAGCTCCCTGAAGGGCTCCGAAAGCGTCATCGTCTGTCACCGTGTTGGTCAGGGCGCTGCGGCTCCAGCATCCGGCGTCCGCCATCTCCTTCATATCCTTTGCATAGGCACGGAATTCATCGGTTTCATAGACAAGGCTAATTTCATCCTTTTCCGGAAGATCCCCGTCCCAGGAGTAGATCATATCAAAATAATCGCTGTCCAGGGCAAGGAAGGTGTCAAACTGCTGACGGTACACATCCCAGAGCTCGTTGTTATCCCCTGAGGAGGCCAGACCGTAAATACCGCTCTCCGGCGTTTCCTTCTCAGCCATGGTAAGCATAAAGCTCTTGTAGTCCTCCCATGTTTTCAGTTCCCCGACCCCGTGTTTGTCAGCCAGATCCTTTCGGATGGCTACGATCTTACCCATGGGCTGGGCCACGTTGGAGGGAACCGCAATGGTCTTTCCTGCGATCGTCGTTTCATCCCAACTGTCTTTATCCTGATACTTGTTTGACAAAGGCATATTGGTTGCAATGAAATCGTCAGTCAGTTCATAAAGCGTCCCTTTGGCAGCCTCCGTATACATATAGCACCAGGGAGCCGTAAAGATCAGATCCACCTGCTCGCCCCCTGCCAGCACCAGGGAATACATAGTCTGATAATCGCTCCAGCTCATGAAGGTCACCGCCAGCTCTGTATTAAAGGGCTTTAAGTAATCGTTTGCCAGTCCCAGAACCTTTTCCCAGTCATTGGGAGTATCGCCGATCAGATACATATTTACCGTGTAGGGATCGCTTAAGTCCACGCCGCTGTACATTTCCGGAGTTGCCGTGATGGTTCCCTCTCCCACTGTTTCCGGGAGCCCTTCCAAAGACGCCCCGCCTGCCGCCTCGCCTGAATCCTCTGCTGCCGTGGCATCCGCCGTATCGCCTGCCGCATCCTCGCCGGAGCCTGCCTCCTTGGAGCCGCTCTCTGCAGAGCCTGTACCGCCCGCGTTGCCGCCGGAAGAATTTCCGCACCCGGAAAGCATGGTCAGCGTCATACCAAGAGTCAGAAACATTGCTAATAACTTTTTCTTTTTCATAGTCTCTCTCCTTTTCTTTTTTTATAGGATGGTCTGCAAAGCGCAGCATCCCTTTTAACTGTACCGCCCTCCCATGAAAAAAGGAGGACGGACAGTTATTTGCACTTTTACTTTTCCTTTTCAGGCTATCCCTTCACCGCGCCGATGGTAAGCCCCTTTACAAAGTAGCGCTGTACGAAAGGATAAAGCAGGACGATCGGCCCCGTTGCAATCACGGTCATTGCCATCTTCATACTCTCCAGAGGCACCGTAGGCAGAGCAATACCGGATTTCTCCGCCACAATCCTCATGGCCTCCGCGCTGCCCAAAACTCTTTGCAGGTAATACTGCAGCATAAACATATCTTCATTTGTAATAAAGAGCATGGAATTATACCAGTCGTTCCAGTAAGCCAGGGCCGCAAAAAGGCTTAAGGTTGCGATCAGGGGCTTACTTAAGGGAAGAATCAGCTTTACATAAATCGTCATATCATTGGCTCCGTCGATCTTGGCTGATTCCGTGATGGCGCTGGGTATCCCCGCCATGAAGGATTTGGCAATGATCATATTCCACACCGAAAACATCAGGGGCAGTATAATGCCCAGATAAGAGTTCTTAAAGTTCAGGTAGCGGATACACATCATGTACCAGGGCACCAGGCCGCCGCTGAACAGGGTGGTGAAAAAGAAGAAAAAGGAAAACTTGTTTCTCCAGGGGAAATCCTTCCGGGACAATACATAGCCCGTCATGGTTGCAATTAAAACCGCCAGCGCCGTTCCAACCAGCGTAACCCCAATGGTAGTCCCGTATGCCTTTAAGATGGCAACAGGGTTTTTCAGACAAAGCATATAGCTCTGAAGACTGAAATCCGTGGGAATCAGCGGATAACCGTTCCGAATCAGAGAGGCCTCATCCGTAAAGGACGCCACAATGATCAGGTAAAAAGGGATCACACAAACCAGCGCGAACAGCCCTACCAGAATATATCCCACAATATTTACGGAAAGCTCATCCCTGCTTAAATGATGGCCGTCCTTCATAATCTTAACCTTTGCCATTGTACTTCCCTCCTTAATATAATGCGTAATCCGGATCTGCCTTCTTCACCAGTTTGTTACAGATGGTGATGGTCACAAAGCAGAGGATGGACTGATAAAGGCCTGCGGCCGCAGATACGCCAATATCTCCGGTATCGATCAGCAGACGGAATACATAGGTGTCGATTACGTCTGTCACAGGCTGCAAGATAGCGCTGCTCTTTACCGTCTGATAGAACAGACCGAAATCCCCCCGGAAAATATTTCCGATTGCCAGAAGCAGCATAATCATCATGGTAGGCAGCAGAGAAGGAATGGTCAGGTAACGGATCTTCTGCCAGGCGTTTGCCCCGTCAATGGAGGCCGCCTCAAACATCTCCTGATCCATACCGGTGATGGCCGCCAGATAAACCACGGAGCCGTACCCGGTCTGTTTCCATACCTTCAAAAAGATCAGCACCGGCGGCCAGGCGGAAGGGGTATTGTAAAGATCAAAGGGCTTACCCCCCAGGGCTGTTACGATATGATTGAAAACGCCTCTTTCATAGTTGAAAATGTTGTACATGATTGCGCCTGCCACTACCCAGCTTATAAAGTAAGGCAGAAACATAAAGGATTGCGCAACCTTTTTGAATCGTTTGCTGAACAGCTCGTTGAGAAGAATGGCGCTCCCCACCTCGCATGCCATTCCCAGAAAAATAAAGGCAACATTGTAAAGCAGTGTATTTCTTGTAACCTGTCCCAACTTCCCTGAAATCATCAAGGCCTTGAAGTTATCCAGCCCGTTCCAGGGGGAACCGTAAATCCCTCCTGCATACTGATATTTTTTGAATGCCAGAACGATACCGGTCATAGGTATGTAATTGAAAACAACCACATAAATCAAGGCCGGAGCCAGCATGGCAAGAAGCATCCAGTGCCTCCTTACGGTTTTGAAAAACGGCTCTTTGTACCGTTTCGCATCCGTTTCCTTTTTCATCCTTTTCACCCTCCTTCTTAAGATTGCAACGCCAATTTCTCAGTACATCCGGCGTTTTGCTTACGTAAATAATTATAATTAAAAAATTTGCACAAAACTATTGACAATCGCAAATAACTTTAGATAAAGTTGTTGGGTAATATAGCCAAAATTGGGACTGTTTTGCGCAATGTGTGTTGCGCAAAACAGTCCCAATTTAAATTGACGTTATTAATTCATATTTTATATTCTTAACTCATCACCGGAACTTCTATCTCTATCCTGGTATAGCCCTCGCCATAAAAAATACAGATCCTGTCATTGACGTTTTTCAATCCATAGCCGTACAAATCAGGGTGGTGAAATCTTTAATTTCACTCTATATCCCGTATCCATGGCTTAGGACATTTTACAATAAAGAGTCCTATAATACATCAAGACTTCCCTTCTCCCTCCAACACCTTGCAGATCTGCTCCACATCATAGCTCCCCACCTGCTTCTGCGCCGCGATCACCTTCTCTACCTCTGAAAGCACCTCTTCCAGTTCGTCGGCAATCACCTCCGCCGATTTATTTTTGATCAACTTTTTGCACACGGTCTGTACCAGATGCTGCCGCCTCTCCTGAGCTATCCCTTCCTCAACTCCTTCCAGCTTCATGTCCACAAAAGCCTTGCACATATCGTATTTCTTTTCTCCGTTTTCCATACTTTCATAGTCCTCCTTAATTTTGACTTTTGCCACTACCTCGATCAGCTCCCTGGTATCACTGTCGATCTGGCGGTAGGACTCCTTGTCCGTGTCCATTACCTGTTTCAGCTTTTCTTTATCCCCACAGTAACGCACCACCTCAAACAACTGGCGCAGGCCTGTGTGATATTCGTCAAAGGTATCGTGCTCATGGCAGTCATAGAGGTTCAGCTTATAATTCGTGACAAACTCCTTCAATTCCTCATCAATCTCCAATAACTCATGCAGACACCTTGCCCCGTCCCAGGGATGTTGGGTTCCGCAGTAGACCACCAGTGTGATGATTGGTATAAATTTTTCGTCTCTGGTCATTCCCGAAAGAAATTCGTCCGTTCCGATACACAGATCATGTTCCTTTTCGTGTGCCAGCTTTCTTTGTTTCCATTGTCTCTGATAGCTCAGGCTCTCCGTCAGCATATTTCGAAGAACCATATGGTAATCTACAAAGGTCTGGTTTTCCACAGCCAGGATATGAAACAGCCTTCCCTTCCACATACACGCCCTGTCCACGATTGCCCTGAAATTCTTCCGCGCGCCGGCCTCCTTTCCCAGATAAACAAACTGCGCATCCGCCGGTTCCAGTTCCTCGGGCTTTACCACCTGCCGTCCCTGAAACAAAGCACCGTTCACCTGATCGGCAAATCTGTGATTGTCATCCAGATAGTCAAACTGATATTCATCTTTTTTCCCCATTTTACCTCCCTTATCATGTCAAATTTTTTGTATATGGCTGCAATAAATGCTTGAGCAGCCCTTTCCATATAAGGGATTCCTATAAGAATAGACGATTGTTCACAGACGTGAGATCAGAGTTTCAGATTCCCAGATATGTTTGAAATCATGATAGCACAAATTGCTATTTACTGTAAAGTATTTCAGAAATATTTTATATTTGCCCAGGTTCTTTTATTTTCCGAAAAAATATGCTAAATTAATACCATATAATTATAGAAAGGAATCCAAGGCATTGAGTGAATTGAAATGGGATACCAGATTTAATATCGGCGTGGACATTATTGACAACGCACATCAGCGGCTTTTTTCGATTGTCGGTAAGCTTCTTAATCTGAATACAGACGAATCGAAACGGCAGCATGCCTGCCAGGAGGGAATCAAGTTTTTTAAAAGCTATGCTCTGAAGCATTTTTCAGAGGAAGAGGCCTATATGCGCTCCATAAATTATAGCGGATATGCCGTACATAAAGGCCTTCATGACAATATGCTCCGAAACACCCTGCCCGCTCTGGAAAAGGAGCTGGAGGAACAGGATTATTCTCCGGAGGCGGTTCAGCATTTTCTGGGAATCTGTGTGGGTTGGCTGAACGGCCACATTATGATAGAAGACCGCGCGATTACCGGAAGAGTCCCCTCCAAATGGATTCACCAGCCCTCAGAGGATGTGCTTGATTCTATTGTAAAAGCCGCCCTGCCTGCCATACAGATTCTGTACCGGGTAAAGGCAGAGCTTGTCAGCAAACGCTACAATGGAGAAAATTTTTCTTCCGAGAAAGTCCTCTGCTATCGTCTCACTTACAACGCAAAGGAAAGACCTCCCATACAGGTCTACCTTATTTATGAAGAGCGGCTGATCCTTTATGCTCTCAGCGAAATGATCGGCAAGCAGATCAAAGTGGTTGACCAAACCGTCCAATACGCCATCCAAATGCTCTCTGAGAAATTTGTGGATTGGATAGGGTGTCATTTCCTCTCCGACATGGAAACTTCCCTTAAGGGAACGAACCTTCTTACCTTTGACCAGCTTTTACGCTCATTTTCAACGAACTACCCTCCTTACAGCCTGCTTTTCAGTTCCGGTGGGAAAGGGTATCTGGCTTTTTGTATTCAAACTTAAATCACAGGGGCTGTCTCACCAATTGTTGAAACGTCAAGGGGGAGACAGCTCCTGTATCATTTTATTTCTTTTTATTAATCCGGCTGGGTTTCATATCCCAGTACACAAAGCAGAGTACCAATCATAATACAGAAATCTCCCACATTAAACACTACTTTCCCCAATCTGCCAGGAACCGGAAAGCTCACATAATCTACCACATATTTTCTCGCCAGCCGGTCATAGGTGTTGCTGTAGGCCCCGCCTAAAAGCAGGGTAAGTCCCCATTTGAGCAATCCTTTTCCCGCTTTTCCCAGGGTGAGGAAAAACACTGCCGTCAGCAGCATCGTCAGAAGAACGGATACCGTCATTACCAGCCGCCTTTTGTTATCTCCCGCATTTAAGAAAGCTCCTGTGTTATGGTACTTTCTTATGAGCAGGAAACCGCCGCATTTCTTTCTTATTTCTCCTTCTGCCACCGTTTTTTCAATATGATTCTTCAGTTTCCATTCCAGCCCAAAGATGCCCAGAATCACGCTCAGATATTTCATAGCCTTTCGCCTCCACTTAGTCTGTTTTGCCTTTCCATTATAGGATACCGCAAGGCTCTGCACAAGATTGTCCGGAAAATAAAATCCTTTCCGGCGCCCTGCATGCCCTCACACATTTTCATCCCGCACCGCCTCGATGATGGTATCCTTCCTGATTTTCCCAGCCGACATCCAATATGCCGCCGTCACTGCGGCCATAACCGCCCCTATGCCAAAGAATACCTTCCCCCATGGCAGCCAGGGCAGAAAATCCGGCCAGGACACATCCACCAACCCCATTAGAACCTGCAGCAAAAGGGCAATTACCGGCACGGAAATAAAAACCGGCATCACCGCCATCCGTATTCCTTCCAGGCCAAGCAGCCTTTTAACGCCCTGCGCATCCATCCCCACCGAGCGGAGCATGGCAAATTCCCTGCGGCGTCTCATCATTGTGTGGGAAACTGCCGAAAGCGTATTGGAAACCCCAATCAGGCCGAGCAGGATGCCTATGCAATCCACCACGGCCTCCATGGCCCGTTTCCCCGCCGCATTATTCTCCTCCTCCAAAGCCGTACTGGCAATATAAATATCCTCCTTTGCCATCACAGCCTCGCAAAGTTCTGTGATCCGGGCCGTCGCCGCAAGATCGTTCTCCGGAGCCGTCTTTACCTTCACATAAGTGTAATACTTGCCTTCCTTTTCTTCCGAGAGATTCCCGACCACAGAATAATACACCGGAAGGGGCATATAAAGATTGATGGTATAATTATTCCTGACATCTCCAAGCCTGGGGCCAGCCCCTGCCACAGCCCCTACCTCTATGGGAAACGTATAATCTGT
>ERZ808028.2120-NODE-2120-length-10128-cov-3.632176_pt1 | contig 10128 bp, 11 predicted proteins | sample MGYA00380184_ERZ808028 | MGnify/ENA primary metagenome ERZ808028 (study PRJEB31490, sample SAMN06133397) | mouse gut metagenome | isolation source: J8_1 | host: mice | place: China: Chengdu | collected 2015-05 ...
TTTGCCCACCGGAGAGCTGATTCGGGGCGCGATCCAAAAGGTCCTGCAGATCGAGAGCCCCCGCAATCCTCTCGATGCGCTGACGCATCTCATCTAGTGCAACCCCGCGCTGTTCAAGGCCAAAAGCTAATTCTTCTTCCACCGTGGTGCGTAAATAAGTAATGTGCGCCCGCGGGTTAGAAGTCAGCATGACCGCGCCGGGAGTGTTTTCATACAAGTCGGTGAGATACTTAGTCAGCCCGGAACCAGAGGGACCAACTAGCTGCTTTATAGCCACACAACCACCACCAATGCAGCAATCGGCATTAACCAGCGCAGGACTTTTTGTGTGGTTGTATCAAGCACTGGGTGTAACAGCGTGCGCTGACCAGTGCGTTCCAATCCGGATACTTCTAGCGGAATAGCGCGCGAGGCTCCTTGCGATAGTAAGCGCGTAATAAGTGGAAGCACGACGAACTTAATGGTCTTTGAAAGGCCACGGGTGCTGTGCTGGCGTGGGCTGTGTGCGCGCAGATGATTGGCATATCGCACCGAGCCTAAGGTGTCACGACCTTGCGGAAGCAACTGCACGGCGGAGCCTACGATATAGGCCACCCGCGGCATATGACTGAGTGATTTCACCAAATCTGTAATGGTTATGGCGCTAGCCGCTGTCAAGAATGCTGACATTAAAGCGATGAAGCGAACGCTTAAATCCAGCGCAGTTGACCAGTCATTTCTGCCGAAGGGAATGTGAATAATCAGCATGGATAAGCTGACCGGGATGCTTAAGGCGACGGTAGTTGCCAGGACGGAGAAATTGCGCAGGCGCACAAGCGCAATAAGCTGCGCAATCACGGCAACGCTTGCGCTTAAAGCAAGTTCATTAAAGCCCAGCACCACAATCCATGAGCTAGACGCCGCAACAATCCAGGTCAGCGGATTCATTAGTGGCTAGGTTCTGCTGTACGTGGGGCCAAAGTGCGCCGGGTCTTTTTCGGCAATGCGGCAACGACCGCAAACACAATCACCATGATGAGCCCCTTATCCAACGGATCGGAGATAAAGGACTGCAGGGTAACAGACCCTAGAAGCGAGTTGCCCATTTCGCGGAAGAGGCTAACCAAAGCGCCAGTGCCGACACCAGCGGTGCCGCCGTAGACGAATGCTGCCACAGGTGCGGCGATGGCACCGGTGATAAGACCGAGTACCGCGCCGGAGACAAACGCCAAAATAATATTGCGGAAAGCGCCCTTGTTAATGGCCACACCAGCCAACCAGCCGGTTAACGCAGAACCTGCTGCGAAAGGTAGCGCTAGAGGATTAAATAGTGCCCACACCACGGAGCTTAAAGCACCGGTTGCTAAACCAGCACGTGGGCCGGCAAGGGCGGCAACCAAGACGGTACCCACGGCGTCCAAGTAAAGCGGGATACCAATGGAGCCGACGATTTGTCCGATAAGAATGTTCAGGATCAATGCCACTGGAATGATCGCCACGGTGCGTGCCGGCAGCGTGGGCAAAACACCGGCGAGCAGCGCTAAAGTACCGCCGACATAGCCGATGAGAGTAATCAGGGCTTCGGTTGACCCGCCGATTGATTCCCAATCAGTGGGGCGAACTAAGACGAGATAGAGCCAGGTCGCGGCGATAAGCGCGCCACCCACGGCGACTAAAACCTTGTGCGTTGATTTTTGTGACATGCGGAAAATCCCCTAGAGATCATAAAACAGCTGAATTATCCGCGTCCTATGTCACCTCGGATGCGAACCGATTCAAAAGTATAGCGGCCCGCAAGAGTTCTGCGTGAGCGGCGTCGACATCAACATCATCCACCAACAAAGCGTTTGCCTTGCGGCCCCAGGGCCCGCGTAAATCTGCAACCGTGGTCCCGCGCATTAATTCAGAATCAGCTTCCACATCCACGGTTACTTTCCGTGTGTTAAAAGGTATCTTGCCCAGTGCGATCATCACGGCAAGTAAATCATGAATCTGAGCTAAGTAGCCTTCGCCTTGGCTGTCATGGAATTCGAAATAAAATCGCAGCATCTCCGGTAGGTAGGCGGCGATGGGGGTATTACCAAGGGCATCGATAAGCGCATCAAGCGTTTGCGGATTAATAGTAAACCGCTCTGTCACGCCTAAAGAACACACCGTGATTGGGTTCGTGGCCTGCGCGAAGGCTTGTTTTGCGCCGTGCGGATCCACCCAGGTATTCCATTCAGCAGTCGGTGTGGTGTTGCCCGGGTATAAGTAGGATCCACCCATCAGCGTGGTGTTTTGAACATGCCCGAAAGTAGCCAAGTTGGTGGCTGGACCTGTCACAATCAACTGCAGATCGGCATACTGGGCAATCGCATTACGCCATATATCCTGCCAACTATCCCGGCTTATGTCTTGAGCGCCGGGATTGGTATAACCCAGACCGAACTCCCCGTGAGTTTCCGGGGTGGTGGTCAATGGTACCTGCAAAGGTCCTGGCTGACCAGCTGAAACGGGGATGTGCCCAAGCCCGCATTTATCAAGTACCCAGCGGGTATTGATGGCGGTTTGTGTGATATCCACATTTCCTGCGGTGGTGGTTGCCCCGACGAGCTCAACCTCGCCTTCGTGGTGCAAAGCTGCCAGATACATCAGCGCTAGTGCATCATCAATGCCGGTATCGCAATCAATAAGAACAGGAATCATAATGTCCAAGTTTAAGGAAACGGCTGCAGTAGTGGTTTTCTTGGTGCTTTCTTTACTTGGAGCACAGCATCCGATGTCCGCGTGGAATGTGAGATGCGCAGAACCAAAGCGATAATGAGGTAATTTGCCAGCAGTGAAGAATAACCTGCTGACATTAAAGGCATGCTCAGACCCGTCATCTGGACAAGCAGTTTTCCAAAACTTTCATGAGTATGCATTGCCGTGATGGCAAAGCAGATTGAAAGCTAAAAGAACTGCAACAATGCCAATGACTCCTAGTTCTTCGCCGACAGCAGCGAGGATGAAATTTAAGAATGCTAAAGCGATCTTTCGCGGATCACCTTGGCCCAAACTAGAGCCCAGTATCCCACCGGTAGAAAGTCCACCATGCTGAAGGCCGTAAGAAAAAGGGTAGCGCAGAAAATCCATGCCTAAAAGACGATTTTCTGCCACTACAAGTAGGGCTCGCTTTTAACTAAAGAACACGGCGAAGACGATGACCAGAAAAGCCTTTCCGGCCCCACCAGGCTGAATGGAAAGGAGCCAACCGTCAGCCGGGTATTGGCCTCTGTTTTCACCGCATACGGCGAGAATAACGGCGAAGCCAATAGGTATAGAGAAGGCCGAAAGCTCCCAAGACAGAAGAGAACCTGTTTAATCGGCGGTGGTCTTGCAGCACGATTAGTGACACCACACGGGCGATCAAAGCAAGCCCCTTCCGTATCACCTGCTTTCCGCGAGCGCTCTTCCCGAGGCCATATCAAGCCGGAAAATCGTGATGACGCCTATCCCGTTTAGAAGGCCGCGGTGGGGAGACGATTTGAACAGCACTCGCCGATGAAGCCCAGCGCGAAGGGGTGGCTAACGTCAGTCCGCAAAGATTCAAGGCAGATATTAAGAGGATGGCTCTAGCGCTCTCTCCGCGGGATTATCCGAAGCGATGTCGACTGTTATGACGCTGAGCAACGTTATGATGACCACGATAATCACGAGGGGAAGTTCATTCCAGCAGGCTTTCACGCTTCTAGTCAACGGTGTCTTACTTTACCTATTCAAAGATTATTGTTAGCTGAAGCAACTTTGGCCGAAGACTTCAGTTCCAGGAAGTACTTACTAGATAGTGCAGGCTGTCTAGTAGCACGTCGATGGGCGGTAGGTTGTAGTGGCAATTGTCGCGGCAGGAAACCAAACTCCGCGCCACGGACGATAAATCTTTCAATTCTCGGAAGCTTTACGCTGCGGTTCCGAGGCGCTTGGCTAGGGGCGTCAATGTTGTAGTAAACCCCCGTACCCCCTGTTCCTGCCGAATGCAAGTGTTTGTTTAGTGGTGGAAGAAATTCTTCATTGTTGCCGTCGTGGAGAAATACCTTGGTCTATTGAAAGTAGACAGAGCATTTCCGTAAAGGACGGCATTGCGATGAGCAAAATTCTCACGGGCATATCTACCGCAGCTGCGGTTGCTGTTGCCGCACTGATCTTCATACCCACTGGTGGTAGTACGGATGAACCGCATGGCGGGGATATTTCCTCTGGTGATGAGAGGTTAAACATCGTTGCTTATGCCGTACCGAAAGTTGGTTTTGATCAGATTATTCCGGCCTTTCGGGAAACTGAAGCCGGAAGCGATGTCGGCTTTGCCCAGTCTTATGGGGCATCGGGCGACCAATCCCGCAAGGCGCTGCGCCGGGTACCTACTGACATCGTGAACTTTTCCGTCGAACCTGATATTACCCGGCTGGTAAAAGCAGGTCTGGTGGATGAGGGCTGGAAAGACAATGTTCCCGGTGACGAAAGCGGCCGTTCTGTTCCTTTTGGTTCTGTTGTCTCGTTTGTGACCCGTGAAGGAAATCCCCAGAATCTTCAGAGTTGGGATGATCTGATGGATTCGAATATTGAAGTTATTAGCCCAAATCCTGCCAGTTCTGGTTCGGCGAAGTGGAACTTGCTCGCGCCGTATTCCGCATGGTTCTTCCGCAGCGTTGACCAGCAGCAAGCACGCGGGGAAGTCAATTACACCCAAGCTCATGAATATGCCTCTGAAAAGCTAAGCCAGTTGGTTTCCACTACGTTTAAGCTCCGGCCAAAGTCGGGGCGTGAGGCCACGTCCACCTTTGAGCAAGGACAAGGCGATGTGCTGCTGTCTTATGAGAATGAGGCTATTTTCTTAGACCGCACCAGTGGCGGGATTGAGTATCTCAACCCGCCACAGACCTTCCGGATTGAAAACCCGGTTGCGGTGCTCAACACCTCTCAGAGTCCGGAGCAGGCAGAAGACTTCCGGGACTACCTCTTTACTGATGAGGCAGAGAAAATCTGGGCACAGGAAGGGTTTCGGTCTGGAACGGACTTGTTTAACGAGGACGGTGAAACACCGACCATCGATGCGCTAAGCACGGAAGAACAACAAGCCTTCAAACCTTATGACGTTGCCTATTCGATCGATGATCTTGCAGAAGCATTCGCGCAGATTGCTCAGGAAGACCCGGAGCTTGCTAAGCAGCATGGGTTGAGCAAGGACGGGAAACCGCTTGAAGGCTGGGAGATGGTTGATGCCTTCCTATTTAAGAAAGCACAGCCTGGCAGCGGCGAGTCCGATGGCGTAATCACCACTATCTATAAGGAAGTCTGAGATGAGTACAGCACTAGTTACCCGCAAAGCTCCTCCCGCAGCCAGCAGCGGGGGAGTGGGCAAGTTCGGCCTGGGTGTTGCCACGCTGTGGCTTTCGGTCATTGTTCTGCTGCCACTCGCAGCGCTGACCACGGAGGCTTTCTCCGTCAACGGACTGCAAGGCTTTATCGACGCAGTATCGTCGCCAGGAGCTATCGATGCCCTCCGCGTCACCATCGGTGCCTCCGCAGTTGTGGCACTGATCAACGTTGTATTCGGCACCCTTATCGCCTGGGTTCTAGTACGCGATGAGTTCCCAGGAAAAGGCATCGTCAATGCGCTCATTGACCTTCCTTTTGCTTTACCAACGATTGTCGCTTCCCTGGTGCTGCTATCTATTTACGGCCCCGATAGCCCTGTTGGCATCACACTCAATGCGACGCAGCCAGCGCTAGTTTTGGCATTATCGTTTGTTACCTTGCCTTTTGTCGTCCGTGCCGTACAACCGGTGCTCATCGAAGTCGATAGGGAAGTAGAAGAAGCCGCCGCCAGCTTAGGTGCGAATAACTTCACCATCTTCTTCCAGATTATTTTTCCCACACTTTTCCCAGCGCTGTTGTCTGGCGGCGGATTAGCTTTCGCCCGCGCCATCGGCGAGTACGGCTCAGTGGTTCTCATCGGCGGCAACGTCCCCGGTCAGACCCAGGTGGCTTCCCAGTACATCCAGGAACAAATTGAATCCGATGTGCCTTCGGCGGCCGCGGCGGTATCCGTGGTGCTGTTGCTAATCACCTTCATGGTGTTGTTCATTCTGCGGTTAATTTCTAGCCGCACGGCTAAGAAAGTGGAGGACTAAACAATGAAACTAGCCCGTCCCACAATATTGACGCTGCGCTCGGTGGCACTGCTTTATCTCCTGGTTTTGGTGGTAGTACCCATCGTGACCATCTTGTACCGCAGCTTCGAACGCGGACTTGGCACCTTCTGGGAGTGGATCACCACCCCGGCAGCAATCTCGGCACTGCAAGTCTCAGTACTCATCGTGCTCATTACCGTCCCGCTTAACGTCATCTTCGGAATCGTCGTCTCACTCGCGCTGGTGCGCGGGAACTTCCCCGGAAAAGGCATCATCCAGGCGATTGTGGATCTTCCATTCGCGGTCTCACCCGTCATCATCGGCGTATCGCTCATCTTGTTGTGGGGCCACGGCGGATGGCTCGGCGGAATAGAAAACCTCGGATTCCAGGTCATCTTCGCTCTGCCCGGCATGGTGTTAGCCACCATCTTTGTCACCTTGCCCTTTATCGTGCGGGAAGTAGAGCCAGTCTTGCGGGAAATTGGTACCGAACAAGAACAAGCCGCCGCCACCTTGGGCGCATCGCCGTGGCAAATCTTTTCCCGCATCACTCTGCCGGCTATCCGCTGGGCTTTGACCTACGGCATCGTGCTCACAGTCGCCCGGGCACTTGGGGAGTTCGGCGCAGTCATCATGGTTGCCTCCAACTTCGCCGGCGGCGGGCAGACACTGACCTTGCTCGTGCACTCGCGCTATATCGATGACCACAATGAATTCGGCGCTTATGCTGCCGCAACGCTGCTCATGGCCGTTTCTGTGGCAGTTCTTATTCTCATGACCACCATCCAGAAAAGAAGCAGGATCGAACAGTGAAAATTTCCATCAAAAACGTACACAGGAACTATGGGGATTTCGCAGCGCTTAACGATGTCTCCCTCGACATCAAAGAAGGCTCCCTTACCGCGTTATTAGGACCCTCCGGTTCCGGCAAGTCCACACTGCTGCGTTCTATCGCAGGGCTCGACCAACCTGATAGCGGCGCCATCATCATTGATGGTGAGGACATCACCCACGTCTCCCCGCAAAAGCGCGGTATCGGTTTTGTTTTCCAGCACTATGCCGCGTTTAAGCACATGACCGTGCGGGAAAATGTTGGCTTTGGGCTGAAGATTCGCAAAAAGCCCAAAGCAGAAATTGATGCCAAGGTCGATGAATTGCTCAAGATTGTAGGCCTTGCCGGTTTCCGCGACCGTTATCCTAACCAGCTTTCCGGTGGTCAGCGCCAACGTCTGGCACTGGCCCGGGCATTAGCGGTGAACCCAAAGGTGCTGCTGCTTGATGAGCCTTTCGGCGCGCTGGATGCGAAGGTCCGCGAGGACCTGCGGGATTGGTTGCGGCGCCTGCACTCTGAATTCAACATCACCACCGTGCTGGTTACCCATGACCAGCAAGAAGCACTTGATGTTGCCGATCAGATCGTGGTGCTAAACAACGGGCGTATTGAACAAGTAGGAACTCCGACGGAACTCTATGACCACCCTGCCACCGACTTTGTCCTGTCCTTCTTAGGCCAGGTGTCAACACTGGATGGCAAAGTCGTGCGACCACATGATATCCGCCTTGGTAGGTCTGCTGAACTTGCGATTCCTAGCCACGAGATTGCGGAAACTGCAGTCATCGAAGCCGTCGTGCAGCGCGTAACGTTCCTCGGTTTCGAGGTGCGCGTTGAACTCCAAGAAGCCGCAACCGGCAACCCGTTTACCGCTGAGATCACCCGTGGTGATGCGTTGGCTTTGAACTTAGAACCGGGTGACCACATTTTCGCCCGCGCCACTAGGCCAGCCGCGCTGGTTAAAGATCAACCAGCGCAGTCTGCAAATCTGACAGTTTAAGCATCGGCGGTTGGGGCCTCGACATTGAAGCCCCAGTCCACACCGAACTTATCTTTAAGTCCACCGAACTTCGCGCCGCATGCTTGTTCAACCAGGGGCATGTGAACGTCTGCGCCTTCCGACAGAGCTTCAAATTGGGCGGTCATAGTTTCCACATCATCACCCCAAATGACAATGTTCATGCGCTGATTGGCCGAGTCTTCTGCACCGAGTTCAGGGTTATCGGCGCACATGAGATCCCAACCAGCTGCGGTGATGAGGTGGCCATGCATGATGAGGTGCTCATCATTGTCCGGCCACTCAACTACTTGAAAGTCGCCACCGAAAACCTCGCGGTAGAAGGTGAGTGCCTCGCGGGCATTGCCGCGAAAGCCAACATAGGTGGTTGCGTTGATAGTCATGATGTGGTGCCTTCAGGGTTCGACGAAGAGTTGTTTCCGAGTGTAATGGTGTAATCAATCCCGATGTCCTCGCAGAAGACATCATCGTGGCTTACCACGATGACAGCGCCGTTGTAGCTGGCTAGGGCATCGATAAGCCACTGCGTCGTGGAGATATCCAAGTTATTGGTCGGTTCATCCAAGATGAGCAGCTGCGGTGCGGCAAGTGCATTGCACGCAAATTCCACACGGAAACGCTCCCCACCAGACAGGCTGCTCATCTTCTGATTGACCGTGTCATTGTGGAAAAGCAGCTGCGCTAACTGGTCACGAATTTCCTGCGGAGTAAATTTCGGCAGACGCTTCGCCACGGTTTCTAATACCGTAAGCTCTCCATCAAACTCGATGCGCTGGCGAATAAACCCAATATCGGAAATGACGTAATCAACAACTTCACCATCACCAGTAAAAATTTGGTTTAAAAGCGTGGTCTTACCTGTTCCATTTGCACCCGCAATGCGAAGATACTCCGGGCCCACCATGATGAACTCGTCGCGTTGCTCCGCATTCGGCGGTAGCTGCACGTGTAATACCTTCGTTCCGGCGGCGAGCTTCGTCGACGGCAACATGACATAGACCTGGGAATCTTTGCGCACCCGGCGTTGTGCGGAATCCAGCTCACGTTCGGCATCGGCTATGTCCTGGGCATGTTTAGAACTTTGCTTCGCCGCAGTGTTCTGCGCACGCACTTTGTCATTGCCCAAGGCCAGCCGCGATTTCCGCCGGTTCGCGATATTCTTTTTGCCCTTGGCAGCATCGTGGGCAATCTGGGTTGCCATTGCAGCACGTTCATCCTTTTCTTTCTTTAATGTGGACTTGGCTTCGCGAACCTGTTGCTGTGCGGATAGTTGCTCCTGTTCAATCGCAGCGCGGTAGTCCTGATAGTTGCCGCTGAATTGGCGCAGCCGGCCATTAAAGAGTTCGGCGATTTCATCAACATGTGCCAAAAGTTCACGGTCGTGGCTGACCACGATGGCAGGAATAGTCGATGAGCGCAGCATCGAAATGAGCTGGTGTTTGGCCCCCGCGTCCAGGTTATTGGTCGGTTCATCCAGCAGCACTAAGTCCGGTTGCCGAGCAAAGACCGCGCCTAGGGCAACGGATACAGCTTCACCACCAGACAAGGTCCCAATGGTGCGGTGGGCATCTAGCTTGCCGATGTATTTCTGAATCCGCTCTTCCACATCCCAGTCATCGCCAATGATGGCCAGCAGTTCTTCGCTGTACTCACCGGCCTCAACCTTTTCGATTGCGTCGAGGGTCTCAGTTACACCGAAGACATCCGCGATGGTGGCCGAAGTTTTCAAACCTAAATCTTGCGGCAGATAACCAATATTGTCTGGTACCTCCAAACTGCCGGAGGTAGGTGAGTAGGTGCCCAACATGAGTTTGAGCAGTGTGGATTTACCTGAGCCGTTATCACCGATTAGGCCCGTTAGTGGTGCAGAAAGTGTTCCTGAAATCTCGCGTAGGCACGCGGTGCCATTTGGCCAGGAAAAAGAAAGGTTGTTAAAAGTAGACATGAAAGCAGCGCCTTTTGTGCAGTAGAAAATCTAGATTTCCTGCTGAAGGCATGCTCGTATGCGCGCGCTTCAGCAGTGGTTATGCGGTGCGGCGTGCAATCTTCATGTCTAAATCCTGTTCTTTGACAACAAATACGCCGATGACTGTAGCACTATTTATGCAGTAGCGGAAGAGGCAAGCAAGACGGTAGGGTTATTCCTC
>ERZ808028.2123-NODE-2123-length-10119-cov-4.220972_pt1 | contig 10119 bp, 6 predicted proteins | sample MGYA00380184_ERZ808028 | MGnify/ENA primary metagenome ERZ808028 (study PRJEB31490, sample SAMN06133397) | mouse gut metagenome | isolation source: J8_1 | host: mice | place: China: Chengdu | collected 2015-05 ...
TTTTCAGTATTTCACCTGCTTTACATCAAATTAAGCTGAGATTTCAAAACATCTTGCAATACCTGAACCGTTTAAGTCAGGAAAATCAACCATAATTTCTTTTCCAGGTTCATAAATAAAAATATTTGTCAGCAAAAATAGAAAAGTAGAATACACATTGATATTTTTTCGTCCTTCCTATATACTATATCCATGGTGCTGTTATAGCGGTAGGACGGTTGCCTTCTTCCAGAGAGTACAAGCTCTGTTTACATAAAGAGAGTTGGAAATTGACGAGGGAGGAAATTGTGCATGATAATTATTACCTTAGAGTCTATCTATATATATATAGTATTTATCATAAGCATTCTTTGCAGCGCAGCTTACAAGCTGGGCTACGAGAATGGTAAAAACGAAAAAAGTAATCGTCCGAGCCTCAGAAACTTGACGATTACTTTTTTGTAATCCAAATATAATTTCAGAGCAACCGTTTTGCTCTACGGCAACACCTTTGTTAGAAGAAATTTAGCATTTCTACTTTCATTTCTTCTGCCAGAGAATACATCCTCTGCTTACCTAAAAACATTTGGAAATTTTCAAAACAAAGTGTTTGCATAAGATAACTATTACACTGGAATCTATTTATTATATCGCTTATTATTTTACCCCATTCAAAAAATTTGCCAATGGCGATTTTTCGCCCCATTCTGTCTGCACCGTCTTACACCGGTCACCAGCCCGGTTTAACATACAGTCAGCGCAGCAAGTGCGCAGGCTTACGTGAGCAGTAACAACCAATCCCTTCTTTTCTCAATTAAGATCGCCAAAATCCTGTTTTTGTGCTATACTACTGTTATTATTCAGCTATTGTTCACACAAAAAGAACCATCATCCTTTAGCAATCCATCATCACCCCCATTTCACCACAGGAGGATAACCTTATGCACGGTCAGGATTTGATTTCCATTGTCGTACCCGTTTATAATACCGAATCTGTTCTTCCCCGCTGTATCCGATCGCTTCGGCAGCAGAGTTACCAGAATCTGGAAATTATTCTGGTGGACGACGGTTCTACGGATCATTCTCTCGATATCTGCACCCAAGCCGCCCGCTCCGATTCCAGGATTCGGGTGATTCACCAGGAAAACGGCGGTGTTGCCAGCGCCCGGAATGCGGGGATGGATGCAATGACCGGACAATGGCTTCTGTTAATTGACGGCGACGACTACATCCATCCCGATATGGCTCGGGATTTACTTCATGCCGTAAAGAAAAACCATGCCCAGACAGCAATCTGCGGCTTTTCCCATGTCTATCCCGACAACCGCCCTGCCCCGGTGTTTCAGCTTCAGTACACCTGGAACGGCGACCGCCACGCATTTGCCGAGGAGATGCTTCTTCTGCTTTACCAAAACCTTCTTCTGCGCACGCAGAGCAATAAGCTGTTTTCCGCAGAGATTATTCAAAAGAACCACCTCCGCTACCCCGGGGAGTTTTCTATCAATGAAGATATCTGGTTCTGTACACGCTATCTGACCTTCTGTGAGCGTATTTCCTGCATCCCCGGCATCTACCTCTACTACTGGCAAAATGCCCAGGGAAACAGCCAAATCAGCCGCTATCACCCCGAAGGCGTGGAGAGCTGCTTTTTGCTGCTCTCGGCTATGCGCGAATTCCTTGCCTCGGCAAAGGCCACGAAAGAAACCCGGATGGAAATGGAGAATGAGATGCTTTTCCACATCTGCGGTTTTGCCGGGCACAGCTATTACCGCACAGTAAAGACAAACCGGGAATGTCTGGAAGAAATCCGCCAACTGGCAGGCCGCCGGGAGATGAAAGATCTCCTTGCCCACATCCAGGCAAAAGGTCCCAAAAACAGGGTGGCAAGACTCCTGCTCTCCCACGGGCAATGCCGCCTCTACCACTGGCTCTGCCTTCTCCTATATGGAAAGCAGAGAAGCGCATTAAAAAAAGCCCTATCCGACAGTCAAAACGCTGAAAAAGCAAAGAAACAGGAAAAGGAGCAGGAAAAGAAACCGGCACAGAAAAAGAAACAGGAACAAGCGCAGAAACAAAAACAGAAAAAAGAACAAAAAAAGGAGCAGAAATTGAATCAAGACAAAAATCAGGAAGTCCGTCCTTCCTTAAATCATCATCCCTACTACGAACCTTCCGAAAAAATCATGGTCAGCATCAGCTGTGTGACTTACAACCACGGCCCCTATATTGCCCAGTCCCTGGACGGCTATCTGATGCAGAAGACGAATTTTAATTTTGAAATCCTGGTCTATGACGATGTATCAACCGATAACACCCGTGAAATTATCCTTGACTACGCCAGGAGATACCCCGATATCATCAAGCCCTATTTCCCGGAAGAAAACCAGTATTCCCAGGGAAAATACAATGTGGAAGGCTTTTTTAACTACCCAAGAGCAAAGGGAAAATACACCGCCATGTGCGACGGCGACGATTACTGGACGGATGAAAACAAGCTTCAACTGCAGGTGGATTACCTGGAAGCACACCCGGAATGTGCCATGTGCTTCCATGCCGCAGAGATTGAAACCGCAGAAAAAGCCGTTCAATTAATGGAAATCCGGCCCTATAAAAAAGACTGCATGATCCCCGCAGAAAAAGTTATTGATAAAATGTTCAATTACCCCACCGCTTCCCTGATGTTTAGAACAGAATACACCCGGGATTTGCAGGATTACTACTATAGCAGCCCGGTAGGAGATATCCCGATTCAGCTTCATATGGCGGCAAAGGGCACGGTTTACTATATTGACCGGAAAATGTCTGTCTACCGCCAGGGCGTAACCACTTCCTGGAGTGCATTGATGAAAGAGGGGAATTATAAGCAGAACCTCATTGACCACCACAACACGATGAAAGAGATGTACCGGGCATTTTCTAAAGAAACTCATGGAAAATACGATGCTGCCATTGAACGCGCCTGCCGCAGGATGGACTTTCTCACCTTTTTAAATGTCAAGGAGTACAACAAGGCCCTGCTCCCCGGCTACCGCCGTTTTTACCAGGAACTTCCCCTGCGCACACGGCTGTTAATCCGCTTCGAGGTCGCTGCCCCCGGCCTGTTCACCCTGGTTCGACGGCTGGTCTATGGAAAAGAGCGGCTGTAAACCCCTTGATAAGGAAGAAAGCGCCTGCAGCCCCTCGATAAAGCAAAAAGCGGCTGCACCCTCTCGATAAAGAAAAAAGCGGCTGTCCCCCTCAAAGTAACAGATTTTGGAAAGGATTTCAATCCATGGCAAATGAAACAAAAAATAAGGTCTTAAACGGCCTGTTCTGGAAAATCATGGAAAACGGCGGTTCCCAGGGAATTCAGTTTATTATCTCGATTCTCCTGGCCCGCCTGCTTTCCCCGGAAGAATACGGTATCATTAATCTGGTGCTTATCTTTGTCACCATTGCCAATGTTATCGTCCAGAACGGTTTCGGCACGGCGTTAATCCAGAAACAGCAGGCGGATGAACGGGACTATTCCTCGGTATTTTTTGTCAACCTTCTGACTGCTGCCGTGATTTACACCCTGCTTTTTTTCAGTGCGCCCTTAATCTCCCGCTTTTACGCCAATCCGACTCTGACTTCCATTATCCGGGTTCTTGCCCTGGTGCTCTTTCCCGGAGCCGTGATTTCCGTACAGACCGCCTATATTTCCCGGCAAATGCAGTTTAAAGGCTTATGCATCTCTACCATGGCAGCCGCCCTGGTTTCCGGCGCTGCAGGTGTGATGATGGCCCGTGCAGGTTTTGGGGTGTGGGCCCTGGCATGGCAGCAGCTTTTTTACTATCTGACTTTGGTTCTGGTCTTATTTTTCACCATTCCCTGGCGTCCGAAGCGGATCTTTGCCCTGGAACGGGTAAAGTCCATGTTTCAGTTTGGCTGGAAGCTTCTCTGCGCCTCGCTGATTGATACCTTATTTATGAACCTCTACGGTCTGGTGGTGGGAAAAATTTATGACGACAATACCTTAGGCGTCTACAGCCGCGGCGAACAGTTTCCCAAGTTAATTGTCACTAACCTTGGAACAGCCATACAGTCCGTGATGCTCCCCGCCCTCTCCGCCCACCAGACTTACCCCGAGCAGGTGCGCCGCATGCTGCAGCGGGCAATCAAAATCAGCGTCTTTCTGGTCTTTCCCATGATGGCAGGGCTCGCCGCCTCGGCGGACAACCTGGTTCTGGTTCTCCTTGGGCCAAAATGGAACTCCTGCGTCCCCTTCCTCCAGATTTCCTGCCTTGCCTACGCTGTCTGGCCCATGGATATCGCCAATCTCCAGGCATTAAACGCCATGGGAAGAAGCGATGTCTTTTTAAAGCTGGAAATCCTAAAAAAAATGGTCGGTGTGCTGATTCTCCTTCTCAGTCTGCGCTGCGGCTCGCTTACCTTTATCGCGTGGAAGGCGTGCGGCGACTTTATCTGCACCTTTATTAATGCATGGCCCAACCAAAGGCTATTAAGCTATTCCATTGGAAAACTCTGGAAGGATATCCTCCCGGCTCTGCTTGCATCTGCTGCCATGGGGATAAGCGTCTATATCGCCGGAAACTTCCTTCCTGCGGGAATTTTGGGCCTTGCCGGACAGGTTGTCCTGGGTATTCTCCTTTATCTTGGCATTTCCTGGGGCGGGAAGCTGGAAAGCTTTTCGTATCTGATGGGAATCCTTTAGAAAAAAAAAAAAAAAAGTTAGCATGTGTCTGGAAAATGTTCAGACACACGCTAACAAAAAATCTTTTTTTCACCCTTCCAATATTCTCAGAAGACACCCCAAAATCTCCTCCATATCCCCCCTGCTATAGCGCTGATCTACAGGAAGAGGAAGGATATTTTCCGTCATTTGCCGCTCTAAGGGACTTGCCTCCTCCAGCGAACACACCTCCGGCCAGAGCATGGGAATATAAATCTGCTGCGCAATCAGCCTCCGGCGAATTTCCTTCCCGGAAATCTTATCCCCGTTAAACCAAAAAGGATAGGCATACGCCCCCTCAATTGCCGGCGGAAGGTTTAAAACATTTTTCTCCTTTAACTGCCTGTGCAGAAATGCAAAGTTTTCTGTCCGCTGTCCACACACACGCGGGTAATCGATCGCACGAAGCAGATTGTGGGTGAGCTTAGACATTCGCTTTACGGGTTCATTGGCAAAAAAATCATTATTCTGTGCATACTCCTGATAAAACGGCGAAGCCCCTGCCTCAAACCGTCCTAAAAGAAAATGCATCCGTTCAAAGGAAAGATCCTGCGGCAGAGTTTCATAAATTTTCTCCCCTTCTCCTTCCCCCAAAATCAGATATGCCCCGTCCGGCACGCCAAAAAATTTCCGGCAGCTATATAAAACATTCATCCCTTTTAGCGGCTGCTGGAAAAAGGCATGGGTATAGTCAACGATGAGCCGCGGATACTGCTGCATCAGCGCCTGCATATCCCCATCATCAAACACCCCATAAAAGTTCACCAGACAAACCCAGTCATTCCCTGCATCTTCTTCTGACAGACAAGGGCGAAAATCCTTATCTACCGAATAATACTCCCATAAAATTCCCTCTGCCGCACACGCCTCCCGCACCGTATCACAGCAAAACGCAGGCAGATAAATTTTCCGAATTTTCTTCAATCGTATAAACAGCCGAAGCGCTGCCCTTCCGCTGTTTAATGCCCATGCCTCCGGGTAGTATTCCTCCCCCGAATATTCATCCAGTTCAATATAACCGCCATATTCTTTCTGTTTCATTTTCCCCATTTATCCTTCCCCTTATCCTCTGCCATTTACTGTTCCCTTCATTCTGTGCACGCTTCACAACCTATCATATCTTCTGGGTACAAACAGATATACTCTATCATAACACACAAAAAAGCAGATATAAAGCCCTGATTCTGACCTTATATCTGCAATTTTTTTAATAGAATAACCGATTCACCGCACTGAAAATCCCCCGCACGGAAGCCCTGGTAATGTTGGAGCTGATGCCCACACCGTAGGTTGCCTTCCCGGAAACCATATCCACCAGGTGAATATAGGAAACCGCCTGTGCACCGGAACCGGAACTTAACGCATGTTCGCTGTAGTCCATAACCCGGATCTGAATGCCCAGCTGATCCTCCAGACCTCTCTGCACCGCATCAATCGGGCCGTTTCCTACGCCCTCAAAGGTCTTTTCTATGCCGTTATCGGTGTAGGTAACCTTCGCAAGCGTTGCAAAATCGCCGTTGCCCGTATCGGCGTCGGAAATCCGGCATTTTCTAAAATGCATCGGTTCCTTCCGATCCAGATAGTTCTTCTTAAATTCATCCATAATCTGTTCCGGAGCAACCTCGCCCTGCTTTTCGGAAATCTTCTGAATAATATCCGCAAACTCCTTATGCATTCCCTTAGGAAGCTTAAAGCCATAGAAGGTATCCATAACAAAGGCCACGCCGCCCTTGCCGGACTGGCTGTTAATCCGCACAACCGGCTCATACTGCCGCCCGATATCGGCCGGGTCGATCGGCAGATAGGGAACCTCCCAGTACTCGCCCTTTCTCTCCTTAAGCGCCTGCATCCCCTTATTAATCGCATCCTGGTGCGACCCGGAAAATGCCGTAAATACCAGCTTTCCTGCATAAGGATGACGAGGGTGAATTTCCATCTTTGTGCATCTTTCGTAGACATCCACCAGTTCCTTAACATTTTCCAGATTTAATTCCGGGTTAAGGCCCTGGGAAAACATATTATAGGCCAGGGTCGTAATATCCACGTTCCCCGTGCGCTCCCCGTTGCCAAAAAGGGTTCCCTCCACACGGTCCGCTCCGGCTAAGAGCGCCAGTTCGGTCGCTGCAATTCCCGTCCCCCGGTCATTGTGCGGATGAACCGATAAAATAATACTTTCCCTGTCTTTAAAATGCCTGTGCATCCACTCAATCTGATCCGCATAGACATTGGGCGTATTCATCTCTACCGTGGAAGGCAGGTTAATAATAATCTTCTTATCCTTCGATGCCCCCCAGGTATCCTGAACCGCCGTACAGATATCCAGGGCAAAATCCAGTTCCGTCCCGGTAAAGCTTTCCGGGGAGTATTCCAATAAGATTTCACCGTCAAACTCCGCCGCATAGCGCTGCACCAGCTTCGTTCCGATAATGGCAATCTCTTTAATCTCCTCCATATCCTTATGGAAAACCACGTCCCGCTGCAGAGTCGAGGTCGAATTATAAATGTGCACAATCGCCTTCTTAATTCCCTTTAATGCCTCAAACGTCCGCTTAATCAAATGTTCACGGCACTGCACCAGCACCTGAACCACCACATCATCGGGAATTAACTGCCGGTCAACAAGCTGACGCAGAAAGTCAAACTCAATCTGGGAAGCCGCCGGAAATCCCACTTCAATCTCCTTAAAGCCCAGCTTCACCAAAAGATTAAACATCTCAATCTTTTCTTCCACCACCATCGGCTCAACCAGAGCCTGGTTTCCGTCGCGCAGATCCACGCTGCACCACACCGGTGCCTTCTGAATTTCGTTATTCGGCCAGGTTCTGTCCGGAAAATCTACCACAGGAACCCGTTTATAATGCTGATAATTTAACATGATTTTTCCTCCATCTGTTCTTTGTCCGTATATTTTCGTAACAGTCAGCTGATTTTCATTCTGTCTTTTTCCTTGCGCCCCGTCAGAGGGCCTGGAGTCGATAAATCACGCCGTAATGCTTAACAATGAACAGGGTGGAGGTTACAGGTCTAACCCCATCCTTCATCATTCCTTTCCCTATTTTCCCACAAAGCCTTCCTCAATAACTGTCCATAATCGTCCAGTCACCCGTCCGTTTTCGCAGGATTAATTTATTATAGCACAGAGGAAATTTCATGGCAATATTTTTTTATACCCGGTTATCCCGCGTGATATCCTGCATTACTGTGAACGTGTGACAGTAACTATCCCACAAAATGCCCCTGTGCTCCCATCACTGCAATCACCTGATCCACACAGGATTCGCAGAGATCATGGGAGGGCGCTTCCACCATAACACGGACTACCGGCTCGGTTCCCGACTGGCGCAGAAGAATTCTTCCGTCGTCGCCAAGCTTTTCGGCAACCTTTGCCACCTCGGCCTGAACCGCCTCATCGTCCTGTGCCGCCTTTTTATCCTTCACCCGGACATTTTTAAGTACCTGCGGATAAATCTCTACTTCCGAAGCCAGCTTATCTAAGGTCTGCTTCTTCTCCAAAATCACTTCCATCACCTTTAAGGAAGTTAAAATCCCGTCCCCGGTCGTGGCGTGTTTGCTGAAAATAATATGTCCTGACTGCTCGCCGCCCAGCCCGTGACCGTTCTGCGCCATATTTTCATAGACATACTTATCGCCCACCGCTGTCTTTTCGTAGCGGATTCCTGCGCGGTCAAACGCCTTGTACAAACCGAAATTCGACATAATCGTCGTAACTACCGTATTGTGCGGCAGAGTTCCCTGTTCCTTCATGTACTTGCCGCAGATGTACATAATCACATCGCCGTCCACCAGGTTTCCCTTCGCATCCACCGCCAGGCAGCGGTCGGCGTCGCCGTCATAGGCAAAGCCCACGTCACAGCCCATATCCACAACATATTTCTGGAGATGCTCAATATGGGTCGAACCACAGTCCGTATTGATATTTACACCGTTTGGCTCCATATTGATCACATGGGTTTCCGCACCCAGGGCATCAAAAACATTTTTGGCAATGGCGGAGGCGCTTCCATTTGCACAGTCCAGGGCAACCTTCATATTTTTAAAGGAGCGCGTGGCAACCGAAATCAGATAGCCGATATAGCGATTTCTCCCCGCTGCAAAATCGGTTGTTCTTCCGATATGCTCTTTTTTTGCCAACGGAATTTGTCCGATTTTCCCGTCCAGGTATTCTTCAATCTTTTCAATCACGCTTTCCTCAAGCTTTTCCCCGTTCCCGTTAATCACTTTAATGCCGTTATCATAGTAGGGGTTATGGCTGGCGGAAATCATAATGCCGCAGTCTAAGCCCTCCGTGCGCACAACATAGGAAACACTTGGGGTTGTGGTAACGTGCAGCAGAAATACATCCGCCCCGGACGCCGTAAGACCGGCAACCAGCGCATATTCAAACATATAGCTGCTTCTGCGCGTATCCTTTCCAATCACCACCCGGCACCGGGTATCCTCATGCTGCTGTCCGTAGTACCAGCCTAAAAAACGACCAACCTGAAATGCATGTTCTACGGTTAAATTGACATTTGCCTCACCACGGAAGCCGTCGGTTCCAAAATACTTGCCCATTGCTTTTCCTCCCTTTTTGCGATTATTCGCCTTGCACTGCATCCTGTCAAGTTTATAATGCTTTTTCATCATACTTTTTCATTATGCTTTTTACTGTTTCTTCTTTATTTATAGTTTATGATTCTCCAGCTTTACCGTTCACGAATGCAAAGTGTACGGTTTAAGCAGCTGCGCAGGCTGCCGTTCGCACGTTCACAGCGGCCTGCGCTCCGTTCTGCGATAAACAGGGTCATTTTACCAGCGTAAAGCGGGAATGTCAAGGTAAAACCGGGATTTCTAAGAATCTACAGCAAATCTTCATAAATCTATAAAAAATTTTTGCCTATACCGTTGTCCGCGGAATTTCTGCAACAGGAAAAACAGGAAAAACAGCAAAAAAACAGAAAAAAGACAGGAAAATAACAGGAAAATAACGGCATTGCTTTTTCATTGACGGTTTAGTTCTCCTATGCTATAATGTCAAAGCAAGGCAGTTTTGCCAAAAATTTAACAAAACACAATGTAAAACAGGGAGGACTACCATGAAAAAATTTGCAGCTGCAACTCTTTGTGTATGTCTGGGCGCATCCTTAACGGCCTGCGGCGGAAAAACAGGCTGGCGCAGTAAGGAAGTGACGGTGATTGACGACAGTTACCGTACCTGGTATGAGATTTTTGTGTATTCCTTCTGTGACAGCGACGGGGACCAGGTGGGGGATCTGCAGGGGGTGATCTCCAAACTGGATTATATCGCAGATCTGGGATTTAACGGAATCTGGCTGATGCCCATCATGCCGTCTCCTTCTTATCACAAATACGATGTGAAGGATTACCGGGAGATTGAGGCGGAATACGGTACCATGGCTGATTTT
>ERZ808028.2124-NODE-2124-length-10118-cov-4.318195_pt1 | contig 10118 bp, 7 predicted proteins | sample MGYA00380184_ERZ808028 | MGnify/ENA primary metagenome ERZ808028 (study PRJEB31490, sample SAMN06133397) | mouse gut metagenome | isolation source: J8_1 | host: mice | place: China: Chengdu | collected 2015-05 ...
GCTCATAGATGTAGGTGTAGCGCTCACTCTGCTCACCGGGCTCATCCTGCATCGTCTTGTTTTTGCCGGGCCCCCGGTTGGCAATCAGCTCTCCGTCGCCCTCCTCCAGCACGGTATCCAGGGAAATCGTGGTGTCAATCAACTCATCCTCACCCACGGTATAGGCCTCCAGGCCCTTCTTGGGCAGAGGATCGCCCACTTCGCTGCTGTCCCCGTTCCCGTCTCCGCCTCCCAGCAAATTGATTCCGAAACGCGGCAGGATAAAGAACACTGCGGCAGCGGCAATCGCCGCCACCAAAAGCAGGATCACAGGAATCAAAAGCAGCTTTTTCTTGCCGCCCTTCTCTGATTTTTCCTTTTTGGGTTTCTTCTCTTTTTTCAAGGCTCATTCACTCCATTTACATCTCCAGATATCGAATCACTACGTTATCTCTGGGGCGCAGCTCCTGCATAAAGGAGCAGTCCGTCCCATTGACCTGCAGCTCAACGCCCCGGTCCAGATTGTCAAAATCTATCCCTGAGTGCTCCAGCAGGTCCATCACATAGTAGGGGGTTCCCTCCTCCTTGCTCGGGAGAACCAGCGTCTGACCGTTCAGCAGTACCTGAATGGATTTCCCCTGGCTCGGCTTGGGGGGCGCCTGAGGCGGCGCGGCAGGGCGGCTGAGAGCGGTCTCCGCCGGGGGGGTGGCGGCAGCTCTGGGCGGAGGCGGCGCGGGCCGGGCTTGCTCCGCCGGCAGACTGTCCGCCCGGGCCGCCTCTGCCTTGGCGGTCTCTGCCCCCCTTGTCTCCTCCCTGGCGGGCTGAGGGCTGGGCGTGGGGCGGACAGGCCGTTGAGAGGTAAAGATCTGGTCGCCGGTGTACAGCAGGGTATCCAGATCCGCCAGCCGGCCGTTCACCGAAACCACCCCGGTGAAGTCGGCCCCCAGCAGGTCCTTCAAGGTCCGCTGGGCTGACGCCCCTGGCACCGCCGGGGTAAATTCAATGCTGTCCCCGGCATATACCAGGGCCGAGGGAGCGGTCTCCGCCCCGTTCAGCCGCAAGGTGCAGGGGATGGCGGGCTGCCCCCGGAAGATCATCCGCTGGCCGTCCACTGTAACGCTGAGGTTTTTCCCTGTCCGGCCCAACATATCGGCGTTGGTGTAGCCGTTCATCATCAGCAGCTCCAGCACCGTCAGCGTCCCGCTGCGGAAGAGCTTGGCGGGCTTATTGTTAAGCAGTATGCGGTAGCTGTCGCTGATGAGCCCCAGGCCCGCGGACACCGCGATTCCCAAGGGGGTGGCCAACTCAGGGTCATTCAGCTCGTATTCATCCGAAAAGGCGCTGATCTCGTAGTTGTTGCCCGCCAGAGCCACTCGGTTCTCATCCATCTCCAGCGCCTCGGCCACCAGATCCAGCAGTCCATCCAGCTTACTGCCTCCGCCGGCCAGGAACAGGGCGGAAGGCGCCGTGCCGTTGAGGGCCACCACCCGCTGAGCGATCTCCTGGGCCAGGGCCCTGGCAGGTGCCTGGACAACCTCCCGGATCTGCGCGCCCGAGACGGTCTGCTCCAGCCCCAGCACATCCCGATAGGTAACCTTGCTCTCGTCCAGCTGGGTTTTCATCCGCTCCGCCGTGGCGAAGGGGATCAGATAGCGGCGCATCAGCTCCTCGGTCACCTCGTCACCGGCGATGGTCGCCATGGTGTAGCCCACCACAGCGCCGTCCCGGCACACCGCGATGTCTGAGGTGCCCGCTCCAATGTCGGCCAGCACCAGATTCAGCAGGCGCAGGTCGGCTGGAATCGCCGCGTTCAGGGCGGCAATCGGCTCCAGTGTCAGGCTGGCCACCTCCAGGCCGGAGGCCTCTGTCACAGCATAGAGGCTCTCAACCACCTCGCTGGGCAGAAATGTGGCCACAACGTCGGCCTCCAGCAGCTGGCCGTTGTGTCCCCGCAGGGTAGTCATGGGATAGCGGTCCAGCCGGTAGCCCGAGACCGTATAGCCCACCAGATAGAACCGCCGCTGGCTGTCCTGCCCCTGGGAGAGGAGGGACTCCGCCTCTGACACAGCCCCGCTCTCCAGTCGGCCGATGATGTCGTTGGTGATCCGGGTGACCTCCGGAAACTCCATCGTGTAGCTGCCCTTCTCGGTGCGCAGGGCGCGGCCGGCGGCGGCCACGCAGACCCGCTCCAGGGTACAGCCCAGCTTTTCCTCCAGCCGTTCCGTCACCCGCCGGGCCACCTTGGCCACCTGGGCGATATCCTCAATCTGGCCATCCAGCATGGCCCGCTTTCCGTGCTCCTCCTTCTCAATGGCGAGCACCTGAAAACGCTCGTCCTCCACCCGGCCCACAACTCCGATGATGCTGCGGGTGCCGATATCCAGGGCGTAAATCATGCCACTGTCCTGCGGCGTTCTCTTTGACATCTGGATTCACCTCTTATCTGCGGTCTGCCTCTACGGTAACGGGCAATATGGCGTCCCGAATCCGGGACGCCATATTGTACTGCGGATCAACCCCGCAGACCCGTTCATTCCATGTTCTCTTAATACTTGGCGCCGGTGAAGGGGCTGTCAGAGCCGTAACCCATGACATCGTCCTCGCTGTCATTCCAGCTGGATGCGGGGGCGGGGGCAGGGGTAAAGCTGGAGGGGCCGCCAAAGCCGCCGCTGATCTTGGAGCTCACCTTGAACTCGCTCATCAGCTGGTGCATGATGTTAGCCTGGGAGGACAGCTCCTCGCTGGCCGCGGCGCACTCCTCACTGGTGGCGGAGTTGGTCTGGACCACGGCAGAAATCTGGTCGATTCCCTCGGTAACCTGGATAATCGCGGTGGTCTGGCTCTCCACGGCATCCACCACCGTGCTCATCATGGTGGTGACGCCGCTGGCCAGCTCGTTGGTCCGCTCCAGAGAGGAGGTAACCTTGCTCACGGCCTCGGTGCCCTCCCGCACGGCGCTCATAGAGCCGTCAATCAGGTCCTTGGTAGCCTTTGCGGCCTCGTCAGACTTGGTAGCCAGATTGCGCACCTCGTCGGCCACCACGGCGAAGCCCTTGCCGGCAGAACCGGCCCGGGCAGCCTCAACGGCGGCGTTCAGGGCCAGAATGTTGGTCTGGAACGCGATGTTCTCAATAGTGGCGATAATCTTGCCGATCTCCTGGGAGGAATTGGAGATGTTGTCCATAGCCACATTCAGCTGCTTGACATACTCCACGCTGGTAGCGATCTGGTTGCCCGCCTCGTGGACAGACTCGCCGGCCTGCTCGGCGGAGGCGGCGGTACGCTTGGCGTTCTCGGAGATATCGGTAATGGTGGCGGACAACTCCTCCACAGAGCTGGCCTGCTGGGTGGCGCCCTGTGCCAGGGCCTGGGCGCTGTTGGACACCTGGTCGGAGCCGGCGGACACCTGGTCGGCGGACTGGGAGATATTGGCGATGGTCTCGCTCATACGCAGGACAAACTGGTTGATGCTCTGCTGGATGGGGGCCAGGTCGCCTGGGAACACGGCAGTGAGCTCCACGTCGAAGTTGCCCTTGGCCATCTGGCCGGTGGTGCCGGAGATGTCCTGAATCACGCTGTTAAGCACCTTCTGGCTGGTACGCAGGGCATCGCACATCTCACCCAGCTCATTCTTGCCGGTGTAGTTGACGGGAACAGACAGGTTGCCCTGGCTGAAGCCCACCAGAGCGCCCCGGACCTGGGTGCTGGGCTCCACAATGCTCCTGATGATCTTGGTAGCCATCGCCAGCACGACCAGAGTGGCCACAACCATCACCACCATAATTACAACAATTCCGATGGTGGAGGTCAGGTTCTGCTCGTCAATAATCTTCCCCTGTCTTGTCTGCAGGTCCTGGGCCAGAGCCGTGCCGGCATCGGCGGCGGCATCCAGAGCCGGGGTACACTCATTGACGATCATCTCCGCCGCGCGGTTTCTGTCGGTCTTTACAACCTCAGCAATCACCTTGGCCTCTTCCGTCCAGGTATTTAAGGTACTGATAAAGTTGTTGAGTAGGCTGCGGTCATCCACATCCTTGGGGAAGGCGGCCTCCATTGCGGAAATGTCGCTGCTAAGCTCGCTCAGCTTGGAGGTAACGGTAGCCAGCCCGTTCTGATTGCCCGAGAGGGCTACGTCGCGCAGATTGCGGGCGGCGATGTTGTAGTTGATCCGGCACTCGGCAATCAGGGTATTGGTCTCAACATAGTGGTCGATGATATCCGTGTAGGCGTTCTTCTGCATACTCATCATAACCAACGATGCGATAATGATGATGGCAGAAATCAGAATTGTAATTCCAAAGCCAACGATCAGGCTTTTCTTGATGGACATATTCTTGAAGTTCATTATGTAGTCTCCTCCTATTTTTCTCCGACGTCAGGGTGTCGCCCCGCCGTCAGAATTCCTGCAATTTTGTATGCTCCGCTCCCCACGGATCAATATGGATGTCCGCGCTGGTTGGCGCCGCGCCCCGGTTTGCTGATTCGCTCCATTGCTACACCGCCTTACTCCTGTAAATTAAGTTTATACGACATCTCCATACTTGCCATTCTTCACATCGCCAAACAGCTTTCCGTCCACCAGGGTTATCACCCTCCGGCGCATGATGTTCACAAACTGACTGGCGTGGGTCGCCATAACGATGGTGGTGCCCCGGCTGTTCAGCTCGTTGAGCAGGTGCATAATATCCCAGATGGTGTCGTCATCCAGGTTGGCGGTCAGCTCATCCAGCAGCAGAAAGGGCGGGCTGCTGATCAGGGCCCTGGCCAGCTCCACCCGGCGAACCTCGCCAATCGACAGCTGGGCCGGGTAGCACTCGGCCACCCTGGGCAGACCCACCAGCCCCAGCGCCTTCTCCGCCGCGGCCTTGCTCTTGCGCTGCATCCCGCTGGCCCGGGCGGCCACCATCAGGTTTTCCATGATGGTCCGCTTCCGGATCAGGAGGGTCTGCTGCCCCACAATTCCGAAGGTCCGGTTCAGCCGCACCTTCCAGGGGCCGAAAAAACGGGCGATATTGACGTCATCCAGCAGAACCGCGCCCTCGTCCGGGGAAATCTCCCCTCCGATCAGCTTCAGCATGGTGCTCTTTCCCGCGCCGCTGCTGCCAATCAGGAAAACAAATTCCCCCTGAGCGATGGTCAGGCTCAGGTCTTTAACGGCATACTGCTTACGCTTATCTTCCGTCTTATATAGTTTTGACGCGTTTTCCAAGCGTACTTCCGGCATGGTATTGCGGCTCCTTGGCTATATGGCTGCCGCCGGGTTCTGCCAAAGCGCGGTAACCATAAAATTTATAGTTCAAAAAATCTGTCACTTGTAGTATAATCGTTTTTGTCTCAGTTGAAAAGAGCTATTTTTATTTTTTTGGGGGAAACCGTGAAAAATTTTAAAAAGACTTTCCGTTGGCTGAAATATACCCTCTCCATACTTCTGCTGGCACTGGTCTGTGTCGGGGCTGTGGAGCTCGTGGTGTGCTCCTACCAGTCCCCGGAGCTCTACCAGCGCATCACCGCCCCTATCCGGGCCGGCCTGCAGCAGGCGGCCGAGTTCAATCAGTACATCTGGAGCCGCCTGAGCACCGCCGTCACCATCGCGGCTGACAACGCCGCCGTTCAGCTTCAGAACTCCTGGGAGGAGCTGATGACAAGGCTCGAGCCCGAACCTGAGCCTGAGTCCGCCGAAGACATCCAGCTGGTGGACAGCGAGGAGGTCGCTCCGCCCCCCCGTCCAATTGCCAGCTTCTCCATCACAACCCTCATCTGCCGGAACAGCCAGGAGTACCTCACCGGCGGAGCCCGGGAGCTGTTCTACTACAATCAGACCGCTGACCTCTGGGCAGAGGGCCTCTACGGCACCGACTCCATCAGCGGCTACGGCTGCGGCCCCACGGCCATGGCCATGGTGGTCTCCACCCTTACGGGAACCCCCATCGACCCGGTCCAGATGTCGCAGCACTGCGTTGACAACGGCTACTGGGCCAGACGGCAGGGCTCCTACCGGACGATTGTCCAAGGCGTGGCGGAGGATTTCGGGCTGGTGTGCGAATCTCTCTCCCTGGAGGATCAGGACGACATCTCCCGGCGGCTGGCCACCGGGCAGCTGGTGGTGGCCCTGATGGGGCCGGGGCACTTCACCAACGGCGGCCACTTCATTGTGCTCCGGGGGGTCACTCTGGACGGCAGCATTCTGGTGGCCGATCCGGCCAGCTCCGACCGCAGCCTTACCACCTGGGAGCTGGACCTGATTCTGGAGGAGCTCTCCGCCAGCCGGCACAGCGGCGGCCCACTCTGGGCTGTCTCCGCCCCCTTCTGATAAGGGCTCCAGTTCCCCCTTGCATCTTGAAAAAATTCCCCCTGCCGCGCAGGGGGAATTTTCTATTCCTCTTTCGCGTAAAAAGAGCCGTCTCCCGCCATGCGGCGGTTCAAGCGCCGGTCCAGCTCCACCACCCGCTCCAGCAGGCGGCGGGCGCTGCCCGCCTGATTGAAATAGCCTCTCTCTTCCTCTTCCCGGGGCTCCCCGGTCCCGCCGCCCAGGGCGGACACCCGCTCCCGCTCCTCCGGGAGCAGGCTTACCAGCTTCATGTCTATGGCCCGCTTCACTTCCTCCAGGCCAAGGATCGGATCCTGACGCATGGCCACCAGCATCCGCAGGGACACCTGGTCATTGCGGTCCATGGCCTCTCCCATCTGCTGGCTCAGGTCCAGGGTCTCAGACAGAAAGTTGTACTTTTTACGCTCCAGAACGGTCAGGTCCAGCCAATCCCCCTTTGTCATGGCTGGCGCTCCTGACCGCCGCTGTTCTTCTCCGCGGCGCGGAAGGTGTCCCGCAGGTCGGCCAGCATGGGGCGCAGGCGGTCCAGTTCCTTTTTATTTCTGCCCGCTTTGATCCGGCTCAGCTCATAGGTAAAGTAGTCATACATCCGGCTCAAATCCTGGCTGATGGGATACTGGCGGTCCAGCGTCTCATCCAGGTAGTTGATGATGTCCGTACACCGGTCCAGCGCCCCCTCAAACACCGGCCAATCCTGCTTATCCAGGGCAATAGAGGCCAGCGTGCTGCGCTTCACCAGTTCATCGTAGAGCAGCAGCAGCAGCTCGCCGGGGGTCATGGAGCTGATTGACTGCTGTTTATATTGCTGATACCCTCTTGCGTCCATATAGGAATATTCCTTTCTTGCGGTCTTAGCCGCCGCCCATCAGCCCCGCCAGAGAGGCACTCTGGGAATTCATCTGATTAATCAGTACCTCCAGCCGGCTGAACTGCTGGGTATAGCGGTCCACCTGGCTGGTCAGCTTATCCTGCCACTTCTCAATCTGGGTGTTCAGGTTGTCGATCTCCTTCTGCCAGGAGTTGTTCATCAGGGACAGGGAGCTCAGGGGGCTGCCAGCCTGCTGGATCAGGATACCCTTGGGCTCGCCAGTGGTCTTGGCGTAGTTGTCCAGCTGGGTCTTCATGGTCTGCATCACGCCCCGCTCGCCGGTAAACACCCGGGTCACCTTATCGGGGTCGCTCTCCAGGGCGGCGCGCAGCTTGCTCTCGTCCAAAGCGATCGCCTCAGCGCCGTCGCTCATGGAAAAATCAATGGTGATGCCCATAGACCGGAGGGCCGCCTCGTTCTCGCCGGCGAAGGCGTTGCGCATCTTGGTATAGAGGGTGGACAGATTCCGGTCACCGAAGAGGATGCCCTGCTTGGCCTTCTCCTCGTAGCGCTCGATGGCGCTCTCCGACATACCCTGCCGCTCCTCCTCGGTCAGCGGCTCATAGTCGGCAAAGGAGCCGCTGGACTTCTGATAGGGCATGGTGGCGTAGGCCTTTTTGATCTCAGTCATCATGGCGTTGAAGTCTGTCACCATGGCCTTAACGGCATCCACAATCTTGTCCGAGTCGGTCGTCGTCTTGAAGGTAACCGAGTTCTTCGCCTTGCCGGTACTGTCCACGGCGGGCTTGCCGTCCGCATCCGTCGCACCGTCGAAGACGTCCTTCATGGTGATGGTCAGCCCGTCAATATTCACGCTGTTGGAGCTGCGGGTCATCTCCTTGGTCTCACCGTTGACGGTAATGGTGAACTTGGCGTCCTGGCCCGGCGTGTAGTCAACGGAGGGGGCTTTACTCTCGTCAAACTTGACGTCGTCGCCGAAGGGATCCGTTATTTTCAGCTCGGTCGTGGCGCCGCTTGTCTTGTCCTTTGCCTCAATCTGGCCGGTATACTTGTTATAGGCAAAGGTATGCGTACTCCCCATCAGCGAATCGTTCAGATTGTTGACAACGTCCTCAACGGTGGTCTCCTTTGTGATGCTGAACTTGGTGTTGAGGCTTCCAGGCAGCCCGAAGGTAAACTCCTGGCTTTCCCCATCGTTCAGCCAATCAACGCCATAGGACTCGGCAAAGCTGCTGCTGCTTAGGTCGGGGACCTCGGCCGTGCCGAACATGGCCTCGGCCAGGCCCTCGCCGATCTTGATCTCGCTCTCCAGGCCGGTCTCCTTCGACTTAAACAGGAAATTCTTGGTGGTCTGGGAGTAGCTGACCGACACGCCTGCCTCCTTATTGGCATTGATATCGGCCATAATGTCAGACAGCTTGGCGTCCTTGGTGTATCTGCCCACAACCGTGTCGTTGATCTTAAACTCGTATTTCAGCTCGCCGGTCTTCTCGTCCTTGTCCAGGATATAGTTGCCTTTGGAGTCGGTCATCTTCCTGCCGTTCTTATCCAGCTTCACCGCGGGCTCCAGCTTGCCCAGCGCATCCTTCCCCAGCAGGTCCTCCAGGGTCTTGTTGGTGTTCAGATAGCTGGTAGCTGTGCGGCCGATCCCCAGGGTCTCTCCCACGTCGGTGTTAATCACCAGGTCAGAGCCCTCCTGCACCTTGAAATTCAGCTGGAGGGTCTTGTTTGTGGTGTCGGCGTTTGTGACCTCAATCTTCTTCCCCTTGAAGGCCTTCTGCACCGCGTCATTGAGGGCGGTGGTGTAATTCTCGGCGTTCAGCTCAGAGATATCATTGCCGTCGGCGTCCTTGAGGGGGTTTCCGTCGGCGTCCACCAGCTTGCCCTTCTCAATGGTGGGCAGCTTGATCTGCTTGGAGGTGCCGTCTAGGCTCAGATTGATGGTCTTGCCCGACAGATAATTGGGGTTTCTCTCATCCCAGGTCAGCCGGGTCATCATATTGGCGTTGAGCTTGATGGAGCTGATCTTGTCCTCATCGGCATTTTTCAGGTCCAGCCCCAGCACGGCAGCCACCTGATCCCCGGCCTGGGAGATATAGACGGAGTTGCCCGCCTTCTTCTTATCATAAAAGGAGATGCTCCCGTCCTTCACCTCGACCCCGATGCGGTTATCGGCAGTGTCGGTGCTGCCGCCGGTGAGGTTGACCTTCTCGTCGGCCAGCTTCCGCTCAATCAGCTTGGCCAGAACCTGATCGTTGCTCACATCGTCCTTAGAAATATCCTGTTCCTCGGCCAGCTTGGTCCGGATCTCATCCATGGTCTTTACATCGTCCACCTCGTCAAACACGATGCTGACCGCCTTGGAGCCATAATTCAGCACAAGGCTTCCGTCCAGCTTGCCCAGCTCGGTGGTGCCGGTCACCAGGTCGATGCCCTTGTCGGCCAGGATGCCGCTTCCGTCCCCGGCCTTCAGGTTGCTGGAGGTCCGGAACTGGGCGGAGGTGGCCAGCTGGCTCACCCTGTCCAGGGAGATCTCGCTGCTGCTCTTGCCGCTGGCGGACACCCGGTCCGCGAACAGGCCCAGGGTCTCCACCTTGACGGCGCTGTTGAAAAAGCTGGGGGAGGTCAGGTTTGTTCCCGAGGTATAGGAGGCATATTTGCCGGAAAAGCCCACCATCTTACTGATAATGCTGCGATAGGCATCCTGCTTCCACTCAATCTTGGCAACATCCTTGCTCAGGCCGCTGATCTTTGTCTGGTAGCTTTTGACCAGATTTTCGATCATGCTTTCTGTATCCAGGCCGCTGGCCAGGCCAGTAATCGTATTGGCGCTGTTCATAAGGCTGCTCATAGAATTGCTGCCGCTTACTCCGCTGAGAGACGCCATAATACTCGCTCCTTTCATCCTGTATCTAAAATTCTCGTTGGTTTATTTCAAATGTGCGCAAAAATACTCTGTACTTTTTTATCGGCATGTAGTAT
>ERZ808028.2127-NODE-2127-length-10113-cov-7.337884_pt1 | contig 10113 bp, 7 predicted proteins | sample MGYA00380184_ERZ808028 | MGnify/ENA primary metagenome ERZ808028 (study PRJEB31490, sample SAMN06133397) | mouse gut metagenome | isolation source: J8_1 | host: mice | place: China: Chengdu | collected 2015-05 ...
GCAAAAGGAGGATGAGGAACTCAAAAAAGCAGCATAATCTTTCAACTTTTTTTGTCTAAAGTATTGACATAGATCCAGAAATAGCCCGGTAGAGCCTCGCATGTTCTTCCTCCTGGACCAAGACATCTTCCGGTGCCAGCACAATCACAAGGGCGTCCCGTTCAACATTCTTGTCATAGTCTAAAGAAAAATAAGCCTTATGCCGGTATGTGCGGAGAATGTAGGCAGCCTCCGCCAGCTTATATTCCCGGAGCAGATCAGCCACTTCGTCCGGTACTTCAACAATCGTGTCCTGCGTATAAAGCGGGTAATAATCCCGCAGATTGATTTTTTTCATGGGTAATTCCTCCAATTTCGATTTTTTAGTTGACTGGCAAAATCGAAATCAGAGGGTGGAGAACGGCATCCCTGCATACCTCCAGGAATGAGGACATCCGACTGTCTTGTCCGATGCCCAGATAAGAAAAAGGCGCATACCTGCTTTGTTTTAGGCATGCGCTTAAAAGCATATTTTAACGAATGATAAGGGGAGATGTAGAAAACTGTTGATATAAAAAGCGCCGTAGCTTCTTGGGCTACGGCACTAAATACGATCTGGTTATATTGTTGTCGTTTCTTGCTGAAATGTTGGATTTCCCAAATGTGCATATCTGTCCCCATGTCTGTGGAAGTACAAACAGATCAGTATATTTATAAATCCCCTAATCTGTTAATTGGGATCATTATACTGGATATGAATTTCACTCTCCTTGCACTTTACTTTCAGTTTACTCCAAAATAATCCATCTGATTTAATAATCAAATTTATATCCGACACCACGAATACTGATGATATATTCCGGCATATCCGGCGCCGTTTGAAGTTTTTGCCGCAGACGGCTCATAAGGTTATGGATTGCCTGCGTTGTGACATCTATATAATCCTCACCCCATACGTGGTAGGATATGGTTTCAAATGTCATTACCCGCCTTTTATTTATAATCAGCAGATAGAGGGCATCAAATTCTTTGGTAGTCAACTCTATTTTCTGACCTTTAACATACACTGTCCTTTCCTCCAGGCAAAGGTATAAATTACCTTCCTGTATTTCCGTCAATGACTGATCTAAGCCGTTTGGTAAATAATAACATTCAGAAACAGCGCATAAAGGAACTTTGGATGTATTACCTTGCTTCTCTCGTTTACGAATATACGCCAGCAAGTCTTTCTGTTGCTCCACATCAAGTAGGGCAAACAATTTTTCTCCAATCTTTCTCCCAGATTCAGAAAGATCTAATACAGCTAATTTCCCATGCTATCACCCTCTTTATCTACATAAAGATTTTTGAAAGGAATCACCTTATGCTTTTTACACCTTAGCGGTATTTTCAACAATTCCTTTCGTCTGACGAATTTTTCTGCCATAAGTAACATAATACAGAATGACTGCGAGGATTAATGAAAGAACATCCGCAACGGGCTGTGCCCAAAGAAGCCCATTCACCCCTAATATGCTATTCATAACATACAGCAGCGGAATGTAAATCAATCCCTGTCTGCTGATGTTGATTATCAAAGCGGGAACTGCGGCTCCCATTGCCTGCAAGCTGTTTTGGAATACATAGAAAATTCCAAACAATGCGCTGGTTGTAAGAAGTATTCTGCTGAAACGGAAAGCGTAATCATAGGCATTGCTGTCTGTCAGGAACGCCCCTACAATCTGGTTCGTAAAGATGTAGCAAAGGCCGGTCATAATTGCGCTTACGACAAAAGAAAATAAAAGTGAAAACCGGAATGTTTCTTTATACCGTTTCCAGTCTTTTGCGCCAATACAGTATCCCAGCAATGGCTGAATCCCCTGCCCGATTCCGATACATAGCATACCCGTAACCATCGTTACTTTTGTTGCCACTCCACTTCCGGCAAGAGCCATATCACCATATCCAGACATCAGGCTATTGACTACCATAACTGAAATTCCCATAATCATAGAGCCAAGTGCTGCCGGTATTCCGATAGCCAGCACACTGGAGCATATTTTATCCTTTGCTGAGTAATCCTTAATGCGGATGCTGAGAGATGACTGCTTACTCAGGAAATACCAAAGGTAATATCCTGCCGCAACAATTTGGCTTATCAGTGTCGCAAGGGCTGCCCCGGCAACATCCCAGTGAAATCCCAGGATAAAGATAGGGTCAAGGATAATATTCAGAAGATTGCCTGCACTGATACCTATCATAGCTTTTTTCGGCTGTCCTTCAGATGTCAGGATTTTTGAAAATGTGCCGGAAATCATGGAAAACGGGCCGGAAAATGCTACAATCGCAAGGTAACTGTAAGCTAATTGGAGTGTGTCCTGGCTTGCGCCAAGTACCTTCAAAATTGGTTTCGCGAAGATAAAAAGCACTGCTGCCAAAATAATGCCAATCGCTGTAGCTGTCCACATACAAAATGAACTTACCTTTTTTGTATATTCGGTACGTTTTTGCCCCATTGCACGGGAAATAACGGATGTACCGCCCATTCCAAAAATGTTAGAAACAGCAGAAAACATCGTGAATAACGGTGTGGTCAGCGAAATGGCGGCAAGTTGGAGCGGATCATGTGTCATTCCGATAAAAAGGGTGTCCGCCAAATTGTAGACAAGGAACAACAGCATGGTACACATGGCGGGAATTGCATTTTTTGACACAGCCGCCTTGACAGGCATCGCATTAAATTCTTCCAGTGACATTTTTTTCATAAAATTGATTCTCCTTTCAACACTTTAATATTGATACTATGGAATTGATATATTTAAAACGTAATGTCCATTTCCGCATGGACATTTCATTTTAAGGTAATTCACCTGCATATTTACGCATGGCAGCGTCAAGATACCTGCTCAAACTGACTGTTATACAACTCCGCATAAAATCCGTTTTGGGCGAGAAGCTGCTGGTGATTGCCGCTTTCAATAATGTCGCCATCTTTCAGCACTAAAATCAAGTCAGCGTGTTTGATTGTAGATAGTCTATGTGCAATCACAAACGAAGTCTTGCCTTCGGTCAACTGTGCCATTGCTTTCTGCACCAGCAGCTCTGTTTTTGTATCGACAGAGCTTGTGGCTTCATCAAGAATCAGGAGAGGCGCACTTTCTATCATAGCGCGGGCAATGGTCACAAGCTGCCGCTGTCCAGAGGAGAGGCTGGTCTGTTCATCCAAAACGGTATCATAGCCTTGTGGCAGAGATTTTACATAATGCGCTAATCCAACGGCTCTGCATACTTCGTCAAGCTGTGCGTCTGTCACTCCCTTTTTTGAGTAAACGATGTTTTCTCGCAAAGTACCCTCGAATATCCATGTGTCCTGCAAAACCATACAGAACTGATCCCTGACATTCTCGCGTGTCAAATTCCGAATTGGCACGTTATCAATTAAAATTTCTCCCCCATCCGTTTCATAGAAACGCATGAGCAGGTTTACTATGGTAGTCTTACCTGCACCAGTCGGGCCGACAATAGCAACCGTCTGTCCGGCTGTCACTTTTGCGCTAAAGTCATGGATGATTGTCTTGTTCGCGTCATAGCCGAATCGTACATTCCGAAATTCCACATCACCCTGCACAGATTTCAAGCGGCATAGTTTTGTACTTTCATCCTCCATTTCTTCCTCTCCCAAGAAATCGAAAACTCTTTCACTGGCCGCAAGCGTAGATTGCAGGCTGGTAAATACTTGTGCGAGCTGGGAAAGTGGCTGTGTAAACAGACGGATATAAATCATAAAGGAAACAATTACTCCAAAGGTAATCGAGCCATTTGCTGCCAATACTGCACCGAGGACACAAACCGCCACATAACCAAAGTTACCGACAAAACCCATGAGCGGCATCATAAGACCGGAAAAAAATTGTGACTTCCATGCGCTGTCATATAATTCTCCATTGATTTTATCAAACTCGTTTTCAGCCTGTGCTTCTCCGTTGTAAGCGCGCACTACCTGATGTCCCGCATACATTTCTTCAATATGTCCGTCTATGGCTCCCAGGGCATTTTGCTGGGCGGCAAAATATTTTTGTGACCGTGCCATAATAAGCATCATCACCACAAAGCCAATCAAAGATGCGGCAACGGCGGTAATCGCCATAAGCACATTCGTAGCAAACATCATAATCAATGCGCCGAGAAACAAAGTCACCGAGGAAATCAAACTGCCTACACTGTTGTTCATCATCTGCCCAATCGTGTCTACATCATTGGTCACGCGGGACAATACATCGCCAAAGCTGGTTTTATCAAAGTACCTCAGCGGCATTCGATTGATTTTTTTTGATATATCTGAGCGCAGAGATTTAGACACCCTTTGCGTAACCGTAGCAAGAATAAAACTCTGCATATAACCGAACAGCCAGCTAAGCCCATACAATACAGTCATAAAGATACAAACGCTGACAATAGCTGCAAGGTTAATATTACCGGTAAGGCCCTCTGTAATCAGATCCGTAATTTCCGATATTTTTCCAGGGCCTATAACGGAAAACACCGCACTGGCCGCACCAAGAATCAGGGCAATCACAATAGCAGGAATATATGGTTTGCAAAAACCTATCAAATTTTTCAATGCCGCATTGGAATTTCGGGCCTTTTCACCGACCGCTCCGCCTGCTCCACCGGGGCCTCCCATACGTCCGCCGCCGAAACCTTTTTGTGTATTTTTCTTAACACTTCCAATTTCATATTCTTTATCAGACATTTTCCAATTCCTCCTCCGAAAGCTGAGAGTGGGCAATTTCCTGATATACGGAACAATTCTTCATCAGTTCCTGATGGGTTCCCATCCCGGCAATTTTTCCAGCATCCAACACAATGATCTTATCCGCATTGCGGATTGTTCCAATACGTTGCGCCACAATTAGCTTTGTTGCGCCCTGCAATTTTTTATCTAACGTTGTCCGCAGAATTTGGTCTGTTTTGTAATCCAGCGCAGAAAAAGAATCATCGAAGATATAAATTTCAGGATGTCGGCAGATTGCGCGGGCAATGGAAAGCCGCTGCTTCTGACCGCCTGACACATTAACGCCGCCCTGTGCAATCCGGGCAGACAATCCGCCGGTCATTTTTTCCACAAACTCACTGGCTTGCGCCATTGATATGGCTTCCGTGACGGCATCTCTTTGTAGTGCTGAACGCCCGTTATCGCCATAGGCTACATTGCTTTCCACAGTGCCGGAAAAAAGGATTGCTTTCTGTGATACATACCCCAGCTTGTTCCGCAACGCTGTCTGTGAGTAGTCCCGTACATCCACTCCATCCACCAGAACCATTCCCTCCGTTGTGTCATAAAAGCGGGGTATCAGATTGACAAGTGTACTTTTTCCGCTGCCCGTTGCACCGATGAACGCCACCGTTTCCCCTTTGTGTGCAGTAAAGCTAATATCTTTCAGCATATCGCCTCCTGCATCCGGGTAACGGAAACTGACGCCACGAAATTCGATTTCACCCTGGCAGGGCAGGCTCTCACCACTTGCCGCCCCATTTTCCATCCTGATTTTTGTATCAAGCACCTCGTTGATACGGCGAACAGACACCATCACGCGGGGGAGCATAATAAACATCATCGTCAGCATAGTAAACGCCATAATGACCTGCATGGCATAGGACGAAAAAACCACCATATCGGAAAAAATCGTCAGCCGTTCTGTCATTTCCGCCGCGTCAATCAGATATGCTCCAATCCAATAGATTACAAGGCTGATACCAGAAGATACAAAAGTCATGGTCGGCATAAGTAAGGCCATAACACGATTGGCAAACAAATTGGTGCTTGTCAATTCTGTATTTGCTTTTTCAAACTTTTCTTCCTGAAACGATTCGGCGTTGTAAGCTCGGACAACACGAATACCTGTCAGGTTTTCTCTTGTAACACGATTCAAATTATCCGTCAGCTTTTGGATGATCTGGAATTTAGGCAGCGCCAGGATAACGGCAATCATCAGGATAACCAGAATGATGAATACAGCGCCTGCCGTTGCCGCAGACCATTGCCACTGTTTATTGGAAATTTTGCAGACCGCCCATATCAAAAGGATCGGAGCTTTAATAAGAGCCTGTAATCCCATCGCAATAATAGTCTGCACCTGCGTAATGTCGTTTGTTGTTCTTGTAATCAGGCTGGCTGTAGAAAAGCGGCCCATTTCCTCGCTGTTGAAGCGCATGACCTTTTTGAACACCTGCTCACGCAAGGTTTTAGAAAGTCCGGCGGCCACTTTTGCTGCAAAGAAACCTGTTGCCATCGCTGCCGCCATACTGCCCACCGCGCAGAGCAGCATATAGCCGCCATTGAGAAGAATCTCACTTAGCTCTGAGCCGGGAGTTTCCACCAGCATTGTGATAGTAGACATATATTCCGGCATTTTTAAGTCAAGCCATACTTGCGCGATGATAAACACAAGACTGCACAGAACCATGCACCATTCTCGTTTTTTCATTTTTTGAAATATCTTTACCATAGGAAATACATTCCTCCTTTTTGAATTCACACAGCCTGTTCATCAGGCTATATGTGTTTATTCTGTCCTGAGTGCAATAACCGGATCTTTTTTAGCTGCATTTTTCGCCGGTAACAGCCCTCCTATGATCGTAATTACAACACTCAGAATAATCAAAGCAACCGCATATGTAAGCGGAAGTGCCACCGTAATCGTAACTGCACCTAACAAATTCCGAATAACAGCATTGATCGGAATCGTAAATAATACAGAGATACCTACTCCTAACAGACCTGCGCAACATCCTATAATAAATGTTTCCGCATTAAATACCTGAGAAATATTCCGTTTAGACGCACCCAGCGCCCGTAGGATTCCAATCTCTTTTGTACGCTCCATTACAGAGATATGTGTAATAATGCCAATCATAATACAAGATACAATCAGAGATACTGCCACAAAAGCAATCAATACATAGGAGATCATGTCAATAATAGATGTCAGCGAAGAAGTCATCAGTTCTACATAGTCCGTGTAGGTAATCTGATTATCTGCATCTACGGTTTTGTTATAGTTCTCTATACAATCTGAGACAGCTTCTTTATCCTCGAAACTGTCGGTATAAATACTAATAGCTGCCGGAGCGTCATAGCTGCTCTTACCAAACCGCTCCATATTATCGGCATAAGAAGCCCCATTGATATATTCATCATAAATAGAAAGAAGAATTTCATTATCTGGTGTTTCTTGGAGCCATCTGTCCATTGCTTCGGCCATTACTGTTTCATCCATACCACTTCCGGCGTCCATCTGATTTGTGCCCTGAGTTTTCATGATTTCCTCCGGGTTATCTGCATTTTCACTATTTTGTGTGATATAGTATTGAATCATCTGGTACATGGAGGCTTTATCTGATACACCCATAGCGGAAATATATTCCCTGGTATCTGCAATTTTTGCTTCATCATCCAGAGCTTCAAAATTTATTCCATTCAGGACATTGATTCCGGGAGTTTTTTCCTGTGCCAGCACAATAGCACTTTCATTGGTATGTTCAATGATATAATCCGTCAATTTTGAGGTATAAACAATTGGCGTTGATATGGAGGCATTTGCCGCATCCTCCGTTGGACGAATGACACCTGTGATTTTCAGTTCTACACTATTTTCCAATAACTGATCGGTATTCAAGGTATCATCTTCCAGATAAGAAAAAGTACCATCTTCATTTTCTATATAACGATCAGCCGCTGAAATAAGATAGAAGATATGTCCGCAAATTTCTTCATAATCCCAACACCGTTTCTCAATATCCTCACCGGCTGCAATCTGATCTCTGATTTCAACATATTCATCTGCCGTGATTAGGCCAAGCTGATACAAAGCGTCTGCGGATATAGAATTATTCTCGTCTAATACCAGCATTACTTCGTTATATTTTTCAGGCCAGTCACCATATAAAACCTCATAACTATCCGTAATCACCTGGCTAACCGTATTACCTTCGGTACCCACCATAAGCTCTGAGAAATTTTCGGCGCCGGAGGATGCGGAAGAACCACCCATCATCATAGGCATACCACCCATGCCGCCAGTCATTGCACCGAATCCACTTGAACGATCGGAACCCGTTACTTCTTCTATGTCAGCATTGCTATTGATAAGATTTTCTTCTGAATCATAGGAGTATACGTCAAAATTTACATTGTAAGTATATACCACGCCGTTTTCGCCTAAATACCGTTGAATCTCGCTGTCAGGATCGTCCAGATACTGTTTGAACGAGGTCAAATTGTTTTCAATAATGTTGGATGCAATCGCTTCACTGGATTCGATTTCACTGTAATTCGCATAAACGCCATTATCAGGGTTCGTTTCATTTTCCGTTCCTTCCACCATGCCGCGGCCAATCATGCCGCTCCCCATCATGTCAGACAGATTCACGGTTTCAGAACTGATTGTAATGGGATAGGAAGTCATCGTATCTTTTTGAATATCGGATATATAATTATTTACGCCGGAGGAAAGCGCTAAAATCAATGCAATACCGATAATACCAATAGAGCCGGCAAAAGACGTCAGTATAGTCCTTCCTTTTTTCGTCCGCAAATTGTTAAAACTCAATGTGAGTGATGTCAAAAAGGACATTTTCGCTTTACCCATATTCTTATGCTCTGGTGGAGTCAGTTCTTCTCCCTCCACATCATAAGGCAAGGTATCATCAATAATCTTTCCATCTCGCAATCTTACAATGCGAGTAGCATATGCTTCAGCAAGTTCTGGGTTATGTGTTACCATAACGACCAACCGGTCTTTTGCCACTTCTTTCAGCAATTCCATAACCTGCTCACTGGTTCCGGTATCTAATGCTCCTGTAGGTTCGTCCGCTAAAAGAATATCAGGGTTATTGACAAGGGCACGAGCGATGGCAACACGCTGCATCTGACCACCGGACAGTTGATTCGGCTTTTTATGAATCTGATTGCCCAAACCAACTTTTTCAAGCGCTTCTTTTGCACGCCGATGACGCTCACCGCCAGAAACACCGGAGATTGTCAATGCCAGTTCAACATTAGCCAAAAGAGAGAGGTGCGGAATCAGGTTGTAACTCTGAAACACAAATCCAATCGTATGATTGCGGTAAGAATCCCAATCACGGTCTTTGTATTTCTTTGTTGAAATTCCATTGATGACCAGATCGCCGCTATCGTAACGGTCAAGTCCGCCAATCACATTAAGCAGTGTGGTTTTCCCCGAACCGCTGGGACCAAGTATTGCGACAAATTCATTGTCACGAAGATTTAAGTTTACCCCGTCAAGAGCTTTCTGTACCAAATCCCCGGTTTTGTATTGTTTACATATCTGTTTAATTTGAAGCACGATTATGTTTCTCCTTTCATAACGTTCATATTAAATCCATAGGATTGATACTATGAGATTGATATTTATAAAATGTAATGCCCGATTTATTAGGGCATCACATTTTACGCCTTTGTCAGCAAGGTGTTTCTTACTTTTATAAGCAAATCCTTAAACTGCCGCTTTTCATCATCCGTTAAATCTGCTAAAACCTCATTTTCCAGTTCCGCTAAAATTTTTTTGGAGGCTTGATATTTCTGCTCTCCTAAAGGCGTGATTCGCACAATTTTTATACGCTTATCGGCGGAATCGCCAAAACTTTCTACATACTTTTTCTGCTCCAGCCTTACTATCATTCCTGCTGTTACCGATTGTGCAAGGTCAAGTTCTTTTTCCAAATTCTTCAATGTTACCTGACGCTCTGGATGTTTGGATAAGACTGATAATGTTTTTGCTTGGGACAATGTAATATCCTGCTCCTTCAAAGCATGGTTTAATTCTTTTTCCTCTATATCTTTAATGCTCTTTATGAGTATAATACTCGTAATACTTTCACCCATCTTATGTTTTCCTCCTTTCAAAACACAAGTATAACAAATCAATCTCATAATGTCAATACCTAGATATTATTTTTTAATAATACTGGTTGTCTCGAATTCGGGACAATACTGGCAAGCAATGCAATCTTCCGTAAGATTGCGTATTTAGCAGAAATCCCGTACCCGGAATTTCTGCTAAATGCTTGTTGGTGACATGTCCCCAAACCCCTGAGATCATCACCTGCGGTGATGGCTGCGCGTTCCGTTGG
>ERZ808028.2131-NODE-2131-length-10088-cov-3.329138_pt1 | contig 10088 bp, 9 predicted proteins | sample MGYA00380184_ERZ808028 | MGnify/ENA primary metagenome ERZ808028 (study PRJEB31490, sample SAMN06133397) | mouse gut metagenome | isolation source: J8_1 | host: mice | place: China: Chengdu | collected 2015-05 ...
TATCGGTCCGTTCGGCAAAGATGCCCATAAGATGACGGAAAGACTCCATAAGAAAAATGCGTTTGTTATGATGCCAGAAGTACTGAGGACAGTCATACAGCAATTATTTTAAATCTGAAATTGCAGAACAGGAGTGATTGGATGTCGAATCAATTCAGACCTTTATTTCTGGAACCGGATGCTGAAGATTATTTGAAAGCGGCAAAAGCTGCGGCAGAAATGTTTAAAAATACTGCTGTCAAAACGACGGAAGGGATCTACTGGGAAGAGGAACCTTTTTCTCCAGCTGACCCGTACGACGATACATTTATGGGGCAGTTTTCTTTGTACAGCGGTTCACCGGGTGTAATTTATTTTCTGACCCAGCTGACTAGAGCAACGGGTGACCGGGAGTATTTAAGCGACGCTGTTGAAGCGGGCAAGTACATGATCAGCAATTGGGAATGTAATGTGAGGATGCAGCAGTATGGCGGCAATATTGCCCATTCTGAATGGGGCGTACTGAATGGTGTGTCAGGTATTGCTTTTGTCTTTGGCGAGCTTGCAGCAGTCTCAGGTTTGGAAGAATTTAATGAATTTGCCGTTCAGCTGATTGAAGAAGTTGCAGATGCGGCACGTCAGACTGAAAAAGGTATTGTATGGACAGATGAGCCGGCGATATTTTTTGACTCCGGAATTATTTTGTTTTTAATACATGCTGCAGAAAAATACGACAGAAAAGACTGGCTGAAGCTGGCGTTAGATGCAGGAGAAAAAGTGCTGAATGATGGACAGGAACATGATGGGAAAATGACTTGGCCGACAATTAGTCCAGCTTATTTTGGTATTCCTGAAGACAGTGTCATGCCGAATTATTTTTACGGCACTGCCGGTGTGGCTTATGCGCTCGCTGCCTTATATGCGGAAAATAGTGATGACAGATATCTAAGTGCTGCTGTAAAAGGCGCAAAGTACATTCAATCAATTGCCACGGTGGAAAATGAAAATATTCTGTTCCCGCACAGTTTCCCTCACTTAAAAGATGTGCACTATTTAGGCTTATGCCACGGTGCCGCGGGGACTGTACGTTTATTTTATAAGCTCTATCAGGTGACTGGTGAAGCGGAGTATAAGGAATGGACAGAACATATCGTTAACGGGATCTTAAGTACGGGGGCTCCGGAACTTCATTCAGATGGATATTGGAATGTTGCCTCGCAGTGCTGCGGCTCTGCCGGTATGAGCAGCGTATTTCTTGGATTATGGGCAGAGACTAAAGAAGATAAATATTTAACATATGCCAAACGTGTCGGCAAGCAGCTGTTGAGTGAGAGTGTCTATGATGAAAATACCGGCGCGTGCTGGTATCATGCATTCGACAGAACAAATCCTGAACATGTAACAGCTAAAATCGGCTATCTCGACGGTTCATCCGGTATCGCAGCAGAATTACTTCAACTGTATCAGGCAGACACTGGTCAGTTTGATGTATTGAGACTGCCGGATGATCCATATCCAAAAACTTTATAAGAAAATGCCTTGAGCTTAATCACTCAAGGCATTTTTTTAGTCTATTTTTTTAAGTTAACAATCGTCCGGCCTCTGACTTTACCGTCGATAATATCGTGCAGCACTTGAGGGAGCTCATCTAAACTCACTTCGCTAACGACATCTTTATCAAGAATTTTTGGTTTTAAATCTTTAGCCAGGCGGTCCCAGACTTTTTTACGCAGTTCCATCGGATAGAAGACAGAATCGACGCCGAGCCAGTGAATGCCGCGTCCGATAAACGGTAATACAGTCGTACTCACTGCAATGCCGCCGACTAAACCGAATGTCGCGAGTGCACCTTCCGGCTGGAGGCTTTTAATAATATATTCTGTCGTTTTACCGCCGACTGGGTCAATCGCTGCCTGGAAGAGCGGTTTGCCTGTCGGTTTCTCATCCTGATTTGTGACATCGCCACGGTGAATCACTTTAGCTGCGCCGAGAGATTTTAAGTAATCTGTCTCATCGATGCTGCCTGTACTGGCAACAACAGTGTAGCCTGAATCAGCAAGCATGCTGATTGCTAAACTGCCTGCGCCGCCGGATGCGCCGGCAACTAAAACGTCACCGTTATCCGGTGTAATACCAGCTTGCTCAAGTTTAGTTATGGAAATTCCAGCAGTCAATCCAGCCGTACCCAGTTCCATCGATTCTTTTAATGTTAATCCGTCGGGAAGCGGTACGATCCAGTCAGCAGGAATGCGCGCAGTTTCTGCAAAAGCGCCTGAAATTCCCGTGCCGACTTTATAACTGGTTGCGATCACTTTATCGCCAGGATTAAAACGGTCATCACTAGATTCAATTACCTCTCCAGCAAGGTCGATACCTGGAATAATCGGGAAATACTCAGCGATTCCGCCTTGAGCCGCAACCATCCCGTCCTTGTAATTGACACTGGAATAGTGGACATCAATCAGCACGTCACCCTCAGTTAACGCTTCAATATTGACATCTTTAATACTAATTTCTGTACCTTCATCTGTCTTATCAGCAATTAAAGCTTTAAAAGTATTCATTAGTTAGCCTCCTGATATTAATGTAATTACAGCGTATCATCTTTGGGCATTTCTTTATTCCTTTACTGCTCATTATATCATTGTGATAATATATGTAATTCAATAAGCATCAATAGAAATTGGGACTGGGGAGAAAACGCTATGAAAGTAGTCACGGGAATGGATTCTTTTAAAGGAAGTTTATCGTCTGTCAATGCGAATTTGTCTGTTGAAAAGGGGATAAAGAGCGTTGATCCGCATGCTGAAGTGAAATCTTTTGCCATGGCTGACGGCGGCGAAGGTACTGTGGAGACACTTGTCGACGGTATGCAGGGGCGACTTGTTCAAACAAGGGTGACCGGACCGCTGGGGCATTCGATTGATGCAGCTTACGGTTTGATTAAAGATGAACAGCTGGCCATTATCGAAATCGCAGCAGCTTGCGGTTTACCTCTGCTGAATGCAAAGGAATTAAATCCTTTAGTGACAACGACTTATGGTGTCGGTGAGCTGATTAATCATGCTTATGATCAGGGTGCGAGAAAATTCATCATCGGACTCGGCGGCAGTGCGACTAACGACGGGGGTGTCGGTATGCTGCAGGCTTTGGGATTTACGTTTAATGATGCTGAAGGTGCCCCGGTAGAATATGGCGGCGGAGCGCTGCTTCAAATTCATTCGATATCCCCAACTGACAGCAGTGAAAAATTTAAAGACTGTGACTTTCGAGTGGCCTGCGATGTATCGAATATTTTATATGGTGAACATGGTGCTTCTTATGTATTCGGGCCGCAAAAAGGCGCGGATAGAGACATGCTGAAAGTATTGGATGCTGGCTTAAAACATTATGCGGAACTGACTTTGGAAAATATGGATATTGATATAAGAAACGTTGAAGGCGGCGGAGCGGCTGGCGGATTAGGTGCTGCCTTTCATGGTTATTTAAATGGCAGACTCGAATCAGGCATTGAATTAATTATGGATGTGCTCGGTGTTGAGGAAGAACTAAAAACAGCAGATTTGGTCATTACTGGAGAAGGTAGAATCGATGCGCAGACATCAATGGGTAAAGTGCCGGCTGGAATGGCTCAGCTGGCGAAGCGGTTCGATGTTCCAGTGATTGCTGTCGGCGGCAGTTTGACCGAGGATGCTTATGAGTTAAATGAGGCCGGCATTGATGCTGTGTTCTCTATTCAAAGAGAACCGTTGACAGTTGAAGCGGCGATGGATGGTCGCCGGACAGCTGAGAATATAGAAAGAACAGTAGCACAGTTAATTAGGGTTTTAAAAATTAATATGTAAAGAAGCGGCGGGAATTCTTTGGATTTCCGTCCGTTTTTATGTGTAGGGTTCCAATGAACCGTGCTCATTGGTGTGCAAGTCGAGCTCCGTTCCAATGAACCGTGCTCATTGGCATGCAAGTCAAGCTCCGTTCCAATGAACCGCGCTCATTGGTATGCAAATCAAGATACGTTGCAATGAACCGCGCTCATTGGCATGCAAGTCGAGCTCCGTTGCAATGAACCGCGCACAAGCACCCGAAAATCAAAAAAACTTGGAAACCTTAGGTTTCCAAGTTCAAATATTATTTCTCAGCTTGTTCTTCAGCGTAAATTTTATCCAGAGCTTCCTGGAAGAGTTCAACAGGCTGTGCGCCTGAGATTGAATATTTATCATTTACTAAGAAGAACGGTACGCCTTGTACACCAAGGCTTGATGCTTGCGAGATATCCACATTAACGTCTTGAGCGTACTGATCGCTGTGGATAATATCGCGGACTGTTTGACCGTCAAGTTCAACTGATTCTGACAGACGGACGAGTGTTTCTTCGTCGTTTAGCACTTCGCCGTTTGTGAAGTGTGCGGCATACAGCGCTTTAAAGAACGGTGTGCCTTTGCCTTCTGCTCTGGCATGCTGGAAGACACGGTGGGCATCAAATGTGTTTGTCAGCTTAGCGATATCATAATTGATTTCAACGCCGGCTTTTTCTGCTGTTTCCGTCACTTGTTCAAACATGCCTTTAGCACGTTCTACCGGGATGCCTTTCATTTTAGAGAAAGTTTCAGCATAAGTTTCACCAGGAGTGTAGTCAGCATCAGGCATCAGCTGGAAGCTTTTGTATTCAATTTCCACATCGTCTTTATGTTCAAATGTTTTCAGTGCGTTTTCTAAGTTTGCCTGCCCGATAAAGCAAAACGGACATACAAAGTCTGACCAAATAGTAATTTTCATTATTTTTTATCCTCTTTTTCTTCGTTGATAGGACCGCATACGCCTGTTTCAAAATCACAAACCATTCCTGAACCGCCTAAGCCTAAGTCCAGTGTTTCAATACTTTTAATTTCCGCAGGTTCTTTTTGTGAAACGGTATTTTCCTTGTCTTTTGTCACCATCTGCAGTCTCCTTTCGTACAATCGAGTTTTTTAACTATCTCATATTTTATCAGTTTAACTTCAATAACACGATAAAACTGCTTACTTATTGTAACTTGCCTCGATGACTTTATCGGGATTAAAGCCCGAAATCACCTGACCGTTAATGACAGTTTGCGGGACTGTGAATTTTCTCGTCTTTCCGATCAGTTTTAAGACTGAAATCGGGTTGATGTCTACTTTAACTTCTTTATACGAAACATCTAAAGATTCCAGCAGATCTTTTGCCATGTCGCACACAGGGCATGTGGCAGATGTATATATGGTTACTTTGTCAGTCATATTGCTACCTCTCATACTTTCTTTTAGTCTATTTATCTTAACAGGATTTACAGATGCTAACGACAAAAATGCCTGCAGCTGTGCACCGCAGGCGGATAATATCTTATCTTTCAAAATCAACAGTTTCGTCAGTATCTAAATGAATAGTCGTTTCAGCAGGTTTTGTACCTGCAATCAGTTTGCCGTTTCTGTATGAATGCGTCACTGCGGCCTGTTTGCGGATCACATCGTATTCATTATCAGCATTCAAGACGATAAAGTTCGCCGGCTTGCCTGGTTCAATCCCATATTCGTCTTCGATATGCAGTGTTTTTGCACTATTTTTTGTAACCAGATCAATTGAGTTAACGATTTCCTCATACCCCATTAGCTGAGCGGCGTGTATGCCCATATGCAGTACTTGCAGCATGTTGCCTGTACCAAGCGGGTACCATGGATCGAATATATCATCGTGACCGAAGCAGATATTCATGCCGGCTGCTTGGATTTCTTTGACTCTCGTTAAACCGCGGCGTTTCGGATAGCTGTCGAAGCGTCCCTGCAAGTGAATATTAATGAGGGGGTTTGACACAAAGTTGATCTCCGACATTTTTAATAGACGGAACAGTTTGGCTGTATAGGCATCGTTATACGAGCCCATTGCCGTGGTATGGCTGGCAGTAGTTTTCTCGCCATAATTGCGCTGATAGGCTTCATTCGCCACGACTTCAACGAATCTCGATTGTTCATCATCGATTTCATCACAGTGAATGTCGACGAGTTTATCGTATTTCTCTGCTAAATCGAAAGCGATTTTCATCGATTCTACACCGTATTCTCTCGTAAATTCAAAGTGAGGGATACCGCCGACGACATCTGCCCCTAATTTTACTGCTTCTTCCAGCAATTCTTTGCCGTTCGGGTACGATAAAATCCCTTCCTGAGGAAAAGCAACGAGCTGAATATTCACGTAGTCAGCCAATTCTTCTTTCACTTCAATCATGGCTTTTAATGCAGTGAGTTCAGGGTCTGTCACGTCCACATGAGTACGGATATGCTGGATACCTTGTGCTATCTGCCATTTAATTGCTTTTTTAGAACGGGTTTTAACATCTTCTATAGAAAGGCATTCTTTGCGCTCAGACCATCTCTGAATTCCTTCGAACAAAGTCCCGCTTAAATTCCATTCAGGTTCACCGGCAGTCAGCGTCGTATCTAAATGAATATGGGGTTCAATAAAGGGAGGTAAAACCACTGACCCGTCGACATCGATAACGTCATCACCCTGAATGGCGTCCTGTGTAATATTTTTAAATTTACCGTCTTCTATTTCGATATTCCATAAGCCTGATTCATTTCTTAATGATGCATTTTTAATAATCACGTACAACCTCATCCTTTGTTTTTATTGGGGTTTTAACTGAAACTGTTGATTTATATGCTGCGAGCTTCATCCCGATAACGTAAATGGCGCTGGTTCCGATTAAAGCATTCAGTGGCGGAATGCCGGGAACGAAGTTTGCAAGTACAATACCTGCAGCCCAGGCAAAGATTGCTACCGGATTAATTGCTTTAAATGTCATTGTCTCATATGCAGCGTAATTTCTCTTTCTAACGATAAAGTAATCGGCAAGAATAATGGCACCTATTGATGGTAAAGCAGAACCGAGCAATGTCAGGAAATCAACGAAATTATTGTAGAGCCACATTGCTGCGAGTGTACCTAAAATACCGTTGAACACAACGATATATTTCTTAGGGAATTTAAAGATGTTAGCAAAACCTAAGCCTGATGCGTAAAGTGCACTGTCGTTCGTCGTCCATATGTTTAAACCAAGTACGATGATCCCGGGAATCATCAGGCCCTGCATCAGCATCACTTCTGAAATATCAGCAATGCCGAAAGCCATGGCACCGACCGCACCGAAGAGAAACATCAAAGAGTTGCCTAAGAAGAAAGCGATAATACTTGAGCTGACTGCTGACTTGGCTGATTTAGCGAAACGCGTAAAGTCAGGTGTTAACGTCCCCGCACTGATAAATGATCCAACACAGATTGTCAGGGCGAAAGCGATACTGACTGATTCAGATGGCTGGTAGAGCAGCAGTGCGTCCATGCCGCCCATCGAGTTAACAGCGTCTGTCACTGAGTACATGCCGAATATTGCGATTGTCGGCACACTGATAAAACCAAGGATTGCCAGTGCTTTAAGGCCAAATATAGAAGAGATCGTCATCAGTGTACCAAAGACACCAATTAAGATAAAAACATTAATGCCGGTTGCAAGCGAGACTGGTACTGCAAACATTGCGAGACCGACACCGAACCAGCAGACTTGTGTGGATGCGAGCAGGAAAGATGTAATATAAGAGCCGGTTTTACCAAAAGCATAACGTGCGAGTAAGTGTGTAGATAAGCCGGTTTTAGCAGCGATATAAGCGAGTGCACCTGTATAGAGACCGAGAATTAAGTTGCCTGCCAGCACGATAAGTATGAAATTTGTAAACGATAGACCTTCGCCAAGCGTTCCGCCGGACCACATACTTGCTGAGAAAAAGCTGAGAGATAACATTACGGCTAAAATATTCCAGAAACTTTTGCGACTTGACTGAGGCACTGCCTCAAGTGAGAATTCTTTGTCATGAGATGACATACATAACTCCTCCAGTATCTTTTGAATTTCAGAAACTGGCGCCGAAAAGTGCACTTCTGTAGTGTTTCAGGCAAAAAATAAAGCTTCCTGCCAGAAACATGACAAGAAGCTTTTTTCTATAATAAGGTACGGCAAAGTCCCCTTAAAGCAGGGCATGCTTAGCCGCAAGATATTACATCGCGCTGTCCTTGTCAGTCTCACTGGACTGATTTAAAGGCACCAGTATTTAATTAATGAATAGTATTACATATATTTTAGAACTTGTCACGTTTAAAATTCCTTGATTTTATCACACTCCTTCATCGTAATGATTGAATAGTTATTATTATGCATAATAATACAGATATTAATTATTTATATTTATGGTAGGATAATAATATATTTTTAAATATAAGGAATATTCTAAAAATAAGGGGATGGTAGTGTGGTAAAGGGTTCGAATAGTAAGGGGAAAAATCAAAAGAAGAAATGGGAGTTTCCCGATACATATGTCATCGTTTTTGCGGTGCTGCTTATGGCAGTGGCAGCAACTTACATCGTACCCGCGGGGACGTTTGACAGAGTAGAAACGGATGGTGTCACTACGATTGTATCCGGGACTTATGAAAACACAGAATCATCGCCTGCAGGGTTTATGGATGTGTTCTTATCTGTACAAACAGGGATGGTAGAAAGTGCCGGTCTGATATTTTTAGTTCTGTTTGCCGGTGGGATGTTCGAGATTATTAATAAATCTGGTGCGATACATACAGGGATCTATTCGGCAATTGATAAGATGAAGGGGAAAGAATTCTTATTAATTGCAACGATTATTATTTTATTTGCGCTCGGTGGAGCCGTTGGGGCACTGGCTAACTCGGTCATTCCATTTGTAGCCATTGGTGTACTACTTGTTAAAGCCTTGAAATTTGATGCAATTGTTGCGGTAGCAATTACATTTAATGCGGCATTTATAGGGTTTTCAGCAGGATTTCTGAATCCTTATACAGTAGGTGTTGCACATAATATTGCAGAACTTCCGCTGTTTTCAGGTATGGTGTTCAGACTGGTGGCATTTGTTTTACTAGTCGGGGCAACAATATGGTATACGTGGCGCTATTGTAAAATAATTTTAAATGATCCTTCCAGAAGTCTGATTGGCATCGAAGCAGCTGAAGATAATGAGCTTGGCTTCGATGAGAAATTTACAGGACGTCATAAATTAATTCTGATCTGGACAGCGGCTTCATTAATGTTCTTTGTATTCGCTGTGATCAAGTTCCAGTGGACAACCGACCATATGGCTGCATTTTTTGTGATTATCGGATTAGTCGCAGGGATTATAGCAGGAATGAATTACAATACAATTGCATTCACATTTTTAGAAGGGTGTAAAAATCTTGTATATGGTGCTTTGATTATCGGATTGGCGAGAGCGGTACTTGTTATTATGGAAAACGGTCAGATTTTAGATACGCTTGTTAGCGCATTGTCTCAGCCTTTATCAGCATTGCCGCCAATTGCTACTGCGATCGGTATGTTCTTAATGAACTCGGTCTTTAACTTCTTCGTTCCTTCTGGCAGCGGTCAGGCAGCGATTATGATGCCGATTCAAACCCCTTTGGCGGATATGATTGGTATTACAAGACAAGTCAGTGTCCTTGCTTTCCAGTTCGGTGACGGCTTCTCAAACGTTCTGTTCCCGACGTCCGGGCCGTTGATGGCGAGTCTTGCAGTGGCAGGTGTTGCCTGGATAAAATGGGCTAAATGGTTCTTCCCGCTATTCTTAATATGGACAGGCATAGCGTTTGTGCTTCTGGCGGTCGCAGTAATGATTAACTTAGGACCGCTTTAAGAGATAGAATAGTTACTGTAAGATAGTTATAATTAATAGATAAACAAAAAAGGTGAGGGATCACAGATGGAAGTATACAGCTACCGCAGCGATCAGCTGGCAGCATCACCGAAAGAAGTATTCCGGGTCGTGAATAATGATGAACAGTTAAAACAAATCTTCACTATCCTTAAAGACATTGAGTACAGTACGAAAGGTAAACGTTCTAAAGGTGCGAAATTCAGAATAACGCTAGGCGTTAGAAATAAGACTTACCGCTTTAGAAATGAAATCACAGAATACGTTGAGAACGAGAGAATCATCATGAAAACTAAATTAAAACAGGGCGTTATAACGACGTTATTTAGTGTAGAACCGAAAGGTGCCAGCTCGGAGCTGACAGTA
>ERZ808028.2137-NODE-2137-length-10057-cov-4.487575_pt1 | contig 10057 bp, 5 predicted proteins | sample MGYA00380184_ERZ808028 | MGnify/ENA primary metagenome ERZ808028 (study PRJEB31490, sample SAMN06133397) | mouse gut metagenome | isolation source: J8_1 | host: mice | place: China: Chengdu | collected 2015-05 ...
GAAGTAATTGTTGATGTTTTATCAGCATCTTTAACAGCTACGTGAGATTCTGTTGGTCCCATATAACTCTTTGTTGCACTGCTGACTTTTGTATAAATGAAATTACCGTTAGCATCTTTATTACCGGAATTAACATAGTAATTTACTGTATATTTTGTTTTAGAATTTGGTGTCCACATTGCTACAAAAGTATGTTCTGACTTAGGTGCAATAGTTTCTCCACCACTATAAACAGTAGGTTTAGTAACACCGTCTTTAAAAATCAACACACCATTAACTTCCGTTGTTATATCTGCTAAATCTTCTTCTCTATACCAACCGTCAAATGTATAACCGGCACGTTGTGGTTCAGAGAATTGATCATAAACAGTTGCTGCGGAAATCACATAAGCCTGATCTTTAATTGTATTACCGCCGTTACTATTGAAATGAACAACGAATTTATTAGTATCTGTTTTCCATACTGCATAAATTGTCATATCTGATGCCGGCATTTTAACATCAGGTGTTAATGTAATACCTGAAATACCATTTGCCAACATAAAGGTGTTATCAACATTATCCATTGCATTTTTTGATGTTGACCAACCTTGGAAAATATAACCAGGTTTCGTTGGATTAGCACGTCCGGTTGTTGGAATAGCTTGTAATCCATCATCATTACTGATGTCAGCACCTGCAGTTGTCAACAATTTATCATAAGGAACATGCTCAATTGAACGAACATTACCTAATGATCCGCCATTGGCATCTAATTTCAATGTATAAGTTGAAATTTCCCATTGAGCTACTAAATAGTAGTAATCTCCCTCTACAAAGGCCTCAACTTTACCGGCATTTTCAGATGATTTAGCCGTTTGTTCTTTGATGACTTCAACATTACTTGCATTGCTAATAAATGCTAGGTTATTAGCATCTTCTGCTCTATGAGATTTTAGAAGCTTCCAACCGGTAAATGTATAACCTTTACGTGTCGGAATAACGTTCTGATCACCAATCTTTTGCAAAATTGATGCATTACTTGTTACATAAATTGTTTTACTTGCATCTTTACCATCAATCAAACCACTGTTTGGTAAATAAACCAAGGCAGCCTGATCTTTTGAGTAAGATGGACGAATGACAATTTCATTATCATCATTGGTTGGTGGTGTAGTTCCCGGTGTTACAGGATCCTTTTCAGGTGTTTCCCAACCACTCCAATATTCATCATCATCTTCACTAGGCGGAACATCTTCATCATCTGGTAAAACGATAATCGGCTTATCACCGAAGACGAAATAATCATCGATCGGATTACCATCAACATCTTCTACTTTAACGTGAATCGGTTGGAAGACAGCCTTGTTTCCGATATTTCCACATTCATCTCTTACCCAAACAACAATCGGATCTGTAGAGTTAATATCTATATCAAACGAATGTTGATGGATACTTGTATCTAATTATTCCCAATCGTATTCGCCTGGTTGAGCATCTACATCATTGGTTACCCAATAAGCAGCAACACCTGACCCACGACCGTCTTTAATAAATGTAATACCATCTTCATCAATACCTTCACCCGTATCTGTCAACGTAATTGTTGCTTTATTACGAGCTGTATTTTTTCCTTCGATAAATGGTTCTTCATCATCTAAATATGCTGTCAAGTAAGTTTGGAAAGTTTTAGATTCATTTCCTAATTGGTCACGGACAGTTAATTCAAAAACATAAGTCCCTGATACACTAGATCCGGTGAACTGATAATTCGGAATCTTATCCAATCCTTCTACCCAACCGGTATTGACAACTGTTTTTCCGTTTGGATCATAAACAGAATAACGATAATCTTTAATATAACCATCTTTTCCGGAAATCAATCCGATTTTTGATTTATCTTTGATATTTACATCAATTGTTTCATTATTTAAAACCAAATGTTGTAAATGGATAGTCATCACCTGTGAAGCGTCGGTTGCATTCTTGACATAGAAATTCGCCAATGGCAAATCACTTGATACCGGAGCTTTTTGGAAGTGGTTTTGTTCTAAGAAATTTTTTCCGATGAATTCTGCCATTTGGCTTGCATAGTCATCTGAACTTGCAATACATCCATTTGAAGACCCTAATCCTTGGTGGATAACATTTCCATCTTCATCTTTAGCTAAAATCGGATTCCCTAATTCATCTAATTTCAAGCTGCCGTCTTCATTCTTTTCATATTCAGAATCAGTAACGACTAATCCGTCTTGAACATTTGAAACATAGAAAATCTCATTTTCATTCATACGGTTGATACCATCGGAATAGTCTTTGTTATTTCCATCTTCCGTATGTTCTTTTGGGATACCCGGATTTCCACTATCTCCGGCAAGATTAATAAAATATTTATACTCAGCACCTTCATAGTACTGAACGTATTTCAAGGCATCAAATGCACTTGCTTCGTATGACATTTCAAGATCTGTGTACACGATTGCAGAGAATCCACTACATCCATGACTTGAATAACCAACCCATGGTCCTAAACCATTTAAGTTATGATCTTTGAACTGTTCGATTGGGAAATCACGAAGCACAGTCTGGACATCAGATAAATTGCCTGAAGCATCATACGCTTGTTGCTGAATAGTTACACTATCCTTCTTTAATTCTACTGTCAAACGAATTTTCTTTTGAGGTCCAAGCGAAAACGACTTTGCACTACCGGCAACTGTAGTTCCCGCAAATCCAGTAGTTTGTGAATTAGCGTCCACATCATTAACTTTTCTAATTGAAATACTGGCTGTTCCACCCGCTGCAGAACCTGCATCAAAATACAACAAGTATCCGCTTGTCTTTCCATTTTCAACTGCCGCATTCATCCAGAATCCAAAGGCAGATAATGTATGGGTATCGATAACAGAGGCATCAATATTAAAACTAAATGTACGTGTTGTTGAGTTTGGTGCCGGATAAATCATATAATCTGATAAAGCTTGTGTACCATATCCGGCAAACGCCATGTTTGAAGCTCCACTTTCACTTTGATATATACCAATATGACGATTAAATGCAACACAAGCTGTATTCGTAAATTTATTTGTCGTTTTATTGATATAACTCAAAATATTTGCCCCTCCGTTAGAGGCATGGCTATTATCTGCCGCACGATATGGCTGTAAAGCTCGCTGATCTTCTGGTACAAGACTATTATAAGAGGCATTATTATAATAATGGTCATATACAATCCAACCATCCATACTTGATGTATCGATTGATACGGCTGTGTTTGTGATACGGAAATCAGATGGATCTAAACCTTGATCAATCAATTTTTGTGTCAATTCTTGTTTGAAATCAAGGAAAGTTCCAGGATAATCCGCAGGCACATTGACCGCAATATCAATTTTTGGGGTTGGGTTTGTACCAACGTTAATTGCGCGGGCTGTAGTCATATTTCCAAACACCGCTACCACCATAGAAAAACACAAGAAAATGCTCAGAAATTTTTTAGCAAACTTAATTCTAGCTTTGGGCATTTTTCTAGGTGACTTAATACTGCTAGTTTCCATTTTCTACTTTTTCTTCTCCCTTCTATAGCATAATCCTCTATAAATGAAGTATTTGAAAAATACCTGATTAAGATTAGGGCTTTAATCAAGTATAAAAAGCATATAATGTTTATTGTTCAAATCCCCATTCATAGTCGTTTCTAAGTATAAACACACTTATACGTTACAACCGTTTACAAGTTTGTTTATACATTATAATATTACCCCCCCCCCCATGTGTTTGTCAAGATATTCACATAAGATTTTACATATTTTTTTCCACCGTATTCCCACATTTTTTATTAAATGACAGCGATTTCTGTCAGATAGCTTATAGAGTTAGATTATAAATGAGAATACATAAACGGCTGTCTATTTTCAGAAAGTAAAAAGATGACAGTATTTAAACTTGTCATCTATCATCTTCTATATGAAATTCAACCACTTTTTCTTCTATCATCAATTGATGCCATAAGCAGAAAATAAAGATAGTCCAAACTTTACGTGAGTTATCTTTAATATCTTTTTGATGTTCATCTAATAATTGCAAAGCGTAGTCTTTGTAGATATACTGATCTACTTTCGCTTCTGTAATCGTTTTGCGAACAACTTTCCCTAAGTCTTCCTTCAACCAAACACGAATCGGTGTTGGAAAACCAAGTTTCTTCTTTTCCACAACATGTTCCGGAATTTTACCCACAAAAGCTTTTCTCAATAAAACTTTTGTATTCTCTTTGCTGATTTTTTGGTTTAATGATAAGTGTCTGGCAACTTCTAAAACCTCTTTATCCATAAAAGGCACACGTAACTCAATCGAATGAGCCATACTCATCTTATCCCCTTTAATCAGAATATCCCCTTGCAACCATGTCTGCATATCAATATACTGCATCGTTGTTACATAATCATAGTTTTGTGTTTGACAATGCTTGTATAATGGCGCTAAAACATTTTGATAAGTTCTATCCTCACTATAATGCTTGAAGATTTTTTTCACTTGTTCATTATCAAATATCTTCGCATTGCCGATGTAACGCTCTTGTAATGGGCTTGTTGCTCTTAACAAGTAGTTTTTACCTTTAATCTCAGGCAAGCATTTAGCTAATTGATGGATTAGCTTTTGAAGTAGATGCGGTAATCTCATCAATGGTTTAACACTATAATATTCCTTATAAATATTATACCCACCGAAAAACTCATCTGACCCTTCGCCACTCAAGACAACCTTGACATACTTCCTTGCTTCACGACTTAAAAAATAAATTCCCGGTGCTGACGGATCAGCTAAAGGGTCATCTAATTTAGCTACAAAATCCGGTAGATGTTCAATGTATTCTTTTTGAGTAATAATATGTGTGATATTTTCAATTCCTAAAGCTTCGGCAGTCTTTTTGGCAGTCGGCATTTCATTATAGCCCGCAACATCAAATCCCACAGTAAAAGATTTGATTTTAGGATTGATTTGGCTACCGATAGCTGCAATAATACTGGAATCAATACCTCCGGATAAAAATGTTCCAACTTCAACATCAGCATTCATGTGAGCCTTTACTGAATTATAAAGGACTTGGTATATATCTTCTTGACTCACCGGTGCTTCTTGATAAACTAATTCATGATATGGCTTAAAAGTCAGTGTCTGATTTTCAAATGTGAAGTAATGTCCAACCGGAACTTTTTTAATCTCCTTTAACATGGTTTTATTTAAAGGTACAAATTGAAAGGATAAGTAACTTTGCAACGCTTCTAAATCTACTGTTTTTGTCTTTATTAAAGGTAGTAAAGCCTTATACTCCGAGGCAAATGCCACAAAATCGTCGGTTTCGGTATAATATAAAGGTTTAATACCGAAATGATCGGTTGCCCCAAACATCTTTTCTTCCTTTTCATTCCAAATCAAAAAGGTATACATTCCTCTTAAATGCTTAACACAATCCTTTTGATAAGCTAAATAACTCGTTAATAAGACCTCTGTATCTGAATTTGTATCAAAAGTGTAGCCTTGTTGTTGTAAAGTGGTACGAATATCTTGATAGTTATAGATTTCACCATTAAAAATCATCGTATGCTGATTTTTTTGATAGGGCTGATGCCCATTGGCTAAATCTATAATACTTAAACGACTAAAGCCTAGTGTTGCCATTTCAAATATTTCAATACCTATATCATCGGGTCCACGATGATGTAAGGTCTTCAAGCAAGCTTGAATTTCTTTAGTCGCTAATCTATTTGTTTTATGTTTATAAAAAACGGAAATATGTCCGCACATACCATTTCCTCCTTTACTTTTAAATCACTACCATTATAACATAACCATTTAATTTTAAAAGCTTTTCATATGCTTAGTATTGTTTGAAATGCTATTTTTATGTTATTCAAAACTTGCCAATAACACTTAATTTCCCTATAATACATTTAGGAGTGAAAACAATATGAAAATACAATTACCAAAATTATCCAAAAAAATAAACGTTAACAATAAAATCAACCTTGCTTTTCAAGAAGTCCATCATGAAGAAACCACTTTGATGAGTGCGTTATTTGAAAAAGATTTATTAGAGTACGGCGATTACCATCATTTAGAAATCCGTGATTGTGAATTTAAGCATACTTATTTCGATCATCTACATTTGCCTCATGGCTATTTATTAGATGTTCAATTTGAAGGATGCGATTTATCAAACGCTAAATTCGATCATACTTTATTTAGACGAGTTGTCTTTAAAGACTGTAAACTAAGCGGAGCTGATTTCTCCGAAGTTATGTTAGATCAAGTTTTATTTGAAGACTGCATCATGACCTATGCTAATTTTTCTTCTGCCAAAATCAAAGGCCTGCAATTTGAAAATTGCGATTTAACTTATGCCAGCATGATGGAATGCGACTTAAAAAAAGCCGATTTCAATAACTGTAATTTGACTAAATCAGAATTTCTACATAGCTCACTCTATCAAAAAGATATATCCAATTGCAACATCGAAGGCATAATGCTAAGCTTCGATGATTTAAAAGGGGCGATTGTTTCAACTCAACAAGCCGTAGCTTTATCGAGCTTACTTGGTATCAAGATTAAAGATTAAATCGCAAACAGGTCACTACTTAGTGTAAGTAATGACCTTTTTTTATTTAGCCAATAATTGTATAAATGTATCAATATCTTCAAACATCATTTTAAAAGAATTATTCCAGAATGCAATATCATGAATATCTATGCCGACAGATTGAGCTGCCTCATAGATGCTCATTTTTCCGGTAGAAGCTAAAAGCTTTTTGTATTCGGGAATAAAAGATTCACCTTTTTCTAAATAAATCGCATATAACCCTTTTGCAAATAACTGTCCGAAAGCATAAGGGAAATTATAGAAATTGGCATCAGCATAATAGTAATGTGGTTTCCATGTCCACATATATGGGTGCAAAGCTGTTTCGTCTAGTCCATCGCCATAGCTTTCTTTTTGTGCCTCACTCATCAAGTTGCAAATTTCACGGGCTGATAACGGTCCGTTTTTTCTGGCTTCAAAGAAATTAGATTCAAATAAGAAACGGGAATAAATATCAACAATGACCTGATTGTTACCTGAAATTTCTGCTTCTAAAACACTTAAAGCTTCTTTGTCGGATAATTCCTTTAACGCTGCCTTTTTAACAATTGTTTCATTAAAAGTAGAAGCCGTTTCTGCCAAAGGCATAGGTGAATCTGTGTTCAAAATAGATTCATTTTTAGCACATTCATTATGGAAGGCATGGCCAAGCTCATGCGCTAAAGTTACGACGCTATCAAAAGAATGACTGAAGTTTAATAAGATACGGCTTTCCTTTAAACTAGGCACCCCTGCACAAAAAGCTCCACCGACTTTACCCGGACGACTGTCAACATCAATCCAGTCATTTTCAATCGCTGTCTTAGCCATTTGGTAAAGTGTTTCATCAAAGCTTTTGAAATGTTTTAAAATGAATTCACAACCTTCTTTATAAGTGTAGGCTTTTTCATTCTCTGTTACAGGGGCGTACATTTCATAGAAAGGTAACCCATGGTCATAGCCTAAATATTTAGCTTTGGCTTTCATATATTCTCTGAATTTAGGTAAAGCTTCTTTAATCGCCTCTAACATCACATCTAACGTTTCTTTATCCATACGTGAATCAAACAAAGTCATAGCCAAAGGAGAAGCAAAACCATGCATTTTGCTAGTTGTGAGAACCTCACCTTTAATACCATTTAAACAAGCCGCTAAGCTATTTTCAATCTTTGCATATGAAGCAATCTCGGCTTCGTATGCCTTTTTACGTGTTTGCGTAGATGTGGCATAAGCCATGTTTAAAACCATGGTCAAAGGCATCTTCTCAACACCGTTTTCAGTTTCGATTTCAACTGTATGTCCCCCAATTAACTGATCTTTTAAACGGGCAAAGGCATTAGAGCCGGTTTGTTTCATACTGGCGATAATCATCTCTTCATTTTCACTTAACTGATGTTTAGCTTGTTCTTTGATTTCTTTTAAAACAAAAGCGTGCTCTTTTAATAAGTCTGATTGATTGCATAAAATATCTAAATCTAAACGTCCAATCCAAGCATTGATTTTTGTCATTGCTTTTACACTTTGATTTAAAATATTGTCTATCACGTCCATTTGTTTAGTCGCTAACTCATCATTTGTATTAGCACTAGTTAAAAGTGATACATAACCGCCTAACTTCCTAGCTAACGTACTATATTCTTGCATTCTAGTCACATACTCTTCTAAATTTGCAACTACATGGCTATCATCTTTTAACACTTCATCAACAAAGCTATCAAAGGATTGAACCATCTCCTTTAATTTTTTCATATCTTGTTGATAAGCTTCACTTTCGATAGCCGGATATAATCTATCTAAATTCCAAGTCTTACTCATTTTACACTCTCCTTTATTTCTTCAAATAATGATAATTGCTGATATTTAGGTGGTAATTGATACATTCTCTTAAATAAAACATCTGAGCGACATTCAATTTTAGCTTCACTACACGCCATTTTAAATACACGCATCAACTCTTTAGCGTGAGGTGATGGTATTTCGTATGCATTACCATAAAAAGCTTCATACTTCTCCTTTAACCCCGGAAAATATTGATCTAGCTTAGCATAATAATACTCTCTATCGCCCTCACGTAAAGTCATGCCCATGCCAAAGGTTAAAATACCCTCAACGCCTGCTTCTTGGCACATCTTAACAATTCGTAGGACGTTTTCTTTGGTATCATTGATCATGGGAAGAATAGGACAAAACCAAACAATCGTGGGAATACCTAATTCATGGCACTTCTTTAAAACTTTAACTCGCTTAGAAGTGGGGACTACATTAGGCTCTACGATGCGACAAAGACTGTCATCAGCTGTTGTCAATGTCATCATCACATAACAATGAGCGTTTTGATGTATCTTTAATAGGATGTCCAAATCTCGCAATATCAAATCAGATTTCGTCAAAATTGAAAGTCCAAAACCATACTTTTCAATAATTTCCAAGCACTTTCTTGTCAATTCCAATTCTTTTTCAAGAGGTACATAAGGATCGCTCATAGCACCGGTTCCTATCCTTATTTTCTTTCTTTTCTTTTTTAAGGTTGTTTCTAAAAGAAGCGGTGCATTGATTTTAACTTCCACATCTTCGAAATCATGTGTAATCTGATAACATTTACTTCTTGAATCACAATAAATACAGCCATGTAGACAACCTCTGTAAATATTCATATTACCATGTTGAGATAAAATTCCCTTGGCTTGAACTTTATGCATATATTTTACCACCTCTTACCTTTTTTAGTATATCATAACCTATTCTAAAAATGAAGTAGTAGCATTTATTCATTGAATTTCTTAATTGAATTTTAAGCATAAAAAAACCTGTCTTTCGACAGGTATTTGACCAATGGTGGTTCCGGGCGGAATTGAACCACCGACACGGGGATTTTCAGTCCCCTGCTCTACCTACTGAGCTACGGAACCATTGGCGGTCTGGACGGGACTCGAACCCGCGACCTCCGCAGTGACAGTGCGGCATTCTAACCGGCTGAACTACCAGACCAAATGGTTGCGGGAGAAGGATTCGAACCAACGACCTTCGGGTTATGAGCCCGACGAGCTACCAGACTGCTCCATCCCGCGATATTAAATTTTTTAGATGGCGGAGGTTGAGGGATTCGAACCCCCGCGGGACTTTCATCCCCTGTCGGTTTTCAAGACCGATCCCTTCAGCCAGGCTTGGGTAAACCTCCATCATTTTTTTGGTGGACCCTGTAGGACTCGAACCTACGACCAACCGGTTATGAGCCGGTAGCTCTAACCAACTGAGCTAAGGGTCCGTCTTTCAGAGCCACAAATAATCAATTGAATAAATTGGTAGCGGCGGAGGGATTTGAACCCCCGACCTGCCGGGTATGAACCGATTGCTCTAGCCAACTGAGCTACACCGCCAAATTCAATAAATGGTGGAGCCAAGGAGGATCGAACTCCTGACCCCCTGCGTGCAAAGCAGGTGCTCTCCCAGCTGAGCTATGGC
>ERZ808028.2138-NODE-2138-length-10053-cov-8.710605_pt1 | contig 10053 bp, 9 predicted proteins | sample MGYA00380184_ERZ808028 | MGnify/ENA primary metagenome ERZ808028 (study PRJEB31490, sample SAMN06133397) | mouse gut metagenome | isolation source: J8_1 | host: mice | place: China: Chengdu | collected 2015-05 ...
GGCAAGCAGAAGATGGTGGATACCGGCGGACGCGTCAGCCGCTTCAACAAGAAGTTCGGTTTGGGCTGAGCCACAATAACCAGTCGCCTCAAAGACCCGTTGCAAGCAATTGCGGCGGGTCTTTCTCTTTTTCAGAGGGAAGCCTGAAATTTGTCCCGCCGCATATACTACTATATCAAGCTGAGGAGGAAGCCGCCATGTTTCAAAAAGTTGACCCCAAGACCCTAGACCTGAACCCCTTTGCCGCCGTGGGGGACCAATGGATGCTGGTCACCGCCGGCACGCCGGAGCGCTGCAACACCATGACCGCCTCCTGGGGCGGGCTGGGCGTGCTGTGGGGCGCGCCCATGGCCATCTGCTACCTCCGGCCCCAGCGGTACACCAAGGAGTTTGTGGATGAAAACGAGTATTTCACCCTGTCTTTCTTTCCGGAGGAGTACCGCCCCCGGCTCAGCCTGTGCGGCACCAAGAGCGGCCGGGATGTGGACAAAGTGAAGGAATGCGGCTTTACAGTGGCCGCCGGAGCTGGGAACGCCCCCTATTTTGAGCAGGCGGAGCTGGTGCTGGTATGCCGCAAGCGGATGGAGATGCCCATGGACCCCGCCCGCATGCCGGAGGACGTGAAGGAGAAATGGTACAAAGACGACTTCCACACCATGTATTGGGGGGAGATCGTGGAGACGCTGAAAAAAACGTGACCCTTCTGGAGCTGAACGCAGCCCGGACAGAGAGAGGAAGGCCATGGGTATACTAAACATCGCTCTGCTGCAGATTGCCCCCTGCGGCAATCTGCAGGGCAATCTGGAAAAAGGACTTGCGTATTGCAAAAAAGCCAAAGCGCTGGGGGCCGACATCGCCCTATTTCCCGAGATGTGGAGCAACGGCTACCGTATTTACGGCCGCCCCGTAGAGGCGTGGGCCGCAGAAGCCGTCCCCGCCGGCGGTGATTTTGCCGGTGCGTTCGGGACTTTGGCAAAAGAATTGGACATGGCCGTCGCCGTGACGCTGCTGGAGCGGCATGAAGGCGGTCCCCGGAATTCCCTGGTCCTTTTTGACCGGCTGGGGCGGCGGCAGTTTGTCTACGCTAAGGTTCACACCTGCGACTTTGACGTGGAGCGGAACCTGAATCCCGGTGAGGATTTTTACGTGGCCGAGCTGGACACCGCTCAGGGACCGGTGAACGTGGGAGCCATGATCTGCTATGACCGGGAGTTCCCGGAGAGTGCCAGAATTTTGATGCTGAAGGGCGCGGAGCTGATTCTGGTGCCAAACGCCTGCCCTATGGAAATAAACCGGCTGGCCCAGCTTCGGGGCAGGGCCTATGAGAATATGACCGCCATCGCCACCTGCAACTACCCAAATTCCGTTCCCGACTGCAACGGCGGCTCCAGCGTTTTTGACGGGGTGGCCTATCTGCCGGAGCTGGAGGATTCCCGAGACACCTGCATCCTGCAGGCGGACGGGCGGGAGGGGATTTTTATGGCCGGATTGGATTTGGACCGGCTGCGCCGCTACCGGGAGAGCGAGGTTCACGGAAACGCCTACCGCCGTCCCGACCGGTATGCCCTCTTGCGTGATACAGAAGTAAAGGCCCCGTTCATCCGGGAGGATCGCCGGGGACCCATGAATTAACGGAGGAAATATAACCCTGTATGTTTGAAAAAACCGAGATAAAAGAGATCAACCGGGCTATTCTTGTGGGCCTTAACGCCCCCTGCCTCACCCGGGAGGAAAACGCCGCGGAAGAGTCCCTGGAGGAGCTGGCCGCCCTGCTGGACACGGCGGGAGGCACCTGCTTGGCCACGGTGCTGCAAAACAAATCCGCCCCCGACCCCCGCACCTTCATCGGCGAGGGCAAGGCGGCGGAGATCCGCGAGCTGGCGGGCACCCTGGGGGCGGACATCGTGATTTTCGACAATCCCCTGTCCCCTTCCCAGCAGCGGGTGCTCACCGAGGAGCTGGGGGTGACGGTGATGGACCGCTCCGCCCTTATCCTGGACATTTTCGCCAAACGGGCCCGCACCAGCGAGGGCCGCCTGCAGGTGGCCCTGGCCCAGTACAAATACCTGCTCCCCCGCTTGACGGGCATGTGGAAACACCTGGAGCGGCAGGAGGGCGCCATCGGCACCCGAGGCCCAGGCGAGACCCAGCTGGAGTCCGACCGGAGGCACATCCACCGGAAAATTGCCAAGCTGGAGGAGGAGCTGAAGGACGTGCGCCGGGTGCGGGCCACCCAGCGGGAGCGCCGGGAGAAAAACGAGGTGCCGGTGGTGGCCATCGTGGGTTACACCAACGCGGGCAAGTCCACCCTGCTCAATGCGCTCACCGGGTCGGATATTCCCGCCAACGACCGGCTCTTCGACACCCTGGACACCACCACCCGGACCCTGGAGATCTCCGACACCTGCACGGCGCTCATCTCCGACACGGTGGGATTCATCTCCAAACTGCCTCACCAGCTGGTGGACGCCTTCAAGGCCACGCTGGAGGAGCTGACCTTTGCCGACCTGCTGCTCCATGTCATCGACGCCTCCCAGCCCGATTGGCGGGAACAGGCGGCGGTGGTGGACCGCCTGATCCAAGAGCTGGGGGCGGCGGAGACCCCCCGGCTGGAGGTGTTCAACAAGTGCGACAAGTTTGTGGGGGACATTCTCCCCCATGGGGAAGATATGGTATCCATCTCCGCCAAAACTGGGGCGGGTCTGCCGGAGCTGCTGGCCGCCATTGAGAAACGGCTGGACGCCGGGGTGCGCCGGGTGGAGCTTTGCCTGCCCTATGACAAGGGAGGGCTGCTGGACCAGCTCTACCGGGAGGCCAAGGTGGAAAAAGTGGAGTACGGCGAGACCATTGAGGTCACCGCCCTGTGCACGCCCAAGACCCTGGGGCGGATGGAGGAGTATCTGGCCCAGGGCTGAACGAAGTCCCCGTCGGTGCGGAAAACCTACACAAGGGGATATTTTGACGCGAAGACGGACGCCGGGCGTAAGAAACGGATGGCCTGGATGGCGGACCGACTCAATCAAAACTTGAAACCCATGTAGCCGCCCAGCGGCTCGAACCTGAAAAGGAAAGCCCAAAATCCGGGCTTTCCTTTTTTGCTTTAGCGTGGTATACTGATTGCGTTGAGACTGTTTGCCGGAACGCGGCGGTCTAAATGGTATAAAAGATGCAAAAAATAACAATAAGGATAGATGATGTGTGAAAATTGTGGTGAAAGTGGGCACCTCCACCCTGGCCCACCCCACTGGGCGGCTGAATATCCGCCGGGTGGAGGCACTGGTGAAGGTACTGTCTGACTTGAAAAACGAGGGACATCAGCTGGTGCTTGTGTCCTCCGGGGCCATTGGTATGGGGGTGGGGAAGTTGAACCTGCCGGGCCGTCCGGCGGATATGCCCACCAAGCAGGCCGCCGCCGCCGTGGGCCAGTGTGAGCTGATGTACACCTATGACAAACTCTTCGGGGCGTACAATCACACGGTGGCACAGGTACTGCTGACGGCGGAGGACGTGAGCTTCCCTCAGCGGCGGCAGAACTTTGTCAACGCCATGGAGCGGCTGCTGGCGCTCAACGCTTTGCCCATCGTCAACGAGAACGACGCGGTGGCCACCGACGAGGTGGGCGTGTCCACTACCATCGGGGAGAACGACACCCTGTCCGCCATTGTGTCGGAGTGCGTGGGGGCGGATCTGCTGATCCTGCTCAGCGACATCGACGGGTTGTACACCGCTGATCCCCGGAGAGACCCCGGCGCGGCCCTCATCCCTGAGGTGCGGGAAATTACCCCCGAGCTGAGAGCCCTGGCGGGGGAAACGGGTTCCGCGCTGGGCACCGGAGGGATGGCCACGAAATTGAAGGCGGCGGAGCGGGCTATGGCCTGCGGCTGCGACATGGTGATTGCCAACGGCCAGCGCCCGGAGCTGTTGTACGACATCGCGGCGGGCAGGCATACAGGGACCCGCTTTATCGGGAAGAATTGATTCAATTGGAAAAGCACTGCCCGGCAGAAAGGAGAGCGGCACTATGACCACAATAGAGATTTTACAGCGGGCCAAAGGGGCCAAGAGGGCCATGGCCCTGGCGGATACGGCGGTCAAAAACCAGGCGCTGGATGCCATGGCGGACGCGCTGATGGACAACAGCCGGTCCATCCTCACCGCCAACGGCCTGGACCTCATTGAGGCCAGAGGAACGGTGTCCGACGTGATGCTGGACCGGCTGGCCCTCAACGAGGAGCGTATTTTCGGTATGGCCCAGGGCGTGCGGGAGGTGGCCCGGCTCCCCGACCCGGTGGGGGCGGTGCTTCGCCGGGAAGAGCGCCCCAACGGGTTGGCCATTGAAAAGACCGCTGTCCCCATGGGGGTCATTGCTATCATTTATGAGAGCCGCCCCAATGTGACCTCCGACGCGGCGGCGCTGGCACTGAAGGCGGGATCCGCCTGCGTGTTGCGCTGCGGCAAAGAGGCCCACCGCTCCGCCGCCGCCATCGTGTCTGTTCTGAGGAAGGGCCTGTCCGCCGCGGGACTGCCCCAGGACGCCCTGGGGCTGGTGGAGGACATCACCCGGCAGAGCGCCAACGAGCTGATGACCGCGTCCCGGCTGGTGGATCTGCTCATCCCCCGGGGAGGAGCGGGGCTTATCCGGGCTTGCGTGGACAACGCCACCGTGCCCGTCATTGAGACGGGCACGGGCATTTGCCATGTCTACGTAGACAAGGACGCGGACCTGGACATGGCGCTGGACATCCTGGAAAACGCCAAGTGCTCCCGGCCCAGCGTGTGCAATGCCGCCGAGGTGTGCCTGGTCCACCGGGACATCGCCGGAATGTTCCTGCCCCGGCTGAAGGAGCTGCTGGTGGAACAGCGGGGCAGGCAGGGCCTGCCTCGGGTGGAGCTCCGGCTGGATGAAGCGGCCGCGGCCGTCATCGACGGGACCCCCGCCGGTGAGCGCGACTTTGATACGGAGTTTTTGGACTATATCCTGGCTGTCAAGGTGGTGGACAGCGTGGACGAGGCCTGTGCCCACATCGCCGCCCATTCCACCGGCCACTCCGAGGCCATTGTCACCGACAATGAGGGCGCCGCCCGCCGCTTTACCGCCCTGGCGGACTCCGCCGCTGTGTACTGGAACGCCTCCACCCGCTTTACCGACGGCGGGGTGTTCGGTCTAGGCTGCGAGATGGGCATATCCACCCAGCGGCTCCACGCCAGGGGACCCATGGGGCTGGCGGAGCTGTGCACCTATAAGTATATCGTCAAGGGTACGGGACAAATCCGTTAATGGGGTCCCCGCAAAGCTGCCTTTCGAGCCTTGCGGGGAGAGAAAGGCAAGGGAACACAGCCGAGGGGACTTTGCGGCCACACTACACTGGAATCGTTAAAAAGGTACGAACCGCTCCGCTCAGGTCGGCGAAGAGGGCCGTGTCCGGAGGAAAAAAGGTGAACCACACGATGAGCGCCCCCAGCAGGACGGTGAGAACCACGGCTGCTTTGTCCGTCCCCGGCCATTCGCACAGGGGCCATAGAACCCGGGGCAGAAGAAATCCCAGCGCCAGCAGGACGAAGTACAGCGCCATGTCCGCATACAGGCTCTCTCCACGCAGAACGATGTGATAGAGCCAGCCCGTGCCCAGCATAATGGCGCAGGCGGCGGTGAGGCTCAACAGCCAGGGAGTGCGGCCGGCCCCGCCGCCCCGCCCCACAAGCAGCGCTGCGGCGAGAAGGGGGAAATAGAGCAGCTTTACATGTTCCCACACGCTTTCCCGCACCGGAGAGACCAGGGCCGTCACCGGGCAGGGAAGCCAGGTGAAGAGAAAATGGAGCAGCACGCCGGCTGCCGCCGCGGCCAGATACAATAAAAACAATTTTATAGCAGATTTTTCCATAGTCGCACCTCGCTTTTTTCTATAAGGTATGCGGCGCGCTGGGCAGACTATGTTTGTTCCCGCCCCATTTCTTGCGCATATTTTGTCGAGTCTTGTCCAAATTTACCCAGCCGCACATGAATTTTCCGGTATAAAAAGGGAAAGCCCAGCCGCGCCGCAGATGCGGTCCGCCGTCCTGTCAAACCAGCCTGACTTTCCCACGGTGAAAATCTATCTCCGCCGCCATATTAAGAGGGCGGGCATTGGGGCGGCTGTGGCGACGCCGTTTCGCAGCCGCCCGGATTCCCGCCGATTTCAAAACACCCGGTACCGTGTAAAATAAGACCGCATGCCTTAGAGGCCCGGATAATCTGTTTTCGCCTCCGCAAAAGCGGAGGCAGGAGCAAGGTTGGGTATCTCAAAGGGAACGGTCAACTAGTTTCCGCCCCATAGGGACGGAAACTGGAGTGAAACCGGGTATCTCAAAAGGCGGTGAATGGATTTGAATGAAGAAGCAAGACCATTTATGGGGGCGGCGGTCCCACGGGCGCTGGGATTGCTGCTGGCGGTGGTGCTGACTATGTGGCCCACGGCGGCCTTTGCCAGCGCACCCACGGTGGTGCCGGTGGGCCGGGCAGTGGGCATCAAGCTTTTTTCCGACGGTGTGGTGGTGGTTGGCACCTCCGATATCGCCACCGACCAAGGCAATGTGAACCCCGCCAAAGCCTGCGGGCTGAAAGAGGGGGACATCATCACCCACATCAACTCCACCGAGGTGGACACCATTGAGGAGGTGTCAGCCCTGCTCCAGGAGCTGGAAGGGGAGGCCATGAGCATTCGGGCCATCCGAGACGACAAACAGGTGCAGCTCACCGCCACGGCGGCTCTGTGCAGCTCCGACGGGGCCTACAAGCTGGGAGCTTGGATTCGGGACTCTATGGCGGGCATCGGCACGGTGACGTTCTACTGCCCGGACACCGGGACCTTTGGTGCGCTGGGCCACGGCATCAACGACGTGGACACCGCCCTGCTCATGCCGCTGGACAGCGGCTCCATCCTGCCCGCCACTGTGGCGGGGGTGGAAAAGGGCAAGGCCGGAGACCCCGGCCAGCTTCAGGGGGTGTTTGACACAAGCTCCACTCTGGGCTTGCTCCACGCCAACACCAGCGGCGGCGTGTTCGGCGTGATGGCTGACAGCGGCTGGGTGGAGGGAAGCCCGGTTGAGGTGGCCCGGCGGGACGAGGTGAAGGAAGGAGAGGCCAGAATCCTCTGCAATGTCACCGGCGACCGGGTGGAAGAGTATGCCGTTCAGATCGACAAGGTGTTTCCCGAGCGGGCGGACGACTGCCGGGATTATCTCCTGAAGGTTACCGACCAGCGTCTGCTGGACGCCACCGGCGGCATTGTCCAGGGCATGAGCGGAAGCCCCATTTTGCAGGATGGGAAGATTGTGGGAGCGGTTACCCATGTGCTTGTAGACGACCCCACCAGTGGCTATGGCATCTATGTGGGACGGATGCTGCGCCAGTGTGATTACTAATTGTAATTTCCATTTTTTTGATTTCAAAAATGGGCTTGTGCGCGGTTTCGACAGGCGTGTCGAAGAAAACATTGAAAAAATGTGCAAAACTTCCTTGCCAAATGCTGGAATCTGTGGTATTTTAAGAGCAACCAAAAAATGGTAAATCTGGAAATACAATACCTCAGGTCATTGACCGGAAAGGAATAGGAACATGAGCGACAAGAAGAAAATCGTCCTTGCAGATGCCTCAGAGGAATTTCGTCAGATGCTGGCCGACATCATCAGGGAGGAGCCGGACTTAGCCGTATGCGCCCAGACGGGCAGCGGCGAGGAGCTGCTGGACCTGGTGGCCGTTCACAGGCCGGATGTGGTGATTATGGACCTGATGCTGGCCGGAATGGACGGCCTGGAGGTATTGGAAGAGCTGGGGGAGAACCGGCCCCGGGTGTTGGTGCTCTCGTCCTTCAACAACTCCGCCATAGCGGAGCAGGTCTCCCAACGGGGCGGCGACTACTGCATGCTCAAGCCCTGCCGGATGCAGACGGTGATCGGTCGCGCCCGGGAATTGGCGGTTGGTAAAACGGGCCGCCAGATTCAGGAGGAAAGCAGTTCCCGAGACCTGGAGCGGCAGGTCACCGCCATCATCCACGAAATCGGCGTACCCGCCCACATCAAGGGTTATCAATACCTGCGGGAGGCCATCGGGCTGGCGGTGGACGATATGGAAATTATCAACGCGGTGACCAAGGTATTGTATCCAGCGGTGGCAAAGAAATTCAACACCACCTCCAGCCGCGTGGAGCGGGCCATCCGCCACGCCATTGAGGTGGCCTGGGACCGGGGCGACCTGGAAACCCTGCAAAAATATTTCGGCTACACCGTGTCCAACGCCAAAGGCAAGCCCACCAACAGCGAATTTATCGCTATGATCGCCGACCGCATCTCGCTGAACGGCTCTCCGGCGTAATGAAAAATCACTCCCCCGGCAAAGCCGGGGGAGTGATAAACTTTTAAGCGTTGGAGCTGTTGATGTATGCCTCCTGCTCGGGGGTGAGCTTGTCGATGGTCAGGCCCAGAGCGGCCAGCTTGGCCCAGCCGATCTGGTCGTCGATTTCGGCGGGGATGTCGTAGAGCTTTTGCTCCAGCTCGTCCTTGTGCTTGGCCACCCACTCGGCGGCAAGGGCTTGGACAGAGAAAGACATGTCCATGATCTCCGCCGGGTGGCCGTTTCCGCCGGCCAGATTGACCAGCCGTCCCTCAGCCAGCACGTTAAGCACCTTGCCGTCCGCTAAACGGTAGCCGGTGATGCCCTCCCGCTGCTCCCATTTGTCCACGGCGTTTTCATTGAGCCACTTTACATCCACCTCGCAGTCGAAGTGGCCCGCGTTGCTCAGCAGAGCGTTGGGCTTCATCACGGCGTAGTGAGCGGGGGTGATCACGTCCTTGCAGCCGGTGACGCTGACAAACACGTCCCCCAGAGGAGCGGCGTCCGCCATCGTCATGACTCGGAAGCCGTTCATGGTGGCGTCCAGTGCCTTGAAGGGGTCGATTTCGGTGACGATGACGTTGGCGCCCATGCCTGCGGCCCGGAGGGCTACGCCGGAACCGCACCAGCCGTACCCGGCCACCACAACGGTTTTCCCGGCCACCACCAGGTTGGTCATATGCATGATGGCGTCCCAAACAGACTGTCCGGTGCCGTACTTGTTGTCGTAATAGTGCTTGGCTTTGGCGTCGTTCACAGCCATCATGGGGCAGGGCAAAGTACCCTCCCGCTCCCGGGCCCGTAAGCGCAGAATGCCGGTGGTGGTCTCCTCGCAGCCGCCGATGAGGCAGTCGGCGTATTCCTTGCATTTGCCCGCCAGCAGGTTGACAAGGTCGCCGCCGTCGTCGATGACGATGTGGGGGTGGCATTTCAGGGTCTCCACCAGATGGGCCTCATACTCTTCGGCGGTGGAACCGTGCCAGGCGAAGACATTGACACCGCGGTCCGCTACGCCTGCGGCCACATCGTCTTGGGTGGACAGGGGGTTGCTGCCGGTGAGATACACGTCTGCCCCACCCGCTTTCATGACCAGGGCCAGGTTGGCAGTCTTGGCCTCCAGGTGGACAGAGACGGTGGCACGCAGGCCTTTGAAGGGCTGTTCTTTTACGAAGCGGGCCTCGATCTGGGACAGGGCGGGCATGAAATTGCGCACCCAGTCAATTTTCCGGTGGCCGGCGGGGGCCAGGGCGGGGTCGCGGATGATGCTCATAAGTAATACTCCCTTTCAGACGCAGAATTTTGGTGAACCCAGTATAGCATAGGATGGGGACGTTTTCAAGCGGGCGGTCAATTATGGGAGTGTCCAAACACGCAGTTAAAGGGAGTCAAAGAGAGAAAAGGGAACAGAAGGGGCAGGATGTCTGGAACGATAGAGGTGCATTTGAAACCCGAAGCGGTTATAGGCCCGTACGAAAACAGCTAAGACAGCTTGAAGATTTTCCAGCTTTCGCGGAAAACACCTGCTGCGGCGTGCCAGAGTAGGGATATAATGGCGCAGATCGGCATTGACACCCTCCACGGTGAAGGTGTCATTTTTGTTGTGAATATTAAGAGCCTATCCCAAAATAAAGGGCAACGAGGTACAATAGAGCAGGGGCGACGAAATGAGTGAAAAGAAGAGTTAC